>Ga0207080_1033_pt1 | contig 33992 bp, 34 predicted proteins | sample Alteio_BWMinHeat_58_FD_153532 | JGI IMG/M metagenome (GOLD analysis project Ga0207080, IMG submission 153532) | Enriched cells from forest soil in Barre Woods Harvard Forest LTER site, Petersham, Massachusetts, United States -... | ecosystem: Environmental > Terrestrial > Soil > Temperate forest >...
TCTTCGGAAGTAATTCATCCAAGACAAAAAAGTATAGTATATCGAACCTGAATGGGGTTAACGGCTATGAAATTGACGGCGCTGCCGCTGGTGACCATTCCGGAAATTCTGTAGAGGTAGGTGATGTGAATGGTGACGGTGTTGGCGACATCATTATCGGTGCAAGCCAGGCATCTCCCGGAGCCAGGGCACAGGCAGGCTCGACTTTTGTCGTATTTGGACAGCTCTTTTCTACGGTTACCACGTGGCCTGCGGTTGATCTCAATGCACTCAACGGGACTACCGGGTTCAGGCTTGATGGAGCAACGGCGGGTGACAAGGTGGGTTACGCCGTAACTGGGGCTGACCTCAACGGTGACAAGAAAGACGAGGTTGTCACGGGAGGATATCTGTCAGGGCATGGCGGCGCTGCTACTTCTGGTTCAACCTATGTGTATTTTGGCCAGAAGCTAAACTCAGGATGGGCCAATCCTTATGATCTGAGTGGCCTGTGATATCCCGTTATACTCCGCTGGTGCTTTCAGTACTTCCATAGCGGCGTTCGCGTTTTGCGTACTCCTTCAGGGCTTCCATGAAATGGGTGGTATCAAAATCCGGCCATAGTACCGGAGTGAAATAAAACTCTGTATAGGCGGATTGCCAGAGCAGGAAGTTACTGAGGCGCTGTTCACCGCCGGTGCGGATCAGCAGGTCGGGTTCCGGCATACCGGTCGTATCGAGAACATCCGACACGGTCTGTTCGGTAATCTGGCTAGGTTCCAGTTTTCCCGCCTGAATATCCGTGGCCAGCTTGCGGATGGCGCGGACGATTTCCTGACGGCTGCCATAGGAGAGCGCCACCGTCATGTTGAAGGCGGTGTTGCGCGAGGTCAGTTCAACCGCCTCATTGACGCTACCAAGAATATCCTTGTCCAGTTGCGTCAGATCGCCAATAAAACGTAACCGCACTTTATTTTCATGCATGGTATGCAGTTCCTGCTGCAGGTAGTGACGCAGCAATTGCATCAGGTCGCTTATTTCATCGCTTGGGCGCTTCCAGTTTTCCGATGAAAAGGCATAAATAGTCAGGTAATGGACTCCGGCATCGCGGCAGGCATTAAGTACCCGGCGCAGGGTGTCGGCTCCCTTTTTGTGCCCGGCTGTGCGCGGCAACCCGCGTGATTTGGCCCAGCGGCCATTACCATCCATGATGATAGCCACATGGCTCGGCAAGCGGTCCGGCAAAGGATTCACCACTTTTTTAGACGATTTAATAATGCCAGAGAGCTTCATTTAACGGCTCAGGGTTGATCGGGCTTAGTTGCCCATGATCTCTTTTTCTTTGATGGCCAGAGCGTCATCGATTTTCTTGATAAACTCATCGGTCAGTTTTTGGATACCCTCAGAACTTTTCGTATGTTCGTCCTTGGAAATCTTGCCGTCTTTTTCAGCTTTTTTGAGGGCGTCCATACCATCGCGGCGGATGTTCCGCACGGAAACTTTGTTTTCTTCAGCATATTTTCCGGCGATTTTAGAAAGTTCCTTGCGTCGTTCCTGTGACAGTTCCGGAATGGGGACTCGTACCAGCTGACCATCGGCAGTGGCATTGACACCAAGTCCGGCAGCGTTGATAGCTTTTTCCACTGACTTGACGTTTGCTTTATCCCATACCTGTACGGACAGCAGGCGCGGTTCAGGAACGCTGATGTTCGCCACTGTGTTAAGCGCGACCATGCTGCCATAGGCATCGACCTGAATATGGTCAAGCAGGCTGGCGTTGGCTCGTCCGGTACGCAGGCCTCCGAATTCCTGATGGAGTGTTTTAAGCGCGCCATCCATGCGACGGCGCAGTTCGTTGATATCAGCAGTCATGGTGCTACCCTTTCTTACTATCGGTAATCAGCGTGAATTTACCCTTGCCGCATACGGCCTGGGCGATGGAATCTTTATTATGAATGGAAAAAACCATAATCGGGATCTGGTTTTCGCGTGCCAGCGAAATGGCTGAGGCATCCATGACCTTGAGGTCGCGGACCAGCACTTCGTGATAGGTAAGCGTATCAAAGTGTTTAGCCTTTTTATTTTTACGAGGATCCGAATCATAGACGCCGTCCACTTGCGTTCCCTTCATCAGCAGGTCGCAGCCCATTTCGTTGGCGCGAAGCGCCGCAGCGGTATCGGTGGTAAAAAATGGGTTGCCGGTGCCGGCGGCAAAGATGACCACGCGGCCACGTTCCATGTGGCGTTCGGCGCGGCGGCGGATATAGGGTTCGCAAATCTGCATCATACTTATAGCGGACAGCACGCGTGTATCGACGCCCATGCGTTCCAGCGTATTTTGAATCGCCAGCGCATTAAGCACCGTCGCCAGCATGCCCATATAATCGGCGCTGGCGCGTTCCATGCCGCCTTTGGCGCCTTCGATGCCGCGAAAAATATTGCCGCCGCCGACGACGAGGCATAATTCGACGCCAATGGACAATGCACTTTTAATGTCGTGGCAAATGCGCTGAATGGTTTTGGAGTCCTGCCCATATTTCTGGTCGCCCATGAGCGCTTCGCCAGAAATTTTAAGCAGAACGCGCCGGTAAACTGGCTTGGAGGACAGCTTGGTCATATCGCTTTTTTTCAATGGTTTGTTCATGGAGCTAGTATTAATAGCAATTTTCTGAGACTGCAACAATAAGTCGCGAGTTATGAGTTGTCGGCGTTTTTGCGAAATATGGCGGGACGATTTGCTTACTGCATATTAACGTATGAATGATAAAATATACATGCGAGTTTATAATAATCAGGGTTCTTATGCAGCTGTTGCTCCTATTGCTAGCCTTATGTTTTGGCGGGTTTTTATATAATACCCCTGCATTATGGCCGGTTGGGATATGGAAGCCGTCCTTTACATTTGCATTACCTGTCCCAGCGGTGAAGCATGTCATAAACCAGACCGTCAGTGTAGACATGTACGCACTCACCACCTGCGGGCATTGCAAAAACATGGCGCGTAAAATGACTGAGGCGGGCATTAAATTTTCAAGATACGACATTGATGCCAATCCATCGCGCGTACCGGAGCTGAATCAGCGTATGCAGAATGCCGGTTTTCTGCCTGGCGGTAGCGTGCCTATTATATTCATTGGAAGGCATGTTTTCTCGGGTGAGGTCCCAATCGATACGATTGAAGAGCTTATCCAATAATGAGTAAGACGTTACACTAAAAAAACAAAGGAAATCAGGAGAATGCCGATAATCGCCAGATGTGTCAGCACGCTTGGATCGAAATACATTGTGCAAAATATAACAAAGCCCATGAGAATTGCGAGTTCGAGCCCGGACAGGTATAAAGATACATTTTGGCAGAGGATGGCTTTGGAGGCCATGAATAGGGCAACTATGGCAAGAGCATAGATCAGCGTGGGCGGGAAATAATCCTTCATGCATAAAAATACCCCTGTCATAACAAGCAGTAGCAGGCACGTGTATAGGTCAGGTATGCCTCTTGAATAGATCAGGCCTGCTACGGCTATGATGAATGAAAGCGTCAGGATGGTCGAAGTGGAAAAGTATGAATGCAAAAGGAGATACTTCATTCAACATTACTCTCGCATAGCTTCCGCCTATACGCCATGAACCCACCTAAATTATGCCGGTGCTTGTTACTTCAACAAAATATTGGTGATTTCCCGCATCTGCGTCCGGGCACGCAGGACAAAAAATCCCTGCGTGGCGAGATGATTGGGAAAAAACTGGCTGTCAGGAGATGCATTGATGATGAGGAAGTTGCTTAAGACCATGCCTTCACGCAAGGAATCGAGCAACTGATCCCAGGCATTTTCCAGTTCTTTTTCTTTAATGACATCGGCGAAATCTTTTTTCATTTCGCGCACCAGCAGGTAGTCGCCGTACATACGTCCCTTGGTATGATAGAAGAGGTCGGCGGATATTTTAAAGGAAAGGCCCGACCGGCTTTCGATATGATCGGCCAGTGTAGCTGAGGATGAGCCAAGATCGGATGCCAGCCGGTCAAGCACTTCAATGAGGTTGTCGGCCCGGCGCTCGAACACGGCCTTACCCTGGCTTAAGCGTTTATTATAGCTTTTCAGCGCTTCCATACCGGAGCGGTACTGGACCGGCGATGAGGTGGTCGGCAGCCATGAGGTGGAGAAGTCGAACATCCACACGTAAGGTGAGTAATTCAGCAGGCCAAGAGCTTTCTGGAGATCGGCATCGGCCTGGCTGGAACCGCGCGTTCGGCCGATATGGTCATAAAGCTCAATGGTGAGACGGGAAATGCTGGACATGATTCCGCGCTGGAAAGCGGGCATACGCACCAGCACGGAGCCGGGGTAGAAAAATGGATCGCTTGCCACCCATTTATCGGTATTAATTTCACGGTTGATTAGTGCAATGGCCATGGCGACAGAATGGCTGCCGCCCTCGACTTCGAAGGTATCGGCGCTGAATGTCGGTGAATCATCGATGCGATGCACCATTATCATCCCCACGGGATAATAGATCAGTCCGATAAACAGCACTATTATCGACACGATCAGCGCCATCGCTTTTGGCAGCGACTTCAGTTTTTCGACAATAATTTTCATGACGCCAACCTCAGCTTTTTATGGTTGTAGCAGGTGCGGCCAGATCGGCAAAGTAAATATTAGCCGTGATTATCGATGCTTGTCAGGGCAACCCCGGAGAACGTCAGGCCAGCTGAATTCAGGCGGCGGTTCCGGCTACTGCTTTTACGTCAGCCGCAAAGTCGCTGGTCGCTTTTTCGATGCCTTCGCCGAGGCGGTAGGCGACGAAGCCGGTTAATTTAACCGGTGCGCCGATTTCCTTAGCGGCATTAGCGACGACCTGAGACACTTTGGTCTTGCCATCGATGACGAACAGCTGTTCCAGCAATACTACTTCTTCGTAGTATTTACGCACGCGGCCATCGACCATCTTTTCAATGACGTCAGCCGGTTTGCCGGAGGCTTGTGCCTGTTCGCGGTATACAGCGCGTTCACGATCCAGTTTGGCGCTATCGACATCGGCGGTGGACAGTGCTTCCGGGCGGGTGGCGGCGATATGCATGGCGATCTGTTTGCCGAGGGCTTCGGCCTTGGCGGCATCCCCTTCGGATTCAATCCCGACGAGAATGGCGATTTTACCCATGCCGGGAGCGACGGCGTTATGCACGTAGCTGGCGACAACGCCTTTGTTAACAGAAAGGACAGCGGTACGGCGCAGATTGAGGTTTTCACCGATGACGCCAACAGCCTGAATCACTTCGTCGCCGACGTTGCGGCCGGTTCCGGGGTAGGCAGCGGTTTTAAGTTTTTCAACATCGCCACCCGCATTGATAGCAAGTGTGACAATGTTTTTTGCCAGTTGCTGGAATTGCTCATTGCGCGAAACGAAGTCGGTTTCGGAATTGAGCTCAACGACGGCTCCTTTCGTGCCGGTGGTGATGGCAGCGACAACGCCTTCAGCGGCAACGCGGCCCGATTTCTTGGCAGCAGCGGAGAGACCTTTTTTACGCAGCCAGTCGATGGCAGCTTCCATGTTGCCGGCGTTTTCGGTAAGGGCCTTGCGGCAGTCAAGCATACCGGCACCAGTGGTTTCACGAAGTTGCTTGATGGAGGCGGCAGAAATATCACTCATATATGTTACCTGTTTTAAATGTGTGTAAAAATTTATCTTGCTACGGTTGCTGCTACCGGTTGTTGTTTCGGCAGCACTTTAAAAAGATCGGTTAACTTCCTTGTAAGTTCATCCTTCTGATCGGAAGAAAGCGCGCTGTATGGCTTCAACACATCTGCTATACGGCCTGTAACCGTATCTGCCTGTTGAGCGCCATTTTTCAATTTTTCCCAGCGACCCGTCTCTTCCGGGGAAAGTTCACTATTGTTTTCTGAGCCCATGCTCATCGCTTTGAGTGTATCGGCGACATCTGTAAAAACAGCCTGCCTCATTTTGTCCAGATCTCCCATGCTGCCGCCTCTGAGGCGAAATAATACAGTAAGCGTGGGAGATCCACCGGTTGACTCAGCCGCGATGGTATAGGGCTTACCTTTAGATTTTTCAGCTAACGTTTCAGATAATGCAAGTAACAGCCGGGTGCTTTGCTGGGGTTGCACTCCAGCATCAACGGTAACTTTTACTTTGCCGTTGCCAGTGTTGCTGATGAGCCGTTCCGATGCAGGTCCCCAAGTGTACTGCTCTGTATAAGCAGCTACTTGCACCTGCACCGTGGAACCACCAACCGTTACGTTAACGGCCTTATCCTTATCTGGATCTGGCGTGTCAAACCTGTCCATAGCTGATTTCTCCGTCGGTACTGATTATTCGTCAGATTTTTTAGCAGATTTGCCCGGCGCAGTTTTCTTCACGGTAACCATCGGGGGCTTCTTGACGGGGGTGGCTGCAGTTTTACGGCCACGAACGGCGCCTTTTTTCCTGCTGCCTTCTTCTTCATCGGCCTGCTTCTTTTCTTCAGCAGGTGATGCTTCGGCAACGGCACCTTCGCCCATGTCGAGCGGCAGCACCTCGGTAACATCTTCGCGCGCACCGATATCAGCACCGGTACGGACCATGCTCTGTTGCAGGCCACCGAGTACGGCATCCGAAACCAAACGGCAATACAGCTGGATAGCGCGGGTGGAATCGTCGTTGCCCGGGATTGGGTAGGTGATACCATCAACCGAGCAGTTGCTATCGATGATGGCGACAATGGGGATACCCAGTTTCTGGGCTTCTTTTACCGCCAGGTCTTCTTTGTTGGTGTCGATGATAAAGATCATGTCGGGACGTCCGCCCATGTCCTTGATACCGCCGAGGGAGGCGACCAGCTTATCGCGCTGGCGGCTCATGCTGAGCAATTCTTTTTTGGTAAAGCCAGCATTGGGGCCGGCGAGCTGTTCTTCCAGCTTGCGCAGTGTTTTGATGGAAACCTGAATGGTATTCCAGTTGGTGAGCAATCCGCCCAGCCAGCGCATATTGATGTAATATTGCCCGCAACGTTTTGCTGCTTCGGCGATAGGATCGGTAGCCTGGCGTTTGGTGCCGACGAACAGGATGCGGCCGTTTTGAGCGACGACATCGCGGATGGCGGCAAGCGCCTGATGCAGCATCGGCACGGTTTTGCCCAGATCGATGATATGAATATCGTTACGGACGCCGAAAATATAGGGCGCCATGCGTGGGTTCCAGCGTTTGGTTTTGTGGCCGAAATGAACGCCAGCCTCGATGAGCTCGCGCATGTTGAAAGCGGGTAATGCCATAATATATAATCCTTTTTCCCGGTTAAACCTCGGCGGAATGGAGTGGCTCACATCATGAGCACCGGAGAATCATTCCACCTGTGAAATACCCTTCCACCATTGAAAGGGAAACGCCTTTTACACGTATTGCAGGCAGGTTTCAAGGGTTTTTCGTCATAGAAGATCGGATTGGCGGCATGGTAAGGTTTCTGTAATAAAAGTTTCATAAAAAATCTTTGAAAAATCGTGATATATATAGGATAATTGAAGGGTCAAAAGTGCAACAGGGAGATTGGGCATCGCAGGCATGTAACCCATGGATAAGCCATTGAGCGATAAAAAGATTGAAGCTGATAACCGCCAGCAGGACAAGCAATCCCCGGCTTCACCTGCGGAGGTTAAAGCTGTGTCGGTTTCCCCTTCGGCTTCGCCAAATGATCCAATTTCCAACGATCCAGCCCCGAATCAAGCCCCAAATCTGGCCCCAAATCTCGGCAATGGACCTATAGGCGCTTATAGTGCTGCCAGCACCCGGCCGCTTCTTACTCAAAAAGCCTATGAGGAGCTCAACCCTAAGAAGACATGGATGGAAGATCCAAAGCATCGGCTGGCTATCCGTATGTTTTCTCGTGGTATTCTCGGCGCAGCTTTTTTCGTTGCCGGTGGCATGGCGGCTAAAAAATGGATGGTGGGATATGATGCCTCCAAGTCGTTTTCGGCGCAGAGCAACAAAAATCCACTTACGTTTATTGCCAAGCTGGTCGATACCGGCGTAGGCAAGCCGATTGAGGCGGCTGTTGGTGCCATTGCCGGTAAGGAAGCGGGTATTGCGGCGGTACATTTCCGGCCGACGCGTTACGGCAGGGAATTTGGCAGAGAGATGCATGGCCGCAGCCTTGGTAACGAGGTGGTGAATATCACCTTCGACTTCTTCTGCGCGAGCGTAGGCGATGCGTGGGGGCGCGATATTGCCGGTTGGTTTGACCCGAATGTGAAGAAGAGCTGGACGGACGAGAAGGGCCATATCAAGATCCCGGAGGCGATTAAATCGGCGCTGAAATCAGTAACGCGCTATGTTACTTATAACGGCGGCGAAGACTGGGCGGTGTCTATACCTTATGCGTACTTCATGAAGGGGCAACGTGCGCTCATTAATCGGGGAAGTCCCGGCTTCAAGTATGATTTTGACCGTAATGCCAATGGCGGCAGCTTCAAGGTTAACGATCATAAAATTGTCGGCAACTACCAGATGGAAGGAATACTGGACCTGCAGAATCGCTTTACGGTTTATAACGTCGGCACGCTGATGTACCGCGAAGCATATGATTATATCGGGAATAAAATTGCCGGAAAGCCTGACAATCTTTACGGGGCGCCTGATCGCGAGCCCCATAAAAATGTGTTGGGCAAAGCTGGCGACCTGTTGAAATGGGTGGCGCGCAGTGCCGTAAAAGGCGTGATTATCATGACCCCGGCGGTGCCGTTTTTCTGGATTACCCGTTCACCGCAAACCAAGCATAGAGGCACATTTGTTGATCCGGAAAAGGGAGTGCTGGGCAGGGCTGATACGCATGAGGCGGTTTATGCCAATACAAAATTGCCAGATGGATCAGTGCCGCTTGAATATCTGCAATACAAATCGGAGCCAAGGCCCGGAAAAACAGGGTATTACGACCACGTGCTTCAGCACCCGGCCGGAACGGCGGGAGAGTTTGTAGGAGGCCGCCTGGCGCAGCCGCATTCTGGAAGATTTCCGAATAGAAACCGTTTTGATGCCTACGGTAAAGCCTTTGGCATTGCTGATGTCCCACTGAATGCAGTAGGAAAAGCCAATTACCAGGCGGCTAACCTGCTGGATAAGCCAGCGGCCTGGGCGGATAAAAATATGGGGAGTTTTGGTGCTGATATTAAAGATCATATTGGCGTACCAGGTGGAAAACTTGAGAATTTTACCCGGCCAATGATTTATGCCGCTGCCTCTTACACGCCGTATATGTATGCCAAGGCTGAGTTTGCCAATTTATGGGATAACGGCAAAATGGATATGTCGGCGGAGCGGATGATCGATGGCGCCGCCAAATTGAATTGGGGTGAGTTTAAAGCCGGTGCAGGGGAAGTATGGAATTCCATTTTGCATAAGCCGCTGAAAGACCCGGTGCGTGAGGCTGAGGGACAACGGCGGAATATGATCGAAACATCTCCTCCCGATATTTTTACAAAATGTCAGGCGCAAACAGATGCTGAAAAATGTCATGCGGAAGAAGGGGTTAAAGCAAGGCAGGATGCTGAAGCAAAGCAGGCTGCTGAAACAAAACCGGTTGCTGAACCAAAATCGGCTATGAGCTGGCAGGAGCGTATCATCAGCGGCCCGGCGGTTGAAAAGAAATCGGCAACTGCTATCAGCGAAAAAGCAAAACCGCAAAAAACCCACGCCGATCAGGAAGCCATGCGCAAGGCGCTTGAGGAACTAAATCCTCCGACAAATTCAATCAATTAATCATCGGGAGATATTATGAGCCTGAATGATTGGACGCAGCGTACACAGCCGCTTACACAACCATTGCTTATGTATAAAGCGCGCACAGAAATTAATAGCTTTAATGCAACCAATGGAGATGTTTCTGGTTTTTGTACCGTACGCCTTGCCTCAGATGATCCTCGCCAAGTCGAATCCGCTAAAACGCAGTTAGAAGACCTGCAACGGCAAAAAAAACTTCCCATCGGCTTGGAAATTTTTGAAGATCCGGGCGATGCAGGACATATGATCTATGTAGGCTTCAAAAGCGATCTATCGGTACCTAAAACTCAATGGGCTGACCATCAACAGGTTCTTGCTGCTGATGCACTAAGAAAAGCGGCAATGGGCTTTGACATACCATTCACGCCTGCGAAAGAAGAACAGCTTACTAGCTGCGATATGACGTCATTGTGGCGCCAACTGGAAGAAGTCATCAGAACACATTTGCCTCATGTGCAGATAAAAGGGCCACGTGGAGCGGCTTGCAGAACCTAGGCCGACTAGTCGTTTGGTCCCAGCATCGTCTCCGGCTTGACCCACAGGTCAAATTGCGCGTCGGTTAAAAGACCCAGCGCAATGCCGGCTTCTTTAAGAGATGTGCCTTCCTTATGCGCCTTCTTGGCGATTTTGGCGGCGTTGTCATAGCCGATATGCGGATTGAGGGCGGTTACCAGCATTAGCGATTCGTTCATCAGTTTGGTGATGCGTTCCCGGTTGGCTTCGATTCCCACCACGCAGTTATCGGTAAAGCTGACGGCGCTGTCGGCGAGCAGGCGGATCGATTGCAGGACATTATAAATAATCACCGGCTTGAATACGTTGAGTTCAAAATGCCCGTTGCTGCCGCCGACGGTGACGGTGACATTATTGCCCATCACCTGCGCGCAGACCATGGTCATGGCTTCCGATTGCGTCGGATTAACCTTGCCGGGCATGATCGAAGAACCCGGTTCGTTTTCGGGCAGGGATAATTCGCCGAATCCACAGCGCGGGCCGGAAGCGAGCAGGCGGATATCGTTGGCGATTTTCATCAGCGCGCAGGCGAGGGCGTTTAAGATGCCATGGATGATGACCAGCCCGTCATGCGCCGCCAATAGCGCGAATTTGTTTGGGCCGGTGTGAAATGGCAGTTTGGTGATGTTGGCGACTTCCTTGGCAAACGCTTCGGCGAAGCCCTTCTTGGCATTCAATCCGGTGCCGACGGCGGTGCCGCCTTGCGCCAGTTCAAGCACGGCCTGCATCGCCTGGTCGCGGTCAAGCGCCATGATGAATTTATCGATTTGTGCTATGTAGCCAGAAAATTCCTGGCCGAGCGTCAGCGGTGTGGCATCTTGCAAATGGGTGCGGCCGATCTTGATGATATCTTTGAATTCCTTGGCTTTGGCCAGCAGCGCCTCGCGCAGGTGTTTCAGGGCCGGAAGCAGCGCATGGGCGATTTCATAGGCGCTGGCGATATGCATGGCAGTGGGGAATGAATCATTGGATGACTGCCCCATATTGACATGGTCGTTAGGATGGACAGGTTTCTTGGAGCCCATAACCCCGCCCATCAGTTCAATAGCGCGGTTTGAGATTACCTCATTGATATTCATGTTGGTCTGGGTGCCGCTTCCGGTCTGCCAGACAACGAGCGGAAAATTTCCATCCAGTTTTCCGTCGATAACTTCCTGTGCTGCCTGGATAATTTTCTCGCCAATGGCCTTATCCAGCATGCCGAGCTGCATATTAACGCGGGCAGCAGCCAGCTTCAGGATACCGAAAGCGCGGATGAGCGGCTTTGGCATGGTTTCCGTGCCGATTTTGAAATTCTGCAGCGAGCGTTGCGTCTGCGCGCCCCAGTATGTGTCTGATGGAACGTCAATATTACCAAAGGAATCGGATTCGGTGCGTGATTTGCTCATAATAGCCTCATTCTTTTTCAAGCTCATAATAACCTCATCTTCATCAAATTGTCACTTTTAGCCCACTTACCTACGGCTTATAATGAAACCACCGGTGCAGTGTAAAGAGGTTCTTATGAGCGATTTTGATTTTGTTAATTTTCTGATGATCGACGATGTCGGCCGCAGCACTAAAAATAATGAGCATTTACAGGATCTGCGCGATCGTGCGGCGCATCTGGCGAAAGTTACCGGTCAGGAGCCGGTTTCATGGTACGAATTCAAGCAAAACATCCCTAAGGAAGAAGGACATAATGTTCGCAATGCGATTATCGGGGCTGCCATCGGTGTCGGTATAGGCGCATTGTTTCTCAATCCGGTGTTAGCTGTTTCCCTTGGCTTTACTGGCGGTGCGCTCGGCGCATTTAACAACACTGAAAACAGGCGCCGCGATACGCTGGTAAGGAAATATGAAGCCTATCTCGACGGGTTCGAGGCTTCGGTTGGGCGCGGCAGGGGAATGTCACAGGGTATGGGCGGTTTTGAAAATACTAAAACCAGCCATGCGGCAGAGCTGCTCGCTGAACGGCAAAAACCACAAAATCATTCGGCTACGCTTTAGGCCGCAGATACGTCACATGTCCCATTTTACGTCCGGGGCGTGCTTCTTTCTTTCCATACAGGTGCAATTTTGCGTCCGGCATGGCGGTGTAGTGCTGCCAGTCTTTAACATCATCCCCGATCAGGTTCAGCATTTTAGCATCGCACAAGCGTTCGGTTGATCCAAGGGGCAGGCCGCAGATAGCGCGAATGGTTTGCTCGAACTGGCTGGTGGTGCAGGCATCGATAGTCCAGTGCCCAGAATTATGTGGGCGCGGAGCCACTTCATTGACCAGTATGTCGTCATTGTCCGTTACAAACATTTCGATAGCCATCAGTCCGACCAGATCAAGCCCCCGGGCAATAGTGCGGGCGATATGTTCCGCCTTTTCGGTCAGGGAAACCGAGATAGGCGCCGGGGCAATGGTTTCATGCAATATATGGTTTTTATGGGTATTCTGAACCGGGCAGTAGCAGTCGATGTTACCCATGACATCGCGGGCGATAATGACGGAGATTTCCATGCGGAAAGGAACGAAGCCTTCAAGAATGTGGGAGGACTCGCTGAATATATTTTGCGCCTTCAGGTCATTGAGTTCTTTTTCGCCGGTAATCTTCCATTGCCCCTTGCCGTCATAGCCCATACGGCAGGTCTTGAGGACGGCCGGTAAACCGATAGCCTCTTTGGCAAGAACCAGTTCTTCCGGCGAGGAAACCGGCATGAAAGGAGCGGTTGCAATGCCCAGGTGGTTTATGGCTTGTTTTTCCAATATGCGATGTTGCGACATGTTAAGTATCTCGGGGCTGGGCCTGACTTTGGCATGTCGTGCCAGTTCCGCCACCGGGTCGGCAGGGATATTTTCAAATTCATAGGTAACGACATCGACGCTTTGGGCAAATTCCTGCAATGCCCCGATATTTTCATAGGCGGCAACGGTCGTGAATTTTGCCACTTCGCTGGCGGGCGCGTCCTGCTCAGGGCAATAAATATGGACATGGTAGCCCATTTCAGCAGCAGCCATTGCCAGCATCCGGCCGAGTTGTCCGCCGCCTAAAATACCGATGGTGGAGCCGGGAGGAATGGGGTGATGGGATGAGGGCATGGAATAATAATCCGGTTATCTGGCCTGCCCAGTATGTGATGTGTGGGCATAATTGATGCGGGTACGTAATACAGCAGGAAGGGTGGCGCGTAAATAGTCTTCATCCACCGGTTCGCATAAGCCTTCTTTGGCCAGTTCCTTCGCTGTGTGCACTATTTCTGCTATTTGTGAAGCATAGGCGGGATGTACCCTGTCACCTTGCCTGACATAACGATTAGTATCATTTTTATCGTTAATCACATCTTGCAGCTCTTTTTTTGTTGTGGTTCCCGTAAACCAATAACACTCCTTTAGCGCACAATCGATATGTGCTTTCGGATTGGGATACAGGCGGACGGCCATGCGAATGGCCTCACGCTCTTTTCGTTGATTTTTACTTAACTCCAGCTGCTCAGGATCTAAGCCTATTCGCTTTGCATTTATGCCTAGTGACTTAGCGCCTTCGTCTAATTGCTTAATACCTTTATCCCACTGCTCAACAATAGAAGCTGGTTCTTTCTTTCCATCCAGATGGCCACAACAGAGATGCCCTATTTCATGCGCAAGCAGCGCTTTTTGTTCTTCCTTCGTGAGGGATTCAAAATAATCCTGGTCAAATGTCAGTCTAAAATTATTGGGTTGGCTGTGAAAATGGCTTAATTTTCCAAGCGTGCCGTCATGTGTGAGGATAATTTCAAATTCGGTCTTTTTAAGGCGTGGATGCTCTTTTTCTGCCGTATTAGCAAAGCCAGTTACCATACCGGCGATTTCAAGATAGGTTGTGAAGGTGCAGAATCTTTCCAATCCTTCATCAGAAAGAGATCGTATGTATTCAGCGGTGAGGCCTGTGGGATCGGTGAAGTGCTTTGACTCCTCTTCCGGAATAGATTCAAGAAATTCTTTTGAAATAGTAAATTGCATAAATAACCATTTTCATCACTTTTCCAGAAGGTAACGACTGCATAGTCGCTGCTAGCATATGTTATCTTAATGATTCCTATGCCTCTACGGATAATTAGGGGTTTTTGGGACAGATAAGGTCTGTTTTTTTCGCCAGTCGGCCAGTCTTTTTGCTAGTTTTTCATCACTCAGCGCCAGTATTGATGCAGCCAGGAGCGCGGCATTGATAGCGCCCGGCTTGCCTATGGCCAGCGTTCCCACCGGTATTCCCCCTGGCATCTGGACTATGGAAAGCAGGCTGTCCATGCCTTTGAGCGCCTTGCCTTCAACCGGGACGCCAAGGACGGGGAGGGTGGTCATGGAGGCGGTCATCCCCGGTAAATGCGCCGCTCCGCCAGCCCCGGCGATAATGACTTTGACGCCTTTCCCGGCGGCTTCTTTGGCGAACTGATAGAGGCGGTCTGGCGTCCGGTGTGCGGATACGACACGTTTATCATAAGCGATTTTGAGATCGTCCAGCGTGCTGGCGGCATGCTGCATGGTTTCCCAGTCGGAGGTGCTTCCCATGATAATGGCAATGGGAGCTGTCTTTTTAGTCATAGATTATCCTTAAAATAGGGGCGCGAAATCTACATGAACAACTCTAAAAGTCAAAAATTTTCGCTGAAACACTATCAGATAATGTTGGTGGTGTATAAACAAGTTAACCAATTCCGTTAAAAATTAAGTTAACGAAAAATTAACCGGCGTAGTGTAGTTAACAGGATTAATAATTGAAAACCATACGCTAAAGTGTTTTTTGAGAATTGGCAGGGAAGCCGAAGTGAAGGAGCGAAGTGTATAATTTTAGTACATCAGCACGCGGATACTGAGGATGATGGCGCCAATTTATGGAATATTTATGAGTATATTATGCTTTAACCTGCAAGTGTTTAATGGTATATATGTTACATACCTTAGAAGAGGTTAGTAATAATACAGGCAAGGAAGAATGGATAGTGCGTTTTTCCAAGCCTGTTGAGAGTGATATGAAGACAGATACTGTGGAAGAATTACCGGACGCCGAGATAACCTCCAAGAAGCATAGGATGTCGGAACGCCTGTTTATGCTGGGCATTCCTGAAGAAGAAATGACTCCCGCCGTCAGCCTTGCCGTCTCAGCCCTTCTCGAAAAGCTTGATGATTTGAACCGCGACTTGTCGCGCACCAAGGAAAGCCTTTCAGAAATTGAACGCCTTGTCGATGTGGACTGCCTTGCGCCCATCCCGAATCGCCGCGCCTTTATGCGCCGGTTGTCATGGGCGATTACCATGCACGAGCGCTATAACCATCCATCGGCAATTCTTTATTTTGATATCAATGAGTTCAAGCAGATCAACGATAAATACGGCCACGCCGCCGGGGACCTTGCCATCCGTCATATAGCCCAGCTATTGACCGCTACCATGCGTGAATCGGATTTTCTGGCGCGTATTGGCGGTGATGAATTTGCGGTCATAATGTATTACGCCAACGAGGATGCCGTTAAAAAACGTGGCTCTAAAATTGCAGAAAAATTGCAAAAGACCCCTTTTGTTTTTAACGGTAAACATCTTCACGTGACAGCGGCATTCGGCTATTACGCCATCCGCAGTGGCGATGACGCCGAATCGGCTCTCGCTTCGGCCGATATGTCCATGTACGTGGATAAACGCCGCGCTAAAAGCAAAGCGCCACAATCATAGCCGTTTAGGTTTTTTGCCCCTCCTAATCCCCGCTTTATCCCTTTAATCTCAGTTGTTGTACTCTTTCGAGGCTTTTGCTACACTCCCGCCTCCGGCTAATCCATTAAATGACATAATTAGCGCCAGAGGAGATTATGAAGCACAGTATAAAAAATATCCTTATCCTGTTTACGCTCGGTAGCGTTGCGTGGGGTATACCATCCGCGGGTGCGGCTGAAAAAATTGTAACGGTCGGAACCGGTGGAGTGACTGGCGTCTATTATCCTGCCGGTGGGGCGATCTGCCGACTGGTGAACCGTGGCCGTAAGGAACATGGCATACGCTGCACCGTGGAATCTACCGGCGGTTCGATCAATAACCTTGAATCAATCCACAAGGGCGAACTTGAAATGGGTGTCATACAGTCGGACATTCTTTTCCACGCTTATAATGGCAGCGAAATATTTTCCGATGTCGGGGCTGATAAAAAATTGCGGATTCTGCTTTCCCTGCATTCGGAGCCGTTCACGGTCGTGGCTCGCAAAGAGGCCAAAATCAATACGTTTGACGACCTGAAAGGCAAGCGCGTTTATCTGGGCCCTCCCGGCTCTGGCATGCGGGCAACTATGGATGAGCTGATGCAGAATAAAGGCTGGACCAGTAAGAGTTTTGCCAGCGTCGTCGATTTGAAATCCAGCGACCAGTCGCAGGCTTTATGCTCAGGCAAGATTGACGCCATGATCTATGCTGGCGGACATCCCAACGGGGCAATCCAGCAGATCACCAGCCTTTGTCCGACCCGGTTGATTGATGTCAGCGGCCCGGAGATCGATAAGATGATCGCAGATCATCCGTTTTACACCCATGCAGTGATTCCCGGCGGGATGTATGTTGGCAATGCCAAGGATGTACAGACATTCGGTATGCGGGCTGAGCTGGTAACGTCATCCGATCTCGATGACAATACGGCCTATCAGGTGGTCAAAGCTGTACTTGATAACCTCGATAATTTTAAAACCCTGCATCCGGTATTTGCCACCCTTGATGCCAAGCATATGGCACAGGGCGGTGACGTCGTGCCCTTTCATCCCGGCGCGGTCAAATATTTTAAGGAAAAAGGGCTGATAGAGAGGGAATAAGGGGATCAGGGAGAAAAAACTGGTTTTTTTATCACTCGTTTTCCCTTATAACCTCAGCCCTTGTAACATATATTTAGCATTATCATTGGAGAAGTATGACGACTACAGTGAAGTCTTTATTAAATAAATTGTGGTTCCGCGTGTTGCTGGGGCTGGGGTTTGGAGTTCTGTTTGGGTTTGCCGTCGGTCCGATGTCGGCTGACAATCCACTCGGAATTACCGGCAAGGTATTCCTCACCGATTACATCAAACCGGTTGGCACGGTCTTCATCAACCTGATTAAAATGGTCGTAGTGCCGCTGATTTTTTGCTCGCTGGTTTCGGGTATTATCAGCATGACCAACGCCGAAGCCTTTAAGCGCATTGGCCTTAAGGCAGTGGGCGCTTTCCTGATGACAGGGGCGTTTGCCGTGTGCATCGGCCTTACCTTCGGAACGATATTCCACCCCGGTCTTGGCGTCGATCTGAGCGCGCTTAAAGCCCAGGTTGGTGCGGCTTCCTCTGCTTCTTCTTCGCCTGCGGCGGAATTCAGCATGGTCCAGTTGCTCGTCAACATGGTGCCTACCAACGTCATCAAGGCGATGGCCGACGACCAGATATTACAGGTGGTGGTGTTCGCTATTTTTGTTGGCATTACGCTCAACAGCCTTGGACCCCGGACCCAGAATCTCAACGATCTTTTCAAATCCGCGGCGCTGCTGGTTTTCAGGTTAATTGAAATCATTATTCGTTTCTCCCCCTACGGTGTGTTTGCACTGACGTCATGGGTGGTTGGCACGCAGGGTATGGATATTCTTATCGCGCTGCTGAAACTGGTGGGAACGGTGGTTGGGGCATTGTTTACGCAGTATTTGCTGTTTGGCGTGATGATTGTGGTGTTTGGCCGCATGTCGCCATTTCCTTTTTACCGTAAAATGGTGGAACCACAGTTGCTGGCTTTTTCCACCAGCAGCAGCAAGGCGACGCTTTCGACGGCGATGCGTGTGGTCAATGAACGTATTGGTGTTTCCAAAAGCAGCACGTCGTTCGTACTTCCTCTCGGTGCGTCCATCAATATGGATGGCACGGCCATATACCTTGGCATCTGTGCCTTGTTCTTCTCGCAGGCCTATAACATCCCCATCGATTTCCACCATATGCTCGTATTGGTGCTGACGGCTACCCTCGGTTCGATCGGTGCAGCCGGTATTCCCGGCGGTTCGCTGATCATGATGGGGATGGTCTTGACTTCGGTTGGGTTGCCGCTGGAAGGTATTGCCCTGATTGCCGGGGTGGATAGAATCCTCGACATGCTACGTACTACGGTCAATATCACCGGCGATTCAGTTATCACCATGCTGGTGGATAAATCGGAAGGTACGTTCGATCAGCCTCTGTACCATAATATGGAAGATAACACTGCTACCGATACGGTTACCGTGCTTTCTTCTATTCCAGCGTCTGTTGCCGCGCCGATGTCCGTCGTCACGCCTGCGACCAGGGCGCTCTGAACGTTCGGTCCGTTATGTTCGCGTTGGGCCGTTTGGCTGGTGCTTCTGCTGCTCGGCTTCCAGAATCCTCTGGCTGACGGTTTTATCATCAGGAGTGATTTTGTCGTTTACGGAAACCGTTGCGACGGTGGAGCTTAAGTCTTTCAATTGATTGCCGATGTCGCGTAAAGATAGGCCCAGTTTTCGAATGGCATCCATATCCTCAGGCTTAAGTCCCGGCATCGTTATCTGAAAATCGTTCTGGGCGAATCTGGCATCTTCGGAAAAACGGCCCTGTTTAAGCACATAATCGTCGGCGGTCATGTCCTGATGCTGTTTGCGTTGTTTTTTGCCGCCTTTGCCGGAGCGGGATTTACTGCCACTGCCGCTACTGCCGCGGCGTTTTTTCTTTTTGCGTTTTGCTTGATCAGTGTTCTGCAGTGCATCTTCAATCATGTCCTGCGCTTCCGCCGCTTCCTGTTGTTCCTGTTGCTGCTGAGCGAGATCTTCGATAGCCTTTTCAAGGCCAGCCTCAGCGCTTTTAAGAAGCCGGTTAACCGTACGATTATGCAGGTCGCCCCACTGTTCCGGCATTTGGGTGACATCCGCTGCTATCTGCTGGGTGGCGGCAGCGCTGGCGGGAATTTCCTTGGCGGCCATCAGCTTGACGGCATAAGCGAACTGGCCCACGGCGTTATTGGCTTCCTTTATGCGATAGTCCTGTAGGATGTTTGGGTTGAGCTGGGCTGCCTCTGTTAGCAGGTTCCTGTAGGTATCCACCAACTCCTCCAGTTGCCCGGCAAAAGCGGCTTTCGCTTCGGGACGGGCATTTGCAATAATCTCTTCAATCGGTTTGTCGCCGAAGGACATGTTTTTCAGCTTATGCAGAATGTCACGGGCCATTTCCAGCGATTCCTCGCGGGCTGGCGGTTCAAATGGTTTTATTGACTGCAGCTCATAGGCAGACGCCTGGACACGGTCACTGATGACTAGCAAGCGGTTGGCCGCTGATACTTCGCTTACCTCTTTGCCGGTGGCATGCTCCAGTCCAAGTTCAACGGTATCAAGCAGGCGGGTGACTGGTTGCGCCTGTCGCATCAATGCCCGTTCAGGTATATCGTCGATCATGTCATCCAGCCTCGCCAGCTCGGGATGATTGTCAGGAAGCAGATTGCTGGTATGTTCGGCGATGGTGAGCGCCATGGCGCTGACAGCATCCCTGGCGTTTTCGATAGCGGCGTCATTAAGCCGTTCCAGATTCTGCAGCCGGGCCTGATGCAGGTGGGCGGCAAAGATATGGGTCAGTTTCTGTATGGCGGTCTTTTTGGCTACGACTACCTGCAGGCTGCCATGATCCAGCCATTCTTCCATACTCCTGTCGGTGAATTCCATGTTGCGCAGCCAGCGCAGTATCTTGCGCGCTTCTTCGACTGATTCTTCGCGGGTAGGCGCTGACAGTGTTTCCACCGATTGCAATTTATTGGAGGTGAGGACGATGTCTTTACTGATAGCAACCATCTGGTCGATGGGTGTGGTCTGGGGAGCAGCCGATGTTTCCTGCGAAGATTCGGCCAGCGCTTCTTTTACCTGATTCTGCAGGTTGCGTATACGGGACGAATTATCTTCCGGGGCATCTGTCATATTACCCACACTCGGGCCAAATTATAGATCGGGTTGTTTATGATTCTTTTACCTGTACCTGCTGCCCGTCTTCGGTGGCGGCGGTACCCAGTGCGTACACGCAAAGGTCCTCAAAGGATACGTTATTTTCAATAGAGATTTTATGCAGGCGTTCAAAGCTGTCCATCACTTCCTGCGGAATCGTGCCGCCGCGGACTGAGGATAGCCACCATGCCTGATGCTGCAAAGGATGGCGTTGCGGATTGGGTTCACCCACATAGACGTGGAACGGGTGTTTTTGGCCGTTGAAATCACAGGGAACAGTAAAACGCTTCATTGCCGGAACTCCATAACACAAGCCTGAAAATACAAAATAAAGTCTAGCATAAATGTATTACCAAATTATGACAGAAGTACTAAAAAATATAAAGTATTTTCAATTTGTTACCTTATTAAATTTAAAATTATCAGCATAGGCCTTACGGACCATGCGGCGTTTATTGGGTTCGTAGACCTGGTAAGGGATGCGCTGCTGCTCGGCATAGGCGATGGCTGCCTCCCTGGTTGGGAAAGATAACTGGACTTCCTGCGGCATGTCGGACATGCCAACCCAACCCATCAGATTATCTACAAAATAAGGTTTTTCCGGGACGAATTCGAGCAGCCAATGCTTCATGGGCAACTTGCCGGACTGCATGGCGCTTTTGTCGGGGCGGTAGATTCTGGCTTTTGCCATTAAAATTATTTCCTATGGTTAGTAATACATAGCAGAATATGGAACAAATGCTGTCAAAAGGCAACTGCTTACCGACCGGAATCCTTATCGTTTATGTTTGCGTCGCTGTTCGCCATGGCGTTTATGCTTATCCGGTTTTGGCCGCAGTGGGCGGTCTGGTTGCGCCGGCGTCTGGGCCAGCTCGAAAATCAGGCTGCCGGTGATGGCGTTGGCGGCTTGCACGCGTATGATCAGCGGTTGGCCGATCTGGAATATCTGGTTGGTCCTTTGCCCTTTGAAACAGGCGTGGCGCTTGTCGTAGTTGAAAAAATCGCCCTGCAGGTTTCTGACCGGGATGAAGCCGGTGACGCCGGTTTCGTTTATGGAAACAAACAACCCGTATTCATTAAGCGAGACGATGGTGCCGGAAAAACTATTGCCGATATGCTTGCTCATATACGAAACTTTATAGCGGTCGGAGGCATCGCGCTCCGCCATCATGGCGCGACGTTCGGTATCGGAAATATGCAGCGCTATTTCGCCAAGCCGGGCATTATATTGCTTGGAAGGCTTGTCCATGTGTCCCTCAATTGCATGTGCCAGTGACCGATGCACGACCAGGTCGGAATAACGCCGGATGGGCGAGGTGAAGTGGCAATATTTTTCCAGTGAAAGACCGAAATGCCCAAGGTTTTCGTGGGCGTAATAAGCCTGCATCTGGCTGCGCAGGATGGCGGTGTTGACCATGTACGCTTCCGGTTTGCCTTCCACCTGTTTGAGGATACGGTTGAAATGCGCCGCCTTTACCCCGGCTCCGGTATGCAACGAATACCCGGCCATTTTTAAAAGATTGGTCAGTTCTTCCAGTTTGTCTTCCGACGGTGGTTCATGGACGCGGTAAATGCCGGGCGCATGTTTCTTAAGCAGGAAATCGGCGGCGGCGACATTGGCCGCGATCATATAGGCTTCAATCAGGCGGTGGCTTTCCAGCCGCGCGCGCGGGGTAATGGCGGAAACATTGCCGGCATCATCGAATATGATTTTGAACTCCGGCAGGTTGAGGTCGAGCGAACCGCGATGGTCGCGCTCATAGGCCAGCGCGGTGTAGGCCTGATACAAAAGTTCGATAATTTGCCGTTGTGGGTGATCGTTATTAGTATCGCAGACGCCCTGCACGTCGTTGTAGGTAAGGCGTGCACGTGAACGCATCAAGCCGCGCACAAACTCATAACGCTTCATGTTGCCATGCGCGTCAATCCACAAATGCACGGCGAGGCAATAGCGATCTTCATTGGGCACCAGCGAACATAAGCCGTTAGACAGCCGCTCCGGCAGCATCGGGATAACGCGGTCGGGAAAATAGACGGAATTGCCGCGTTCAAAAGCGCAGGCATCCAGCGCGCTGTCTTCCTCCACGTAATAGGCAACATCGGCAATGGCAACGATAAGATGCCAGCCATCGCCGTCTTTCTCAGCGAATACGGCATCGTCGAAATCACGCGCATCTTCGCCATCAATGGTGACCAGTGGAATATCACGTAAATCGGTGCGGCCTTTGCCGAGCACCGGCGGCTCCGCTGCTTCGGCTTCGGCGATCACATCTTTGGAAAACAGGGATGGCAGCGAATGCATATGCGAAGCGATCAGGCTGGCGGCACGCGGCGAATCTAGACGCCCAAGGCGGTCGGTGATTTTTGCATAGCTCATGCCCATCGACGGCATGCCCATCAGGGTGACGCCACTGACCAGTTCACCACTTTGTGCGCCATGCGTATCGGCGTGATCAACCATGAAGCTTTCCTTCATTTTCCGGCTGATCGGTTCGATGATACCGCCGCCAGCGGTGGGAACAAATACGCCAAGCACATTCTGCGGTTGTTCACTTGGCAGAACCCGGATCACCAGCGCCTGATAGAGATGGGGATGTACTTTACGCATTTTGGCAAGCACGCGGTCGCCTTTAACGGCGGCCTGCTGCCGGCCCGATTCGGTAACGACAATGTGCGGTGGCCGGTGCTTTCCGTCCCATTTCAATGGTTCGGCAATCAGGTCGCCTTCTTCGTTCTGGCCGGTAATGACGAGGACGCTTACGTCACGCAGCGTTGTGCTTTTAGCGCCTTTATGGTCGGGACGGGGCGGGCGTTTATGCTTAGGCTTGTGCGATGGCTTGGGCTTGGGCTTGGGCGATGAGGAATGGGGTTTTTTGCCTTTTTTCATTCATGGCACTCTGGCAGACAATAATAAGTGTAGCAAGTGGCTTATTAGGGTGTTCAATAATTCACCTTATCTTTCATGAGTCTTCAGCTCTTTTTCCGCCTGCGCATCCATGGCATCCATGACGCCGGAAAAAACCTGGCATAGGGGTTCCACCAGTTCTTTGGCCGCCCGTTTGCGGTGAAGTTTGATATCGGCCAGCGCGGCAAGGTGTATTACTGACATCCCGGCGGCGCCAAGCGCCATAAGTACTCCCACAGGTTGTACCGTTTGGTGCATCCATAAATATTGTTGTCGTAACGCCTGGCCAGCTTCGTCGGAAGGGAAACGGTAGTAAAAATGATCTTTCCCATCCTTCACATGGATAAATGAATCCCACTCTCGCGGTGATGATGAAGGTAGTGATGGAACTAACTGCAAATCAAAATCCGTTACGCCATCTTCGTTATTCTTGCCCAAGTGTTTGGCCATGAGGGGAGGCGCCCATGTGCGACCAGCCATAAAATCCCCGCGCGAAATCCCTTCACTGGCGGGAAACATGCCTTGACTTCGGGTGATGCCAGCTCTTCTGGGTTGATTGTTTAACGCGTCGTAGAGTTTAAATTTCATTCTTTGTTTTGCCTCATCGGCTGTGGCTATAAGTGCGATGGCCGGTATCACCGCCGCCGCACATAAAAAGCTTCTGCGGGTATGACGAACAGCAGCATCGCGTGTTTTATCCTCCAGCAGACATCGTTTTTCCCCGGTATCCAGAGATAGTTTTTTTAAGGCCTCACGTTCTTTCGGTAGGTTCCTGATCAGAAAATCCCCTACGCCTTCCAACCCTTCCCTGTCATATAATGTTTTAAAAAACTGCAAGGCCTGCAAGCATTTATGATTAGGCTGTTCTTTCGCAACACAGTCCATCAACGCTGGGATATTTTGCTCCTTTAAATTTTGTATACTCCAAAACAACTGCCGCTTTATCCCAATGTCATCGTCATGCAGCGGTTCGTATGTAAGGCGGTTAATATCAAAATGAGTATGCACTGCAGCTGGCACTCCAAACATCTCATGCAGCATGAGGTCGAGAAAATTCTCCGCTATTAATTCTTTGTCTTTTTTGCTGTATTTAGGAGTCATGCTTATATGGAAATTCCTGCGGCAGGCTGACGGCTGGCATACTGCTTGAGAATCCTGTCCACCATACTTTCCGGACGGACAGTCATATCTGGTGTGGCAGGTTTTACGACGTGCAGGGCGCTGATCCGGTTTTCTTCCTGCACTTCTTCAAGCGTATGTTCACGTCCGGTTGCTTTGGCGAACTCAAGCACGGCGGCGGTAAAGTGGTTTGCAATTTTTGTCCCGATCGGGCTGTCGGAAAATTCGGGATGCCACTGCGTGAATATGCCAAACCGTTTTTTGCCCAGAGGCCCGTCGCCAAGCGGGCCATCGGGGTCAATTTCCATGGCTTCAATAAGTTTGGAGCCATCTTTCAGCACGTCTTCCGAGGTGGCGGCGGCGCGCAGCCCTGCGCCTAGTTTGGACACGGCCTGATGGTGCATGCTGTTGACGTTTAGCTTCATATCATTTTCCGCCGTGCGCGCCGGCGTGTACACCATGTTGATTTCTTCAGCGATGCTTGCAAGTGTGGTGCCATTTTTAATAATGACCGGCTGCACCGGCACATAAGGAGGAATCCCAAATTTCTGCTGTTCATGTTCATTATGGGCGGCATCGCGCATCTGGTCTGGCACATGCTGATGCAGTTTACCACCGCACAATACATTGAAGCGCTGCATACCGCCGCAGACGCCAAACATTGGCATGCCGATTTCAATCGCCATTCTCATCAATGCTGTTTCGTAATTCCGGCGGGCCATGCCTTCTTCGTTGACTGTCTCGTTGCCGGCAGCATCTTTTGTCACCAGTTCACTATTGGTTTTTGAATCCTTAGGCTCACCGTATTCGCTCGGATCGATATCGCCATTATTGCCCATGACCATCAGCCCATCGGCTTTTTGCATGATGCGCTTCACCTCTTCATGCAGGTCCTTTCCCCGAACGCGGCCAACATGATCACTGAGTATGAGCGGAACTGCTCCTGCGCTTGCGATCAACGTTGCGGCTGCCTGAACGGAAGCGGAAGTGGCGCTACCTCCGCTGATCAGTATGACGGGTTGGCGGAGTGGGGTAACAGGTTCCATGAATAACCAGTTTAAAGGGGTAATTGCTAACGAATATTAGTGATTTCAGGGCGTAGTGTCAAATTTTGCTGCTATGGATGCTGCATACTGCCTTGAAAGAAAGGCTGTGCCTTGGTTTTTGGCGTTTTTTGACGAATTCGTGGGTGGCTCTGATGAAATGCTGCACGATGCGTTCGCCGAGGGAACTGGCGCCGAATTCAGGGTGCCACTGGACGCCGAGGATAAACTGTTTTTCATATTTTCCTTCCGGGGCGGATTCTATCGCTTGCGCCATAAAGCCGTATCTGCAACTTGAAAAGCGGATGGTATCGGTGACGGCACAGACACGCAAGCCGGATCCTACAATATCCACCGCCTGGTGGTGCATGCTGTTTTCCATGATGACCTTGGCGCACGGAGTATCATCTTTTTTGAAAAAGGGCATGGATATCTCGCCGGCGATTTCAGCCAGCATGGTGTTGTCTTTGATGACAACGGGAACCACGGGAATATGCGGGGCAATGCCAAGCTTATGCTGCATATGCTTATCACAGCCGACAAGGTCAGGAATATGCTGGTGCAAGGTGCCGCCGCACAGGACATTGATGCGGTGCATGCCGCCGCAGATTCCGAGGACAGGCATGCTGCAGGCAAACGCATTTTCGAGCATGGCTTCTTCATAGCGCGCCCGCACTTTACCATGCGGTACGGATAATTCACTTTTGGTTTTTGGATGGATGCAGCGCCTTGGATCGTCCTGCGGATAGCGGTTAATATAACATTTGGGGTCGATATCCAGATCGTTGCCCATGACAATCAGCCCATCGATCCATGCCATGTCGCGTTTGACATCGACGGCGACATTTTTGACGTGGCTGGTAAGGTAAACGACCGTAGCCCCTTCATCACGAAATTGACGCATCATGACGCGCACGGATTTGGTGTGCGGATGGGCACCGCTTATGCCAATTACCAGTTTACTATGGGATGTCCGAGTCATGCCCGAAAGATTAACAGGAAAAAGTTAAGGAAGTTTTCCTATAGCTTCCTGCTGGAATAACGGGATAAAAAAGATTATCCGGTTTTCTTCTTTGTTTTGGGCTTGGCTGGCGATGCTTTGGCCTTAGCTGGTGCTTTGGGTTTTGCTTCCGCGGCTTTTGGCGCGGCTTTTGGCTTCGCTGCCGGGGCGGATTTGGCACCGCCGCGGCGGAACGGTTTTTTAGCCGGAGCATCGGCACGGGCAGCCAGAAGCGGCAAAGCTTCAGCCAGTGTCAGCGTATCGAGCGAAGCATCCTTGGGGAAGGGGGCATTCACTTTTCCGTGCTTGATATAAGGTCCATAACGGCCTTTGAAAATGGTAACGTCAGCACCGTCATCGGGATGTTTTCCAAGCACGCGGATCGCTTCGTTGCCGCCGGATTTAACCGGGGCGCGGGACAATACGTCGACAGCGCGGTTGATGCCGATGGTAAGCGGGTCTTCGCTGGGCGGCAGGGTGGTGAATTTACCATCATGCAATAGATAAGGTCCGAATTTACCATTATTGACGACGATGGGTTTGCCGGTGTCGGGATGTGACCCAAGGTCACGTGGCAGCGACAACAGCTTCAGCGCCACTTCGAGCGTCATCGTTTCCGGGCTCATCGATTTGAACAGGCTGGCACGCTTAGGGGTTTTGCTTTCGCCGAGCTGCACATAGACGCCGTAAGGCCCTTTGCGCATGGAGACGTCTTCACCGGAAACGGGGTCTTTACCCAGTGTTTTCGGCAATTTAAATTCGCTGCCTTCGGCATCGGTCATGGTCGGGCCGCCCATATCGCCAATTTGCGCCTTGTGGTTGCATTCAGGATAAGCGGAACAGGCGATGTAAGGGCCGAAGCGGCCAATTTTCAGGCCAAGGCGGCCGGTTTTGCAGGCCGGGCATTGGCGCGGGTCTTTGCCATCGGTCGGGTTGCCGAACGCATAGGCACCGAGTAGGTTGTCGAGCGCTTCCAGCACCTGCGATACGGTAAGCTCTTTGCTTTCACCGATCTTGACAATGAAGTCTTTCCAGAATTCGCGCAGCACCGTTTTCCAGTCGCGCTCGCCTGCCGATACGTCGTCCAGCTTGGCTTCGAGATCGGCGGTGAAACTGTATTCGACATAACGTTCAAAGAAGCTGACGAGAAAGGCATTGACCAACCGTCCTAACGACTCGGCAATGAAACGTTTTTTATCAAGGCGCACATAACCACGGTCCTGCAATACCGAAATGATCGAGGCGTAGGTTGATGGTCGCCCGATGCCTAACTCTTCGAGTTTTTTGACCAGGCTTGCTTCCGAAAAGCGTGGTGGTGGTTCGGTGAAATGCTGTTCAGGCAGGACTTCTTTAGCAGCGAGGGTTTCATCATGCTTGAGCGCCGGAAGCTTTGCTTCCTCTTCCTCGCCGTCTTTTTCGTCGTCATGACCTTCCTGATACAGTTTCAGGAAGCCGTCAAATTTAATCACCGAGCCGCTGGTGCGCAGCACCGCCTGTTTATCGGAGGCGGCAATGTCAACAATCAGCTGGTCGAAGACCGCATTTTCCATCTGGCTCGCCACCATGCGCTTCCACACCAGCTCATACAGGCGTTTCATATCGTGATCAAGGAAGGCACCGACTTCATCCGGTGTGCGCGTCACATCGGTCGGGCGGATGGCCTCATGCGCTTCCTGCGCGTTTTTGGATTTGGTTTTATAAACGCGTGGGGCCGGGGGCATATAGGGGCTGCCATAGGTACCGCTGATATAGTTGCGCGCTTCATTGATAGCGTCAACGGATACGGTGACGCCATCGGTACGCATATAGGTAATGAGGCCGACGGTTTCGCCGCCTAAGCTCACGCCTTCATATAATTTCTGTGCCAGCTGCATGGTTTTCTTGGCCGAGAAACCGCATTTGCGCGCCGCTTCCTGTTGCAGGGTCGAGGTGGTAAACGGAGGCGCCGGATAACGGCGGACTTCCTTCGGATCAAGTTTGGATACCGCATAATGCTTGTGGCGAAGCGCTTCGGCAATTTCGCCGGCTTTTTTACCATCGGTGATGGAGAATTTCTCCATCTTCTCACCTTTATATTCGATCAGACGCGCAGTGATGGAGCTGCCGCTTGCTGCGATCATGGAGGCTTTGATGTCCCAGTATTCGCGGCTGATGAATTGTTCGATCTCGGTGTCGCGTTCACAGATCAGGCGCAGCGCTACCGATTGTACGCGGCCTGCCGATTTGCTGCCCGGCAATTTGCGCCACAACACCGGCGACAGGGTGAAGCCGACGAGGTAATCCAGCGCCCGGCGTGCCTGCTGGGCATTGATCAGGTTCATGTCGAGGTCGCGCGGATGCTTAAAGGCTTCGACAATCGCTTTCTTGGTGATTTCATCGAAGGTGACGCGGTACACCTTCATTGTTTTATGGATAGCTTTGGCTTCTTTCAGCACTTCCAGCACATGCCACGAAATGGCTTCGCCTTCGCGGTCAGGATCGGTGCAGAGATATAAAGTGTCGGCTTCCTTACAGGCTTTAATAATTGGCGTGAGATGTTTCTTTGAATCCGGATCGGTTTCGTACACCATCGAAAAATCTTCATCAGGCTTTACCGAACCATCCTTGGCCGGAAGGTCACGTACATGGCCGAATGAAGCAAATACCTGGTAATCATTCCCCAGGTATTTATTGATGGTCTTAGCCTTTGAGGGCGATTCTACGATGACTACGTTCACTATGCCACTTCTTCCATTATCTGTGTAAGATACACCTTGTTTCCACTGCTGCGTTTAAGCCGTCCCGCCAGCTCAAGTTCAAGCAGGATGGTTAACACTACCGGCGCAGAGGTTTCGCATTGTTCGATCAATTCGTCAACTGAAACCGATGTAACCCCTAGTTTTTCAAGGATTGCACGGCGTGTTTCTTCCAGGTCAGCTTCGCTGGCTTGCTGTGTTGATGGATCGGGAGTGTATGCCGTAGGGGGATTTTCTCCGAGGATGCTATCGAGGGTTGTATTACGTAGCGGGGCAATGCCCTGTACTATGTCATCGGCACTTTCTACTATAATAGCGCCCTGGCGAATCAACTGGTTACCACCCTTGGAGCGGGGGTCGAGCGGTGAGCCGGGAACGGCAAATACTTCACGGTTATTTTCCATGGCAAAACGTGCCGTAATCAGCGATCCCGATTTGATCGCCGCTTCAACCACGACTGTGCCCAGGCTCATCCCCGCGATGATGCGGTTGCGGCCGGGAAAGCTGCCGCTATAGGGCAATGAACCGAAAGGCTGCTCGCTGATGATAGCACCGATTTCCTGTATTTGTTTATAGAGCGAAGCGTTTTCCGGCGGATAGATATTGTCGATGCCACCGGCAATAACCGCAACGGTCCCGGTTGGCAGGGAACCTTTATGGACGAAGGTGTCAATGCCGCGGGCAAGGCCGGAAGCGACGGTAAGGCCGCTTTCGCCAAGTTCGCGGGCAAGGCGCTGGCCAAACTGGCAGCCATTGGCGGAAGCATTGCGTGCGCCGACCATGGCGATGACATCGTGGTTTTGCCAGATATCAGGATGGCCGACTACGGTTATCAGTGGCGGTGCGTCATGAACCATATGCAGAAATTTGGGGTATTCCTCCATGCCGTAGAGGATAATCTTTGCCCCGTGGCTGATGATCGCTTCCATTTCCTTTAGCGCCATTTCAACCGGGCAGGCGATCAGGGGAGTTTTACGCCCGCCACGCATGGATAAACCGGGCAGCGCATCCAGAGCTGCCGCCGCCGTTCCAAAACGTCTGAGGAGATGAAAGAACGTCACCGGGCCGACATTGGGTGTGCGTATCAGGCGCAATACGTCGAGGATATTTTCGTTGGCAAGACTGGGATATTGCATGGAGTCAGATGAAAACAGCATCAGCTTTTTTCCCGGAAAGCATGTTCTTTTCCCTGTAACAGCCGCGCAATATTCCCACGGTGGGTAAAGATGATGATGACAGCCAGCGTTAGGCTTAGAAATGTTATTGCCCCATCATCGAGCAGGTATGCCACTGTCGGTGAATAGCCGATGCTGAGCATGGACGCCAGTGATGAAATCCGCATGAACAGGAATGCCATAAGCCAGATGGCGCAAACGGCCAGTCCCAGAGTCCAGTTCATGCCAAAGAATACGCCAATAGTGGTCGCCACGCCTTTGCCGCCTTTAAAACGCAGCCATACCGGGACTATGTGCCCGATAACGGCAAACAGCCCCGCCAATGCAGCGAAATCGTTGCCATAGAGATGTATGGCAAGAGCTACGGCGGCGAACCCCTTGCCGCCATCAAGCAGTAATGTCAAGGCACCCAGCCATTTGTGGCCGGTACGCATGACGTTGGTGGCACCGATATTACCGGAGCCTACCGTGCGCAGGTCTTGAGTTCCCGCCAGCCGGGTGAGTATCAGCCCAAAGGGAATCGAGCCAATAAAGTAAGCCAGTACCAGTGTTGCAAATATCATAGTTCAGTTCACGCTATCCAAAAACCCCTGAAGCATATAGCTTGCTGCCAGTTTGTCCACCAGTTGCGCGCGGCGCTGCCGTGACAGGTCGGCTTCGAGCATTGCCCGTTCGACCGCCATCGTGCTTAAGCGCTCGTCCCATAACAGCATTGGCAGGGTTACATGCTTCTTCATGGTGGATACAAATGTGCGCGTCGATTGTGTCCGTGGGCCATGGCTTCCATCCATGTTGACCGGGTAGCCGATTACCAGTCCACCGATGGCATGAGAGGCAATAACCGCCTTCAGTCGTTCCATGTCCTTATCGAATTTTTTACGATCGATCGTTTCCAGCGGGGAGGCTATACTGCGCATGACATCGGACAAGGCGAGGCCAATGGTCGTCTTGCCAACGTCCAGCCCTAGCAGCCGGGCATGCGGCGGGAGTAACCGGGTAAATTCCACAGATGAATCAATGAGCATACGAAGATTTCTTGTCTTTCATTAACAATTCTATTAAAACCGGGCTTCTCACATTCGTTCAAGGGTTATTTATGGCATTAGATAAACAAGCTGTGGCAAAAATTGCCCGGCTAGCGCGCATTGAAGTGACGGAAGCGGATAAGGAGCATTACTCTAAAGAAATTTCCGGTATCCTGCAATGGGTGGAGGAGTTGAATGAGGTCAACACCGATGGCGTTCCACAGATGACTTCGGTATCGGCGGTTAATCTGCCATGGCGTAAAGACGTGGTGACCGATGGCAACCAGCAGGAAGCGGTAGTTAAAAATGCGCCGCAGAGCGATTATGGCTGCTTCGTCGTACCCAAGGTGATGGAGTGAGCCGGATAATAAATGGTATCAGAAAAGGATCTTATACAAAAAGACGGAGATATACTTAAAGCGCTGGAATTGTTTGTTAGCGGCGTGGCCAAGGAAGTGACCAGATCAAAGGATTTCGGGGTATTGGTGGGGCCGCTTATGCAAGACTATTTCAGTGTGCATATGAATGATGTAAGGACATTCGATACATTACAGGATGAGGAACAATTGAAATCGCGCTACCTGAGAATAATTTACAAGCTGGAACCCGCCGTGGAATTTATTGGAGATGCTGAATCGTGCCCGTTGCCGGTAACGACAAGAACCCGGTTGCTAACGTTGTACAAGAATTTTAGAAATGCCTGTGCTGAAAAGTGCAGCATACCTACTGGACAGGAAAGATAATGACCAAAGAACTCATATCACTAACCCTTGCTGACATGCGTGCCGGTTTGCGCAGTAAACAATTTTCTGCTGCAGAGCTGGCGGAAGCGCATCTTCAGGCGATTGAAAAAACCAATCCGCATTACAACGCCTATATCACGGTCACACGCGATAAAGCGCTGGCGATGGCTGGGGCATCCGATACAAAGCTGGCCAAGGGGCAGGGCGGCCTGATTGAAGGTGTGCCGGTGGGGGTAAAGGATTTGTTCTGCACGAAGGATGTGCTGACGACCGCCGGATCACATATTCTCGATGGTTTCCATCCGCAATATGAATCCACCATTACAACGAAATGCTGGGAGCAGGGCGGTGTCATGCTCGGCAAGCTCAATCTCGATGAATTCGCCATGGGTTCATCGAATATGACCAGTTATTATGGGCCGGTGAAAAGCCCGTGGAAAAAGAATGGCAGCAATGCCGATCTTGTGCCCGGAGGTTCATCAGGCGGTTCGGCAGCGGCGGTAGCTGCGTGCCTTGCCCCGGTAGCGCTCGGTACCGATACCGGTGGCTCCATACGCCAGCCCGCCTCATTTTGCGGCATTGTCGGCATCAAACCAACCTATGGGCGCTGTTCGCGCTGGGGCGTCGTTGCGTTTGCCAGCTCTCTCGACCAGGCTGGCCCGATTACGCGCACGGTGCGCGATTCCGCTATTATGCTGAATGTCATGTGCGGCCACGATCCCAAGGATTCCACCTCAGTGCCGATGGATGTCCCTGATTTTGAAAAAGCCCTGACCGGCGATATCAAAGGCAAGAAAATAGGCATACCGAAAGAATACCGGCCCGATGGCATCGACCCGGAAATCCTCGCTATGTGGGATAAAGGCATCAAACTGCTTAAAGATGCCGGTGCTGAGATTATCGATATCAGTTTGCCACACACCAAATATGCGCTCGCCACCTATTATATCATTGCGCCCGCGGAATGTTCGTCCAACCTTGCGCGTTATGATGGTGTGCGTTTCGGCCTGCGCGTCGGTGGCGAAGAGGGGCTTGCGGCAATGTATGAAAAAACCCGTGCCGCTGGTTTTGGCGCGGAAGTGAAGCGCCGTATCATGATCGGCACCTATGTGCTTTCCGCCGGGTATTATGATGCCTATTACAAAAAAGCGCAGCGTGTGCGCTGGCTTATCGCCGAAGATTTCCGCAAGGCCTTTGAAAAGGTCGATGCGATCCTGACGCCGACGGCGCCATCGGCTGCGTTCGGCTTTGATTATAAACCGAGCAATCCGGTGGAAATGTATTTAAATGACGTATTCACTGTGCCGACATCGCTCGCTGGGCTTCCGGGTATTTCCATTCCCGGTGCGATTAATAAAGATGGCCTGCCGCTTGGGCTTCAACTGATCGGCAAAGCATTTGATGAAGCCATGGTGCTCAATACCGCCTATGCGCTGGAACAGGCGATTGGGTTTAACGCCAAGCCACAGTCATTACAGATGGGAGTGGCAGCATGAGTCAGGCACAGGGAAATATGATTAAAGGCAATACCGGTGACTGGGAAATTGTGATCGGGCTGGAAGTCCACGCGCAGGTGACAAGCAACTCGAAGTTGTTTTCCGGTGCGTCCACCAAGTTCGGCAATGAACCGAATACCAATGTATCGTTTATCGATGCCGGGATGCCGGGTATGCTGCCGGTGATCAATGAGGTGGCGATTGGGCAGGCGGTGCGTACTGGCCTTGCCATCAATGCGCAGGTTAATCTGCGTTCGGTTTTTGATCGTAAAAATTATTTCTATCCCGACCTGCCGCATGGCTTCAAATTCAATCGCCTTATGCAGGAAGCGGATCGAGTTGACGTTCTTGATTTCGCAACGCGTACCCAGCGGCGCACCCGGCTTACGCACCGACACGTTAGCGTCGCAGCGCATATTGCCTTTTTCCATATCGCCATCGCAGGCGCCGATATAGCGCACGATAGCGCGCAGTTTTTTGAGATAGGCGACCGCTTCATCGGCTGAACACATTTCCGGTTCCGAAACAATTTCCATCAGGATAACGCCGGCGCGGTTCAGGTCGATATA
>Ga0207080_1034_pt1 | contig 33864 bp, 24 predicted proteins | sample Alteio_BWMinHeat_58_FD_153532 | JGI IMG/M metagenome (GOLD analysis project Ga0207080, IMG submission 153532) | Enriched cells from forest soil in Barre Woods Harvard Forest LTER site, Petersham, Massachusetts, United States -... | ecosystem: Environmental > Terrestrial > Soil > Temperate forest >...
TAAGCATTGATTAGTTTTCATGAAAGTTACTCAAGGTCAAAGTTAGATTTGGGTAATATGACAAGTGGCACCATCACCTCTCCCCTGCGTGGGAGAGGTCGATCCAAAGGATCGGGTGAGGGGGAAATATAACTAAACAAATGTCAAAGAATACTGCGTACGGCCTACCCCTCACCCGCCTCTTCGAGTCGACCTCTCCCACAAGGGGAGAGGTGAAGATTCTTAATTAAAAGCTTGCATTATAGGCCTTATTATCACTCACATTTTTCTCAATTTTAACGTCCACCAACTTTTCATGAGCTTTTTCTTCTACCTTGAGGGCGGCGTCAACTTTTTCAGAAGTGGCTTCCGACTTTTCCATTGCTGTCTCGATATCCTTTATCAAGGCTTCTTTTTGCTCAGGTGTTGTGTTCTCGTCAGCAAGGGCCGTGTCAGCTTTATCGAAAAGAGTGTCAACTTCTGTATCTGCAGCAGATTCTTGTTTTATTGCCGCATCTGCTATTTCAGTTGCTTGGACAGCCTCATGGGTTACCTCTTGCAATGTTGGTTCAGCCGGCGGTGGTGCTTGTTCAGCATGTTCTGGCTCTGCTGGTTCTGCTGGTGCTGAGGCAGCTGGTGCTTGTTCTGTATGCTCTGCCTCTGCCGGAGCTGGGGCAGCTGGCGCTTGTTCAGCATGTTCTGGCTCTGCCGGGGCTGAGGCAGCTGGCGCTTGTTCGGTGTGCTCTGGCTCTGCTGGTGCCGGTGCTGCCGGTGCTTGTTCAGCATGTTCTGGCTCTGCAGGAGCTGAGGCAGCTGGCGCTTGTTCTGTATGCTCTGGCTCTGCCGGTGCTGGTGCTGCTGGTGCTTGTTCTGTATGTTCTGGCTCTGTCGGTGCTGGTGCTGCTGGTGCTTGTTCAGCATGTTCTGGCTCTGTCGGTGCTGGTGTTGCTGGTGCTTGTTCAGCATGTTCTGGCTCTGCCGGGGCTGCTGGCGCTTGCTCAACTTGAGGTTGTTCAACTTGAGGTTGTTCTGCCGGCTCTGGTGCTCCGCCACCTCCGATATCGCCTCCACCACCTCCTCCGCCCTCATCTTCAGCAAAGATCAACGGTTTTTCAGACGTCATGTTTATTGTTTTCTGAAGAGTATTCTCAGGAGCTGCCTTCGCAGAATTAAATGAAAGAATGGATCCTGCAAGTAATAAACTTGTAATATTTATGAGCTTGTTCATTGTGTTTTTCCCTATTAATATCAAAATTATTACTGTTTATCTTTTGAGTTCTTTTTTTTCTTTGATTGCGGCTGTTCAACAGGTTTAGCAACCTCTAACTTAACTGCCTTTGCTCCTTTGGGCTGAATCGCTTTTATTTGAGCCAGTTTCAGGGCATAGAGTTGTTTCTTGTTCGCGCGCTCCATCTGTTTCAGTTTATCAGGAATACCTTGCAGCAATGCTTTCCCTTCAACGCTATAGGGCCCAGAGAAAGGATATGTGAGCAGAAGAGCCAACCCAATATTAATTGAGATGAGAAGGCAAACAACAAACATCGAAATAAAATGGTGGTGTACATTTTTAGGTTCATTAACCGCAACTGAGAAGATAATAAAACCGACACCTAAAAGAATAACAGTAAGGAGTCCGATGTTCAAAACGGGATCAACGGTTTGCATCCGCCCTAACCGTGTCGCTGCAATGGTATCGAAAAACCGCATAATTTTTTCTAACGTACCAGCATCACTGGCATTAGATTTCATGTCTTGTAAGGTGCTAAAAATTTGATTAAATGCATTCCAGCCTTCGGAGCTACTAAGACCCAAACGCATAGCAGGCCATTCCTTAGCATTTAAAACACTCGTATAATTTTGAATAACTGAAATCAGTTTGCTTTGCTCTATTGGGTTTAATGTTTTTACATAATCTAGCATTACGTAAAAGTTGACGGCTTCATCTAAAGTTAACTTGATCGCATTTGTATAATTTTGCCACAGAAGCGCTATGGTAAATCCAAGTAAAAAAGCAACTGCTGTTGCGATCACGCTAAACGCAGGCGACATAGAATCAGTGATCAGTTTAGGATAAAATCTCCTAACAATAAAATAGGAGAGGAAAGCAACTGCGGCAAAGAAAACGAAAAGAATTCCAATCACTCCCCAAGACGGTAGCGTATTGATTAAAGTACGATGATACGGCATGAAGCCTCCCCTTTAATGTGTAATATTTAACTTAAATGATAGCTAATTTTGAAAGGAGATGCAAGCATCCAAAGCGTTTTATCGGAGAACGCACCTAATGTTTAGTGAGCACTTAACGTTCCTAACGGCGTCATTCCTGCGAAAGAGGCTGTAAAGAAATTAATAGTTCTGCTCCAAACCTATCCCACTGGCGTCATCCCACTGCCATTAAGTTAAGGGAAAGCCCTCCCCGCTGGGGTCGTCCTCGAGAGCGCGAAGCGCGGGTCGGGGATCCAGGGCTAATAATTCATTCCGTAGGAATGCAATGATTTTCTTTATAAAGGAGCGTTGTATTGCTTACGCAATAGTTTTGCTCCTGGATCCCGGGCAATGAGAAATCTTGAGCAAAGCTCAAGAAATTCTCATTCCCAGGACGACCCACCTGGGGAACATTTCTCCCTAACTTAATGGCAGTGGGACGACGCCAGTGGGGATTATGGTGAATAGATACCACTTTTTTTGATCAACTCTAGATGCGTCTTATATCGGTTATCTTCGTCAGCTTTATTAACCCAAGCCTCCACAGTCTTCAGTGGAACATCCTTTAGAGTTGCGCCCTTCTTAACCAAGTAATTTGTTAACTCTACGGATCCATACCGCATGCTATAGGCTAAGGGTTTGAACCCTAGTGTTTCATTAAGATCAAATCCATCTCCCTTATCTCTTTCCCTGATAAGGTTCACGTTTAGCTTTGCGCCCTTTTCAACAAGTACCTTAACACTCTCAAGATTATTGAATTGGATTGCATAAAACAGAGCTGTCTTGCCAAAGCCCGTTGTTTCGTCAATTTTTGCCCCTTTCGAGAGTAAATGTTTCAAAATATCGGGGCGATTTGAAGCCTTCATGAGGGGTGTCTCATCATCAACTTTCCCATTCACATTTGCGCCTAACCCTATCAGCAGATCCAGTACATCCGTTCCATAATTGTTCAAAATTGCATAGGAGAGCGCTGCATTGAGGTCTCTTTCGGAAAAATCTTGAACGGCACCTTTAATTTCGGGGAGCGGCCTTCCCGGCTTTTTAAACACTTCAAAGGCTTGATTGCTCGCTAGTTGAATATCTTGGCCATAGATCTCAGACACATATTCATTGAGGTAATCGGTCGCATAAAGGGCATATTTATCTAAATGATCATAGGCTTCATAATACCCCTTCAAGCCTTCGGCCATTTTTTCAAATGATTTTTTGAAGTCATTGTACTTCTTGAAATTCCAGGGACCGAGGAAAGCCCACTTTTCAAGAGAAGGACTATTAAGCGAATAATCAGTTGCTGGATTTTCAGGGTCCGGAAGGCTTAAATGTTTTGGTGTATAGGATAAATAATCCCGCAACCTGCAATGGTAACTGCCTATTGTTTGTCTTATCGTCCCAGATAACTGCCAATGATGAACGGAAAGATCCTTGAGAAGGGCGGCAAAGGCGTCATAATCAGGAATATTTTCTATATTGTCCGTCGAAATAACGTCAACTCCGTAGGGATTGTAGCACGTTCCTGTATCATACTTTTGAATTTCCTCTTCTTTTAGATATAGCCATAAAGGAACTGTTACCATTGGGATTTCTTGTCTCTCTTTAGGCAAAATACAGTCCTTACAATTTGCGATCTCAACGACAACATCCCGCAACAAAGCCTCTTCATTGGATTTGTTTTTAAAGGAGGGGTCAAATTTGGCTAATAGATTCAAAAATTTCTCTTCCATAAACTTCTTTTTTTCATCTGGATTCGATATTTTCTGAGCTTGAAAATAGATTGCATACCCTTGACACGCCATTGTGGGGCAGGCTTTTACAAGCTCTTCAGCCTTTGCAAAGTCAATCTTCGGCTCCCCCACGAGGATCTGACTCATGATGGGGTCTTCCTTCTTTTTAATTCGTGTCTTCAAAAGGGCAATACGATCGTGATAACTTGATTGAAGTGCTTTTTCAGTTGTTGTCTGATTCCTTGTCCTTAACCACTCTTGCTGATCTCTAAGGAGGGTTTGTTTTTCTTCATGGGAAGAGAAATCCTTGAGAATTGAATACACGATATTTAAATCAGCGTCGTCTTGTTTAAGACTTTCATTTTTGGAAATAATGGATTGAATTTCTTTTTCTGTATAAGCATTCAAATGCTGTACAGATAAAAGTAAAGCGATCACAGTGTAGATTATTTTCATATGTTTAACTAACTTTTGTTTTCTCAACTTGTGATAGTAGCAAATCAGGGAGTTCTTGCCAATTATTGAAACACGTATCCGCCCCATTCTCTTTAAGCTTCATTGCCATCTCCTCTGGCTTATCTGCAAATCCTAAAAAGCCAAAGGTCCTAATGCCAGCCCCTACGGCAGCCTTTACGCCCGTTGGGCTATCCTCAACCGCAGCGCACTGCTCTGGTATTATTCCTAATTGCTCAATTGCTCTGAGGTAGACATCAGGCTTTGGTTTTTGAACATCACCTGCTTCAAAAAAGGCCGTCCCAAAAAAGCGAGCGAGCCGATCTCCCTGACCATTTGTGGCGTACCTCATGGCGGCGAGTCCTCGTTGTATGGGATTATTCGAAACAAAGGCAAATCGGAACCCCACCTTTTGCAAGGCTTCCAAAGTTTCAACAAGTTGATCTGCCATCTCAACACCCGTCGACTGAAGCAGTTGCATAAGTCTCCCTTCACGATTTTCGTACAACGTTGGGTAGTCAACTTTAATGTTGTAATGCTTAGATAAATTCTCACAAAGCGATTCCCTCGACTGTCCATGGAAATGCGTCTTAAAGTCTTCAAATGTCAGCTCTGAGGGTATCTGGCTTCTATACAACTCATTAAAGCGATTAATAAGGGCAGGAACAGCTAAATGTTCAGTCGCCATTTGACAATTATCAAAATCGAGGAGGAGCCATGTTTGGGTCATAAGGAGTTACTTGTCTAATATTTGAAATGAGCTTATTAGGAGGCTAATCGGCACGTCTGTTTTCCAGAGGCCTGCCTTGCGAGGTGAAATCGCATCAAGAGGCTTAAATTCAATAATATTAGCATTATTACTCAATAAATAGGTTGCAGGAATTACAATATCAACAGACTGGTTGTCAAAGCCTGTAAACACATACTCACCCAGAACCTTGCCATTGACTGAAATAACAACCCTCTGGTTAGGATGCTTTTCACTCGTTAAAGCTCTAAAGTCGAGTCGCAATATATGTTCCTTAGAGCTGTCAATGTCATTTAGCTTAAATCCCATAGTACCGGGGTGCCCCATCAACCATGAACCTTCTTTTTCCTTAGACCAATGATCAATGAGATAGTCCTGTGGGTTAGTTGGTTTTGCACCTATCACATAGTCATTGAATTTCTTATTTCTCTCTTGAACAAAAACGGTTCTTAAGTCGGCAACATTTCCTTCAAATTTATGTTCAACATGATCATCTGCTGTAAAATAAGGATTAGATTTTATATCTTTATCAAAGACAATTATTTTTATTTTGGAGTTTTTTTGGAAAACATCTTGAAAATTAACTTTTGTAGCGTCATTTTCTCTCAAATATGTTTGAACCACTGACCGAATTCCGGTCGTACTTGCAGAAGCTCTAGAAATCTTTAATGGCTCAGAATCTAAGGGAGGTTTAATAAGTATAGCTGCATTATACATACCGACGGCACGCCTCCATGGACCTTGATCTGCTCCATAAAAGTCTTCTGTTCCTACATTATATTTATAAAGTTCTGGTTTATTACAGATAAAATGACCGTGATCTCCTGTAATAATTATCAAAGAATTATTATACACCCCTATTTTCTTCATTTGTTCTAAAACGTCACGAACTTGTCCTAGAAAAAAGCTGGTTTCTAACCAATAATTCTCAACTGTATCCGCAACAGCTCTTATATCATTTTCAGTCGCTCGTTCATTTTTACATATAAAACCAGTTGGGGCATGTGGAACCATATTATGAATATAAATCAATCGATTAGGACTTTTACCAATCGTAGAATGAGCCAACCGATTCATCATTTCTCTACTGTTGATTTTAAGACCCATAATAGGATCAATAGCGTGTTCCGTAAAAAATAAAGATATTATTTTCTGTTTAAAAATTCTTTTTAAACCCAAATCCACGAGATAAATAGATGTCTGCAGAGAGTGAGGGTCCTCTTTGATGACGTTATTAAAAGAGAATTGGTCTTTATCTACAGTCATGCTTGTAAGAGAAACAACTGTTTTATCATACTTATAGGGAACTGCATCCTGAAGTAATGAACTCTCTTGCGTATGTTTCAGGACTTCCGGTTGGTTTGCTTTTTCTCCATTTATATAGGTATCTCCTGTTAGGATGGCTGGAACACCATAAGACGTGTACGGAAAAGGTGAAATAGCTCTAGAGTAAAGCGTAAAACCTTCAAACCCGTTTTTCTCAGCTGGATTGTTCGAAAGAAACTGCTCAAGGGTCGACCCTTGCAACATATCTGCCATAATAACGACTATATTTTTCTCAGAACCAAAACTAAAATCCGTAGAGTCATTGTACATCCCCACCTCAGCAGCAGCTAAAGCTTCTGCATTTGGCGCACTGTTTGCCTGATTCCTATAATACTCATATACATTCGAACCAAAAATCACCGCGGAGAAGAGGGCCATTAATATAAATAGATTGGTGAATACACGTTTGAGAATGTTATTTGACATAAAAATATACATTGAAAAACATAAAGCTATAAAATAACTTCCATAGTTCAATAAATATTGAGAGCGACTCAAGACAGCATCACGAACTTGACCGTCCTGCATTTCAGACCCAACTGGAAAAAATATAGTAATGACGAAAGAAACGATGAACAAACTTTTAAATAAGGACAGAACTATTCTATAGTACTTATCTGACATGAGACTGATGATTAAAGCTAATAGCATCGAAATTGCAAAAGAGCTCACAATGAGTATATATAGTGTAGAATTTTGAATCCCAAAGGATTTATCTGAGGCTAATATCAAAGACGGATTCACCAAAAGAATAAGTCCAATAAAGGGCAACACTTGTAAGAAAGTGACCATTATTCTTTTTAAGGTAAGGCGATTTAACATGTTCTATCTCTCCGATACATTTTCAATCTCTAACACTATTTATATAATTTATGCTTTAGTTCTCTCATACCAGAACAAGCATCTATCACTATCCGGAACTATTTGTTTTTTTACGATTTTCGCACGAGATTTTATCTGTTTCTCAAATTCTTCGACATGATAATCCGGAAAAATATCTTCTCTGACAGCCAGCATTTTCTGAACCGTAGGATCTGATTTTGGCACAAACTCAATGATTCCTTGAGGTGCAATATTAATTAGCCATTCCACAACTTGTTTTAGGGGAATATTTTGCGCAATCGCTAGATGGTGTTCAAATGCAAGGGCAATCAAGGCATCTACCTTTGTTCTGGAGTCGAATCCTTGCCTTTCGGTTTGCATCCACCCTTGATCAGGACTTGGATTGGATGCATCGAAGTATAAGGATAGAAAGGGCAAATTTAACTTTTGAGCCCGTGAAAATCCTAAATCCACAGCTTGTTGATCAAAGTCAAACCCAACGACATATTCTGCACCCGATGAGAGAGCACTCACACTGTAGTTTCCCGTATTACAGCCAAGGTCCACTAGGATTTTTGGCTTAACTTTAGCGACAAAATCACTAACAAACTGGTGCTTCTCATCTACTCCTTGAGAGGAATACGTATTCACGTCAGCATAGTCTCCCCAGATGGTTTTACCTTTGTCTGCTGGAGTTAACTTAGATATCCAGTTTCTGAGCTGAGTTAAAAGTCCCCGGTAGGCCGTCTTAGATAGCTCCCTACAGGATTTTGCTCTCTGGACAGCAGAATCAGGTGAATGAATCGCCTTCTTATCAAGTTTTGCTTTCAACATGACTTGCGTTAGCATGTTCAAAGAGAACCTTTTTGTTTTTGGGATGAGTTTTGCGAGGTCGATAGTTGTAATCCCCTGCATCGAACCCCGGAACCAGGCATTGTGGCTTATACCTACAACGGAACGGAGTAGAAGGGGATTTAGAAACTGCTCACAAAATTGTCGATATCCACCCCAAAACTCTCCTTTTTTATAAGGCCTGATCGAAAGTAAATCTATGAAGATAGGTTTTGAGCCAACGAACTGAACGTTATAGGCTGTTGCATCTGAAAGTACTGCATCGTTTTCCAGCAAAAACAACTGAAAATCGAGATGATGAAGTGCTGCAGCCTTGAGCTGGTGGAAACTCCATTCATAGGGATAAGATATGTAAGGAATGCGGGGATGCTCTAAAACATACGCAATTGTCGAATCTTTAAAAGGCCATTGATCTTTCTCAAGCTCTTTAAACTCGCATAAATACCCAGCCTCTACGGCCTTTGATAAGACTCCATTATCCCGTAATTTGCTATAATCAGATCGAGCAATTTCACTGACTGTCCGTAAAATTTGATTTCCAAAAACATATACCTTTCCCGCAGGATCTCGAAAAGATCCGGGGACTTGTGCAAGACTTTTTGAGGCCATCAGAACAATATCTCTACTTTTTTGCTTTGATTAAACTAGAAAAAAAATCTTTCACCCGTTGATAAAAAAATGAAACCGCCGTAGCGCCTACAGCAATTCCACCAACTAGCCATTGCAAAACAATGCTCGTTGCACCTGGATCAAGGTAAGCATGGGCAGGTGAATCAAGGGAGATAAAAACGATGGTCGCGAGTAATAGAAATTTTTTCATCTGTGAAGTTTCCTTTTCTATTTCATTTAAAATAAGCATCTCTGAAGAAGATGATATCAATTAACAGCTCTCATTCTATTATTCAAGTCCTATTTTAAAAGGGAAAAGTTTCAATTTAATAGAAAATTCACAGAAAAAATTATTAATATTTATCCTATTAGTAATCGCTTTACTGGTTAACCCCAAAAGCTCAACCTTTGCCTACAAAATTCATCTAATCGTCTACGAAGTAAAATCATAGTAATTAGCATAAGAAAGACTCCGAAAGAAATACCCATAGCCCAAAGAAGTGTGCGGGGTAGATAATTCATTTTAATTGTATAATTACCTGGGGGAACGATGACCCCTCGGAAGGTGCCATTTATCTTAATAATAGGAGTTTCCACTCCATTCACAGTGGCTCTCCAATTTTTATGCCAATTATCTGTTAGCACCACCAGCGTTCTTGTTAAGGCCGTATCACTTATCTCAACCTCTGTATTTTTATAGGAAGTGATTTGAGACTCGTGGATATGATGATGAAAATCCTTGGGCAAATTCATTGATTGGTGAATTTCATTATTATTGTGTAACGCTACTGAGAAAGAACGTGGCAGCACGTATGGATTTTCAAAAACCGAACTCAACGACCAAAGCAATTCTGCTGGCGTTTCGTAAACCAACTTCATTCCCTGCTTAAGGAGTTCTTCTTTATAGGCCACATAATGAGAAGGTAAAATAATATATTTAACACCTAATAAATTAATGTCATTCCAATTTATTTTATGATCTTGTGGGGTATCCTTTATGACTCTGAGTGTAGGAAATTCACCCCCATGATCAGCGTTAAGATGAATGGCTGAATCGAAGAAGGCTCTATATGATGGCAGAACACCTGGGTTCATAGATGTAATTTCTTGAATTTGAAACGCCGCCCCCAATTCTGGATACAAGCCAAGACTTGAAAAATTCAATGTACGATATAAACCAACGTTTTTACGCACGTATTCAATAGCTGGCGGTGGCGTTGTAAAAAATTCATTCTTTCGATGGCGTAGCATCTTGCTATGAACCATGAGTTCAACAAACATGCCACCTACAAGGCAATACAAAACAGAGGATGATAGAATAATGTTTTTGGTAAATCTTATTGAAATAAGTACTGAAATCATAATTGCCGTTAATACAGCGAACAAAAGCAGGCCACTGAATTTATAAAAGATATGAGGCTCATGGAGACCGAAAAGATTATATACAAGAAGCATTGTATATAGCCCACCAGCGAGCAGAAACATGGCGAGCAGAATTCGCGCATTATGTCGTTGTAAATTATCAATGCCGAGCCCTACAAGAATAACCGAAGGAACTATGATAGCGGCCCACCAATATTGGCAACCAAAATGGCCTATAATAGGAATTTTTGAAATAAAACCTACATGCTTGCATTCAAATATGCGTATAAAGATCAACATAATACAGACCATACTTGCTATTGCCAATGGCCTATATTTTCCTTTTTGTAGTGTTAAACAGCACCCCGCAAAGGCGATAGCGATAACGCTCATATGATAAACCGTATTCCCGTTGATACCCCATGCGCCAGGCTCAATAGCGTTATATAATTCAAAGAAATGAGTCGAAGAAAAAAGTGAAGCAAACGATTGAGGAAAGAGTATGGGATAGAAAGTTCTCTTACTATAATTTTCAATAATTCCAGAGCTCTTAATATTTTCAAAAATAGGAAAATAAACAAAAGCTAACAACAATATTGATAATATAAAAGCCAACCCTTGAAGAACAAACACTGACATTCCAGAAGAATAATTTAATTTTCCTTGGCTAATTTTCGCAAAAATGTACCCAATGATGAGCGCATAAATAGCAATGAGCGAGACGACAGTTGTTGGAATAAATGTACACGAGAGAAAGACGGCAAATGAGAAAGCAACGGCCACAAATCGTGTCACTTTTGGAACATCAATAAAGTGAAATGAAACAAAAAGACACATTGGAATATAAAGATAACTCTGAGTAACATTCGAGCCAAAATTTGCTGCCGAATATCCATTGAGCAAATAAATAATTGCAGCACCAGTGCCCGCTAGAACCGATAAATCTAGTTTCTCTCGTGCCACTCTGTACATAAAAAATATCGAGAAATAGAGAAGGAACAACATAACTGAGGTGTAGACTATCGATTGATTACCCAATAAAGAATGAATCAAGGTGAAAGCAGAAAATTTCAGATCGACAAGAGTCTCTGGCCCTAGCGACCCCGCTGCGGAATATGGATTCCAATAGGGTGATTGACCTGTTGTTATGGAATGCCTCATAAACCCAATCATTGGCTCTGATTGAAAGACGGCACCCCCTGCATCATTATAGCCGGCATGCCATCCCGTCGAATTAGGGAGATTATAAAACGTCTTTTTCTTCGCGTTCTGACGGTGTTGTTGAATCTGATCTGTCAGACGAAGACTTGCACCTTTAAAGATGACATCTGGAAAGACTGCAAGGATTAAAACGAAAGCAATGATAAAAGCTTCAATAATCTTATGCCTTGACATAAGCAATTGAAAAGATGCGATTTTTGATTTAATCATATCCATCTCTTTTTGTTAAAACCAGTAAACAAGATTGAATCTGTGCAAAAATGTCCGAAGCAAACAATACCCATAGCCTATACCTTCCTTATGGAAAATAAACTTAGAAACTCCATACACGCGGACTCCTTGCGCCCCCGGAATGTATTTAATATTTCCCCCCACGAGAATGGACTTAAAAGTAATTTCAGGGCTTATACTGAACCTGTTCTGACTTAAGCCAACCCCTAAGGTTTCTCGTCGTCTGAACATTTTAAATGCGTAGGTTGAATCAGGAATCTGTTGCCCTAAAACGATTCGCACGCCACGTCTGAAAAAAAACTGGAAGAACTTATATTTAAAAGGAATTGTCTTATCATGGCCAGGTATGAGATACCGTGAACATTGAGCAAGTGTTGCCCCTTTTTCCATTTCCTCATAGAGCTGAGGAATCAGTTGAATGGGATCTACCGCATCTGCAGATACAAAGATACAATAACGACCATGACCATGAGCGGTACCATACCTGACAGCCGCTCCATAGCCACGACGATGAAGTGAGCGACGAATCACTCGAATGAGGAGTACATCCTTATTCTCTTCTCCCCATTGCATAGCTAAATCATATGTATTATCATCACTTTTATCATCCACAACGACAATTTCAGTGGTGAAGGGTTGTCCTTGAACCACATCACGAACACTGTCCAAGATTCCAACTATATTTTCAGCCTCATTCAAACAAGGAATAACTATAGTCAAGTCAACAGGGTCATCCAAAAAATGTTTGACAGGCATGGCTTGTATATTGTCGTTTTTACTCATAGTTCCCTCTATATCAATACAATTATAAGAACTCGAAAATCAAAAAACCCGTATCACATCTATTTTTAAATTGCTAGAAAAATTTACTCAGCCGATTTTTAATCGAAGAATTAATTTTGTATTTAAGAACTCATTTCTCTCTCAACCTTGGCATAAGTTGCAAACAATGAATTCCCATTTAAGAAAAGACAAACAACCCCACCTATCGATCCTACAAGCAATACTGTAAAGTGCCATGAAAGCGCAAAAGCAAGAGTTGCTGGCCCTTCATAACCCATAAATGCCATGCTTGATTGAATTGCAAACTCCATCACACCAATCTGAGCAGGTAAAAGGGGGACGAAACAAGCAAGTACTGCGTATATCATCACAAGCCAGCTTTCAAAAAATGAAAGAATAAACCCAAATGACTTCGCAAAAAACCATAAGACTCCTACTTCCATTCCCCATATAAGGATCGTCAACGTTATAAATTGGAAAAAAGAACGCCGGGAGAGAACGCCTCTTGTTCCTTGTATAAATTCTCGAAGTATAGGTTCAAAAAAGTGTGTGATGCGCTTAGGCAATAAATTCAATAACTTTAAAAATAGGGTGGAAAAACGACTTGTATATTTAGATAATACCAACAAGGCCACGAGTCCAATAAGTGACGCGCTCCCGGTAATCAAGGCAAAATTATGAATCCATTCAGGCATTGGAATTACATACAATACCAATAATGACATGAGGCAAATCAAAATAAGTTCTGACAGACGTTCAATCAAAACGGTCGCTAAAATATAACTTTTCGATAACGGCGTATTTTTTCCAAGTATGTATACTCGGACTAAATCGCCCCCACGCGCAGGTAAAAGATTATTAGCTAAGGCTCCAATCATGATTGCAGAGAAGAAAGGATAAACACTCATCTTCCTCATGTTTGGAAAAAGGCTTCTCCACCGCAACGCTCGTAAATAGATTCCCATTAAAAGAAGAGAAACTGCACAAAGTATATCACTGATCTGCACTGTACGCATCGCTTGTAATATAGCGGAAGTCCCAGTTTTACTGATCAGCCAGTATAACACACCTAGACCTATTCCGAGTCCCAACACTTTCAAAAAAATATTTTTCATGCCTACAACACCATTTTCTTATGAATGACCCCATGTTATTAGTCTATTTTAGAAATTTTGCAAAACCTTAACCATCACCTTACGGATAGCAGGTTGAAAAGTACGAGAAAAAACTCATCTTTTTTGCTAGCGATTTGCAACAAAAGATTTCAAATGAAAAATATAATCCTTTCAATAAAAAAGGATCAAATCACTTTTTAATACAATCATCAAGAAAAAAACGTTACACAAACTTTAAATGACTTTTAACTTGCTAGGAACAATGAAAGATGCTAATTGCCTACAAACAAGACGATTTGATGGAGAAATTTTAATGAAAGTTCTTGTATTTGGTATTTCTGGAATGTTGGGCAACTCCATTTTCCGATATTTCAATGAACGCGATGAGCATGTGATCTTTGGTACAGCTCGTTCATCATCCTGTTTCAAATATTTCGATCAGAAGACTCATAAAAACATCATAACAAACGTTAATGTTGATCAGCCGGACTCTCTTTTAAAAGTCATGAATGATGTAAAACCGGACGTTGTGATCAACTGTATTGGCGTCGTTAAACAGCTCAAACAGGCTTACGATCCATTGGAGAGTATTCCCCTAAACTCTCTTCTCCCTCACCGTCTTGCTGAGATTTGCAAGGCTTTTAATGCACGTTTAATTCATATCAGCACGGACTGTGTTTTTTCAGGAACCCAAGGATTTTATAAAGAAACAGATTTACCTGATGCAACAGACCTCTATGGTCGCTCGAAATTATTGGGCGAAGTTACCTATTCGCATACCATAACACTGCGCACATCTATTATTGGGCATGAGTTGACGGGCTCCAGAAGTTTGGTTGACTGGTTTCTTTCACAGAAAGAGAAGACCAAGGGCTTTACAAAGGCAGTGTTTTCTGGATTCCCTACGGTCGAATTAGCACGCATCATTCATGATACTGTCTTACCACAACCAAAGTTAAGTGGTCTTTATCATGTAGCAGCAAATCCGATCAATAAATTTGATCTTTTAACTCTCATTAAGAATACTTATAAAAAGGATATAGAGATTGAACCAACTGACGAACTTATTATTGATCGTTCTTTAAACGCAGAACGGTTTAATAAAGAGGCTGGGTACATACCCCCAAGTTGGTCTGATCTCATTAAGTTAATGCACGATTCAAAACGACCAAAGGGTGATCATGTTTAAGGATAAAACCATCTTAATTACGGGTGGAACAGGCTCATTTGGAAATGCTGCTCTGAAAAGGTTTTTATCAACTGATGTTGGTGAAGTTCGCGTCTTTAGCCGAGACGAGAAGAAGCAAGAAGACATGAGAATTAAACTCAACAACAATAAAGTTAAATATTACATTGGCGATGTTCGCGATTATGACAGCGTTTTTCAAGTGACACGTGGAGTTGACTATATCTTTCACGCTGCGGCTCTCAAGCAAGTCCCTTCCTGTGAGTTTTATCCCATGGAAGCCGTTCGCACAAATGTGCTGGGTGCTGAAAATGTATTAAATGCGTCTATTTCTAATAATGTTAAGAAGGTCATCGTTCTCAGTACGGATAAAGCTGTATATCCAATTAATGCAATGGGTATCTCAAAGGCTATGATGGAAAAGTTGATGATTGCCAAATCACGTATGCAAAGTGAAGATCAAACTGTTCTTTGCGCCACACGGTATGGCAATGTTATGGCGTCACGTGGATCAGTCATTCCTCTATTCGTGAGCCAAATCAAGGAAAACAAACCATTAACAATCACAGAACCTACGATGACTCGATTTTTGATGTCACTTGAAGATTCGGTCGACCTTATTTTATATGCATTTCAAAAGACCCGGCAGGGAGACATTTTTGTTCAAAAAGCTCCCGCATCAACCATTGATGTTCTTGCTAATGCCTTGATTGAATTGTTTGGGTCTAAGAGCACAATTCGTTATATTGGGGCTCGTCATGGAGAAAAACTTTACGAATCTCTTCTCTCTCGGGAAGAGATGGGAAAAGCGGAGGATCTTAAAGAATATTACCGTATTCCGGCCGACAATCGTGATTTAAATCCTGCTAATTATTTTGTCGAAGGAACGCCTGGATTGATTACAAATGAGGATTATACATCCCACAATACGACTATTCTTGATGTGGAGGGAGTGAAGAAACTCTTATTAAAGCTCGATTTCATCCAGGAGCAGCTTCATGCTTAAAATAATGACAGTTGTTGGAACGCGTCCAGAAATTTTAAAAATGGCACGTGTCATCAATGAATTTGACAAATATACAAATCATATATTGGTTCATACAGGGCAAAATTATGATTATGAGCTCAATCAAATATTCTTTGACGAATTGGGCATTCGTAAACCGGATTATTTTTTGGATGCAGCCGGGTCATCTGCTGCAAAAACAATCGCACAGGTCATAGACAAATCGGATACAGTTTTTGAAAAAGAACGTCCAGATGCTGTTCTTATCTATGGAGACACAAATTCAGCCCTGTCAGCCATATCAGCAAAGCGGTTGAAAATTCCCGTTTTTCATATGGAAGCTGGTAATCGGTGCTTTGATCAAAGAGTTCCCGAAGAACTCAATCGGAAAATAGTAGACCACATTAGTGATATTAATATGGTTCTGACCGAACATGCGCGAAGGTACTTGATCGCGGAAGGCCTTCCCCCTGAGAGAATTATAAAAACGGGTTCTCACATGGAAGAGGTTTTAGATTACTATATGCCTCAAATTAAGGAATCAAAAGTCCTTGAAGAGCTTAATCTTGAACCAAAAGGTTATTTCATTGTCAGTGCACACCGTGAAGAGAATGTAGACGACGTCAAGAATCTTCAGAACTTCTTGGATAGTTTAGAAGCTCTAGTCAATGAATTTAATTTACCAGTTCTTGTGTCAACCCATCCTCGGACAAAAGATCGTCTCGATAAACTCGGGCTTGATGGCAAATTCAATGACAAGATTCGCTTTTTAAAACCCTTTGGCTTTCTTGCCTATATCAAACTTCAAATGGAAGCCTTTTGTACATTATCCGATAGTGGAACCATCACAGAAGAATCATCCCTCTTAAATTTCCCAGCCATTACAATCCGGAATGCTCATGAAAGGCCAGAGGGAATGGATGAAGGCACGCTTATTATGAGTGGGCTTTTACCAGAACGCGTTGTGAACGCAGTTAAGGCAGTCACCGATCAACATCAACGGATGGGGAATGTAAGAAAAATTGTTCCGGATTATCAAGCAGGCATGGTATCTGTAAAAGTCTTACGAATAGTGAAAAGTTACATCGATTATATTAATCGTGTTGTATGGCAAAAAGGGCTTTAAAGTGAACCAGTTAAAATCTATGAAAAATGTGATAAGGTTATTTTATAACCATCGAACACTCATATCTGAAATGATCAGAAGAGAAGTGTTTGGTCGTTATAGAGAGCAATTTGGGGGTCTTGCTTGGTCTTTTCTGAATCCCCTCATCATGCTTGGCATTTATACCTTTTTCTTTTCTATTGTCTTTAAAGCCCGTTGGGCGGGAACGATTAGAGAGTCGCACCTTGACTTTGCCCTCATCTTATTTGCTGGCTTAATTACATATGGATTCCTTGCGGAATGTTTGAGTCGAGCCCCTCACCTCATTATTTCGAATGTGAACTTTGTCAAAAAGATAGTCTTTCCCCTTGAGGTTCTGCCAGGAATTGCCATGGGTTCAGCCTTATTTCATGCCTGCATCAGCTTTTCGACCTTGATATTAGCACAAATCGTGATGTCAGGAAGCTTGCCTTGGACAATCATTTTTCTACCCGTCATTATGCTCCCTTTAATGATAATGACTTTAGGTTTTACATGGTTCATATCTGCAACCGGTGTGTACATTCGTGATATTAGCCAGATTGTAGGATTTTTATTGCCCATCCTTATGTTTGTGTCACCCATATTTTGTCCCGTTTCAGCCTTTCCAGAGCGATTTCAACCCTTTCTTTTTTTGAACCCCCTAACCTTTCCTGTAGAAGAAATAAGAAATATAGTGATATTTGGAAATTTGCCACACTGGAAGGGCTTAGCCATATATTATTTGATCAGTCTCGTTATCGCACATCTAGGACTTTCCTGGTTTCAAAAGACAAGAAGTGGATTTGCAGATGTCCTCTAATAACATAGTCCTCTCTGCACACAATGTCGGCAAGTGTTTTTATATGTATGATCGCCCTGCGGATCGCCTTAAAGACCTTATAGCCCCTAAACTTAGTTTTATTCCCAGTCTTAATAAGAGAAAATTCCACACAGAATTCTGGGCATTGAAAGATGTCTCTTTTGAAGTTGGCAAGGGTGAATGTGTTGGAATTATTGGGCAGAACGGAAGTGGCAAGAGCACACTCCTTCAGATCATTGCAGGGACAATGACTCCTACTACCGGTCATGTTGATGTGCAAGGCAAGGTTACAGCTCTTCTCGAGCTCGGATCTGGTTTTAACCCTGACTTTACAGGGAGAGAAAACGTCTACCTCAATGGTTGCCTGCTTGGACTTACCCGAACAGAGATCGACGAGAAGTTTGATTGGATTGCGAGCTTTGCAGACATTGGCCCTCACCTTGAGCAAGCCGTAAAAACATACTCAAGCGGTATGATGCTTCGTCTTGCCTTTGCAGTCCAAGCCGCGATCGATTCACAACTTTTAATTGTCGATGAGGCTTTAGCTGTTGGAGATGCTCGCTTCCAACTCAAATGTTTCAAGCGCCTGGAAGAATTAAAAAATAGCGGGACGACAATTTTATTTGTATCACATGCTACTGAGCTCGTAAGATCCTTATGTAGTCGAGGCCTTCTCCTTAATGGAGGAGATGTTATTTATTGGGGAGATGCAAAAGTAGCGACAACAAAGTATTTTGACATTCTATTCCCTGAAGAAAAGGGAACTGAGACAATTCATGAAGTAGAAACAAACACTCAAACGTTTTCTAACGACTCAAACGATCCTTCTGCCTATTGCCTAACCTTAGGCCTATCTGATCTTCAGGGTGAGCGATTCGGTATCGGGGGAGCAGACTTAATTTCAGTAAACATTCTCGGATTAGATAAGCCGAACATCCTTGTTGGTCAACGTCAACTTAATGTGAAATGTCAGTTTTCATGGGATATTGAGTTTGTTAAAGATCTTATAAAAAAAGAAAATTATGAGAAGAACATTACTCTTGGTATATCACTCTGTGATAACATGGGGCGATACTTATTTGGCTGTAATGGCTTCGATAATTATGTCCATATAGATGTTGAAAATAAAGGCAAGAGTACTGTTGAATTCAAAGTAAAAATCCCCTATCTTACGCCTGGAACTTATTTTTGCACTATAGCAATCGCCGTAGGAAATCAAAAACACCACGCTCAGCTTAAGTGGTACGATTGTGCAATTCAACTTCAAGTTCAAGAGAGTTCGAATAATGTCTATGGCGTTTTTGCAATCGATTATGAAATGAAAAAGGTGGCTTAAAATGAACGAACTACAAAAGTTAATTTTTAATGAGGGTGAAAGATTAATTCCCTATGTATCACACAATGAAGATGAATTGATACGCCATCGAAGTTCATATGTTTTTTTTCATCAAGTTATTCTTGCTGACCTGAACCAGAAGAAAAAAAATAAATCTCCACTCAGAATTGTAGATTTAGGTTTTGGTACTGGTTATGGATGCACAATCTTAAGCAACTTACCCAATAGTAGTGTCGTCGGAGTTGACATCTCTGAAGAATGTGAGAAATTTGCCCGCATATATTATCCTCGATCTAACGTTAATTATATTATTGAGGATTTAGCAACATATATCCCAAAAATGGAAACTTTTGATTATGCTGTTTCCAGAGGTGTTCTAGAGCATGTCCCCGATGGTTTGAATGTTATAAAAGACATTAAATTCCGTAACCGCGTCATGATTGATGTCCCTTATGATGAAATTCCAGGCAATGAACACCATGTTATTACCGGAATTAAAGAGGATGCTTTTAACCACCTAGAAAACTGCGAATTATTTTATGAATCTCTCGATGGTACCATTTATGACGAATCTACTCGTCCCGAAAGCGCTAATATGATAATGGCCGTCATTAGTGACCCCCAACTTCCTAAGGTCAGCAGTTTATTCCAATTTCCTATCCCACCCGTTATAACGGATGATCTAGAAAATAACGAGCATGGCACCTCAGACAATAATAAATTCTATTTTAATCAAGCAGAACAATTATTAAAAAGAGTTGAAGAAGTTGTAGAGACAACTGATGTCGTTGCAGATATCGGTTGTGGGATTGCACCCATGGTTTACTTCCAACCAAAACTACATTTAATGATTGACCCGTGGCAAGAGTACACAGATATTTTGTCTCATCGTCATGCGGATGACAAATCAATTATTGTTCTGCGTGCTACAGCTCTTGAGGCCCTCCGTTCATTTGGAGATAAGTCAGTCGACACTATTTTTCTTCTCGATGTCATTGAACACATGGAAAAGGACGAAGGTTTTGACGTTATTAAAGAAGCGGAACGTGTTGCACGTCAACAAATTATAGTATTTACCCCACTTGGTTTTATGTCTCAGGAAATGGAACTCGATGAAAAGGACGGATGGGGTCTTTCTGGAACAGTCGTCCAAACTCATAAATCTGGATGGACACCAGAGGACTTTTCTTCTGATTGGTTGTTTTATATTTGTAAAACGTTCCACAAAGTAGATCACAAAGGAGTCACATTAGAGGTACCCCATGGCGCGTTTTTTGCTATAAAAAACATAAGAGACAAAAGCGTTGCTGCCCCTAAAATCATGTCAGATATTCGCCGTTACACCCAACTGGAGTTGCATTACCAAAAATGGCAGGAAGATTATCAAAGAATGCAGGAAGATTATCAGGCAATAACCATTCAATATCAAAAACTGATGTCTGAGAATAGTCTACTTAAATCCTTGTTAATCATTAGAGTCTTGCGTAAATTAAAGCTAATTAAAATATAATGATATTTTATCAACTTATATTTTTTCATGATATGAGAAGTTTTTAACTAATTATTTGTGAGTTAGGATGTGGCAATGAACATTTTACAAATCAATGGCTACGAAACTCCCGGAGCTCGTTTTCATGGTCTGGCCATTACTCCTTTATTAAAAAAGCATGGAGTTGAGTCACAGCATTTTGCTTGGAGGAAAGATACGAATAACCCTGATATTTTAAGCTTTAAAAGTATACACGAGAAAATATCTCATAAGATTTATCAGAAAACAGAAGATCTTCTCTCTCTTCAATCCGTGATCTATCCGTATGCACGCAAAATAATGGCTTTGCCCGCCTTTAAACAAGCAGATCTTATTCATCTTCACATCATCCATTCTGGTTTCTTCAGTCTACGGCATTTACCCGAACTTACAAAACAAAAGCCCACCGTTTGGACGCTGCACGATCCTTGGGCCTTAACAGGACATTGCATACATCCCTTTGAGTGTGATCGTTGGAAAATAGGGTGTGGCAGTTGTCCTGATCTTAAAACTCCCTTTTCGATGAGACGTGATAATACGAAATTTCAATTTTCCTATAAAAAAGAATCTTACGAAAATTCTGATCTGGATATTGTTGTTGCATCAAAGTGGATGAAAGACATGGTTGAGGCTTCCCCTATGTTGAGGAATGCTCATGTTCACGTCATCCCTTTCGGTTTAGATCTTACTTATTTTAGTCCATTAGATTCAAAAAAAGCACGGATGCGTTTCGGTATCCCAGAGGAGGCAATTGTCCTTAGTTTTAGAGCTGAAGATGAACCATTCAAGGGCTTATCCTATATTATAGAAGCTCTTGAAAAATTAAAAGGAAATGACCCGATCTACCTCCTGACATTAAGTAGTGCCCGTCTTAAAAAAAGAGTATCAAACCGCTTTCAGATTGTTGAATTAGGGTGGGTCTATGATCAAGAAATTGTACGTGATGTTTACAGGGCCTGCGATATTTTTTTAATGCCATCTCTTGCTGAATCTTTCGGAATGATGGCTGTTGAGGCAATGGCATGTGAAAAACCTGTTATTGTATTTGAAGGTACCGCATTACCGGATGTTACCTTTGCTCCCGAAGTCGGAATTGCAGTGCCAAATCGGGACTCTCATGCCCTTTCTGAAGCTATACAGAGATTGATTGATCATCCAGAAGAACGGATAGAAAGAGGTAAGAAATGTCGTGAAATTGCTGAAAAGGTATACAGTGAAAAGGCACACGTCCAAGCTATGGTGAATCTCTATAAAGATGTCTTGAACAAAAGCAAGAATAAGAATAGAAGCAAAAATATTAAGGTTTTTGGTAAATGACATCTGAAAAGATTTTGATTCTCAGTTATGCTTTTCCCCCTTTAAAAGTACAGATGACTCCTATTGTTACCAAGCACTTAGAAGTGTTTACTAAACTGGGCTATGAAGTCGATGTCGTAAGTTGTGATGCGTCGACCTTTTGGTTTGGTATAGATAATAGTTTAAGTTCTTTTGCTTCCAAAAAAGTCTCAAATTTATACCTTGTTGAGTCAACATTTAATTTAAGTAACTTACTGCTTAATAAATTAATTTTTTCAAACACTTTTGCACTCAAAATGAGGCAGCTACATTCTGCTTCTTTGAAATATCTAAAAAAAATGGACTTATCAAAATACAATGCGGTTATTACTTTTTCACCCTTTAATACTGTGAATAGAGTCATGATTGATCTCAAAAAACAACAACCAGACATTCCATGGATTGCACAGTTTAGTGATCCATGGGCGAGGAATCCTCTAGAAAAGAAGAAAATCGTTAACCTGTGGAATGCTTATTTTGAGCCAAAGGCAGTTAAAGCTGCAGATGCAATCATTCACTGCACGCCCTATTCTTTGGATCTGATGTTACAAGGAAACCTTAGAAAGTATAAAAATAAAGGATATGTGATCCCTCACTTTTTTGTGGAAGAACTCTATCCAAAGAGACCAAAAGTCAAGAATGACCTCATTACTTTAAGGTTTTTAGGGACTCTCTTTGATAATCGTAACCCAGGGTCTTTTTTTAAGGCTCTCGATCTCATGTTGAGCCGGCGCCCCGATTTAAAGGAAAAAATATCCATCGAACTCATCGGCAGTGTTCCAGAAAATATGCTAAATATCAATGAGTTAACGTCTATTCCTCCAGGGCTCATTAAAACAATGGGAAGCGTGAGTTACATTGAATCTTTAGAGCTCATGTATGATGCGGATATCCTCCTCCTTATTGAAGCCGACGTTCATCAGAACGTTTTTTTTCCAAGTAAACTTATAGATTATTTAGGGGCTAACACACGAATTTTAGGATTGGTCTCATCCGGGGTCTCTAAAGATATTTGTGAAATGCTGAAAACATGGCATGCCTCTCCTTCAGACGTTGTTGGTATCTCTCACAACCTTGAAGCCGCCATTGATGATGTAAAGCGACATCCCCTTTTTCGAGGATATGACGCCTCCATTAGAAACCAGTTCTCAGTCACAACAGCTGCAGCGCATTATGATGCGATTATCAAACATTTATAAAATGTTTCACGTGAAACATTTTGAGGGTCAATCGATGGGAAAAAGACTATTTTGTAAGAAAACGACTTACAAATGTAGAAGAATACTGTATGGTCTTTTTACAATACTAATATAGAAGGAAACAACAATGTTCGTTAACTTAGCAAAGAAAATTGCACGAAAATTGGGTTTAAATGCGAATAATGGAAATTATTCCAATGATTTAAAGGAAAAATTTTCAGAAGTTTATGACAAAAATTTGTTCGAAGGAAAAAAATCCCGCTCCGGCGAAGGCTCTGACCATATTCAAACAGAGATCATTCGCCGCGAAATACCAAAGCTCATCAAGAAATATAAAATTAAAACCTTTCTTGATGCTCCCTGTGGTGATTGGTATTGGATGAGCCAAGTTGATCTGGGAGTCGATACCTATTACGGGGCGGATATTGTTGAAACCATGATTGAAAAAAATACAAAAGATTATGGAAATTCATCAACGATATTCAAATGCTTAAATCTGACAACCGATACTTTACCTGCAGTCGACCTCATCTTTTCAAGAGATTGTCTTGTCCATTTAAGCTATGAGGACGCCCTTAATATTCTCAAAAATTTCAAAAAATCAGGTGCTAAGTATCTTTTAACAACGACCTTTACAAATAGGGACAAAAATACTGACATGATTGATGAGAACGGCAATTCCCTTTTCTGGCGAACATTGAACATGCAACTCAGTCCCTTCAACTTTCCTGAACCGATTCTTCTTATCAATGAAGGATGCACTGAAGATAATAATAATTACGCGGACAAATGTTTGGGATTATGGAATTTGAGTGATCTGACGCTCACCGAATAAAGTGATGTAATGCAAAAAACCAAACGTAAAGGTAAGTTTATATTATACGGACCCAATGTTCATAATGGTGGGGGACTTGTTCTATTACAAGACTTATTAAAAGTTAATCGTATTTCGATACAGAATGCATTTCTTTCTTTAAGAGCGAAAGATCAACTCATCCTTCCGAAGGGAACTCAAATCAACTATATTAAGGGATTATTTTCTCGCATCAAAGGGGAATGGAGTTTAAAGAAACTCTGTACAGCCAAAGACATCACGCTCTGTTTTCATGGTGTGCCTCCCTTGTTTTCTATCCCAGGGAAAGTCGTTGTATTCGCCCAAAATCGTCTGATATTCGAGAAGGGATCCCTGTGTCAATACGACTTCAAAACAAGGTTGCGATTACATCTCGAGCGTTTCTGGATCAAACTAACCCATAAATCCTCAATTCAATACATTGTGCAAACACCATCGATGGCATCGAGTTTAAAACAGCAACTTGGGGCTGATTGCCATTTAAGGATAGTCCCCTTTATGGAGACGAAAGCTGAAAAAATACCATCAAAATCAACCCGTTATGACTTCATTTATATCGCGAGTGGTGAGCCTCATAAAAACCATCATACCCTCATCAAGGCTTGGGAAATTCTCGGCAAACAAGGATTAAAACCCTCACTTGCCATTACAATTGACCCTCATGTATTTCCTAATCTTATAAAAATACTGGAGAAAGCAAAACTTTCTTTTCATCTTAACATGACCAATTTAGGCGTAGTCCCTCATGAAGAAGTGAAGTCTTTATATGCGTCTTCAGGCGCTCTTATCTTTCCATCCTCCCTGGAATCATTGGGACTTCCTTTGATCGAGGCTTCTCAATATGGGCTTCCCATCATTGCTTCAGAAAAGGACTTTGTCCGTGACTCCGTAAATCCAACTGAGACCTTTGATCCAAGCTCGCCCGTATCAATTGCACGTGCTGTTCGCAGGTTCATGAAGAAGCCCGAACCTTCACAGAAGATACAGTCAGCTTTTGACTTTCTCAAGGAAGTAAACAAATGAGAATACTTATTTGGTCACAGTACTTCTGGCCCGAAAACTTTCGAATTAACGAAATTGTACAGCAACTAAGCCTACAAGGAAATGCTCTAACGGTTTTAACAAGTAAACCGAACTATCCTGAAGGTGCGATTTATCCGGGATATAAAGCCTGGGGAATTGATCGTGAGTCCTATTCTGATGCTGAAGTCATTAGGATTCCTATTATCCCCAGAAGAAAGGGCTCAAAACTTGACCTGATTCTGAATTACCTATCCTTCATTCTATCCGGATACATTTTTGCACCTTTTGCCTTAAAAAACAGAAAATATAGTGTTGTTTTTGTTTATGCTCCTTCTCCCCTCCTCCAAGCTTTACCGGCCATCTTTATAGCATGGCTGAAGGGTGCAAAGCTTGTTATTTGGGTTCAAGATTTATGGCCAGATGCTCTTGAAGCGACAGGTTTTGTCAAGAACAAGTGGGTGTTAAAAGCTGCAGGAGTGGTCGTAAAATTCATCTATAAACATGCTGATTCCATTCTTATACCATCTGAGGCCTTTCGACCGTCCATTGAGCCTTTTGTTTCTGACAAAAATTCTATTATTTATCTTCCCAATCCAGCCGATGATTTAACAGTAATGAAGGAAACGACTCCAAAAGCCACCAAGATTGCACAAGATATATCAAAGTACTTTTCACTCATTTATGCGGGAAATATAGGCCATGCACAATCTGTTGAAACAATCATACAAGCTGCAAATTTATTGATTTCGTATCCTGAAATTAAATTTTATCTTGTAGGAAGTGGAAATAGGGCTAAAACCATCTCTACAATGATAGAAGATCAAAAGCTCGAAAATGTCGTTATGGTGGGTCAGTTTCCCTATTCGGATATGGGAGCCATATTTGCAGTTTCTTCAGGTTTAATTTTATCCTTGAAGAATTATGACTCCCTTTCAAAAACAATACCCAGCAAGCTTCAGAGTTATCTTTCTGCAGGTAAACCCATCATTGGATCCTTAAATGGTGAAGGAAAAAGGTTAATTTCTGAGATTAGAACTGGCTTTTCAAGCCCTGCCGAGGATCCGAAATCACTTGCTGATCAAGTCCTCAAACTCTATACACTTAAACCTCAGGAACGCGAAAAAATGGGAAAGAACGGAAGAGAGCATTATGAATGCTTCTATTCCGTTCCCATTATCACGAAATGCTTAGAAAAATATCTAAAGTTTAAAGACCCAACTCTTTAAAGCGGCCTTGGAATTTAGCCAACTGTCCACCTGAATCCAAGAGGCGATGAACACCTGTCCAAGCCGGATGGGATTTAGGATCAATATCGAGACGCAATGTATCGCCCGCTTTTCCATAAGTTGAACGTGTTTTAAATTCAGTTCCATCAGTCATGACGACACTAATTTCATGGTAATCAGGATGTAAATCTTTCTTCATACTTCAATCTCCTCTAATTGGAGCCACTTATAGAGAATTTAGACGCTCGTGTCTAGTGTTGATGACATGTTTATTCTGGGGTCTCCTTTCCCTGAACTGTCAAAAGGGTGTGAAATACATCCTCTGGATCTACCTCTCTCTTAAGCTTTTGCAGCCTTTTGTATTGTTCTTCGTCATCGTAGTACATCTGTCTAATTTTTGGGTCACTTATGTTTGTATCGCCAAATGAACCCCAGAAGACCCTCCTCTCATGAGAATCATTGTGGAAGTATTTGTTGACTATCCCCTGCATATCGCTCTGTAGCTCCGTTGCTCTCTCTTCATAACCAGGCTCATAAAAGAGATCGAAGACAAAAGTAAATACACTGTCCCTATGAGGGATTGATGTGATTGTCGAGTCATTCAGCTTTTCATTTCCTTTCGCTCTAAAGGATCCCCCACCAAATGCCATTTGAAAAACCAATTTCACCCCTGCTTCATTCCAAACCACTTCATCCATTTTTTGAGAAAAATGATCCACGAATTCATCAGAGAGCGCCTTAACTGTAACATTGACACGTTTATTATAAGGGTATTTAAACTCACGCCCATCCAACGTTGTCGCTGGGAATCGACGCACAAATGAATCAGAGAGTGCTGAGAGTTTATTTTCACCTTGTTTGCCGTGAGGGTCTAAAAGGCCGTTTTCCTCATTAGCTATATTAATGATAGAGTCAAACTGTCCATTATAGGGAACACCCTTTTTCTGATCTGAATACACAAGTTCAACGAGCATTAAAGGTAACCATGTTGATACTGTCGAGGACTCAACCGACATCATAAAATCGACTTCTTCAATTTTGGCCTCATTGCGTTCTTCAATCATCTGAGTCCATTTCTGAGCCTCTTTCAACAATCTCTTGAAAATATCCCCATTATATCTTCTTGTTTTCGTAAATCCGTAAGAACGAGGATGGTCCTCGTCCTTAATCCCATTGAAAACATATTTTGTGATGACGCCAAATGAGCCCGCATTTCCACCAAGAACACCTCGGAATAAGTCTAGATTAGCTAACACTTTTGGATCAGTTGTTGAAAAGTCTTTAAGTTCTGGGCGGGTAACGGTACGCAAAGTTCCATCTCCGAGAACAATGTCAAAAGACTGAACATAATCCAGTGTAAGTCCAAAGCTACGTATAAGATGCCCATATCCTCCCGTTTGCGCGTGGCCCCCAATAGCGACTAATGGGCATTCTCCGTGTGGGATTGTGAGGTTCCATTCCTTGAATTGGTGAGCAAGATGAGTGAGTTTAATGCCAGGGCCAACCTCAACTCGACCATTGCCCAGTTGTTTTAAGGTGTTGAAATTATCCATACTCAGGACGATCGTTTTGTTGTCACCCGAAGACTTTCCCGTATATTGATGACCTCCGCTCCGAGCGGCGACGTATAGGTTATTTTTTCTGGCATAAAGGATAGCCGCTCTAATATCATCCGAAGATGTCGGGTAGGCCACCATTAACGGTGTCATCAATTTCTTGTCCATTGAGGATGTGGCGTATTGCTCTCTTTTCTCATCGTAACCGCTATCATCTTGTTTATAGATAGGGCCAGAAAAGTTTTCTATGGGACCTTTACTTTCCGTAATGTCAGTCAGTGCAAATAGAGTCGTCAATGGTTTAGCTCTCGAAATAAGAGGGAGAGAGACGCCTACATGAAGGCGCTTGGGGTTTGCCTTAATAGGGGTATAAATATACTCCGTAAGTTCTAATTGATTATCACGATTTATTTGTAAGCGAGAAGCATGTTGGGCATTATTACTTTGGAGGAGCGCACGATCAACCGCTCCAACATAATCACTCAATTGTTCATCCAATTTTTCATCCATTGGAATCGTACTATGGACTTTCTGTGACTCAACGGTGGGGTCCGTTGATGCAACGAGTACCTTAGTGTCCATGAGATTATTAAGAACTTGATCGCCGGAATAGAAATCTGAACTGTAGTGTGACTCGCCAAGAATGCTTCCTTGCTCAAAAGCAATTTTGTAGAGCATACTCAAGAACTGATTGTCTTGCCTGTCTTCTCGTGCATTGTTGATTATACATATTTTCACGAGTGGAGTCCCTTGACGACCGTTATAAGCTTCCAACAAAAGGTCTGTATTTTCAAGTCTAGAGCTGTCTTTAAACAATGATTTAACTATTTTGAGAAAGCGTTCCTTACCAGGATAAACAAAATTTACGCTACACATGGAAAGACTTTTGGCTGGTTTAGGGATAAATTTGATTTGCGTGACAACTAAACCAGATGTTTTGCACTCCTCTACACAATTTTCGCTTTGGAAAGTTTTCAACTCTCCATTTGGCATCACGCCTGAAATCTCAGAGACACAACGTGATAATGGACCTAAGCTACGCATAAGGCATGAAGGGTGATCCCCTTCATAAAGGACATTTGAAGTAATACTCACCAACGGATTTTCAACGAGTGGCAGAGCATAATTTTGTTCAGAGAGTTTCTTAAAGACTTCCTCGATGGTCGCTCCTGCCTGGGCGATGACCTCATCCTTTTTGACTTCAACATTTGATAAATTCCTCAGGTTAATGACAACACCACCCGTACCATCCACCTTATCGTTCTTTCTAAGATGGTTTCCACTGCGAATGAACGTTTTCCAATCTTTTTTATGAGCATCAAGAACGGCCGCGTGAACATCCTTGTCATCCGTGGGATATAAGACGTGATGAGGGCCGGTTACATCAAACAAGGACGACTGAGGGTCATTAACGGAAAGTATGACCTTGCCCTTAAAACGATTCTCCGTAGATAGTTCTTCTGTATCCATAGCATAAGCAGAGTATTGGCTAATAAGAATTGTACTAAATAGAAGAGATGAGATAATATTCTTAATTGGTTTTTTCATGTGAAACCTTCTTTTTATAATTTTTTTAATCCTATAAAGGTATATTCCACAAGTCAACAGCACAACCCCATAACACCTCAAAACCACCTTCAAAAAAATATGCTGTCAAGCGAAAATTGGAGATTGACGTCTTCCAATAACAGCATATAGTGGTCTTATCCGGAATTAGACACAACATATTGTGTTGCTAGGGGGAAATCTCCTAACGCATTCTTATACAATAACAATACGGGAGAAAAGGAACCCTCGATGAAGATTTCGCGCCATTTTACTAAAGCAAACCAAGATCCCTATAGCACTTTTGAATTCCGCAAAACAGACAGCGAAATTCGGAATCCCGATGGCTCGATCATTTTTCGTTTAGAAGGAATTGAAGTTCCTCAAGCCTGGTCTCAAGTTGCCTGTGACGTTCTTGCACAGAAATACTACCGTAAAGCAGGTGTTCCAAAAGCTCTCAAAGCGGTCAAGGAGCCAGGTATTCCTGAGTGGTTATGGCGCAAAGAAGCCGATACGGAAGCCCTCTCAAAATTGCCTGAAAAGGAACGTTATGGCAGCGAAATGACGGCCAAGCAGGTCTTTGACCGGATGGCAGGATGCTGGACGTATTGGGGTTTTAAAGGTGGATATTTTGAAACTGAAGCTGACGCCCGCGCCTATTATGATGAAATGCGCTATATGTTATGCGCTCAAATGTGCGCCCCAAACTCTCCGCAATGGTTTAATACAGGTCTTTATTGGGCTTACGGCATTAATGGTCCTGCACAAGGACACCACTTTGTCGATTACAAAACGGGTGAACTCCAAGCCTCAACATCCTCTTACGAACATCCTCAACCCCACGCTTGCTTTATCCAAAGCATTAATGATGACCTTGTGAATGAAGGGGGCATCATGGACCTCTGGGTTCGCGAAGCGCGCCTCTTTAAATATGGCTCTGGGACGGGATCAAACTTTTCTAACCTGCGCGGTTCAGGGGAAACTCTGTCGGGCGGAGGGCGTTCCTCTGGTTTGATGAGCTTTTTACGCATAGGTGACCGTGCAGCCGGCGCCATTAAATCGGGCGGAACAACACGAAGAGCCGCCAAAATGGTTGTTGTCGATGTGGACCATCCCGACATTGAAGAATACGTCAATTGGAAAGTCGTCGAAGAACAAAAAGTTCTCGATCTCGTTGTGGGCTCAAAAGTCGCAAAAAAACATCTTTCTGCTATCTTTGCAGCTTGCCAGACAGGCAAAGGGGACGAGCGGTTTAATCCAAAAGAAAACCCAAGCCTCACACAAGCCATTCGCGCAGCGCGTGAAGCAACGATTCCAGAGAATTATTGCCAACGTATTATTCAATTCGCCCGTCAGGGTTACACACATATGTCGTTCCCAGAATATGATACGGATTGGGATTCAGAAGCCTATAGAACAGTTTCTGGACAGAACTCAAATAACTCCGTTCGCGTTAATAACAAGTATCTTCACGCCGTTATGGAAGACAAAGAATGGGACCTCTTGCGCAGAACGGACGGTAGCGTTTTTAAGACCATTCATGCCCGCGATTTATGGGATCAAATTGGCCAAGCCGCATGGGCGTCTGCTGATCCGGGACTACAATTCGATACAACGATTAATGAATGGCATACATGCCCTCAGAGCGGCCGTATTAAGGGGTCTAACCCGTGTTCTGAGTATATGTTCTTGGATGACACAGCTTGTAACCTAGCGTCCCTCAATTTGGTCACGTTTATGAATCATCACGGCAAAAATTCAAAAGCGGGCGAACTTCACTTTGACGTTCCCGCCTTTGAACATGGGGTTCGTTTGTGGACCATTGCGCTTGAAATTTCAGTCATGATGGCCCAATTCCCTTCCAAAGAGATTGCGCTTTTGTCCTATGAATTCAGGACGTTAGGTCTTGGATTTGCGAACATTGGCGGACTTTTAATGGCCTCAGGTATTCCTTATGGGAGCAAGGAAGGCCGCGCTATCGCTGGAGCGATCTCTGCATTGATGACTGGTGTTTCTTATGCAACCTCTGCGGAAATGGCCAGTGAGCTTGGAGCCTTTAAACATTTTGAGCTCAATAAAAAAGACATGCTCCGCGTTATGCGTAACCATCGTCGTGCTGCTTATGGTGAAACGAAGGGATATGAAGAGATCCAAATTAACCCGGTTCCTTTAGAAGAAAAGGATTGCCCCAGTGCAGCTCTGATTAAGTCTTGTCGCCATGCGTGGGATCAAGCCATTAAACTTGGTGAAAAGCACGGGTACCGCAACGCTCAAACCACGTGTATTGCGCCAACGGGAACCATTGGACTTGTCATGGATTGCGATACGACAGGGATTGAACCTGACTTTGCGATGGTGAAATTTAAGAAGCTCGCGGGTGGTGGTTACTTTAAAATTATTAATCGCCTTGTCCCACAAGCGCTTGAAGTCTTGGGTTACAATGAAAAACAACTGGGTGATATCATCCTTTATGCGGTCGGTCATGGAACCCTTGAAGGATCTCCTGGCGTTAACTATAAGGCATTGAAATCAAAGGGTTTTACGACGAGAGAAATTGACATATTAAATGACAATTTAAAAGCTGCATTTGATATTAAATTTGTCTTTAATCGTTGGACTTTAGGGGATGACTTCTTAAAGAACACATTAAAGCTGACTGAGGATCAACTCAATGATATGCAGTTTGATCTCTTATCCCATCTTGGCTTTAAAAAAGACGAAATTGAAGCCGCGAATTCTTTCTGCTGCGGAACGATGACCGTTGAAGGAGCTCCCCACCTTAAGAAAGAGCATCTTGCCGTCTTTGATTGTGCCAATCCTTGTGGTCGCATCGGAACACGGTACTTGTCTGCTGAAGATCACATCCGCATGATGGCCTCTGTTCAGCCTTTTATATCGGGGGCTATCTCTAAAACTATTAACATGCCGAACTCAGCCACCATTGAAGAATGCAAGAGTGCTTACCTGCTCTCTTGGCGACTCGGAACAAAAGCGAATGCCTTGTATCGAGATGGCTCCAAGCTTTCCCAGCCTTTAAGTTCCACCCTCTTGGACGATGATGGGATTGAGGAATTTTATGACCTTCCCACAACTGAAAAAACAAAAGTCGTTGCGGAAAAAGTTGTTGAACGCGTTGTTGAGCGCTTTATGAATCATGCCCAACGTCAAAAGCTGCCCAATCGTCGTAAAGGCTATACGCAAAAGGCCGCGGTTGGTGGACACAAGGTGTATTTACGAACAGGTGAGTATGATGACGGCACCTTAGGCGAAATCTTCATTGATATGCATAAGGAAGGCGCTTCCTTCCGTAGCTTGATGCATAACTTCGCCATGGCGATTTCCATTGGTTTACAATATGGCGTCCCTCTTGATGAATACATCGATGCCTTTGTCTTCACCCGTTTTGAACCTTCTGGGCCAGTGGCTGGGAACGACACCATTAAAATGGCGACATCGATCCTCGATTATATATTTCGCGAGCTTGCCATTTCTTACATGGGCCGCACAGATCTTGCCCATGCAGAACCGATGGACTTGCGTCCAGACACGATCGGTCGCGTTGATGCTGAAAAAGGGACTGTTGTCTCTAAGGAAAAGACAAAAGGTGAAGTTGTTAACAGCCTTACGAGTAATGGATATATCAGAAATAAAGTCTTTATGCCCTCTAAAGTTGCCAATAGTGATCTAGACGCTTATTTGCTTCATGAAGCCACAGGAACAGACTCAGCCGCACCTGTCATGGGATCCGGTACCATCACAACGACAGAATTTGAAGATCGCCGTGCGCAGGCCCGTCTTAAAGGGTATGCCGGAGATGCGTGTGGTGAATGCGGCAACTTCACGCTTGTTCGTAATGGGACGTGCTTTAAGTGCGATACGTGCGGCGCAACGAGTGGATGTTCTTAAGCTTTTTCGTCCCACCAGGGGAAGAAAGCCGGCATATCTTTTGAAACTTTACCCGGGAAATGGGGGGGTCGTTTTTCTAAGAAAGACAGGATCCCTTCCCTTGCCTCTCCCGTCATTCCTAAGGCAAAAAATCCTTTTGTTTCAATCTCATGAGCTTGCATGGGGTGATCAGCCCCCAACATGCGCCATTGCATTTGACGGATCAAAGCGACTGAAATCGCTGAAGTGTTCTGTATAATATCTCGTGCAAGTTCACGCGCCGCTGGTAATAAATCATTTGGTTCATAAATTCCTTTAACGAGCCCCGCTTCAAGAGCTTCTTTCGCTTCAAAAACGCGCCCCGTTATCGACCAATCCAATGATTTAGCAATACCCACAATACGAGGTAAAAACCAATTTGAACAGGCTTCGGGAACAACGCCTCGACGGGAAAATACAAATCCAAAGCGCGCATTTATTGATGCCAAGCGAAAGTCAGCAGGAAGTTGCAGTGTCGCACCAAAGCCAACAGCAGGGCCATTAACCGCACATATAACAGGTTTTAAACAGTTATATACAGCAAGAGAAAAAACACCACCAGGATCTCGAAAGTGTGGATCATTCCAATCTATAGGGCCAATATCCGCCAATTCATTGATATCAAACGTTTTTTCGCCTCCAGACAAGTCCATCCCTGCACAAAAAGAATCCCCTGCACCCGTTATAATAATACACCCAATCTCATCATTAGCATTGGCTTGCAAAATAGCATCCGTGAGTTCATTTATTCCAGTGATTGTAATGGAGTTCATT
>Ga0207080_1005_pt1 | contig 32788 bp, 26 predicted proteins | sample Alteio_BWMinHeat_58_FD_153532 | JGI IMG/M metagenome (GOLD analysis project Ga0207080, IMG submission 153532) | Enriched cells from forest soil in Barre Woods Harvard Forest LTER site, Petersham, Massachusetts, United States -... | ecosystem: Environmental > Terrestrial > Soil > Temperate forest >...
GGCACTGTTAATAAAGGATTATTATGCGATTAGCTGCGGTGAGCCATGAGAACAGCATGTACTATAAACGGCATTCCGATCAAGGTATATCTGCCAGCTCAAACCCGAATTATTTTATGGTTATGACCGGGTTAATCATGTGGGGAAGGGGCGTACGCCGATTGAAGATGATTATTCGCTGTTTTCAACACTAAATTCTACAATTATCAACAGTTTCATGATCGCTTAACTTGACATTCGTGGGTTGAAACGGTTAACTAATATTTATAAATAAGCATAGACGTGGCAAATGAAACAGGCAGGAATAACAGGGCCCAGTGCCTCCTTAAGTTGGAAAGATAATGAAGTACGGGGCGCCAATTTCGCCTTCTTCGCTCCCGCTGGCGCGACCAGGGTTGAATTATGCTTGTTTAAAGAGTCCAAAGAAGGTTCGCATGAAACGGATCACATAGATCTTCAGCGTGACAAAAACGAAGTTACAGGCCCGGATGGACAAAAGGGCCATATGTGGCAGGGCTTTGTTCCTGATATAAAAGAAGGGCAGAGGTATGGTTTTCGCCGGCATGGCCCAAGAGAACTAGGGTTTAACCCGAACAAATTGCTTGTAGAGCCCCATCCAGAAGAAAAAACCGAGGTAATTAATGCATGGGATGAACGTCATAAACCCGATAATAATAAAAATAATGGCGATATAGCGGCAAAATCGCGAGTAGTGAACTGGCAGGCTTTGCCGCCGGGGCATACGAAATGGCTTGGTGCCACGCCGGATAAAAAAAGGAAAGGTACGAATTTTGCTTTTTACACCGCCAAAGAAGGTGTGGAAGGAGTGGAATTATGTCTGTTTGATCCGAAAGACCCTGGCCATGAAACCAGCCGCGTTGAGTTGAATGCAAAAGAAGAAGTGAAGGGTGATGATGGCCAGCTCATCGGCTATATCTGGAACGGGTTTGCCGAAGGAGTGAATGAGGGACAGCTCTACGGATTCCGCGTGCATGGTGAATATAATCCAGAAAAAGAACAATATTTCAACCCATACAAAGTGTTGATTGACCCATGTGCGAAAGCCGTTACCGGTGAAATCCACGAATGGGACCAGCGTCATCTCCATCACGATAAGTATAGAAAAATACATAACCGCCCCGATATGAGCCGCCATGATAACGCGGAAGTTATTCCCAAGGCGCGAGTGGTGGACTGGCAGCACTTACAGGCCAGAGTAACCAAGGATGTACCTGTTGGCGCGATTTATCCCCATGCTGATACGGTTCTCGGGGAAATGCATGTGGAAAGGGACACTAAATTTTTCCCTGGAATCCCTGAAGGGCATGGAGGGACCTACAAGGCGCTTGCAAACAATAAATGGATCAAATGGGTTAAGGATTTATCCGTCACCAGTCTTGAGCTGATGCCAATAGAATCCTACGGAACGGATGCACCACTTGCTGACCGCCATAAAATAAATGGGTTTGGCTACATGACCAATGTGCCACAAGCGCCGCACACCGAATATGCGTTTGATAAAAAGCGACCTGAGGAAGAGTTGGCTGAAACGATTCGCGCGCTAAAACAAAACGGCATTGAGACTATCATGGACGTTGTGCCCAATCACACGCTGGAAAGCGGTACGTATGGGCCGCTGCTGAATTTGCGCGGAATGGATAGCCACCTGTACATGCCGAATGGCGTTGATTATACCGGCGTTGGCAATACACGTGATTTTGGGCATCCGATCAACCGGCGCATGTTTCTCGAAGAATTGGAATACTGGAGAGGATTAGGTGTCGCTGGCTTCCGCATTGACTTGGCGCCAGTTATTGGCTGCGAGGGTTACAAGAATTTTAATTCCGATAGCCCGATGATGAAAGCCCTGCGGCAGGATATCGGACATGAAAATGGTTTGAAAGACGTCAAATTCTATGGTGAGCCGTGGCATACTAAAGGCCAATTTATAGGCGCGTTTGCCGGATTTCATCCACAGGACGCCGTTGGGTTATTAGCCCCGAAATTTAATTCTCAATATAATCCTAGAGGCAATCCTCTTGCCGAGTGGAATCCAGCTAGTCGAAAAGCTTTGCAGGATTCACTCCGCCCCGACACGCATCCAACCCGGGGGCAACTCGTGGAGATGATGGGGGGGTCGCACAGCAATTATCGCCATCACGGTCCACAAGGCGGCGTTAATTATATAGTTTCCCATGATGGCTTTACGTTTGACGATTTTGTTGCATATTGTGAAAAACATAATGAGGCAAATGGAGAAGACAACAGGGATGGAGGTCACGAAAGAGGGCATAACTGGGGGCATGAGGGCAAAACGGATAACCCTGATATCATTGCCAACCGGCGCCGCGTGCAGCGTTTTGCCACGACCATGCTGGCGTTATCCCAGGGGACTCCCATGGTACGCATTGCAGATATTGTTGGCCATAGTCAGGGAGGGAATAATAATGCCTACTGTAAAATCGATGAAATAACGGATACTAAGTGGAGAGATAATGTTCAGGGAGATGAGAGAACGGAGTTCTTCAAAAGCGTTCTTCAGTTTCGTAAAAACCATTCATCCCTGCGGCGCGCTACCTATCTTCAGGGCGAGCCTGATAAGGCCTCTGATTATAAATTTAATGGTAGCGACATGAAGGATGTTACATGGCTCAATGAACATGGCCATGAAATACCCAAAGGAGATTCGCAGTGGAACCAATCGGGTGGATTTAGCATGTTACTTAGTGGTGACCCGGGCAATAGCAGCTCTGATGCGGGGTTTACCCGTCGTGTGCAACGCGATAAGCGTGATATTCCTCTTCTGGTTCTGGTTAATCCAACTAAGGAGGATATGAATTTTAAATTACCTGTAATACCGGGGATAACCTGGAGATCCAGCATTAACAGCCTTAATCCCAAGGATATTAATACCGGGGTGACAACTGAAGAAATTGTTTCTGGTAAGACGATAAACGTTGGCTGGCGTTCAACGATTACTTTTGAAGGCCAGCGCAAACTTGAAAAAGGCACGAAATCAGCCGCAGTAGGTGCCGCGCGGTGACATTCTGCTTTTGCAATTACAAACCTGTTTTTATATAGGGATGTGTGGGAGGGGGATCATCTTCCCGCCGGCGCCAATAATACACTTCCTTGGGATCGGCATCATTTTTATTCTGTGGTCCTCGGTTTTCCTTCTCGCCTTGCTTATCCCGTTCATTCAATACGGTGGGTGTTGTCGGCATACTGACAGGAAGTGCTTTCAGCTTATCCATATCTATGCGCTGTTTGATTTCATCAACGGATAGTAACTGGTCTAAATGATTAAGCCCTAACATGATGGCGCCCCTATTATTTACATGAGCCACATACCCCACGCGAATGGGAACTGATGAGGTGATGGTATAGGTGCTTCCGGGCGTACCAAGATAACTCCAGTCCGTAAACCGGCTTAAAGCCTGTTTGTCGGTAAGTTTAATTTTCCTTGAGTTATGATATTCGTCGGTAATAGTGATATATGCGTCCTTGGTGTCGGGTGGCGGCATGATATCGAAGGTGATTTTGAAGACATCTTTATTGGATGGCAGCGTAATTTTGTGCTCTGTTGTCGCTGGCCCGGTTTCAAGAACGTCACGGATGATTACTTGCGGGTTATGTTTGATTTCCGGGTGAAGCGTACGCTGATAAAGCATGTTATGCAGGATTTTTTCTACTAGTTCAGGATCTATCAACCCGAAACCGGCATTCTCGGAAAAACTGAGATCCGTATGTGGTGTTTTCGTTGTGGTTACATTTTTAGGGGGTATAATTTTAAAATTTTTGCTACTGCTTCCGAGAGCTGTCGCGTAAAGGATATTATCCCAGCTTAGCTGGGGAAAGAGTGATTTTTGTCCGGCAATATTGCCTCCAAACGCGGGGGCGGTACGGGAACTCCCCAGTCCTGTTGCGTTTTTACCGTCAAGATCCACTCTCGGAACTGGGAAGATGGCAAAGGGAAAGGGATGGTTGCCATCGGACGGGTAGACAGTAGGCGGACCCTCGAATCCTTTCATGTAGCAGGCTTCACCAATCTGTACAGAATAACGCGGATAATGACTGAGCTCGCCAATATGTTGTGAGCGTTCATCAACTACATCTCCTGCATTTTCTATTTTATCGAATTGATTACCGCAAGGTATGGTAATAGGGCAGGTAGTACTGATCAGAAAATTGCGCTCATGGATGGCTGCACGGCTCCCGGGCGTATTGGGCTGGTCTGATGTAACGCTGTGATTAAAGACATGGTGTTCACTGGTAGAAGTAAGCATCAATTCTACGTCACGTAGCCTGCGCTCCACAAAATAACTTTGTTCCAAAAATGGAACTTGTGAACTTTTACCAGTGTTCGTATGCAGCACGACACGCCCAAGATCGGCAGTTGCATTTGGATCGCCGGTGGCAGACTTATAGGCAATATCCATGATTCTGGCGGTCATAATGCCATGCTCCGGATTTACATCGGCTTCAACCGAATGGGCTGTAACATCCAACCTGTTGGCATCGCTTAAATGATTTATATAAGGCTTTGTGTATATGGCGAAGGCTTGGTTTTTCGGGCCAATTTCCACTTTACTATAATGTTCCACATGATCGTGGTAGGGGTGATGACGCCTCTCCAGTGCTGCTCCCTCCCTTAAGGCCAGAGCGGTCAGCGCTCCACCTGCAATACCAAGTGCCCATTTGGCTGCCCGTTTGTGGATTTTACTTTTTTGTTCATTTTGTTCTTTTTTGATTTTATCCTGCAATTCATCACCAGCCGTATGCAGGGTAAGCAGCTTCTCTAGATGGGTATCAATACGGGCATCAATTTCACTTTCGGATAATCTTGCAACCTCAAGATTATCCGTTACGGATTGGGGTTCAATTATTTGGGGTGTTTCCATCGGTGCAACAGGGGACTCTGGCATACCCTTCCTGAGGTTATTCTGGTGACGTAGATAAGCTTCAACCAGACCATACGCCTGCTGGCGCTGGTTCATCATGTTGGTTCTCTCCGTCACCATAGTTAAACGGGCACGCTGGAGTCCCTGAAACAATTTATTAAGTTTAGGAGTGAGAACATTATTCGATTTCTTTACCTCCAGAAAAATATCCTCAATCTGTTTTTCCATGGCAGGGCGTAAGTTCTTCCGGATATTGCGCTTTAAATTTTCTAATGCGGTGAACTCCGCCAGAATAGGGTTCAGTACCGGGTCCGGGGGTAAATAATCAAATGTATCGGTTTCCTTATTAAACAGGGGATTGCCAAATAATTTGGTTTGGATGGTGCGGTCATTTTTATCCCGGATATCCGCACTCTCCATGAGGGATAAATCAATATTGATATTTTGGCGCTCTTCTTGAATTTTATGGTTATGCAGTTTTTTCTTGGCTTCTCTTTCAAGTTTTCTCAAATAATGCGCACCCGTAAGGTGGCTTATGCCGGGAATATAGCTAAGCCCGGGGATAGGGTAGAAAAGCACATCGAGAATTCTGGTGCGGACGTTGGACATGAGTCAGCGTGTGTTGAATTAATGGTTAATTCCGAGCCATTGTTATAGGATTTATCACTTGTGTAAGATGGGGCAACAGCATCTCTGAATACACCTTGCCAGCCACAACCCCGATATCAAATTTTACTGTCTTCCGCTTTCCTCCCTCGAAAACTACAGAAGACCTTCCTGCAAACAGATCCGGCACTTTAGGAAGCGTGAATTGCTTTTTTTCTCTTACCATTTCCTCTTCTATCGTTTTCATAAGAGTTTCCAATATCTGCTGGCCATTTTTTAATGCAGAGATATGGCTTGGCGTCAGATTTTTTTCGCCACGATCGAGCATGTGAAGTGCGTCAAGAAAATTTCTGGCCTGTGATCCTTGGCTCAGATAGCTGGTATTATTTACATGGCTGTCCATCCACTCACCCACTGCCCGCATAACGGTTTCCGGGCCAAGTCCGGTAGCCATTACGGGTTTTAGTTCAGCTGCCCATTTTTCTGGCTTTGCATAGGTATTGCCATCGCTTTGCTTTTTCAGCTCTTCCAGCCATCTGCCAGCCAGGAATTGCGTAAGCGGTTCTTTATATACTTTCGTTTCTGCTTTTTCGTCCTCGGCAAAACCAAATTTCTTCCGCATGAGCTCGTGCTCCTTGGCCGCCCATTTTTTTTCGTCTCCCCGTTGGCCACCACTCATAACCTATCCCCCTGATTTTATTTTTACGTTATTAGACGGTTAATTATAGTCATTCCGGATAATAATACGATTTAATAATTAGCCGAAAACCTGATCTATCATGGCATTAAATAACAATAAATTAGTATTATTGTTATTTAACAATTGATTATATCAATATGGCCGCATGAAGCTATGCTTTTCGGGCGATTGATTTATGGAATTAATAGCTTGTTATATAGCTATATTTTACAAATTAAGCTGTATGGCTAAAAATTAACGATATGCCAGATAAAGAGCGAGTTTTTTTCTGCCTTTATTGGAGGGGGCCACCCTGCCGGCCACGCGTTTGCTGGCGTGACTCCATTTCGGCGACATAATTTTTCCAGCCCATATCAGAGATATGCTCCACTTCGGCCACTACTTGCAGCGCTTCGTGACCATCAATGGAGGTATGCCGTGGATTGTCACTTGCAGGGAATTTATGGGTAAGGATGGCAGCCAGTTGTTCTAAGCCTGTGTGACGGTGGATTTCAATATCCTGATGCTCGTCAAGGTAGGATAATGCATAAGTGATTATTCGGCGCCAAGCCAGTTCACGTGTATCCATGGTGCCGCTGACGGGCGCCATTTTGGGCGTGAATTTATAGCGAGATGCATCAATAGCCTCAGTGGTTTCCATATGCATCGCATCGGCTTCGCGCTGATCGAGCTCCCTTTGCTGTCGCATCTTTGCATCTGCCACTGGATTTGGCTTACGGAACTCCGCGTCAAATTTTCTCCAGAGTGTTTTAGTCGTATCATCTTTTGCAGCCGTGATAACTGCCCCGTTCCAATTGAGTTTGATGGTCTGGTCGGGATGATCTTTCTTGTGGCGCAGAATAGCCCTGGCTGCATCATCGAAATCACGTGGGTTATCAGGAATGAACGCCCCATCGATTTTCGCCATGCGCATGCCGCCTATTAGCTCCAGCTTTGGCAGTGGTCGAAAATCCATTTGAGGCAGTTCTTCCACAGCTTCTTCTACGGGAGGTCTGGTATGACGGTACGGACGATTTGACTGAACTTTAATACGCTCTTCAATGGCTGCCGGGGTATCGTTTTCCAATACCGGTATCTCTTTGCCGCTCCAGTTAAACGTAATTTCTTCTTGTGGGTTGTCATGCCGGTATTTATTTAATGCTTTAACGACCGTGTCCCGGAGGGAGCCAGATGGTGGATGCAACACGCCATCAATTTCCATGAAAGGTATGCCGCCAATGATACGTTGTCGTGGAAAAGGCATGTGGTGCTCCCGAATGTTTTTCAGACTTTTATCTTAATGGATAATTATTAACCTATCATTAACCAATATAAACAGTAGGTTTATAATTATCAAATAAATTCATGTGGTTAAATAGACCTTCTCCCGCTTCCCCATCTTAAAATAGCATAATAGCAGATAATTTCAGAACCAGTACGATTCCGCATTGCTTTTTTATAAATAATCCCCCATTTCATGGCGCACAAAAAATTTAAAAAAATGGAACCATAATGCCTTCATCCACCACATTTGATAAAACAAATGTACCGGCTTCACGTATTGCGACAAAACTCCGTGAAAAACTAAGAACAAAGAAGCAGCTTGCGAAAGATAAAACAGCTCATGAAAAATTGAGCGCGATAGCGGGCGAGACTTTTTCAATCGGGCGGAAAATTCACCCGCGAATCCCCAATTATACTAAAAAGGTGAAATGCCATCCCGCCGAAGTTGATTAACGAAAAGATCGGACATTTTGTAATGCGAGCTGGTTGAACTGGGACCGGTTTAACATAGTGGCGGCGGCATTGCTGATATTCAGGTTAAGTACTCGCTGCAAGGCAATTTGCGCATTGTTATTGGCGTTTTGTATAATGGCTGGCGGAATCAAAGCCTGAATACCCTGATTGACTGCGGACTGAACCTGTGCGGCTGTTGTAGCAGGAGTAGAGGGTTGTAAGTTTCCATTATTAGGCCCGTTATTGGTTGTACCCTGATTGGTTGCGACCTGAACCGGATTAGCTGTTGTAATGGTTGTGCCCTGAACCGGATCAGCTGTTGTAATGGGAGGAATGGGCTGCAAATTACCATTATTTGTTGCGTCCTGATTGGCTGCGGTCTGAACCGGGGCGGTTGTCGTAGCGACAGCGCTATGCAAATTCCCATTAGGCATGCTCCGGTTTAATGCGGCCTGAATCAAGTCAGCCGTTGTAACGGCAATGCTGCTCTGCAAATTACCATCGATTGTTATGCGCGATATAAAGCTGAAATCAATCATCATGCCGTGTATATCGATAAATCCGCCGCGCATGGCCGACAATTCTTTATCGCTGACCTGACTCAGTTCGACAAAATCCTCAGATGCCTCTGGTTGCAGTTGATTTCTGGCAAAAGCCAGGCTGGGGCAGGTGCTGAGTGCCAATGCAACTGCTGTGCTGAAAAGTAAAGCCGGAGAAAATATCTGTCTCATATTATCTTTCTTCTATTAGAAATGGTTTGCTGTCAGTGACATACCGATGGTCAGGCTTGCCAGTTCTCCCCGGTCAAGCATATGGCGGAAATAAGGATTTCCGGAAGGACTCCAGCTTTCTGCTGCATTGAACGATGCCCGTGCAATATCCATATTATTAAGCAGGACAAAGATAATCCCATTCCACATTTTTTCAAAATCCTGCCGGTCGTAAATTCTGATTCCGAGCGTAGGGTCACCGACAGCAACGTTATCGCTGGTTACGCCCTTGATAACGACAAAATGCATATAACCACGTTTATTTATCAGTGCGATTGCCGGAATTCCGACCTTGGCCAGTTTGTCGAGCGATTCTTTATAGCCTTCGGCGTGATAGCCGATAGAGGCCAGGTAGTGTTTCATATCCAGCATGGAAAACCCTTCCTTGCGGATTTTTTCCTGACTACCACTTTCAAACATGACCTGCAGCACATCCATTTCATCCACCGGGTGGCGGTAATGGTAGGTCAGTAATGTCGCCACCGCTGCCGAGCCGCAACTAAAATCATAATGCTGATGTACGACGTTCCGAAATCGCATATCGACCAGAGATTTAATCTTATTCAGCCGGTAATCTCCGCCGCCGCCGTCAATAAAGATATCATTGGGAGCCGCTGTCAGCGAACTTGATGCAGACATCATCATTATAGCGCATGCCCCAATACGGGCTTTATGTCCTAAACCTCTATGATAGATTGCATACATAACGCGGTCTCTTTTCAAATATAAATTTTAGTGAATGCCCATTGGAGCAGCGTCGAATGTTACATTAACGATGGTGCTGCTTTGAATGACTACGTTATTCCCACTATTCTGGATCACGGATGCAATTCCATTGACTCCTGCCAGTGCACCAGAAGAAATATTATTGTTGCCTGAGGTGGTATTGCTAGCGCTGTTATTACTTAGGGTGGCGCTCAGGTTTGACAAATTAAAAACATCCGATGCTCCGGCGCCGCGATTTTGTTCAAGTTCATTATCAACGATAATGTTTGCAAATTCTCCGATGGCGCTATGCTTGGCGCCAGATGCAAACGCATTGTTTGTCCGAAATGGAACTAAGACGAGAAAAACCACAGCCACAGCCGAGAAAGTGGCCTTTTTTGTGTAAGTTATCATACCCTATATCCCTATCCCGCTCGCTACGATTACCGCATGGAGGTGGCGGGACTTTTGGCCACAGTAAGGAAAAAAGTCCCGCCGATCCAACTTGATTACGTCTTAGTGAATGGTGATGGCACCAACGCTAAGTGTTACACCTTGCTGGTTGCTGGCGTTGATACCGGTATTCTGACTTACGGTCATGATACCAGCGGCAGTGCCAAACGCACCATTTGTCATAGTGTTGCCCTCATAAGCCCCACTTGTGCTTGGGCTGAAGCTAACGCTGTTATTGGCAACCGTAGCATTCAGCACCGATGCGTTGACGTTAGCGTTTTCAGAGAATGAAGACGCGTTGGTGTTGCCGGTGTTGCCGCTGTTGATCGTGTTAGTGGTAACATTATGGCTGTCAACTGATGAGGTGTTGTGACTGTCAGCTGTTGAAACATTGTGGCTGTCAGTCGTGTAAGTATCGTGGCTGTCAGCCGTAGAAACATTGTGACTGTCAGTTTTAGTTTTTGTTGTGGTGTTGTTGCTGTCAGTCGTATTGCCAAAAGTATTGTCATTGGCCTGAGTGCTGTTGTCAGTTTTAGTTTTTGTTGTGGTGTTGTTGCTGTCAGCCGTATTGCCGTTAGTATTGCCATTGGCCTGATTGCCGTTGGCTTGTGTGCTGTTGTCAGTTTTGGTAATGGTTTTGGTGTTGTTGCTGTCAGCCACATTGCCGCTGGTACTGGTATTGCCATTGGCTTGCGTGCTGTTGTCAGTTTTGGTAACGGTTTTGCTATTGCCACTATCAGCCAAATTGCCGTTAGTGTTGCCGTTGGCCTGGGTACTGTTGTCAGTTTTGGTAATGGTTTTGGTGTTGTTGCTGTCATTCGTGCTGTTGTCAGTTTTGGTAACAGTTTTTGTGTTGCCGCTGTCTGACCAATTGCCGTTAGCCTGACTGCTGGTATTGCCGTTGGCTTGATTGTCGTTGGCCTGGGTACTGTTGTCAGTTTTCGTTATGGTTTTGGTGTTACCGCTGTCATTCGTGCTATTATCCGTTTTGGTAACAGTTTTGGTGTTTCCGGTAGTATTGTCGTTGGCTTGATTACCGTTAGCCTGGGTGCTGTTGTCAGTCTCAGTTTTGGTAACGGTCTTGGTATTGCCACTGTCAGCTAAATTGCCGTTAGCCTGACTGCTGGTATTGTCATTGGCCTGGGTGCTGTTGTCAGTTTTGGTAACAGTTTTTGTGTTGCCGCTGTCCGCCACATTGCCGTTAGTATTGCCGTTGGCTTGGGTGCTGTTGTCAGGGCTTGTTGTTGTAGTGGTGGTTGCAGTATTGCCGTTGGCCTGGGTGCTGTTGTCAGTTTTGGTAACAGTCTTGGTATTGCCACTGTCAGCTAAATTGCCGTTAGTCTGACTGCTGGTATTGTCATTGGCCTGCGTACTGTTGTCAGTTTTGGTTTTGGTATTGCCGCTGTCAACAGTATTACCTGACACAGTCTTACTCTCAGTTTGTGGGTTATTGCTGTCAACAGAATTGCCGTTAGTATTAGTATTGTCGTTGGCCTGTGTGCTGTTGTCTGTGTTCGTCGCGATAGTTTTGGTATTGTCACTGGCAACAGTATTGCCGGCGACATTCGTATTGGCTTGTGGGTTGTTACTGTCAGTGGCAGTGTTGGCGGTGGATGTGGCGCCATTATTGGCAACATTAGAGCCGGTATTCCCATCAACTTGAGAATCAGCAAAAGCTGCGGTGGCAGACAGGGATAAAGCAACGGCGGAAACTGTTGCAAAAAGAGTGTTTTTTAACATGGGAGGCTCCTTAAAATTGAGTTGAAATTGTTATAACGTAGGTGAATTAACGGTGTGTTCTTTCTATTTTTACATAAGAAAACGATGTTGGTTCTTGGGTAATAAATAAAAAAGCTTCTATGGTTTCTTACTTTATGCATAAAAAAACAATTCTCTGTTCGAGTCAGAAGATCAATTGCTTATAAATACGCAAAATTTCCTTGTGTTCCCCGGCCAATTTTTCAGCCAATTATTTCCGGGTTGAATTCCTCAATTGCGGTATTTTTTTCTCGTAGAGAAAACCCCTTACTCAATCGCTGCCGAATGGAGTCTTCTTGAAGCAAAATAATTTTGAAGTTTTGCCAAATACGTGAAAAGTTGGCGCGCATAAAAAACTAATAAAAATTTATATTTATGGGTAATTTATGAAATATTTACGGGTAATTTATTTGTAAAAATTAATTGATATGGTATTGACACGCTATAATTTTTTGAATTTAGAATTGGATGATTTGTATGAAAAAGCCCGTTCGTTTAAGTGCATTACTTGTACATGGATTTATACTTAGCAGTATGATTTCACCGGTCGTTTTTGCAAAAGATGATGATGAGACGACTTCAGGTTCGCAGGATTCAAATCAGAAAATTACAGCCCTGGTCAAATCATTGCAGGATCAGGAAGCGCGTTTAGCTGAGCAGGAAAAAAAACTTGCTGAACAGCAGAAGTCTCTCGAAGTGCAGCAACGCGCGTTGGTACAGGAAAAAGTTCAGTTTGAAAAATTACAGACGCAGGTGATTTCCCTCACTGGTAAACCCATTCCTGCCGCTTCTTCCACAGTGTCTGCCATTAAGCAAAAATCAACCGCAGTCAAGACCTCTGAAGCTGCTGCGGGTACCCCTGAAGAAGTGGGTACGGATCGCAAGGCGTCGAAGGAAAAGCCTCCTGAAATCCCAGCTATCATCGACGCAGGTGGCGTGCTGACGGCGGCTGGTAAAATAGTTATTACGCCAGAGGTAGAATATGCACGCTCCTCGACAACAGACGTAGAAATCAGCGGATTCAGTATAGTTCCGGCGTTGAATATAGGTTTATTCAACGTTTCGCATGTTAATCGCGACATGATTTCTCCTTCGCTGGACGTGCGTTATGGTGTGACCAATCGTTTTGAAATCGAAGGCAAGGTGCCTTACGTCTATAGGAATGACACCACTCTTGGGCGTCCTTTGGCTACGCCAGCCGCAGCTGATACGTTGACCGGTGTTACTGGCTCAGACATTGGCGATGTGGAATTCGCCGCCCATTATCAGATAAACAAGGGAGAAGGGGGCTGGCCTTACCTGGTTGGAAATCTACGTTTCAAAACTGCCACGGGCACATCTCCCTTTGAAGTACCTGTCGTCAACGGTCTGGAAACAGAATTACCGACTGGATCAGGCTTCTATGCAATACAACCCAGCCTGACGGCTATTTTTCCTTCCGATCCCGTCGTCTATTATTCGAATATAGGCTACCTGCATAATTTCTCGCGCAGTTTTTCCGGCTTCGGCACGATTGATCCGGGCGATGGCTTTAGCGGCAGTTTAGGTATGAGCCTATCGCTTAATGACAAAAGTTCTTTCAGCATCGGCTATAGCCATACGATGGTTTTAAAAACCATACAAAACAATGCGCCAATCGCCAATTCCAACGTTCTACAGGTGGGAACAGTGGATCTAGGCTATTCCTATAATCTCACCAATGATACCAACCTGAATTTCACCGTCAGTGCGGGTGTAACCTCTGATGCACCGGATGTCAGGTTGATATTGCGTGTCCCGATGACATTTGATCCGGGCTGGTAAGCTGCAACGAAAAATCTGCTGCAGAATACGTCTATTTTAAGCTGCCCGGTTTTTTTTATCTAACGATAAGAAAATTTCTTGTAAACTTTCAATGCCCACCGGCTTAACAAGATGATGGTCAAAACCTGTTTCTTTGGAACGCTGGCGATGCTCCTGCTGGCCCCAGCCGGTCTGCGCAACTAACACAGTGTGCTGTAATTCAGGTATCTCGCGTATTTTTTTGCATACTTCATAGCCGCTCATCCCCGGCAGGCCAATATCCAGTAAGATCATATCCGGCAGGTACGATTTCGCCATAGCAATCGCACTCATTCCATCATGTGCAAGCGTTGCCTCATGTTCCAGCATTTCCACCATCCAGCCCAGCGTCTTGGCCGAGGGTATATTATCGTCCACCACTAAGACCCGGAGCTTATGGGATAGATGTTTGGGTTCCGGCCCAAGTTCCTGTACCGTTGCAGATGGCGGTTCGCCCACGCTTTTCTGGGATAAGGCGAGAGGTAAACTCACGACAAATTCGCTACCCTGATTTACCCCCTTACTGTATGCCTTAACGCTGCCGCCATGTAGCTCGACTAAGGATTTAACCAACATTAATCCAATACCCAGCCCCCCATGGGCTTTTTCGATGGTACTGTCCACTTGCGTAAACATCTCAAATATCCGCGGCAACATTGAGGCAGGAATACCGATGCCGGTGTCACTCACCCTCACCACAACATCATTTTCTACTCTGGTTGCCTCCAACCGGATATTTCCTGAAGTCGGGGTATATTTGGCGGCGTTGTTCAGCAAATTAATAAATATCTGGGAAGTGCGAAGAAGATCGGCGTCTAGCCATAAAGGTTCATCTGGCAGGATAATGGAGAGTGGATGCCCGTCAGTTTCTATCATCGAACTGGCTGTCTCCATGGCATTGTCAATTATCTGGCGAAGCGTAATATGTTCTTTGCGCAACTCTATCTTGCCATGTGAAATACGCGATACATCAAGCAAATCATCTACCAGCCGCACCATCTGTTTTACCTGATGCCTCATGATTTCGACCGCTTCAGAATACTGAGCTGAATTCATGCCGGTTAATTGAAGCACATCCAGAGCATTATTGATTGGCGCTAAGGGATTGCGCAACTCGTGCGCTAGTGTTGCTAAAAATTCATTCTTGCGGCGATCTGCTTCTTTCAAGGCATCTTCTGCCTGCTTACGGGTGGTAATGTCCCGTGTTATCTTAGTAATACCGGCGATCTTTCCTAACGCATTATAAATAGGCGATATAGTCAATGAAACATCAATAAAATGCCCATCCTTGTGCCGGCGCACGGTTTGAAAACGTTCAATACGTTTACCCTCGCGCAACAGGGATAGAATGTATTGCCCTTCTCCCTGTTTGTCCGGGGGGAGGAGTATGTTGAAACTCTGGCCGATGACTTCTGCAGCGCTATAGCCATATAATTTCTCAGCACCGATATTCCATGAAATAATTTTACCATCGAGGGTTTCGCTGGTGATTGAGTCTGATGTTGATTCAACGATGGAGGCAAGAAGCGATTTAGCAGCCTCGGTTAGCTTTCGTTCAGTAATATCGGTCGATATGCCGCATACCGCGTAGATGCTGCCGTTGGTATCATAGAGCGGAAATTTCATAGATGAATACGTATGCATACCGTCCGGAAGGGGAACCATCTCCTCAAATTCAATAGCCAGAGCTTTTTCGATAACTTCATGATCGTGCCTAATCAATACATCTGTGTAATCCTTGGGGAAAAAATCGTAACAGGTTTTTCCAATGATATCTTTTTCGCTACAGCCAAGTAGCGCCAGCATATCCTTGTTTACTCCAAGATATCTCCCTTGGAGATCCTTGATGTAAACCGGCCTGCCTGTGTGATCCATGATGGATTTAAGACGTGCTTCGTCGCTCTCCCGTAGTTTTTCCTGCATATGCGACAATTCGGTAATATCATGGATAATGCCGACCAGTATCTGTTCGCCGTCCTCTGTTGTAAAACAGGTTTTCTTGGTGGAAATAATATGTGTGACACCGGAAGCATCGGTAAAATTTTCAACATTGATATTGGGTTTGCCAGTATTAAATACTTCTTCATCTTTTTGCCAGAACACATCGGCTTCTTCTTTGGAAAAAAAGTCGTAATCACTTTTGCCAAGCAGTTCCGCTTCCGATTTGCCGAAAAGGTTCCACAAGGCAGTATTACCTTCTATCCAGCGATGCTTCCGGTCTTTAACGAAGATAGGATCGGCAACACTATTGATAATATTTTTTAAAAAACTGCGCGAGTTCTCTAGCTTTTGACTCATTTTGCAAATTTCCAGTTTCAATAATCTCTTACTGATATTTGTTAATAAGGTAGGGCTTAGGCCAGAGACTTTCAACTGCTATACGCAATTTTACTAATCCGAAGGCTTTCTGTCAGCGGGGACCAAAGCATAGCTTTGCGGCCAGTCCAGCTTGTAGTCACGTTTAAGATCCTCAATCATCGTCGTGGTGGGCTGTCGCCGTAGCAACTTGCTAGCAATTCTCCGTAATCGCGAGTGAGTAAAAAAAGTTATATTATAATTTAAATACAATTACCTATATCATCACTGAGTGGCGTATTTGATGCTAGTATAAAGGAAAGCTTGCATAATAACGCTACCGTAATAAAATCTTCATAAACCAATGCTGTGTTATTGCAGCATATTAGGGCTGCATTTAGCGCAGCTAGCTCAAAGGAATGCATGGCAGAAGACTATAAATCTGATTATTTGCATACGGCTGTGTCAGGTGAGCTCAACCAGCATGCCCGATCCTATTGGCGACTGGCGCTGCCAGCGATTGGTACGCGCTATATTGCGCGGTATGCCCAGAATTTGGCCGGGTTAAAGGATAACCGTTTCTTTGATGCCGTGGCCGGGGCATGGATGCTCGGTGTCACCGCTTATTATGCCTATCGTTCCGAAGAAGATCTGAAGAGGATATTTTCAGAAACAGTGGCCTATGAATTTGATAAAAAGCCATCCGAAATTGGCATCCGTGATCTGATCAGGAGTAAGAACAAGGCGGTTATCGGGACGCATCAAAATTTCTTGATTGATAATACGTTGCGAACAGCTGTGAACAGCGCTTTTTTTGCCTGCTTTCTACCCGGGAAACGCTTTCAGGCAGTCGATAGTGTCGATCTGGGAGTAGGGCTGAATGGTGCCTACATGGTGTATGAGATACTGGGGCATGGTAATACCACTACCTTTTTTGCCCATCTTCAGCATTTCCTCAGCAGTAAAATCGATCAAAAAAACTCGATGGGTGATGATGTAACTGCCGTTGAGCTGATGCAGCTGTACGAACGCTATGCCCTGGATAATGATAAGCTGAATGCCCTAGGTAAGCAGGCTGACAGCAAGCTATGGAAACAAAGTAACATCATCTTTGAGCATATGGCGGAATTAATGAACCGTACTTATCAGCATAAATATAACGGCGAAGCCGCGAATTTCATTGTGCCGAAATTCCTTTATCTGTTAGGGCATAACCTGATTCAGCCAAAAAATCCCGAACAGACGCTGGCCTATATTGATGTGGCCAACCGCTATGGGATGAAAGCTCTCAAGGAAGTGGTGAAATCTGTCAACGATGGTATGGAGCTTGCCACTGCACTTCAGCAATATCCGGTACCACCCCCCGCTCAAGCATCGCAGGCTGACAAAAATCAGCATAACGAAAAAGAGGAAACATTACCAGCAGGCAGGAAATTTGCCGATGGGATAAATGCTAATGGCAGTAGTGCCATTGCTAAATCTGTACCCACTGGGGGGTATACTGATAAAATAGCTAAAAGCAATGGTGGAGCCTGCGTATCGCAATAAATGTCAGGTGAACTGAACTTGGTCAGCCAATCTGTGGCGGCTCATCTTTACCCGGCGGTGTTCGTATGCTGTCTGACCAGTTCGTCCTTGCCACTGCATTTCCGCGTGCTCCCTCAGGTATCCTTGGGCCCATTGATATAGTAGCGTCGGTTGCTTCAGGATTTGCCGTTGGCCGAACTACATCTATAAAAGCAGGTAAAAAAGTGCCTGTTCCCAAACCAAGCCCCGCACGTTGTTCTTGATAATGTTTAATTCTAGTCAGATCAGCCTGGTTTGCCCTGCCATTTACAAATCTTACAATTGATTGTGCTGTCGCCTGTGGGGTGGGCACCTGTAACGCTGCAGTCACCACCGGTATTTGCGTCAGGGATGCACGAAATGCACGATCCTGATTATCAGCAACCGGATCACTACCCCTCAAGGTTAGCATCTCCGTGTAATTCAGCGTCGTGGTTCCACCGGGAAGGGGGCCACCTGGAGTTGCGGGAAGATTTGCGCTCACCACTGGGCGTGTCACTCCGACATTTCCAGCGCCTCGCCCTGGTCGCGCAGCTCGAACTGGTCGCGCAGCATGCGTGGTATCAATGATATGAAGGGTGGCATCAGCTCCAAACTCAAAACCTCTGCCACGCACAACCCCCTGACCGTTGGCTGTTACGCTTAGTCCGGCCAAAGGACCGTTTTGATGCGATCCAGAGAAATTTAAAACCTGTATTCCACCACCGACATTATCGACCAGCGACGTATTCTGTTGCATTACTCTTGCTGGCATATTCGCAGGGTCCGTTCTGGGAATAAGGGCAATTTGCGCTCCGTTTCGTCCTATTGCTATCAATTCAACTGGGGCCGATTGTATATTGACATGTCCTGCCGTAATTCGGCATACAGGCAAAGTAGTATTCAAAGCAGCCCCAAAACCAGCAACCCTGCCACCCGTTACCGTATTACCGTTAGTTGTGGAGCGAATGCGGGGCACATCATTTCCACCGCTTGCTACGACCAGATTGCAATTACCGGCCCCCCCTAAAACTAGAGTGTCACCAACAGGAACTGCTACTGGCGCTGCAGTGGTATCGGTCGTATCAACAACTTCATAGCCTCCCCCACGCGCAGGTCGCATTATATAGCTATGACCGGAAACAATGTCTAAAGGAGCATCAGCAGCCTGAGCTTTACTAGTTGTTCCTGCTCCCATTGTCACTGCTGCCACAAAACCAGCAGCTTGTCTCAAAAACTGTCTGCGAGTTGGCTGATCGGATTTATTGGTTGGATCTTTGGGTTCACTCATGAATCAGTACCTGAACATATTAATATTATAATGAGCGAATAATACCATGTGTAGATATAAAAAATTATTAAGTTTGAGTTACAATTAGGAAAACCCCTCCCTGTGGATAATTTAAGTATAAATAACAATTGGATATATTGAATACCATTGGCTCAGAAAATGCTAAAACACACAACGTTAAGCAGCGGTATTATCAACAAAGTGATGCTGGATAATGCGTTTTATTTCGTCCGGCGGCGTTGTCCCGGTGCCGGAAAATAAAGGCTTCCCATATTTTGCCAGGTCAATCGTTGGGTTTGCTAGTGCTTTTAGAAAGATCGAAACCTTACTAATTGGGATAGCCAGATAACACCAGATATTCTCATGGTTACGCATGCCGGTGACAAGATACAGGCCGCTATCAGCGGTTTTCAGTATAAGGGATGAGGTGTATTTTCCGATCATCATTTTGCTCGCGATTTACGTTCTGGCTGATGCCCTATTTCTTTGGCAGACGGGTTTTCTACCACAAGCGTTTTTTCACTTAACTCTTTAATGATTTCTTTCTGCGTCATGCGCGGCAGCATTTTATTGAATTGTTCTACAGTAAATTGCGCAGCAGCGGATGTGTGATGTCCCCCACCACCTAAGCCGTATCCTAATTGCTTGCTTCCGATATGTGCCGCAACTTTACCCGCATCGGGTATGCCATTAGTGCGAACGCTTACACGAACAGTGCCCTTGTCTTCGTACCAGCTCAACGCTACAAAGCCCGGCGCATTTTTTTCAGCTAGCTGACGAAGCCGGATGCTGAATTCACGCCCTAAATATTGTGGATTAGCATTGATGATAGGCACGTAAATCGGATCAGTATCCGGCACTATGGAAACCTTTGTCCATACCATCGAATCAATGGCTTTTTCTATAGACAGAGCGTTGGAACGGCGGATGTGCTGGCCGATTTGTGTAATCTTATCTAGGGATACCTTGTTGACTTCATCGAATGATTTAACGGCTTCACCGATATTAGCAATGGGCAGGGAATCAAGGTAGGCGGCGATAGCGAAAAAATTGATGCTGTCAACTTTTTCCAGATCAATCATCTCTATGAGATTAATGAGCAGAGGGCGGCGCTTATTGAAAAGGGCATCATAGACTATCCCAGCGCCAGAACGATTTTCATCAAAAACTGCATTTACCTTATCATTGGAATACCCTTCCATGGCTTGTATGGCAGAGGCGTGATGGTCATAGATGTCCACGCATTTAACATTACTGGCTATCTCATCCATCAGCTGGCGTTGTGGGGTATAGTCAGCAAATACCACATGGGTATCAGCATCGGCATACTTGAGGATAAGTTTCTTCGTCTCATCGAGAGAGTCATGATTGATACCCACATATTGCGCGTCATCGCCCCATTTCTTATACGCAGACCACGCAGCTGCAGCCCCATCCAGGCAGGGCGAATGATAAAAGACGGTGATTTTTTCTTTGTTCGGCACGCTTAGGGCTTCTATGGAGTTTGAATATTAACATTAATTTACTACGGAGTGATCTTCCCGCGCAATCGCTGAAATGTGACATGTCCGTGACGGTGGGGTGGGATTGCTCGAAATACCAACGTCTATCGTCCTGCATTTTAGCACGATTCTTGCTTGCCTTTTATTAAGCACTTAGAACCAGTATCATCTAATGCTTATTATGCAATATGTTAGGTAGGAGGTCGCCATGATAAATATTCCATCTTTCCTTATGCCTTACTCCACCGGCGGAGTAAGTAGCGCAGCGCAGCTATCTGGCGATCAGTTGCTGCTCGACCAGCTCAATACACAGCAGAATCAGAATACGTCGAGTAATGTGTTTGGTGATGCTGTATCGCTTAACCTCAGCGATACGGCGCTTAGCATGCTCGGTAGTGGCAACGGCAACAGCAATGATCCCACCACCGGTATACTCAATGCGCTTACCTATTCCAATTTTTCTACCACTTCATCAGGGGGAAGCGGCAATCTGGATGCGTTGCTTGGCAGCCTTGACAATACCGATGCCAACACGGCAAACCCGCAGAATCCAACCACAGCATTTGAGCCGATAGCAACGAATAGCACATCCTTCGCCGAAGCCGCTCTGGCTGATGGTGGCCCGCTTCCGGCGTTTTTGGCGCTAGTGGATACACAGATGCATCTGGATAAGACGCAGCAACAGGCGTTGCAGAACATCGCTACCGAATATCAGAATGCCTCTGATACGCCCGATACAGTGAGTAGCATAGCGTATGCTCTACAGCAGGCGGGGATTTAGCCCGGTATTCGTCACGCCGCACTAAAATACATAATATCCATGTCCTCTTTTAGCCCGCTTAAATTGTGATGAGTGCCGCAATTCGGGCAAAAAAACTGCCCATCATCAGGGAATGGCATAAATCCCTCTTCTAACGGGGCCTCAGGCGCAAAACTGGCTTGTAAACTGCTTATATGATTACAACTGTTACAGGCATATCGAATAGCGACCGGTGATCTCGGCATAAAAAACCTCTGGGTTAAAGTTGTGTGGCTAGTCTAGAAAAGGGGCCGATAATTTGCGATAGGGAACTCTAAAGGATTGTGCAAAAAACCCATAAATTCCGTGCTATTTAGAGCAAATATTATTAAGCGTTATATTCCCTTGGCTCATTGGGTTTACGCTTATACATTTCAGCGTTTAAAGCGACCGGTCTTCGCTCAATCCCGTCTTTGCTTAAGCTTACGACATTAATCTGCCAATTCTGAGCTGTGCTGCTTGAGGGCGTAACAATCTCTATGACAGATGCATTGGGAATTTGAATATAATCGGGAGCCTTCTGAAAATTGCCAATAGCATCCATAACGCGACGTATGGTTCCGCCGTGACAAACAACCAGCGGCACAGAATTGGGATCTTCGAGCAGTTTATTGATGCCCCGCACTACCCGTTCCTGATGGGCTTCATAGGTTTCTGCGCCCTCTTTAGTTACGCCGTCTTTTTCATAATCCCTCTCATCGAAATCCGGATTGGAAGGAATTTGTGGCACGGACATATGGTGCGTTGCTAAATACTCGGTAATCTCCGCACGTTCAAGAGAGCTGGAGGTGGCATGCGTTATGGGCGGGTCTAGTTTTTGCAGGAGCGGCTGCAGCTCGACCGCTTTGCCGATGCCTTTTTTAGTCAGATGCGTATTGTTATGCCGCCCACTGAGAATACCCTTACGGTTATCATCGGTCTCCCCGTGACGCGCCAGGTAAAATCTTCTTCCGTGCTGTAATTCAGTCACCTTGTTCCTGCCCTTTGTCTTCTGCACCTGCAGGTAGCGTACATCAACGTCTTGGCTGCGGACAAGCAGGAATTAGTACGGTTTGGTATGTTTTCTATGGATTTCATAGGTAATTTCCTATAGTTATTCAACTAATAACCAGTCAAACATCATTGATCGAATCATGAAACACTATCTTATCATTTATGTTGCCACGCTGATCGTAATGACAGCGCTTGATATGCTTTGGCTCGGGGGTATCGCACGTAGTTTTTATAAAGACCGTCTGGGCGACCTCATGGAAATTCATTTGCTGCCGGCGATATTATTTTATCTGATGTATGTCGCCGGAATCATCATTTTTTCCCATCACGGTAGCAATACCGGGTGGCAATCCACCTTATTATATGGTGCGTTATTTGGATTTTTTGCCTATGCAACCTATGACCTGACCAACCTGTCCACCTTGCGCGGCTGGTCATTATCCCTGAGCATTGTCGATATTGGCTGGGGTACGGTTGTTACCGCTATTGCGGCCACAGGCGGGCAGTTAATCACGGATTTTTTTGAACGTAGTTGATACAACTTTCTCTTAACTTTAAGGACTTGCCTATGGCAAAGCTCATTGACGCTGGCGTGGAGGCAACGGAATCGATCATTCGTACCGCCCATAAAAAAGCAAAAAAAGTTGGCAGTTGGTACGCACTCAATGATCCGTCGTTTGATGCGCGCGAGCAGGTCGATAATTTCGCTTCCCAGAAAATAGCCGATGATCTTGAGCTTGAACGCAGCCGGGAGGAATTCAGTCAATCGCTGTCGGCAAAGTCGCGGCGCCTGCGTAAGGCATGGCAGCATTTAGCCCGTGCTCCGGAGATGTGTGAAGAAGAAGATATTCAGGCTGCACGCAAAGCGTATGAAGCTTCTTTGACTGCGGAACAACGCACACAGGAAAAGGACCTGATGGGGCTGAAAGACAAACACAGAACGGCCCGTAAAACAAAACGCCTGCTGAGTGCCACGGATGAGGAAGGTGATACAGATCATATATTGCGGACTTTCCATTCGATTCTGGATGCACCCCTCAATCATGAGCACGCTACTATGTTGCCGGCGGTGGAACACATGATGTACCGGATGGTCGATATACTGGAATCGCAGTATGCCAATGCTGATTTTGCGCCTATTGCCAATATCAGGCTGGATGTGAAACAGGATACCTGGCAGGTGCTTCCTGCTGGCAATGGCCGCGAGAAAGATTTTGACATGCAGCGCCTGAAGGCAATCATGCAGACGCAGGTGGCGGCAGAGCTAGCCGATCCTGCGCCATGGAAGCGTGTGACCACACCTATCAGGGGTATATCAATGCCTGCCATTTATATCGAAGGGCAGGAGGGTGATAAAAGTAATATGCATGCCAATATTGCCGATGCCATGTGCGATATTCCCGGCATGAAAGGCAAGATCGTACATGTTTATAAAATTGATGGTTCGATGGTCAATGAAACCGCCTATAAAGTGGAATGTAATAAACGAAAAAATAAACCCGGCCCTATCCTCGGGAATCCTGATTACAGCGGCCTGATGCATGGAACCTTGTTAATCGGCCCCGAAGCGGAAGCCTTGCTTCATGACTGGACAGGAGTGGATGTGCTCCAGATCAAGTCGGCTCCAAAACGGGAAAGGTGAGGGGGAACGCTATTTTAACGGCCCCGGGTTTTCTCAATGGCTTCAACCGCAGCCCCAGCCTGCCGTCGGATTTCATCTGCTGTAGCCTGACCCCACCTTGTAACCTCATCTTCTGTTGACTTGGAATCCCGTAAGTTTTTCAGTGCAGGCAGCGCTGCTTTTGCTGCTTCACCCATCTCAGCTAGGGTTTTTATGCTGGCTATGATTTCTGTTTTTAAATTCCGGCCTTCAATGGTCTTGACCAAAATGGGTACGAGAAGTGCTGGTTCAGATTTAAATTGTAGCAGTGCTGCAAAGCCCGCATCTCGTGCGTTCGAGGAGCTGTCATGGTAACACCTGTCTAATGCCGGAATAACTTTTTTAGGTTGTTTACCGATATTTGTTAGCGCGATTGCACCTGTTACTTTTGTATGGGTGGATCCGCAATTATCCATGACTCGTATTATGTCATCAATCGCTTCTTCTGCGCGCATGTTCCCAAGAACCTCCATGATCATCGGTTCGAAATCGAAGTCGGGCGCAGGGTTCCTTAAGGTTTTGAGCAAGAGCGGCGCTGCATCTTTTGCCGCTGGGCCTACTTTTCCAAGAGCTATAGCTGTGTTTCTCCAGACCTCAGGATCGGTACTCTTTAATTGATTTAGCATTAAAGGTACGGCCGGGGCTGCGCCGGGCCCGATTTCACCAAGGGTTTCAGTAGCCGTATCCCTTATCTCTGCATTAGGCTGGGAAAGCACCTCGATCAATATCGGAACCGCGCCTTTAGCTGCGGCCTTAAAGCTGGCAAGCTTAGCAACCGGGGTTTGTAATTTTTTAGCCCGCAAATCATCGATATGCCTCAGTGATTCAAGAACGTCATTCGCACGCCTCGCTACTTCAAGGTCAGGACTTTTTGATGCGGCCTTGAGTTCAGGCCCTGCCTGATAGCCTATTTCCTTAAGCGCCTGAGTGGCCTTTTCGCGTTCGCGGTAGACTTCACTTCCCAGATCCTTGATATGTCCATCGATCTCTTTCTTGTCAGCCTTGCGGGTTACTTCGCCCATATACTTAAGATGTATTTGTATTTCTTGAATTAGGGCAGCAACCTGTTGCAGATCATCTTTAGAAACTTTGGCTGGGGGCTGCCTCAAAGGGATGGGAGCAGCGGCGCTGGCATTTTCCCCAGTCCCGACCAGAAACAGGCCTGCGGCTGTAATCCCGGCTGGCTGTAATAAATTGAGGGGATTCCATTTGCTTCTTTTTTGATCTGATGCCACAGCGAAAGCTCCTCTTAGTTATCAAAATATTGAAGATATAGTTATCTCAAACAAATAAAGCTAACAAGTATTAATATTTTCCTTCCTAATATAATGCGTGATATCACCTTCATCTGTCCGTTTGATTACCTGCTTAATATAATGAAATATTGGAAAATAATTGTTTTTGCTTTATTTGCTAATCTTTATTAATATACACGGTAGATGTGAACATAATTAGCGGTGGTTAGATTGTGGTAAAGTCCCCAAAAGATATCCCAGAGGATGCGATACGGGCAGGCGAGCCCGATCCATTTGCTAACCGTTCACAGCGTGACAAGGAAGCTGCCCGCGAATGGTCTGAAGATGAATTTCAGGCAAAATTAGACGCCATTAAAAAACCGTGGTCACGGATTGTTAAGGATGGAGCGTTGGCAGTAGGACGCCCGCTGGTCCTGGCTGCGGCTTTAGGAGGTTTGCTAACCACGTCTGGGCATGATAATTCTGCAATTGTTGCGCTGCATGGGAATGACCACAGAGATCTGGCTAAGCGCTTACAAACGCGGGAACTGACTGGTGTATTGGTAGATTTAGGCAATGTCGGGGCAAAGAATAAAGAAAGTCTGGACGCTATGCGCGCCAATCTTAAAGTCGTGGCCGATAAATTGTCTGTGGGGCAGCCAATTACTCGTAAGGAATTTACGCGCCTGATCGAAACCAAGGGATTTTTTGAAAACGATTTGCAGTTGTGGTTCGAGCGCGGGGATGAAAAATATCCCGGTGGTTCCTATCATGGGATTCGTCCGGACGAATATATGAATATACATCCCCTTGAGCATGAGATGTTTCGTGCTGCGACCAGAAAAGGTGCCGCCGATTTACGGGCGGTTGCCGAATATTATGAGAAAAATGCGGCAAAGGCAGTACAGGCAGAAAATCAGGCTCGCGGACGTTAGCGTCCTGCCAGCCTACAAGCCCGCATATTATACCTCTACCGGATCCCCCCCATTTTGTCTTTGCATGCTAAGCTGGTCGAGCAGAACCAGCAGATGGGCAATCCGCAAACATAATGGAAATTTTATAAGTAAAATCAGACAATACGCGCGCTTTGTTTCGTAGTGGTTATGAAACAGTTTACGTGATTTATCCAACTCATCATATTATCAACCTAACTCATCAGGAGACGTATTATGCCCCGTATTCAACCCAATCAAAAACCCGATGCAAAATCCCAGGAGCTACTGGCAGGCGTAAAGGAAATGCTTGGCAGTACCCCCAATTTTTTTAAGACACTCGCGCACTCTCCGGCAGCGCTTAGCGCGCTGGTCTCCGGCCTTGATGCAATGGAAAACAGCCAGTTAAGCAAAAGTTTGCGCGAACAGATTTCACTTTGTGTCGCCGGAGTCAATGGCAGCGATTATTGCGCCTCTGCCCATACAGCGTTTGGCAAGATGAATGATGTGGACGAACGTGAGCTTGCACAGAACCTGCAGACAAAGTCCTCCGATAGCAAGGTGCAGGCCGCCCTGACCTTTGCCCGCCGGATCGTCGATACGCGCGGAAATATCTCCGATACCGACTTGCAGGCGGTACGCAAGGCGGGCTATAGCGAGGGTGAGATCGTCGACATCGCGGTAATGGTCGGTATTAATACTTTTACCAATTATTTTAGTCTTATTGCCAAACCGGATATTGATTTCCCGCAGGTTTCCACGGGTTCGGCGAAGAAGGCAGCGTAGCTTTTTAAAATAGGCCGCATCTTACGTGCGGCGCTGGGTAATGTGTTGTCCGGTTGTGGGCTTCAGTGAAGACAGTGCTGGAGTTTACCATCGGACAGCACACATTCCGCGAAGTATCGGATATAATTTTGTAACTAAGTCTGAGCATGGGCGATAAAAAACCATCTCACATGGTGGCCCTATCACTTAGCCTGTATGGCAACTGCGCTGGCCTTGCCGTTGATTGTTATCTGGCCAAGCCACTGGATATTAATGAATTAAGGTATATTTTTGAAATAGCATTATGAGCGAATAGGTGTTTCTTGGGATTACTAGCCTATGTACTGAGGGACGTTTTTATCTGTTATCCATATGTATTATTTTATTAATCACTTGCTTGAAGATTAACGAAATTGCAGCAAAATTAGTCAGAGTTGTAAATAAAAATGGCGAATGTGTATTTTTATTAATTATTTGTCCTTACCATAGCTATTGTGTATGTTAGACGTAGTCCGACAAATAAATAAATTAAAAAAAATATCAGGGAGTAATTATGATAAAATCAATAGATGAGGACAAATTTATTGAAGCTGCAGAAGATTTTCACCTGGACCCTGATAGAGTACTGGGTATGCAGTTCATAGCCGATAAAGATGAGCACGGGAAAAGCAGTAAAGGTGATGATGCTAAGGGCACCGTTGTTATTCATTTAGCTGAAAATGGCCACATGGCAATGCAGGATACTACGCGCGCAGTATATAAATCAGTAGTTAAAGAAGTTAATGCCGCCCACTCATCTGGGCCTGAAAAAGGAACAATGGGTTTTGCCCAAAGGCAAGATAGCGGCAGACAAAATAACGACAGGAGTATTTAGTCCTGATCTTTATACCAACGCAAGTTTCAGACTGGTGCGTTACAACTACGACTCAAACTTAGTAATCCTGTCATTATTTCAGCATTTCAGGCCAATATAACTATTGGTGACTCGGGAGGGATTTGTCCCCACCGGCCAATGGTACAAATTTGATACATTCTAATTTTACTAATTTCGAAAATTGATGTTAGATTGTGCCTGTTGGCTAGACGCTGATATGGCTTTGGTTTGCACTTCTGCAATCCCCTTCGGTAATATATATGAGAACTATCGGAATTTTTTTGATCGTCATGCTTTGTACCGTTTGTTGTTGGTCATCTTTCACCTTTGCCGACACTAACATAATAGAACTGCGTCAGGCAGCCGATCAGGGAGATGCCGAGGCTGAACATAAACTTGGTACGTTATTTTACACTGGTGTTGGCATGCCGAAGGATGGCGTCAAAGCGCTTCAGTGGTGGCAAAAGGCTGCCGAGCAGGGAAACGCTGCGGCTGAATATGACCTTGGCCTTGCCTATTACAACGGCGAGGGCGTAATAAAGGACGATACAGAGGCGGCCCAGTGGTTCCGCAAGGCCGCTGAGCATGGAAATGCTTACGCACAAGCCCATCTCGGCCTCGCCTACTACAACGGAAACGGCGTGACAAAGGATGATAATGAGGCGGCCATGTGGTATCGGAAAGCAGCAGACCAAGGGATTCCTTCGGCTGAATACAATCTTGGCCTTGCCTATTACAACGGCGAGGGCGTAGCAAAGGACGAGGTAGAGGCTATACGGTGGTTCAGCAAAGCCGCCGATCAGGGGAATGCTTATGCACAAGCCAACCTTGGCCTTGCGTACTACAATGGCACTGGCGTGTTAAGGGATGTTTCGGTGGCGGTCTGGTGGTGGCGAAAAGCTGCCAGACAGGGAGTCGACATGGCTCAAAACAACCTTGGCGTTGCCTATCGTGATGGCACAGGTGTATCGGTGGATCCTGTAGAAGCTGTCAGGTGGTGGAGGAAGGCTGCCGAGCAGGGGGATGCTACGGCTGAATACAACCTTAGCATGGCATATCGTGATGGCATAGGTGTACCGAAGGATGCCGTCGAAGCGGGCAATTTGTTGCAAAAAGCTATTGAGCACGGAAATGCTGAGGCTGCAAATATTTATAAGCAGGAAAACCGACAACGTCATTCTTCTTCTGTAGATATGGCACTACAAGGTTTTGGGCGAGGTTTTGCGTTTTTGGTTATTATGTATATGGGCATAAAAACGAGCAATAACCGGATCGGCGGATGGCTGTTATGTTTTGTACTTTATATCTATGCAATGCTGTTAAACTCTATGTATTATTTGTCTAGTGGGAATGACAGTGGCGGATATGTCTTGCCAGGGATTGTTATGGCACTCTGTCTCGGTCTCGCTGGAATCACATCAGGGATGATAAAATATCAAACGTGGAGATGGGTGAAATACCTTCGTATGGTCTTGGCTGCGGCTATTGTGTGTGGCTTCCTTCCACATCTCAGCTCTTATCTTATAGATCCTCTCATAAACACCAGTGCCGTTCCGGGCATGGTGATATTGCTCTCTTATTTCTTTATTTCTAAGCGCGTGAAGCATGTGTTCCAGATTCATGATTGGGGCACGGAATGGAAAAATGATGCGGTATCTGTTGCTAAAGATAGTGCTGTATCTGCTACTAAAGATAGTGCGGTATCCATTGCTAAATCAGTTAAAACTGGCGGTTCGACATATTTAAAAAAATTAAAAGCAGTCTCAGTCCGCCGCAAACTGTGATTGGTACTACCGTTGTTAAAGCTTAGTGAAATAAAAGTTCGATTGAACGTCCCTATTGCATGGCAATAGCATAAACAGAGAACATGAATATGGCGCTAAACGGCCCAGTGGATAAGCCATACGGTCGCTACAATGGCAATGAACCATTGTAATTGCTTTACCCAGGAATATTCTTCGTAAATTGCACGCTCCCATGCATCGGGATTCAGCAAATGGCGGAGCAAATGCACTATCACCACTAAGGCTATGCACCATTTTGGGATGAACATTCCTGTTTCTTTCCGAAAGCTTGGTTGCCTGTTATAAGGTTGCTACAATACGGTACTAATGGTTGCCTTTCGCAATTAAAGCAAGCCCCTTAATGATTGAAGCATGGTGGCTCGGGAGGGATCTGTTACAACTCGAACCTTTATACAGAATAGGTAATGGATAATTTCGATTTTTTTTCCCCACTCTAATTAATTTGCCCACTGTAATTAAATTGTAACGTGTTTGTGGTTTAATAGGCATATACGCAAATTTATTAAAAATTAATAATTTAATACATTGGCAGCAGTCGTGTATATAAAATTATTATTTAATATCAATAGCTTGAATTCTTTAATGCAGAAAAAGGAAACTTAAGAAACGCTTCGTTTATAATTAAAAACTATTAAAGCACGGTACTGTCTATATGACTGATTCTGTTAAGCAATCTTCACCTACGAATATGCTCATATTACGGCATATGTTTGGGTATATCGCTGGTGATTGCTATGAATCATTAATAAATTCAAATGCTTGTAAATGGAATTTGTGGCATAAAATTTTCCCGGGTGGTTGGGTCAGAATGGAGACATTGTAAAAATGTCAGAACTGCAGCCCAATGATTTCTTAACCGGGAAGCTGGGAGACCGGCCAGCAAATATCGAGTTATTGCCTCGGTCTAAACAAACTCCCGACTACCTGCAAGCTCTTGATAAACTTTATAAAGCGGAGAAAGCGGCCTTACCTGCTGGTGACCCAGACGCGCTTATACGCTTAAATCTAGATCGTGATGGAGTAATAGAGGGACTCAAGCGACATTTCGGCAAAGATAAAGGCATTCCGCTTACTGAAGAGAGCATTGCCAAATCATGGAAGACGCTTCGTGCATCAGAAGTGGAAGGCAAAGCAAGATTCTCCGGTGATTTTCATAAACCATTAATTACCGATGCTACTTCGCATCTTGAGGCGTACAGGGAGCAATTAGTCCAAAGGGCAAAGCAGACCATCCTCCCGCTTAACTTAGATAAGCTGAATGAAGTTAAAACAACGGTAGATGCTACTAGGCCGGCTGAAAAACTAACTGGGGTGGAGCTTGAACGCAGTCTCGCAAAAGAGCGTCTCCCCTGTAAGGCATGTAATGAACATTTCAGGGAAGTTATTAAAGAACTCACTCCTCAACAGCTGATTGAAATCGATCCTAATGCATTAGCCCACAGTGCTCAGGAGCACTATAAGCATCTTTTGGAATTAAAAGATGTACCTGACGCAAAGTTTCTTGATGCTCACAAAGCGATTGTAAAGGAAGCCTTGCAAAACGGAGGAAAATATCCCGACGCAGCCCGTAGGGCTGAGTTATCGACGATGAAGCCTGTTGCCCAAGAGCCAGTTACCAGTGAAGCGACTGCCGGTAAAGAAGCAGCAAAAGCAAAAGCCAGAGAAGCTGCAAGGCGGCGCAATGCCCGTCAAAAAAAGGAAATGGCTGCTCTTCGTGAAGAAGTGGCAAGAATGAAGAGTGATCCCGCTTTGGCCGAGGCGAGAGCGGCGCTGGAAGCTAAGGAGCTGGAATTACAGGGAGCAGTCAAGCGTGCGGAGGCTAATGAAGCACGTGCGGTGGCGGCGGAAGGCCAGTTGGAGACGCGCACGGTTGAGCTGGCGACGGCGAATGAGCGTGTCGGCCAGTTGACCGAAGAAGTGGGTATGGTCCGCAGGGAAGCGTCGGCGGCAGCCGAACTGGCGGGGCAGAAGCTGGAGGCGGCGAAGCAGCTTGCCGACGGGAAGGCAGCGGAGCTCGCGGCGTCCGAGGGGAAGGTGAAGGCGGCGCAGAAGACGGTTGCGGACCTTGAGGCAAAGGTCGCAAAGGGTGAGCAGGTGAGTGCGGCCGATAAGCTCAATGCGAAGAATATACTGGATGCGGAGACGGTGCGTGCATCGGACCTGACGAAGCAGTTAGCGACGAGCCAGGAGAGCGTCAAGAGCCTGACGGGCCAGTTGGAGATGCGGACGGGCGAGCTGAAGCAGGCGAATGAGCGTGTCGGCCAGTTGACGGAAGAAGTGGGTACGGTTCGCCGGGAAGCGTCGGCGGCAGCGGAACTGGCGGCGAAGACGCTGGATACGGCGACGAAGCTTGCGGAGAGCCGGGCGGTAGAACTGGCGGCGTCGGAGGTGAAGGTTGAGGCGGCGCGGAAGACGGTGTCGGAACTCGAGGGGAAGGTAAGCGAGGGCGCCAAGCTGAGTGCGGCCGATCAGCTCAAGCTGGATGCACAGAAGCTCGTACTGGAGGCGGAGACGGTGCGTGCAACGGAACTGTCGAAGCAGTTAGCGACGAGCCAGGAGAGCGTCAAGAGTCTGACGGGCCAGCTGGAGCTGCGGACGGGCGAGCTGAATCAGGCGAACGCGACGGTGGGCGAGCTGAGGACGGAAGTTGGCACGGTTCGCCGGGAAGCGTCGGCGGCAGCGGATCTGGCGGCGAAGACTCTGGATACGGCGACGAAGCTTGCGGAGAGCCGGGCGGTAGAGCTGGCGGCGTCGGAGGTAAAGGTTACGGCGGCGCAGGAGAAGTTGGTGGAACTGTCGGCGAAAGCCGCTCAGGGCGACGCTATAGCCCAGGCGGATCTTGATGCAGCGAAGAGAGAGCTGCAGACGACGAGAAGCGCGGCCGAGGAGCTGACGACCAAACTGAGGGCATCGCAGGAAAGCGTCAAGACTCTGACGGGTGAGTTGAATACGCGCACAGGCGAGCTGGCGACGGCGAACGCGAAGGTGGGCGAGCTGCGGATGGAAGTGGGTACGATCCGGCAGGAAGCGTCGGCGGCAGCGGATCTGGCGGGTCAGAAGCTGGAGGCGGCGAAGCTGGAGTATGAGGCGACGAAGCAGAAGTATGAGGCTGCGAAAAAGGAGGTTCTCAGTAAGGGAGATGCGCTGAATAACCGGGACGCGCGGTTGAAGGAGCTCCAGGGTAAAATGGAGAAGCTGGGTGGCCAGGTTCAGAATTTATCAGAAAAGCTGGGGCAGAAGACTTCCGAGCTGAAGCAGGCGAATGAGCGTGTCGGCCAGTTGACGGAAGAAGTGGGTACGGTTCGCCGGGAAGCGTCGGCGGCAGCGGAACTGGCGGCGAAGACGCTGGATACGGCGACGAAGCTTGCGGAGAGCCGGGCGGTAGAACTGGCGGCGTCGGAGGTGAAGGTTGAGGCGGCGCGGAAGACGGTGTCGGAACTCGAGGGGAAGGTAAGCGAGGGCGCCAAGCTGAGTGCGGCCGATCAGCTCAAGCTGGATGCACAGAAGCTCGTACTGGAGGCGGAGACGGTGCGTGCAACGGAACTGTCGAAGCAGTTAGCGACGAGCCAGGAGAGCGTCAAGAGTCTGACGGGCCAGCTGGAGCTGCGGACGGGCGAGCTGAATCAGGCGAACGCGACGGTGGGCGAGCTGAGGACGGAAGT
>Ga0207080_1035_pt1 | contig 32133 bp, 32 predicted proteins | sample Alteio_BWMinHeat_58_FD_153532 | JGI IMG/M metagenome (GOLD analysis project Ga0207080, IMG submission 153532) | Enriched cells from forest soil in Barre Woods Harvard Forest LTER site, Petersham, Massachusetts, United States -... | ecosystem: Environmental > Terrestrial > Soil > Temperate forest >...
GGAGGAAAGAAGGAATCATTACATTGCTTCGCAATGAGTTATTGCCCTGGATCCCGGGCTATGAGAAATCTAAGCTTTGCTTAGCATTTCTCATCCCCGGGACGACCCCAGCGGGGAGGGCTTTCCCTTAACTTAATGGCAGTGGCCCTATCGGGCGACCTCTCCCACAAGGGGAGAGGTGATGCGCCTAAATCATTGTCAGACCACCATTGATGTGGAGAGTTTGGCCTGTAATATACTTGGCTTCATCACTGGCGAGATAGACAACGCCGGCTGCGATATCCTGGGGCAAACCAATATCACCTTGAGGGATGGCCTTTAAAATGTTTTCTTTTTGCTTCTCATTGAGAGCATCTGTCATCGCGGAGGAGATAAACCCAGGTGCTATGCAATTCACTGTGATTCCACGGCTTGCGATCTCTGACGCCAACGATTTTGAGAAACCAATTAAGCCTGCTTTTGACGCCGCATAGTTGGCTTGTCCTGGATTGCCAGTAACCCCGACAACGGAGGTAATGTTAATGATGCGCCCTGCTCTCTGCTTTACCATACCTTTTATGGCGTCACGGGAGAGGCGGAAGATTGCCGTTAGATTCACCTCTATAACCTTCGACCATTGCTCATCACTCATGCGGAGCATCAGCCCATCCTGGGTGAGACCCGCGTTATTGATAAGGATATCCAGGCCACCGAGGGCAGCTTCTGCCTCTGGGATGAGTTTAAGTGTTGATTCTGCATTGGAAAGATCGCAAGGGATCACATGTACGCGGTCCCCAAGCTCCTTTGCGAGGGCCTCGAGTTTATCAACCTTCGTTCCAGAGATGACAATGGATGCCCCTTGAGCATGCAGGGCACGGGCTATTTCAGCGCCTAAACCTCCTGTCGCTCCTGTGACAATGGCTTTCTTTCCTTGAAGTTTAAACATGGTGTCTCCTTTATGCTTTCGTCGCGTTCTTTAAAAAAGTATCTATATCATAAGGGGTATTCAGAGCAAATGCTTCGAGAGTTGGTGCAATGCGCTTTGAGAGTCCTGTGAGCACTTTTCCGGCCCCAATTTCTATGGTTGTTGTGACGCCAAGATCGGTCAATATGGTGATGCTCTCACGCCATCTGACCCGTCCTGTGACTTGTTGAATCAAGAGTTCCTGCAGGTCCTCCCCTTTATGAACGGGGGCAGCAGAGACGTTATCAAGGACATGAACTGAGGGATCTTTTACAGTCACCTCTGACAAGGCCTCGCGCATACGGTCTTGAGCCGGCTTCATTAGGGCACAATGAAACGGAGCACTGACGTTTAAGAGAAGACTGCGTTTTGCACCCCGCTCTTTTGAAAGCTCAATGGCCCTTTCAACGGCGCCGAGGTGTCCGCTGATGACAACTTGACCTGGGCTATTGTCGTTTGCAATTTCGCACACGTCGTTCTTTGCAGCATCAATGGTAATTTTTTCAACATCAGGCATATCAAGACCAAGGATGGCCGCCATGGCGCCCTCACCCACGGGGACGGCCTTTTGCATAGCTTGTCCTCTGATTTTTAAGAGGCGGGCCGTGTCTGCAAGAGACAGCGATCCTGCTGCACAAAGAGCTGTGTATTGGCCCAGGGAGTGGCCTGCCACGTGCGAAACAACCTTAGGGACATGGATGCCGCCCTCCTTCTCAAGCACGCGTATAAGGGCCATGCTAACGGTCATGAGAGCTGGCTGAGCATTCTCGGTCAGAACAAGGTCGGCTTCAGGCCCTTCAAAGATAATTTTAGAGAGCTTTTGATTCAGGGCGTCATCAACTTCTTGGTAAACTTCGCGAGCACAGAGGAACGCATCATAAACATCCCGTCCCATCCCAATACTCTGTGACCCCTGTCCGGGGAAAAGAAAAGCTGTCATTGTTGCGTCCTCACTTCATTAATCTTAGGAAAAGACATGGAATGAAGACGCACAGATGTCAAGGGTTTAGAGATCCTTTACGGACTGCTCTAGTGCGAAACTCTTCTTAAAGTACCTTTTTGCAGGACTTTTTCCCGTTCCTTTTGGATCAGGATTATTGAAGTAATGCGCAACCTGACGGAAGAAATCAACGTGTTCTGCAATAGCAAGCTCTGCTTGATTCAGCGTATATTTACAAATATCTACCCTATTTCGCTGAATGAACCTTTCGATTGTCTCGAGTTGACCTTTAAGAGTTACAACTATTTCTGCTGTTTGCCTAACGACGGCAGCAAGAGGCTCACTCATGTGAGACCGTGTTTCTTTTTCCAACAAACTCGCTTGTTCTTGCAACCTGGTTTGCCATACATCGAGGTTAGCATTGAGTTCAATTAGAGTAGAAGAAAAAGGACCTCTCGATACCGCTTCTAAATCTGGCTTTTCAATGACCGTTCCGCCATATTTTAATAAGCCAAGCGTATCATCCAAATTGTGCCACTTGTGATACAGTGTTGGGAAAGAATACTTTAACTCTTCACCATTCATTTGAGTGATAATAACATCAATGAAGCGATCAGTTCTTACAACCTGTTTGGAAGAAATATAGTTTTCAAAAATCGGCTCATCGAAGCTTCCTTTAGCGTACTTATATGATTGTGCCTCTCCTATCGTCATATTCACCAATACCCAGCGAACGATGGCGTCATCATCCAATTGACTTGAACCATCGATGGGCGAAGTTTCAAGGGGATCATAGGATGACTCCCAAGAATCGATACGGCTTTTAGCTGCATTAACAGTGTTGTAGGAGGTGTTGGCGGTGATTGTTTCCATAACACGGTCCACATCATTCATGCCATAAAGTTTCCCAGGAAAATGAGGGCGCTCGTGTAAGGTCCAGACAAAACCTGCCATCGCTTTCCGGTACTGTCCAATCCCTCTTTGCGGCAATAGCTTCGTAACCATATTCGTATAGAGATCCTGTAAGGCGCTCATCACGAGCTGGTATTTTTGAATGGCAACAGGGGGATAAACGCGAACAAAGTCCTTCAAGTCTTTCCCTTCAAGCACATGTTTGTTAGCGCGTTTTATGACGTGCCCGATGAACTTGAATTGCCTCTGATCGAATTTTTCATGGAGAGCATCATGCACTGCAAATCCGAAGGGACTTAATTGTGTTCCATGAGCTTTATTTTTTCCAACCGGAATAGCGATAGGGTAAACATCGTCAAGATTGGACTTAACCAAAAATGAAACCCCAAGTTTGTCCTGGTTTATCATTGGATAAGCCGTTTGTGGAGGAAGGGCTCTTAACATGGTGTCATTGATCAACTCAATGGCACTCCTTGGTAAATGAGAGGCATAATAATTGTCATCCAGCCCAAATCCTTTTGTGTTGTATTTTTCAGTACTTACAAAAGAAGGAAGCATATGCCTCCAGGCCTCCTTTTCAAGCGTGCCAAAGTAGAGTTCCGCATGAGGAACGTGGTCAAATAGGTTTTTTTCATCCTCTGTGATCTCACTGATAGAAGCCGCAAAGCGCAGATGCATTCCGATAAGGACGAGAGGGCTAAGCCCTTTAAATTTTTTATGGAAGTCAAGCTCAGCGATTAATTGTTGAGCAAAAGGGGAAGACTTTACAGAAGAATAATAGACGAGGAAATCCTCAAAGGATTTAGCGATAGGCCTAATCGCTGGGTTATCAAACGCATAAAAAGCATCCTGAACTTTTCCATCAAACCTCTGATAATTTGCACGGTAAGCCTTCACAACCTGCATATCCAACGCTTGATGTCCTGTAAAGTCCTCGCGGAGTTGAGCCGGATTCATTGAGGGCTGAAGCTTGGAATAGGAAGGATGTGGGGTCATTAATTGTATAGCAAAAGGGGGCTTTACAGAAGAATAATAGATCAGGCAATCCTCAAAAGATTTAGCGATAAGCCTAATCGCCGGGTCATCAAACCTCTTATAATTTGCATTTGCACGTTCAGCCTTCACAACCTGCATATCTACTGCTTGATGTCCTGTAAACTCTTCGGGGTGGCGGAGTTGAGCAGCACACTCCAACTTATCATCCGGGTCCATCGCCATCAGGCCAGAACCACATAAATAAAGAGCCGTTGTCAGAGAAAGAGCGAGTTTGGATGAAAATTTCATAATAACCTCATAAATAAAAATACCGTTAATCAATAAATAATACTGTACCTTTATAATTACAAGGAGCTTAATAAAATTATCTATGGATTAGTAAAAATCGTGCTGAATTTATATTGTTATGGATTCTGATTTCTATACCGGCCCGCCGTCGCTGCTTCGCAGCTATGGCGCGCAGTCTTCCTCCTTCGCTACTTTGTAGCTTCGGCGGACAAGCCTCTCTAGTTGTAAAAACTCCTGACTGGCCTGCCAGCCGAAGCCCGTAAGGGCGAAGGCTGGTCGGGGTGAGAGGATTTGAACCCCCGACATTCTGGTCCCAAACCAGACGCGCTACCAGGCTGCGCTACACCCCGAACAGGACCTATATACGCTAACTTTTATCTGGGGGCAAGGGCTTTCGGCAAATATATCTGACACTGGTGTGAAATGCCTTGTTTGGCAACACTGCCACCTGTAATTTCCAGGACATAGGTTGTGTGCCTTACGGGACCGATCGTTGATAGAGAAAGGGGAATCGCATTCTCATATATCGCAAGAATATGCCCTTCACTGTCTCCAAAAATCATATCAAGGGGAATTAAAGTGTTTTTCATCCACATACTCGCTTTCCCTGCTTTATTAAATATAAAGAGCATACCTGTGTTCTCATCTAGGGACTCCCTGAACATTAATCCCTTCGTTTTTTCCTCCAGTGTCTGTGCAACTTCTACGGATAAAGGAATGTCCTTATGAGGACACGAGAGGACGAGAGGAACGATGAGACTAAAAAATCTATTGCGCATATTTGAGCCATTCCTTTGTGAGTGTACAAAATTCGAGCACAGTAAGAGATTCAGCGCGCCGTTCAGGATCAATGTTTGCTGCCTCTAAAATCACTTGTGGGGAGGCTACAAGCCCTTTTAAGCTTGCCCTTAGCATCTTTCGCCTTTGTGAAAATGCAGCCTTTGTGACCCGTTCTAGCGCCTCCCAGGGCACGTCCTCACGAGAGATGCGGGGTGTAAATTGCACAACGGTTGACGTTACTTTTGGGGGAGGAATAAAGGCCCCTGGTGGTAAATCAAAGAGCTTCTTAACGTTTGCGGCCCACTGGCACATGACAGAGAGTCTGCCATAATCCTTCGTATGAGGTTCAGCTGTGATACGCTCCGCAACTTCTTTTTGAAACATGAGGGTAAGGCTTTCAAAATCATTGATATATTCCAAGGCATTCAAAAGCAAGGGAACAGAAATGTTATAGGGCAAATTTGCGATAAGCTTCCGCGGTGAATCTCCAAGAGTGTGAAGAGAAATGTTAAGAGCATCCTGGTTTAAAAGAGTAAACTTGCCTTTAAATGGCACTCTCAGCTCTTCAAGAAAAGGAATAGCTCGCGCGTCCTGTTCGATCAAAATCAGCTGAGATATGGGATGTTTGATGATCTCGCGGGTTAAGCCCCCTGGGCCCGGGCCGACTTCTATAACGGTCCGGCCTTCAAGGGGAGCTGCATTTTCAACGATCCTCATTAATATATTCGGATCGGTTAAAAAATTTTGCCCAAGGCTTTTCTTGGCTTTTAAGGCCCTTATAACGTCCTTGAGCGGCCCCATTTACATCCGCATCTCAATAAACGCGTGACGCCTTAAATCCCGCAGCTCACGTTTCGAAAGCAAGGATAATTTGCGTTCAATAATATTATTGCGGGCATCCTCTTCAGTGAATTTTTCCACTTTAGCCGCCTCTTTTTCACACACCATAATCAAGAGAGCTCCATCTTCTGTAAGCAAGGGATCAGTAGCTTGATTGAGTGCAAGAGGGAGGATAAGTTTTTGAAGGGGCTCCGGCAAACTATCGAAGGGTTTCTTTTCTGCAAGATGGGACTCTGCAGATGAATATTTCGCCTTTGCAATTTTTTCAAGGTCAGGACAACTTTTTGCAGACTTAGAGATCTGACTTGCAATCGCCATAATTGCTCTTGCCTTTTCTTCATTCACATCTTTTGGAAAAGGGAGAAGAGCTTGTTGCAATGAAAAGAGCATCTTGCCTTCCTCTCCAGGTCGTTTTTGTTCGATAAAAGCAAGGAGAAGATAACCCTGTGACACGCGAATAGGCTTTGAAAGTTGTCCGGGACTCATCTCTTTAAGGGCTTCTTTAATTTCAGGAACAAGCTGATCCTCTGTAAGCCACCCCATATCGCCCCCTTGGGCCGCCGTAGGTGAGGCAGAAAACTGTTGGGCAAGAGCTGTAAAGTGTGCTCCTTTATGAAGTTCTTCAATCAAACGATTGATATCTGCTTTAACCCGTTCTTCTTGGTCAGGACTATCAAACGGCACGAGGATTTCAGCTAAATGGTATTGAGACTTTGTCTCTTTTTCTTCTTCCGCCTTTTTTTCTTGTTCAATTTCCCAATCCGTAATTTGAAGCGTCGGTGCATATTGTTCACGAATTAATGAAATCCAACTCAAATTCGCCCGTATTTGATCTTCCAGTGTTTTCATAGGAATGTTATTGCTGTTCAATAGCTCAGCGACCGCACCCTCTTTCATCTGGTTACTTTCTTCTAAATGTTTAATGGCTGCTGTAAGCTGATCTTTTGTAATCTCTATTTTATACTTTTTAGCATTTTGCAACTGCAACTGTTCATCAATCATCATCCTCACCATTTGAGGCTTCATTTTTTCAAGATTTTCTTGCGTTGGCTCTACCCCCGAACTGACAGCCGCGAGTCTGAGTCGATTCATTAAATCTGACTGGCTGATGATCGCTTTGTTAACAACGGCTGCAATTCCACTTGATGGAACATTGTCTGCAAGAAGAGCTTGTCCACCAATGAAAACGCTGAATATGACTAATAAAATACGCATGTTTATACCTCTTAAACTCCTAGAATGAACGTTAATATAGTTCCTCTTATCCTTTAAGGGAATATCAACTTTGTGTCATGAGAGTTTTTTTAATGAACAAGAGGAATAAGCAATAGGAATTTAATTCAACACGCTCTTATTATTTCTTTTCTTTGCTATGTCATAAACAAAATCATCTCTTCTCATGCCAATAGCAATAATAAATATTTCTATTTCTTTTTTGTGGACCCTGTAAATGATGCGTGTATTGGAAAATCGTATTCTTCTATAACCTGCCAGATCTCCGCTTAAAGCTTTTCCTATTTTGTCAGGTTCACCATGAATAATTCTTTGCTCAATTATCTTTAAGATACGTCGACCTTCTGCATAACCTAGAAGATGCAGATCATGTTTTGTTTCTGGATGATAGATTGTTTTCCACATGATTAATTGTTATCAAATAGCTTTAACATATCTTCATGAGATATAGCTTTAGATCGATCAAAATCCTTTATCCTTTCCCTTGCAATTGATTCTATTCTTAGGTCTTCCAGCTCGTCAAGAAGAGCTTCATAAAATTGGATATTCATCAATACAGCAGCTGGTGAATTGTTTTTCATAATTACAAAATGATCATGTTCACCCGATTCAAGGTTATTAATAATATCCTTTGCTGATCTTACCATCTCGGTAATAGATATAGCTTCATCCGAACGTTCAATTAAAGCGGTCATAATTTCCTCTATGCATATAATTATCAAACAATAATATGATAATTATCATTTTTTGTCAAGAAATTTAGATTTGCACCCTTAACAATTTGCCCTTGATAATTTTTTTAAATTAAACGATTGTCAGTGCGAGTCATTTTGTGTTTATAGAACTTATGAAACAACTGTCGCGATATATATTTGGACAACTTTTTTTTACGGTGCTGGCAGCAACGACGGTACTGACTTGTATCATGTGGCTAGCCCAATCCTTAAGGTATATTGACTATATCGCCAATAAAGGTGTTCCCATCTTGTTGTTTCTTAAAATGATTCTTTTCTTGCTCCCCAATCTTTTTGTTATTGTTGTGCCCATTGCGATCCTTATAGGCGTTCTTTTTATTTACAATAAGCTGATTACGGATCATGAGCTTGTTGTGATGCAGGCTTCTGGTGTGGGGTATTGGCAACTCGCAAAGCCCGCCATAACCATGGCAACATTCTTTACGGTGATTCTTTATGGGTTTACTCTCTATTTTCTTCCTCTTTCCTTTACAGAATATAGAAATATTGTCGTGACACTACAGGAGGAAACGCTTGCAAACCTTATTCAGGTGGGGCAGTTTAACTCGCTGGGCAAATATACTGTTTATGCACGGAACCAAGATGCTCAAGGAAATTATTTGGGTATATTAATATACGATGGCAATCAATCAGGTAAAGAAACACTGTTTATGGCAGAAAAGGGTGTATTGTTTAATATAAAAGAAGGCGGCCAACTTCTTCTTTTAAATGGAAATCGCCAAGAAACAGATAAGGAAACAGGAAAGCCTTCCGTTTTATATTTTGAGCGCTATATTATTGAGGCAAAAGATTCAACCAGCGGTCAGGCTCCCGGTGTGCGTTTTGTGAGAGCCTATGAAAGATCGGTGTTTGATCTCTTGTCTCCAAAAGAACACCTGTCCCCTAAAATGCGTTTAGAATTCTTAACGGCTGCCCATCAGCGTGTCCTCTCTCCCCTCTATGCCTTGGCTTTTGCTCTTATTGGTGTTTGTTCGATGATCCTTGGACAATTTGATAGAAAAGGACGAGCGGGGAAAATTATTATCGCCTGTGTGTGTGCAAGTATTCTTCAGGTGAGTACGATGATATTCCTTCACACTTTAAATTATACAAATGTTATGATTCCCTTAAGTTATGGGATCGTATTCTCAACGATTTTCATCTGTCTTTTGCTCCTGTGCACAGGGTTAAGCCCCATCGGTTTATTAAGGGGAAGACGTTCATGAAACTATTCAGTCTTCTCTCACGTTATCTGAGTCGATCCTTCTTAATGAGCTTTGGAATTGGGTTTGTTTGTATTTTCATTATTATCCTTCTCTTTGATTTTGCTGAACTTCAAAGAAAAGCGGGATCAACTGAATTGAGCTTAGCGATTAAACTTAATATGATCTTTTTAAGAGCTCCACATTTTCTTGAGCAGGTCATCCCCTTTCTCGGTTTTGGAGCTGCAATTTTTACATTTTGGAGATTGAATAGAAGCAATGAGCTCATCATCCTGCGTGCGACAGGCGTTTCATTGTGGAGAGTCATTTTTCCTATTAGTTTAACGGCGCTTATGCTGGGTTTTGTTGTCTTAACGGCATTTAACCCTCTGTCAACCGCTATGTTGGAAAGGTATGAAAAGCTTGATAAACGCTATTTATCGAAATCAAAGGACGACATTAAAATTGAATCGACGGGTTTGTGGCTGAGTGAAAGAATGGGTCCTAATCAAGCGATTTATAGATCAAGTAAGGTTAATATTGAGAATCTAGAATTTCAAGATTTAAACATAATCGTTACGTCACATGAGAACAAATTTCTCTATAGAATAGATGCAAAGGTTGCACAAATTAAAGGATCGGATCTTGAACTCAGGGACGGCTGGGAAACCGTCGCTGGAAAAGTAGCTGTGCCCTTTACGCAGAAAACAATTAAGACTTCATTAGATCGGAGCATCATTGAAAGAATGAAAATGAATAAAAGCGTTTATTCATTTTGGAAGCTCCCTTCATATATAGCCTTGCTAGAGCAATCCGGACTTCATAGCCTCAAATATCGCATGCAATATGATTCCATGATTGCGTGTGCCTTTTGGGTGGGTGCAATGATCTTGCTTGCAGCCTCTTTTTCTTGCCGACCTATTCGGCAAGGAAGGTCCGTGTTAATTATTTTTATGGGTCTTATTGTTGGCTTTTTGCTTTATTTTTTCAAGGATATGACCTTTGCAATAGGGTCTTCAGGCGGAATACCCCCCCTCATTGCCTCTTGGCTTCCGCCCCTTGTTACCGTTATGGTAGGTGCTGTTCTCGTTTTTAACCAAGAGGATGGTTAGGTGAATCTAAAAAAAACAATAACTTATGGATTTCTTTGCTTGTTTTTGACAACACACGTAAGTGCACTCGTCAAAAAAGCCGCTGATGAAAATAAACCTGTACTGTTTTATGCAGACAGTCAAACCTATGATCGACAGTTAGGTATTCTTATCCTAAAGGGACATGTCGAATTTGATCATCTGGGAAATATCCTGGAAGCAGATATTGTCACCTATAATGAGAACACAGATGTTGTCACTGCATCTGGTAACGTAAGACTACGTCAAGCGGAGGGTGATATTAACTTTGCTGACTATATGGAACTTACGGGAGATATGAAAGAAGGCGTCCTTCTACACCTTCGCACTCTCATGGAGGATGATTCTAAAATTGTTGCAACCGAAGGACGGAAGTTTGAAGGTCGACAAGAACTTGATCAAGCCGTTTATACACCTTGCGAACTTTGCGGTGATATACCTCCAACATGGCAAATTAATGCCCGAAAAGCCGTCAAGGATGATGTAAACAAGGACATCATTTTTACAGATGCTCAAATGCGTGTTATGGACGTTCCCGTTCTTTATTTGCCGTATGCGACCCAACCTCTTGAGCGAAGGAGCGGTTTTTTAATACCACGTCCATTTTATATTTCTGATTTTGGTGCTGGTATTATGACACCCTATTATTTTGCACTTTCACAAAGTGATGATCTAACCGTTACTCCCTATCTTTATACAAACCAAGATCCAATGCTGAGAGCTGAATATAGAAAAGTATTTGGTAGCGGTTTTTTAAATGTTGAAGGAAATCTCGCACCTTATAAAAAAACGAGTAAAGATAAGAGAGCTGAACAAGCAGGAACCTATAAAATTCCGGAAACACGCGGGTACATATATGGGGATGGCAAAATTAATTTATCTGATATCTGGCGTGCGACAGCGAGTGGTGGATATGTTAGTGATGATACCTTTTTCCGTAAATACAAAATGTCCGGTTTGCAGAACAAACCTGCCCTGACCTCTGAAGGTAAATTGGAAGGCTTTTTGAACCAACGCGATTATGCTTCTGCAAGAGCATTTTATTTCCAAGGACTCCAAACGGCGGATCGTCAAAGTCGCATTCCCGTTGTTTATCCCATTGTCGATTATAGTGCTTATTCAGGAACGGATCCATTGGGAGGACGCTTTACTTTCGACGGTAACTTCCTCAATCTAGCGCGCGAAAGAGGCATCAATATGCAACGCGGAATTGGTCAAGTGGGATGGAAGCGCCCATGGATTACACAACTCGGTCAAGTCTTTACAGTGTTTGGGTCCTTACGAGGGGATCTCTATAACGTTACCCATGAAGGAAGATTCAATAATACACGGTTAAATAGAAGAATTTTTACAGATCGGAATTCTAATTTTGATAGAGAACGCGAGGGTGGCGCTCGCTTTTTCCCGCAATCAGGTGTCGATTTACGTTGGCCCTTTGTTACCTGTTATGATAACCAGAGTTTTGTCGTTCAACCCTTAGTTCAATTGATCGGGGCTCCCAGTAAAGACATAGGCGTGGAACAACGTAAAATTCCCAATGAAGACTCAACGGATTTTGAACTCAACGACGCAAATCTCTTTAGTCCTGATCGTTTTCCCGGATATGATCGAATAGATCTCGGTAGTCGTGCTGTCTATGGAGGTGAAGTCCTGATGACGGGAGATTTGTTTGGTGATGTCGATGTGTTCTTGGGACAAAGCTATTCATTTACAAATCGCGAAAGTAGAGATCCAACCCAGGGTTTATTTCGTAAAGCTTCTGATTATGTTGGCCGCGTTGAACTCTCTCCTTACAGTTGGCTTAACTTGAACTACAGATTCCGTTTGGATCAAGAAGACTTACGGCATCGTCTCGCTGAAGTCGGCGGATCGGTAGGTCCGGCTATTGCAAACCTTGCGGGTGAATATGTGTTCATCAGCAGAGATGTGAGAAGGGTAAACCGAAGGGGTGCAGATATAGCTCAAGATATCAGTAATAGAAGAAATTTAAATCAGCTTACGTTGACTCTCTCGTCCCAGTTTACAAAACATTGGACGATAAAGGGTACGATTCGTCAAAATTTGAATTCAAAGCAACATAAGGGGGGCCCCCTAGAGCAAGGCGTTGGTCTTTTCTACAGAGATGATTGTTTTGGGCTCGGCGTTACTGTTAAACGTCAGTACTACAAATCTCGAGATGTTAAGCCAGCAACGATCGTGCTCTTGACTCTTTTCCTTAAAAATGTGGGAGATTACAGTACTTCACTTAACTTGGATAATTCACCATTGGGTAACTATGCTGGCCAAAATAGCGACAGTTTAACGCCTTGATGTACCCGCTCGATAAGATCTTTCTGAGATGCCGACCGGCCTTAAAAGCCTTCTGCGCTTGGAGTTGGTCTGGGTTAGATCCAAGAGGAGCTCTTGCCTGCATTTCCTAAGTTTGTTAAGTTCTCGTGCGTCATCCCTGTCTTGGACATGGAGGGCATTAATTTTTATTTCCAAAAGATCTACGAGGATCTCAAGTGATTGCCGTGATAGAGTCATAGGACCTCCTCAATCTAAATTCCTAGTGTCATATTATACGGAGAGGCGTTAAAAAAAGATGAAGAGACCATGCCAATTTTAAATCGAGAAGAATTTTTTTCCTATCCCTTTGAAAAACAAGGGAGATTTTTGGGCTGCGATGTAGGAGAGAAGACGATAGGTTTGGCTCTCTCAGATAAAACACGCATGATTGCGTCCCCCCTCCATGTGATCAATCGCACCAAATGGAAGAAGGATTCTGAAAGTCTTTTAAAGACAATCGATGAGCATCAGGTTGCAGGTATCGTTGTAGGCTTCCCCTTAAATATGGATGGAAGCGAAGGCCCCCGTTGTCAGTCCATACGGCAATTTGTCACAAATCTTTTAGCACTTAGAGACCTCCCCATTTGCTTCTGGGATGAGCGCCTTTCAACGGTAGCTGTGACGCGCACCCTCTTAGACGCGGATATGTCGCGGGCTAAAAGAAGTAAGGTCGTCGATAAAATGGCTGCGAGTTATATTCTGCAGGGGCTTCTGGATGCTATGAGAGCCCATAGTCAAAACACCTGAATTATGGCATACTCTCCTTCAGGGGGATGCATGAACACTAATCTCAAAGAAGACCAGATTGCCTATCAAGAAACGGCGCGAAACTTTGCTTTACGCGAAATGGGGCCTTATGCATCGAGTTGGGATGAAGACAGCCTATTCCCTGTTGAAACGTTACGGAAAGCGGCAGCCCTTGGCTTTGCTGGCATATATACTCGATCCGAATTTGGGGGGTCGGGGTTAGGACGGCTGGAAGCCTCACTTATATTTGAGGAACTCGCTACGGCTTGCCCATCGACTGCGGCTTATCTCTCAGTTCATAATATGGTGTCTTGGATGATCGACACCTTTGGGAATTCTGATCAATGCACTAAATGGTTGCCGCGGCTCATGACGATGGAGCACCTCTCAAGCTATTGCCTGACCGAGCCGAGTTCGGGGTCAGATGCGGCGTCTCTCAAAACGAAGGCTGTGCGTGAAGGAGATTACTATATCCTAAATGGTGAGAAAGCCTTTATTTCGGGCGGGAGTGTGAGTGATCTCTATCTCTGCATGGTGAGGACGGGTGAAGAAGGCCCCAAGGGCATATCGGCTCTTGTTGTCGAAAAGGGAACACCTGGCCTTAGTTTTGGGAAAAAAGAAAAGAAGATGGGATGGAACAGTCAGCCCACCACAACGGTTGTGTTTCAAGATTGCCGTGTGCCTGTGTCTCACCGGATCGGTGGGGAAGGGGAAGGCTTTACAATAGCCATGAAGGGCCTTGATGGAGGACGCATTAACATCGCGTCTTGTTCATTGGGTGGAGCGCGTGCTTGCCTCGAGAAAGCCATCGCTTATATGAAAGAACGAAAGCAATTTGGAAAGAAGCTTGCGGAATTTGAAGCCCTCCAATTTCGTCTGGCGGATATGGTAACTGACCTTGAGGCTGCGCGTCTTATGGTCCATAACGCAGCAAATAAACTCGACACTAATGATCATGATGCAACGATTGCATGTGCCATGGCAAAACGATTTGCCACCGATGTCGGGTTTCGTATTTGTAATGAAGCGCTCCAGCTCCACGGTGGATATGGGTACCTCAAGGACTTTCAAATTGAACGGTATGTCCGCGATTTACGTGTTCATCAAATCCTTGAAGGGACGAACGAAATCATGAGGTTGATCATCTCAAGAGATTTACTGAAGTAGGAAAAAGATGGATAAACTCTTAACGAAGATAGACTCAAATATTGGATGGATAATCTTAAACCGGCCAGAAGCCCTGAATGCTATCACGCTTCCCATGTTTGAGAGTATAAGAGAAACCTTAAACACTTGGGAAACGGATCCTTCTGTTCGGTATGTTGTGATTCAAGGTGCAGGTGATAAAGCCTTTTCTGCTGGTGGAGATGTACGTGCTGCAACTCTTGCAATAAAAGATGGCAATTCTCATGGGATGGAGTCTTTTTTTCGAAAAGAATACACGATCAATTCTCATATTCGTCATTATGCAAAGCCCTTTATTGCGCTTATCGATGGCATAGCTATGGGTGGTGGGCTTGGTGTTTCCATCCTGGGGTCGCACCGGATTGTAACAGAGAAGGCACGACTTGCCATGCCTGAGTCAGCCATTGGATTTTTTCCGGATGTAGGCGCATCGACTTTCCTCAATTGGGCTCCAGGCTCAGTGGGTCTATTTATGGCGCTTACGGGCATGCATATTAACGCAGCTGATGCTTTATGGACGGGACTTGGAACCCATTACATTCCTTCCTCAGTGCTTCCTCAATTTAAGAAAGATATCTCTGAGGATGTTCCCCTTGAAAAAGCTATTGAATCTTATAAACAAACCCCTGAAGAAAAAGGATTTTTGGAAACACATTTAGAGCAAATTAATCATCATTTTAATAAGCCGGCATTAATCGACATTGTTAAAAGTTTGAAAAGAGATCACTCTCCCTTTGCGAGTAACATCCTTAATATCCTCATGACGAAATCCCCGACGAGTTTGGCGGTTATCTTCCGTTTGTTTAAAATAGTAGCTCCACCCCTCACATTTGAAGAAAGACTAAAGATGGATTTCCGTTTGACAGTTCATTTTTTCAAGGGCCATGATTTTGTAGAGGGTGTGCGGGCACTTCTGATCGATAAGGATAAGACGCCTCGGTGGAAACCAGCAAGGATTAAGGACGTTAAGGATAGTGATGTGGATGCCTATTTCGCACCACTCGATGAAAGGGAACTTGAATTATGACAACAATAGGATTTATAGGCCTAGGCCATATGGGCCTTCCCATGGCAATAAACCTGGTAAAAGCAGGGCATCAGGTTGCGGGATATGACCTCGTTCCCGCAGCGCTGGAGGCGTTTAAAGGAGCGGGAGGACAGGTTGCTCAAGATATCCCTGCATGTGTTACTGATGCTGATGTGGTCATCACAATGCTCCCTGAAGGGAAGCACGTTCGAGCCGCCTATGAAGACATTTTTAAGCACGTGAAAAAGGACGTTCTGATTGCAGAATGTTCAACGATTGATATTGAGACGTCACGCTCTATTCATGCAGAAGCGGAAGCTCGTGGTTTGCGGCTTATTGATGCGCCCGTTTCAGGCGGTGTGATCGGGGCGGAAGCTGCGACCCTTACCTTCATGGTAGGGGGCCGAGAAGAGGACTTTAACGCTCTTAAGCCTTATCTTGAGGTGATGGGGAAGACGATCATTTATTGTGGAGCCGCAGGGCTTGGACAGGCTGCAAAAATCTGTAACAATTTGGTTCTTGGCATTTCCATGATTGGGGCGTGTGAAGGCTTTAACCTCGCTGAAAAGCTAGGCCTTGATGCCTTTAAGTTCTTTGAAGTGGCTGCACAGTCCTCAGCCCAATGCTGGTCCATCACCAAGTATTGCCCTGTTCCCGGCCCCGTCCCCACCTCTCCGGCAAACAGAGACTATGCAGCGGGATTTACGGCAGCGATGATGCTGAAGGATCTGAAGCTTGCAGAGAATGCAGCGCAGCTTACAAATGCCTCAAGCCCCCTGGGGGCGGAAGCAATGGCTCTGTATTCACTCTTCTGTCAGAATGGCGGTCAAGGACTCGATTTTTCAGGAATTATGAAGTTTTTGAAGGGAGATTATAAGTCTTCGTAAATATCCTTACGATGTTTGATACCAATAACACGAACGGTCGGTGGAGCAGAATATATACGATAGACGATACGGTAATCACCGACTCGTAATCGCCTATGTCCTTTTAAACTGTACCTGAGAGGTTTTCCAAAGCCCATCGGGTCAACAGTCAAACGTTCCTCAATGGCTCTCTTAATGATTGCCTTAATAGTTTTAGGTAAAGCCGGAATATCATTCTTTACAACGTCTTCCAGATATTCAATGGAATAACCGTTATTTCCAGGCATCTTCGTGTTTCACCGTTTTAGCGGATTTGACATCTCTGGCTTCTGCAAAGATGGATAATGCGCGATCCTCCCGGCGATCAAGCGCTTCCAAAACAAGTTCTTTCGTGAGACTTGAGAGTGATTTATGCTCGCTTTTAGCAAGCGAAGATAACGTTTCTGCCGTCGCGGGCTCAAAAGTCACGTGAACACGGGGGTTGTGAGTAGGCATTGTTTAATCCTCTATACTAACTTTAATGTAGTGTAGCACTTTTGTAGCACCTTGTCAAATGATTTCTTGCACCCCGTTTAACTCATCAAGAACCAATGTACCCTTAAAAAAATCCATTTTTAGATAAAACAAGGGGTTATAATGTCCTTTGTTGGGATAAAACAACCCCTTGTTTTGGGTATGAAGAAGGGATAACTATCAAGGCGCACCTCATGAAAATTTGTGAGGTGCCTTCACCTCTCCCCTTGTGGGAGAGGTCGCCCTTTAGGGCGGGTGAGGGGTAGGCCGCACGCAGTGTCATTTGATATTTCTTTAAAGTCATATATCCCCCTCACCCGCCGCTGCGCGTCGACCTCTCCCACGTAGGGAGAGGTGAAGGACTTCGTCCTTAAGAAAGAATTACGATTTTCATGAGGTGACCCTGGGATAACTATTCTAATCTCTTGCATTTAGAACAGAAATCGTGTAATTAACCTTTCTCTTTTTATTTATGGAATATATATGCGTAAAAAAATTATTTATTATTTTGGTTTGTTGTTTCTATTTTTTATCTTTCAAGGAACTCTCATTTCACTCAACGCTGGGCCTGAGGAAGAACTCATGGAACTTCTTGCAAAAAAACACTGTCATCGTCTTGATAAGGCGGAGGAAGAGAAGATACCTGCCCTTCATCGAGACATAGAAACGAGTTATTTAAAGCGGTCTCTTCGGAAGGACCCTGATGCGGACCTAATGTCAAATTTATGGACGGAAATAGAAAAGTCTCCAAAAGGCTTCATCCAACTTCGTGAACGCGCTGATTTAGGCCATACTCATAGCCAATATTTATCAGGACTTTACTTGACTCATTGCAATGAAAATAAAGCATTCGATTTTCTCAGTTTAGCTGCCGGGAAAGGCCATCAAAGTGCTTTTGACCTTCTTCTGCTTCATGCCAATCAACATAAAAATCCTCATGCTATTTTTGAACTTGGGAAAGTCTATATCGATAAAGGCGATAATTTAGCGGCTGCTGAATGTCTTAAAAGATCGCTCATATACCCTTCGCTTTTCCGAAATCCACGGTTAACAAAAGGGTTTATTTTATATCTGCAAGGTGATTTTTCTGGAGCTTTAAAGTTCTATCGACGTGCTGAGAATGGAGATTTAGCCTATCGATTTATGTATGGGAATTCAGATTTTTTAATCCAGTGCATAAAAAACAAGTTATATGAATCCTCCGAATTGAAAATAGCCGAGGAACAACTCATCGAGTTTGCGAAAGCAGATAAGGATTTACTCCCTGAAATAAAAGAACTTTCTAAAGTTAACCCCTCGTTTTTATCTGTTTACATGACTGTAGTAACCAGGCCTGCACAAAGAAGGCCCAAAAAAGTAGGTCTAAAAAGTAACAGTTCTGTTCCTGGTTTAAGTCGGCAGAGAAGTCAGAGTCAGTCATTAATTCATGTGGTTAAAGATGAAGACAAAGGTTCTGCAGCAAAGCAAAAGGCTTATTCAGCTGATTGCTCAGTTTCAAGCATGGATAAACTTTAAACTTCAACAATTAGCTTCCCAAAGTTCTTGCCCTCTAAAAGGCCAATGAAGGCTTGGGGAGCGTTCTCTATCCCTTTTACAATGTCTTCCTTCACTTTAACTTTGCCTGACAGAACCAGAGGGATCATTTCCTTGAGGAAATCTTCTATCTGATCATAATGATCTGAAATAATAAACCCTTGATATTTAACCCTATTTTTAAGAAATGTGCCTGCAATTAACGGAGTAAGATCCGGTCCTTGGGGGAGCCCCGCATTATTGTAATGGGCAATCAGTCCACAGAGGGGGATTCTCGAGAATGTATTCAGGAGGGGCAAAACCGCCATAAAAACAGGCCCCCCAACGTTTTCATAATAGACATCAATTCCCGATGAGCAGGCTTTTTTTAGATCATCTTTAAAAGTTGCACTCTTATGATCCACACACGCATCAAACCCCAACTCTTGAGTCGCGAAGGTGCATTTATCAGCCCCTCCCGCGATCCCGACAACGCGACATCCCTTTAATTTTGCAAGTTGACCCACCATCGACCCAACAGGCCCTGTTGCAGCCGCAACGACAACCGTTTCCCCAGCCTTCGGTTGACCTATCGTCGTGAGACCGTAATAGGCTGTAAATCCTGGCATTCCCAGAACCCCTAGAAAATAGGAAGATTTAACAGTGTCGGGTATCTTATTAATGTCTCCCTTTGAAACCGCATATGTCTGCCAACCCGTATAAGACAGAACGCTCTCTCCCACTTTAAAACTGGGATTCTTCGAAGCCTCAATCGTACAAACAGCTCCCCCAGACAGAACTTCACCGATATTAAAACATGGCGCGTAAGAAGGGCCCTCATTCATCCGACCCCTCATATAAGGATCAAGACTAAAGTACTTGGTCTTGAGGAGAACCTCTCCCTCCTTTAACTCGGGAACAGGTGTTTCGATGAGTTTAAAATTATCGGGTTGCGGCGCGCCATGAGGGCGTTTTGCTAGGACAATTTGTTGGTTGATGAGGGACATTGTTTCTCTCCGTGGTTATTATTCATTTCTTATATCACATTAAGGTTAATATTTCGATGAACACTTTGAGAAAGTAACGCGTTAAACCGTTGTAATGGGATCAGATAAATTGTCTCATTAACCCCTTATTTGATGAGTTAATGATACTTTGATTTCTGACATGAGTTTTTGACACTATTTCTGTGAGGGAATTTCTAAATCAAATCCCCCGGCTCTCACAACCAGGGGTGTCTTATCCCCATGGGTTGATAGCAGGACGTGTTTCCAAAACTTGGCAACAAGCCGCTGAAAAAGTATGGTAAACAAAACCTCTCGACTTATCAAACAGACGCTTAAAAGAAGCGAAAAATAAGGCTCTTGCTAATGACTTCTTTTCCTCCCTTATTCTGCAAAAAGTACAATTAGTCAAAGAAAACGTTTGCCCAAAATTTATGATTAACCTAACCCAGCCGCTTTATCGCTAAACTGCTGCCTCAAGAAAGCCATTCCTACCTCGATGCCGGTCTGATCAATGCGATGATCACCACCGGGACGGGTTTCCAATTGAGGGGTAAGCCCGAGTTGCTTTAACTGACGTCCAGCCTCTTTAAAGGCAGAATATGGGACGCCTGTATCCGTATCCCCATGCACCAGCAAGATACTTGGTGCGTTGGCACCGGGGGTATGTACCGAAGGGGGATAAAAAGCCCCTGAATAACCAACGATGGCGCGAATACCTGGAATGTGAAACATCAGCTCGAGTGCCACCATCATCCCTTGGGAAAAACCAACCAGGGCTAAGTCTTTAGGTGTTAGTTTCCTCTCCTCCAACCATTGGGTAAGGATCTTTGCCAAAACAGGGGCTGACTTTTCCAAGCCAGGCCGTACATTGGCTGGATCAAAATCGATCCATTTAAACCACCGATAGCTGGAGGCGGATCCATCCAGAGGTTCTAGCCCATGAGGTGCAATAAACTCTGCATCGGGTAAGGCTTGCGCCCACTGATCACCGACTTTGATGAGAGAATTTCCATTGGCACCATACCCATGGAAAAATACAACCAATTGTTTGGGAGTACTTCTTGATTTTGCTAACCTTTGAGGGCCTGGTAACATTTAAACCTCAATTTCCTGTTTGGGATATTTTAATCGATTGTAATACAAGACTTTAGTTTTTTCTATTCCCGAGTTAAGTTTATGATGTCCTAATAGCTCCCCCTTCTATCGCCACCAATCACTAATTTGAAACCGTGAAAAGCTTTTTGTCAGCCACCCTCTTATTAAATATGCAACCTTTTCCTATATATGGTATAGTTATCTGAACAAAACGTAAGGTGGCCCTTGATTCAGTCGTGGCATCAGAGTTTGAAAGCCTTTTGTGATAGGCGCATTTTCTCGATTTTCTTTTATGGATTTTCGAGTGGGCTGCCGTTTTTGCTTACGCTTTCAACACTTACCATTTGGCTCAAAGAATCGGGTGTTAATAACACAACGATTGGCCTCTTTGTTGCTGTAACGATTCCCTACACCTTTAAGTTTCTGTGGGGTCCTATGGTGGACCGGTTGAAGTTGCCTCTTCTTTACCGCTTTTTAGGGCAACGACGGAGTTGGGCTTTGGTGGCTCAATTGTCCCTTATTTATATGCTCATCGGACTCGGATCGTCTAATCCTGCTGAGGATATCTGGAGAACGGCCCTGTGGGCTTTTGGTGTCTCCTTTTGTTCTGCGATTCAAGATATCGTTATTGAAGCCTACCGTATTGAAATCATTGACAATAACCAGCAAGGGTCGGCAGCCAGCTCAACCTATTTAGGGTACCGGATGGGAATGATGGCCTCAGGGGCTGGAGCGCTTTATATAGCTGCGATCTTTTCCTGGTCGACAGCCTATGAAGTGATGGCCGCTTTTGTTGGAATTGGCATTCTTACAACGTTGTTCAGTCCGTCTCCCAAAAATAATGTCTTTAAACCGGTTTCGTTCAAAGCCTTTAAACACAAATCTCCCCTGAATCAATTTCGGAAGTGGATCACCACAACCTATGGGCCACCGTTGAAAGAGCTCGTCAAATCCATTGATTGGCGTGTCGTGCTGATGTTCATCTTTTTCTATAAGGTGGGAGACACAACGCTGAATGTGATGACAACGCCGTTTTTGGTTGAGCTTGGCTACAGTAAGCTTGAGATTGCGCATGTTGCAAAGGTCTTTGGAATTTCTGCAATGATTGTGGGGGGATTCATGGGAGGGCTGTTCCTGAACCATTTTGGGATTCTCTCATGCCTGATGCTGTGTGCTGTCCTTCAAATCCTCTCAAGCTTGATGTTTGTGATCCAGGCGCTCATTGGCTATAATATCGATGTCTTAATCATCACAATTGGTGTCGAGAACCTCACGTGTGGTCTGGGCACAACGGCTTTTATTGCGTACCTCTCGAGTCTCTGTAGTACACCTCACACAGCCACTCACTTTGCGCTGCTCTCCTCCTTTGGATCCATGGCGCGGATCCTATTATCCATGGGAGCCGGTTTTCTTGCAGACATCCTGTCTTGGCCTTTCTTCTTTACGTTTACAGCAGCTGCATGCGTGCCAAGCTTGTTTGTCTTGATCTATGCATCGCACCACTTCCCGTACATGCATTCGTTTCTTAAAACGGCAAAGGAAACTTAATTACCTAATGAAATTTGTGAGGCACCTCACCTCTCCACTGCGTGGGAGAGGTCGACGCGCAGCGGCGGGTGAGGGGGACAGATGACTCTAAAGACAATTTCAAATGACACTGCATACGGCCTACCCCTCACCCGCCCTGAAGGGCGACCTCTCCCACAAGGGGAGAGGTTCAACTTCACGTGATATTGACAAAATCTTTAAAAAGCTTGCAATTTTCAAAAAACGCCTTATATTGAAATTGAGTTTAATACTTTTAAGGAATGAAACCGTAGAGATCGTGTGCTCTGCGTAAGAAACTAAGATAGACACTAAGATTACCTTTCTGCTCTCTTCTTCTTACCCCAGCTCCCCCCATATGAATGAATATTCAATCAGGATGGAATTTTTACGTGTCTCAGTTAACTCACTTAGTAAACGCCTGATCATAAGGATATAGAGATGAAGAACGGCACTGTAAAATGGTTTAACCCTACAAAAGGCTACGGCTTTATTCAAATGGAAGACGGTACACGCGATGTATTCGTTCACATTACTGAGCTAGAACGCTCCGGTATTTCCAATTTGGCTGAAGGTCAAAAAGTTAGCTTTGAATTGGCAAGCAACAAGGGTAAAACCTCTGCTGTCAACCTCAAGTTGCGGTAAGATCTAAACCACTTTGGTTTAAAATGACCACCCTCTTTTGAGGGTGGTTTTTTTATGGGCGCTCGGGAAGAACGCCACCGACAGGACACTCCCCTCGAAAGAGAGCCCATTCCTCACACTGTCGATTATCCTTAAACATACAAATGCCATAAACGCCACCGTCGGAATGCTTTGCCATCTTGAGGGTGCCTCCCACCTCAATACAGTATTTGGAAGCAGGATTGGCAAGCGTTGTCTTTTTTTCTTCGGAACATCCCTGTAAAGCAACCAATAATATCAAACATAACTTGATATTTTTAATCTTCATGTTAGGTTTCCTTGTAATTGAAGGATACATTAAATGATATCTTACCCTATTTACCGTGGAATGGCAGCCATGCTTTTGTCTGTCTTTCTTTTCAGTATTAATGATGCCCTTCTCAAATGGCTGGCAGGTACCTATCATCCCATGCAAATCATTTTTTGCAGGTCATTTTTTACGTTTTTTCCTCTTTTGGGACCCTTCCTCCTCAAACAGCAAAGGATAGACTTTAGAGCAGGGAATAATGGATATCATGCTTTAAGAGCCTTCATCGCAGCTCTTTCTGTTCCCTTATATATCTATGCTTACAAGGCGTTGCCTTTAGCAGATGCCTATGCCGTTTCGTATGTCGCTCCCCTTTTTATGGCAATCTTTGCCATTCCTCTCTTAGGCGAAAAGGTATCTAAACAGGCATGGACTGTTATTATAATTGGCTTTTTTGGTATCCTGATTATGATGCGTCCTGGATCAGCTGTCCTGAGTTTAGGAGGTTTATCCGCATTTGCAGCGGGTGTTGTGTATGCCTTAGCCATTGTCATGTCTCGGAAACTGAGCGAAACGGAAAGTGATTTTTCTATCACAGCTTGGTTTATGGGTGTGAGCTTTATCATGAGTAGCTTATTTATGCCCTTTTATTGGGAAACGCCCCCTCTTTCCGATTGGGGATTATTTGCAGTTCTCGGGGTCGTAAGCTATGGCGCTGTCTTAACAATTACACAAGCTTTTAGGCTTGCCCCCGCTGCCATCGTCGGCCCTATCGATTATCTGCTTGTCGTTTTTGGGGCTATCTTGGGTTACTACATCTGGGGAGATGTCCCCGACATGTATGTGGTTATAGGTTCGTGTGTCCTGATTGGTAGCGGCCTTTATCTTTTATATCATGAGTCAAAAAATAAGACTTTGGCTTTTGCTCATGTCGTTGAGGAGTGAGACACCTTTACAAAGCATTTGCTGCAATAGGGACAGATGACTTCCCCGTCTTTTCCGAGATTGAGATACACGGCAGGATGGCCTAAAGGCTCCCCTCCCCCATCACATTTAACGACTGTGCATTCTGTTTCAACGATTTCGATTGGTATTGTCATTACCTGCTCCTTAACACCCCCACCAGCGTCATTGCGAGGAGCCGCAGGCGACGTGGCAATCCCTCTTAATCCAAGAAAGATGGATTGCTTCGTCAGGCTACGCCTTCCTCGCAATGACGCACTAGGAGGTTGTCTTTTTATCTAATTACTGATAACTGATTACTGATCACTAAACAAGGCGCCCGTAGCTCAGCTGGATAGAGCGTTGCCCTCCGGAGGCAAAGGCCAGGGGTTCGAATCCCTTCGGGCGCGCCACTTTTTAGTATTTAGTTATTAGAAATTGGTAATTAGAATTTTTTCTAATAACTAAATACTAAATACTAAATACTAATAACTAGGTTTTCCAAAAACTCGGCGTAAACAATATCAGGAGCGTTAACAACTCAAGCCGTCCCACGAGCATTCCAAACATCATGAACCATTTGGCAAGATCAGGCAGGTTTCCATAGTGACCTGACGGGCCAATTTGATCTCCGAGACCAGGGCCTACATTCCCAAGGATGGTGGCACTTCCGGAGAGACTCGAAATGACATCAAGCCCACTTAATGATAAGCTTAAAGCTAAAACAGCATAGCAGAAAATATAGAGAGCGAAGAAGGCAAGGACGGACATAAAGTCAGTCTCTCTCAGCTTTTGGTTGTTATAGAGGGGGACGAACACGCCGTGGGGGCGACGGAGTTGAAGAATTTGCGCTTTCGCTGCCTTAAAGAGAATCTGGAACCGGAATATTTTAATGCCGCCTGCTGTGGAGCCTGTACATCCGCCGATAAACATCAGAAGGAAAAGGAAAATAAGGGGGAAGCTTCCCCACATGTTAAAATCTGAGGTTGTAAAGCCAGTCGTGGAGGCGATTGAAACCACCGCAAAGGAGGCGTGCCTTATGGAGTTCAGGAGTTCATATTGATCTGTGCCCCAAAGCCAGCATGACAACAAGAGTGTGGCGATCGCCATCAAAAAGACAAAAACTCTGACTTGTGAATCGCGCCATATGGACTTTGGATCCCCCTGTAAGAAACGGGTAAAAAGAAGCAGGGTAATGCTTCCCATAATCATGAACACAATGGCAATGAACTCAATCGGGTAACTATCAAAGGCACCGATCGAGAGATCTGACGTCGCAAAGCCTGCCGTAGAGACCGTTGTCATCATCATACAAATCGCCTCAAACGGTGTCATCCCAGCGAGCCAGTAGGCAACCCCACAAAGGGCAGAAATCAACAGATATGTAGACAAAATGGCGGAGGCAATTTGAGAAACACGTGGGAAGTACTTTTCGGACCGGTCGGAAAACTCACTCCGAAAGAGTTGCATACCACCGATCTTAAGGGCTGGCAAAATCGTCATGGCCATCACGACGAGCCCGATTCCCCCAAGCCATTGCAGAAGGGCACGCCACAACAAAATCCCTGGGGGAGCATAGTCCAAATCCTTAAATACGGTTGCTCCCGTTGTTGTAAGACCGGATACGGCTTCAAAGAAGGCATCAGTGAAGGTGGGGGCTGCACTTGAGAGGATGAAAGGAAGCGACGCAAACAAGGAGATCGCAACCCAACTGGAGACGGTTAAGATGAACGTTTCTCGGACTGCAAAGACAGGCTCATCCTCAGGGCGAAAGGCAAGCGTTAGCAACACACCCACAAAGCCCGTAATGGCCGCGGACTCTCCGAAATATACCCAATCCGGGTCGCGATAGAGCAAATCCATCAAGGCAGGAATAGCCATCGCCACCGCAAGAATGGTCAAAAATATCCCAAGAATAAAAACAACAAATCGACTTTGAATCATGGGGGTGTTGTGCCCTCTATCTCATTTTGGGTGAGTATAGCATAAGTGATGGGATGGGGTAGAGTTTATATGGTCACCTCTCCCCTCTGTGGGAGAGGTCGATCCGAAGGATCGGGTGAGGGGGATATGACTCTAAAGAAACTTCAAATGACACTGCGTACGGCCCTACCCCTCACCCGCCCTTTGGGCGACCTCTCCCACAGGGGGAGAGGTGATGGTGCCACCATGTTCTATTGCGAGCGTGGCAATGACGATTTTGTGTTATTCCAGTATGTTATCTATTAAATCCATTAAGAAACAGCCATCTTCTTTGCACTCCTCTTGAGCTTCCACAAGACATGGAACTTCTACGACATCCAATGGTTTTGTCACCATTACCCGATCTTTATGATAGAATTGATAAAACCCCTCGTTATCATCTACCTTAAAACCAGCGGCTTCAAAGGAATCGATGAGATCGTTTGACGGTTTAAACAGTCCAATGACTTGGTAAGGCAATGTGTTCTCATGGGGGAGCAAGCGATTATCTGCTCGGAAACACTTCAGCATTTCAACAGATGCCTTAATGGCGCTTACTTCTTCGCCCCGCTCTAAATCATCCTGTAAAACAGGTAGAATAAAGGCAAGTCCTCGATTATCAACACGCCCAAAAGAACATACAGGGTCATTAACGCGTGCCAGAACGCCTAGGGAGATCCATTTGTTAATGATTGCGCAGTGTTTTGTGGGACAATATCCCAAAACGGGCATGACGCCCAGTTGGACATAGCCTAAACGCTTCCCACACTGGGTTGTCACAACGTAAAGGTGGTAGGCATTATTTTGCTCAATCCGCTGTAAATGCTGTTCATAATACCAATTTCCCAGGATATCTTCCGCTGGGAGTCCACTCGGGCAAGCTTTTCCCTCCATGAGAGCCTTAAAGCAATGCAAATCCTCAACCGTTGCTGAGGTAAGGACAACAGCTGGCTGAGAACCATCATCCCACGCCTGAAAGTGCATATAATCTCTCGTACAAGCGACTAGAAAAAGAACGCATGTTAACGATAACAATTTGATTTTAGATAGAAAATTCATTATGGCTCCCAAAGGTTTCCGTCATTAAGCCATCTGGCTTTTTTTATTTTTTTGATACTACACTAAAACCAGTTGTTAAGTCATCGTTTTTTCCTACTTTTATCATTTAGAAAATAAAATCCTAGCTATTTGTGAAATTACTCTCTACATATATGACAAATCATTTAATCCTCTTACATACTGGTTACTTAATGGAAAACTTTAAATCACTTGGACTACCTACATTTCTCAATGAATCTCTTGAGCGAATGAATATTAGTGTTCCGACACCTATTCAAGCTGAATCCATCCCCCCTGCTCTTGAAGGTCGCGATATTCTTGCGTCTGCTCAAACAGGAACGGGAAAGACTCTCGCCTATTTGCTCCCCATGCTCGCAAATCTTCAAAAGGATTTGGAAGCAACAGCCCTTATCCTTGCGCCAACACGCGAGCTTGCCGCCCAGATTCAAGAACAAGCACGCATCCTGCTTCACCATAACATGGCTGTAGCCCTCTTGATTGGTGGCGACCCCATGCACAAACAAATTTCAGTTTTAAAGAGGCATCCGAGGATCATCGTTGGAACACCAGGACGGATTATTGACCACCTCCAGAGAGGCACTCTGAGACTTTCAAATGCAAAGTTCCTGGTTCTCGATGAAACAGATCGTATGCTCGATATGGGCTTTAGCGAAGACTTGAAGAAGATTGTTCATTTGCTTCCAAAAGAACGTCAAACTTTTATGTTCTCAGCAACAATGCCACCGAGTATCAAAACCTTAGGCCTGACTTACCTCACAAATCCTAAGCAAATTGCTGTTGGCTCAACAACTGAACCAACCTTAAAGATTAAACAAGAATCCCTACAAACATCGGCAAATGAAAAGTTTCCTTGCCTTATCAAGGAATTAAATACACGCGAAGGATCTGTCATCATTTTCGTGAAAACAAAACACGGTGCAGACAGATTGGCTGAAAAGCTCAGCCGTCAAAATCATTATGCAGATGCCATTCATGGCGATTTGAAGCAACGTAAAAGAGATTCGGTCATTCGCGACTTTCGAAATCTCAAGAAGCGCATCATGGTTGCAACGGACGTTGCAGCGCGTGGGCTTGATATCCCTCACATTATGCATGTGATCAATTATGACCTTCCCCAATGCCCTGAGGATTACATCCACCGCATTGGACGGACGGGACGCGCGGGTATGGAAGGGTTTGCCCTCTCCCTTGTTTCCCCTGATGAGAACCACAAGTGGAGACGCATTCATAATTTGATTACTCTGGGTCAATCAGATACGAGCCCCACCTCTTCTGGAAGATCATCCTCAGGGAGATCGGGGTCCTCTGGACGGCCAAAAAGAGAGGGCGAAAGAAGACGCCCTTTTCAAAAGGCTGAAGGAGAGTCAAAATACGCATCCTCACGAAAAGGTCCTTTTAAGCCAAAAGAAGGCAGAAGAGGAGACTTCAAAAAGTCAGAAGGAGATTTCAAAAGATCAGACGGAGATTTTAAAAAGTCAGATCGCGATTTCAAAAGATCTGAATTCAAAAAACCTGATGGTGAATTTAAAAGACCAGAAGGCGAATTTAAAAAACGCGGTTTCAAAAAACCTGATGGTGACTTTAAGCGCAGTGAATTCAAGAAGCCAGGCATTGAGAGTGAATTTAAAAAGAGCGATGGAGACTTTAAAAAGAGAGACTTCAAAAAAAGCGATGGAGATTTCAAACGAGGTGATTTTAAAAAGAAAGCTTTTAAAGGATCACCGAAACCTGGTTCCTCAAGACCGGGGGCATCGAGACCTGGAGCGTCACGTCCTGGGTTTTCTAAACCAGGGTCTCAGAGATCCGGCGCTGGACAAAGACAGCAGAGTTTTAGGTAGTTCTGTTATTTTGCCCTTGAAGCGACGTGATAAAACCACGCAAGCATACCCACAGTCACGAGCAGCCCCAACACGTCTGTTGAGTCTTTAAGAGCGTCTGGAACAATCCTAAACACCGTTGTACTTTGATAAACGACAAACGGAATCGCGAGCAAAATACCGACAAGCGCTTCTCCCGCAATCAATCCTGAAGCAAAGAGCATGCCTTGCCTTTCCGCTTTTTCTATCTCACCTTGTGTCGCTTTTCTTTTTTTGAAATTGCTCCGGATTATTTCTGATAGAACTCCACCAATGATAAGCGGTATCGTTACATCAAGCGGCATGTATATCCCGATCGCAACGCCCACGACAGGAAGCCGGTAACGTGAACCAGATTTCATCAGTAGTCTATCCAGAACGATCACAACGACACCCAGTGTTGCTCCGATAATGACCATGGTCCAATCCATCGATTGGTTAAAAATGGCTTGTGAAACAGCCGCCATGAGTGCGGCTTTCGGTGCACTTAACGCTGCCGCTGGATCCATTCCTTCACGAGGAAGAACATCACCAAATCCATAAGCCTCAAACAAAAGCTGAAAGATGGGAGCCAGAATTAACGCCGAAACCACAACGCCCAAAATGAGCATGACCTGCTGTTTCCATGGCGTTGAACCCACCAATTGTCCCGATTTAAGATCTTGAAGGTTATCTCCCCCAACACTTGACGCACATCCAACGATCGCACCAACAAGAATCGTGATTCCCGCTGCACTTAAAGCCGCTTGCGTGTCCGAGGTAAAGTTGATTTGCGAACTTAAAATAAGAAGAAAGCAAAAGGAAACGAGGAGAATAACCATCAGAATAATACCAGAGATGGGTGTGTTCGAAGAGCCCAAGACACCTGTCATATAAGAAGAAATAGAAGCCCCTAAAGCACTAAACACATAAGCAAGAATGGTGATAAAGATTGTAATAAATATCATCATTCCAGATGACAAATGGAATCCACTTTCTGATACTATAGATCCAAATATGAAGTAAGCCGGAATAACAAGTGACAGTGCGCCTAAAGCAACGTATTTGATGGGAATGTCGAAATCAGTCCTTAAAATACTAGATTTCCCTTCCAACTTAATTTTCTTCATTGATTCTAGGGAAGATGTAATCGCTCGCCGAATCGGCTGGCCTAACTCTATGAGCATCCAAAACCCACCTAAAACCATCATTCCTACGCCTAGGACACGTATTTTAGAGTTCCAAATATCGACAGCTGCTGTATAGGCATCAACATCCGCGGGGAGGCCCTGGAGAGCTCCCAGGAGAGGCACGCCAATAAACCATCCTATGACGGCGCCAATCAAAAGACTAATCCCATTTCTAAGACCAACAATATAACCAGCCCCGATCATAGCCATGGAAAACCCAGTAGATACACCTGCAACAGTGTTTCCAACACGGCCCCAAATATTGATGCCGTCTGCAAAAATTTGAAATCCGGCTTCACAGAATTTTATGAAGGCAGCTGCAAGTCCTGCAAAAAGAATGCCTTTAGCACCTGTGCCCTTGTCCCCTGCTTTTAATACCTCTGCAGTGGCTATCCCTTCTGGGAATTTAAAATTACCTTCGAGAATCATGGCACGCCTTAAAGGGATTGACAAAAGAACCCCTAAAAGACCTCCCAAAGCAGCAATACAGGCCACAATTCCATAGGGGAATGCATTCCAATATCCAATCATAACAAGTGCAGGAATTGAAAAAGCTAAAGCAGCTGCAACGACCTCTCCCGCAGAAGCCGTTGTTTGCACAATATTATTTTCAAGAATATTTGAGTTACGGAAAAATTTTAAAACCGCCATTGAGATGACAGCCGCCGGAATACAAGCTGATATGCTAAGACCCGCTTTTAAAACAAGATAGGCATTAGATCCCGCCATAACGATGGCAAGAAGTATTCCTAAAACGACTGCTTTTATCGTAATCTCAGGGAGTTGCATTGATGCCGGAACATACGATTCAACACTTTGAACGTTTTTAGGTTTCATGAACTTTCTCATTTCCTACTTTGTTTTCGTCGCAACCTTATAAAACCATAAGAAAACGCCAATACTCACAATGACGCCTAGAACATCCGTTGACTCTTTAAGCGCATCTGGAACAACTCTAAAGACGTTTGTGCTTTGATAGATGACGAAAGGAATAGCGAGTAAAATCCCTACAAGGGCTTCTCCCGCAATTAGACCTGACGCAAACAGAATCCCTCGTCTTTCAGCTTTCGCTTTCGTCTGCGCATTTGCTTTGCTTCTTGAGAGTGCCTTCTTAGATAAAGCAGAGATAATACCCCCGAACATGACAGGTGCTGTCACAACAAGGGGCATATACATTCCCACAGCGACAGCCAAAATCGGGAAGCGCCATTTCGATTCAGCTTTCCTCAACATTTTATCAACAATAACGACAATCACTCCTAAGCCTGCCCCCAAGATTACCATCGTCCAATCCATTGACTGGGTAAAGATAGCTTGTGATATGGAGGCCATAATGGCGGCTTTCGGAGCGCTCAAGGCTTGTGTGGGATCCATACCATCACGTGGCATGACATCACCAAAGCCATAAGCTTCGAACAATAATTGAAAAATGGGTGCAAGAATCAAAGAGGCCGCGATAACCCCTACACACAACATAACCTGTTGTTTCCAGGGTGTAGATCCCACCAATTGACCTGATTTAAGATCTTGAAGGTTATCACCTCCAACGGCAGTCGCACAGGCAACTAAAGCTCCAATCAGAATGGTTACACCGGCTGCATTTAAAGCCGCGTCTGCATCAATAGAAAAATCAACCTGCATTCGTAAAAGAACAAACAAACAGAGTGAGATAAATAAAACGGCAATCAAAGTAATTCCTGAAATTGGGTTTGTTGATGATCCCAAAAGACCACACATATATGAAGAAATTGAGCTCCCCATGGCACCTAATACAAGCGCTAATAAGGTTATAAATACGCATACAGTTATCAACATACCTGACGTTAGCCCTAGACCACTGTCCCCGAGAATATGTGAAAATATAAAATAAACAGGGATGACCAGAAGAATTAATCCCAAACCCACATAAAGGATAGGAATGTCTAAGTCTGTTCGTAATACACTCTCTCTTCCGTGCGTTTTAATCTTTTTCATGGCCTCAATTGAGGAAAAAACAGCACGACGCAGAGGTGTGATAAGTTCAACAAGCATCCACACGCCCCCAAACACCATCATCCCGGCACCCACAATCCGAATCTTAGAATTCCAAATCCCTACAGCAGCCTCATACGCGGTCGGTGCATCGCTTGGCAAACCAAACAAAGCCCCATAAAGAGGAACGCCAATAAACCATGCAAGGATAGCCCCTGCGAATGTCGCAAAAGCGAGTTGAAGACCAATGATGTAGCCTGCGCCAACAAGGGCAAGTGAAAATCCAGAGGTAACCCCAACAACTGTGTTGCCGACCCGACCCCAAATATTGATGCTATCCGCTAAGAATTGAAATCCAGTCTGACAAAACTTAACGACCGCAGCGATGAGTCCTGCAAC
>Ga0207080_1036_pt1 | contig 31604 bp, 25 predicted proteins | sample Alteio_BWMinHeat_58_FD_153532 | JGI IMG/M metagenome (GOLD analysis project Ga0207080, IMG submission 153532) | Enriched cells from forest soil in Barre Woods Harvard Forest LTER site, Petersham, Massachusetts, United States -... | ecosystem: Environmental > Terrestrial > Soil > Temperate forest >...
TATTATAGAACTTACACCCGGTGGTTTGATCGACAAGCTGATGACCTACGATGAATACATCAACAGCGATGCAGTACAGAAGCAGCGGGAAGAAATGTACGCTATAGCTTAACGTAGCCCTAATTTATTTGGCAAGATATTGGTTTTCAAGATAATGAATAGCTGCACCATTGTAGCCATAATTTATATTGTATTGAATAAAGAGTTTGTTACCGCTGTTACTTTTGATAACACCAGTATCAATTGTTGTAGCGAATCGCTCACCACCAATATTTTGGCTAGGATAAGTCATAATTAAAGTATTACCTGAAAGCTTGTAAGTAAATTTGGCTACATAGGAGTTAGTATCGCCGGGGCTGCCTTCTGTTTCCAGCGAGGTGCCAGTGAAATCATCATTGAACTGTATGTAAGCAAAACTGCCCGGATCAGTATTACAGTTACAGATCAGTGTACCGTTGGAATATTCAGTAGTAGTGTCGGCCAGGTAATGCCATTTACCAGCAATAGGCGAAACAGTTTGTGTGGGCGGGTCGCTTTTCTTTGAGCAGCTTACAATTATAGTTGAAGAGATGATGAGCAGGAATAAGTATTTATTCATTTTTGATAATAGTTTATGTTATGGCGAAAATAGGCAAATAGTCGCATATTTTTGGATGCCGGACTAATTGCCCGCCGCAAAAAATATTTCTTTCGGACTTTCCGTCTTACGGTCTTTCGGACTACGAAAAAATTTCGTTTATTTGCAACCCGGAAAAAAACGACTTGGTAGCTCAGCCGGTAGAGCAACTGACTCTTAATCAGTGGGTCGAGAGTTCGATCCTCTCCCAGGTCACTAAAATCGAAAAACCGCTTCCATGTATTTAGAGGCGGTTTTTTTTTATTCAACAATCACTACTCTCATTTGACAAGCAACCTGACCAACCCCTGGGCGAACCATCTTTCCAGGTAATCATTGGGGTGTAAAGGATTACTGATACAATCCTTAGCTTTTTTATGCGTGTAAATGACGTCGCTAATTGCATACATATCGAGGTTTATTACCCCATTGGTTTCCATTTGCGCCAGAACATGGCTATATCCTTCGAGATTCCCGGTGTAGAAAGCCTTATACTTATCGCTGTCCAAAACATAGGCCGGGTCAAATTTCATATTTGACAATAGCAAAAATTCAACTTTTGGGTTTGCCGCTCTCACTTTTCGGATGATCGCTTCGATATAACCTTTAAATTGTTCGGGGGTAAGCCGCCAAAAATCATTCATGCCGAAATCAATGATGACAAGGTCAGGTTTTGTCGGGTTGACATATTTATCGGCATATTGAGCACCCCAGTCGACCGCTGCACCGGGCAGTCCGGCATTATATACTTTAATATCATCGTACCGGTATGCTTTTCGCAGTTGCCTTGCAAACAAATCAACGTAGCATGGCATGTATGGAGGAACATCGTCATAACTGCTTATGTTCATACCGCGCGTGATGCTCATGCCGAAGGCAACTATTTTTAGTGGTTTTTTAGCGTGAAGGTTTTCTTGGGTGATTGGTAACAGGTTGCCTTTATAGGCAGGTATCGGACCCGTCCATTTATCATGATGGGTATAGGTAACCACCACCCATTGTGATTGCGTGTTAAACCAGGTCAGGTCCTTTTTTGTATCGAATGATGTATCCGCACGGTAAAGCATCGCGGAGCCAGAACTACGTTTCATCACATTTCCATTTAGGCTATAATCCTTTCCGGAGGTATAGGTGGTATGCAGATCAAAGCTTTTTACCGACAAAATCCTGTCAGGCTGATATAATAGTTTACCCTCTGCAGGCTTACCATTTACGCTATATAGCAATACCGTTTCATTGTATATGGTATCCGATTGCCAGAAAGGGCGCATATATTGGTCAAGATCAACCTCAACGGAATGCTTTATTTTATGCCTGGTTACATCGCTTTCTATCTTAAAATCATCGGCATAAATATATCCGCGTGCAGCAGCATCTTTTTCAATACCAATCTCCATATATGACGCATCGGGTGGCGCTTCGGTATAATTGCCTGTTTCCTGGTAAGTAAGAGAATCTATTCCTTTACTTTTATATTCCAGTATTTTGTTGTGCTTAATATCGTAAAACCGGATAAACGAATAGCCTTTGACACCCTTATAACCTGATTTCAGATACGCATTAAACTGAACAATGGCCAAAGATGAAACAGGCATGCGGCGGAACACGCTTCCCACCCCCTTGCCTATTCTGATACATTGACTACCCGAATGGCAATTGGTTTTATCGATACTCGCATTGCCTGTAGTCAACCAGCCTTTAAGACCATGTTCAAAATCAAGATTACTTTGCGCGAAAGCATGGTTGGATACAAACAGCACAAACATCAATAACAGCAAGGTATTTTTTGAGCTCATTTCAATAATATCCCTTATTAATTCCTGTGAATTTCCAACTTGCCGTTATTGACAGTTAAGGGCAGCCATATATAGTTTGATTTTTCGAGATCAAGCTTATTCCACCGGTCAGCCATAAACATATAGCCGTTTTTCACGGGTAAAACATAAGTACTTTGTGCATCATAGGTTGTTTCTGCTCCTGGGCCCTTACATGGGTTGCCAAACTCCTTATATGGCCCAAGCGGGTTGCCGGCCACCGCGTAGGTAGCTGCATTTGGCGACCACCCGGTACAGGATGAGGTAATGAGGTAATACTTTCCTTTGTTTTTAAACAAAGCCGGGGCCTCGCGCCTGCGGCCAACCAGGATTCGGCTATAGGTTTTTGTCGGACTAAGGTAATCATCGCTTAACAAACATACCTGCATGGTATTGTTATCTTCGGACGAGTAAATGAGATAAGCTTTACTGTCATCATCCTGGAACAAGGTCATATCACGCGACATTTGCCCGTTGGGTTTTACACTATGTATATAGCGATACGGGCCCGTTGGCTTATCGCTCACTGCAACACCAGATTGTGAATAAGAATAGTCTTTTTTATCGATGTGCACCCACATCACAAACTGTTTGGTTTTGCTATTATAGATCACCTTGGGGCGCTCAATCACCCTCCCGGTATCCAGATCGTTTTCAAGCTTTCCTTTTACCGGCGCCAAAGCTATACCTTCATATTTCCAATGCTTTAGATCTTTTGATGAATAGCAGGATACGCCACCTGCGGGAACGCGATAGTCTTCCCATTTCTGACCAGCCACTAACCATGTTCTCCCTTTCTTGATCTCGCCAAACAGGTAGTAAACACCATTATGGTACATCACCCCGGCGCCGTGGGCATTAACCATGCGATGATCCGTATCAAATAGCCGCCCATCAACTGATGTTCCCGGCACTTGTGCAATAGCACCGGTCCTCAAAAACATCGCGATGCATAAAGCAAAGGGAAAAGCAAAGTGTTTCATATTATCCTTATTGATTTGATATTTTGCAAGCATTAGGCTCATACATAACTAACTGCATAAACTTCAGCTTTTAATGAAAATGCATCCTTTTCAGTAGTGCTGCAAGTAACCTGCAATGGTTTTGAATCGTCGAACGAGCCGTGCCTTACTTCTCCTACCCCCCACGACAATCCGCTCCAGATCATTTTATCATACTCTATATGCAGCGGAATTGCCTTACCATCCTGCGAAACTTCTATTTTGATAACCTCGCTTACCTTTTTACCATCCGGCGGCGCTCCGAGCCACGAGCGACAGGGATCGCCATTGGAGTAAAATTTCTGAAAAACAACACGTACGCCTTTATTCTTTTCGGGAGTGACGTTTGCCTGTATGGTTTTACCCGTAATTGAGGCGAAACTTGCATTGAGGGGACGAATATCCATCGGTATATTAATGGTGTCGTCAACTCCAAGATCATAAAACTTTTCAAACATGTTCTCACGATGATTTACAAAATCACCATAGCCAACGACAGCCAATTGTTCAGGACCGAGCGTAAGTTTATTACCATCTAATTGTGGCTTGAAACCACCATCGCGGTACATGATTTCTGTAAATTTATTCGGAAGAGGTAATTCGATAGTAGCGACTCGTTGCGACGGATTTACAACGGTACATACTGCCCCATTTGATGTAGAAGATTTGAACCCGTATGGCTCGCCTTTGCCAGGAATGCTTCCAAAAGTTATTGTGTTATCCTGTTTTTGTAACTCATGATACAGGCGTTGTACCTTCGCAAACCATCTGCCATCCTTATCGCTCAGTAATTCTAAATTACCATGGTAAACATTTACCCATCCGCCACGCGCCAATTCTAAGATCAGCATCCCTTTCCAGCATTGTGTTGCGCGCGAGTAGCAAGTACCGGTTGTTCCGATCATAAAAGCGCAATTATCAATACGGCGTATGGGCATGCCATAAGCCTGGTAGGCAAATGCCTGGTGATCGGAATAATTATCGGCCGACCGCCATATATTCATCATCGGCACATCCGAAAAACGCGGATCGCCGCAGTAAAGCGTATCAAAGGTATCCAGCCAGCGGGGGTCAATTGACTGAGTTTTGCTAAAAGGCGTGTAAGTATTATCCATATTGCCGCCAAAGCCGTTGTACCCGGTTACCAATATGTCTGGATTTTTGCGGCGGAAAGCTTGCAGCATTTGCATAAATGCAACTTTATTTTTCTCGATCACCTCATCTTTGGTAAACTTATCTTTCATAGCCGGTGTTATCGCCTCGAAATAAGCAAAGTCGAACTTAAACAGGCGTACACCCTTATCATGCCACATTTGTAAAGTACCTGCCAGGTGTGCCAAATAACCGCCATCAAACAAACATAAAATATTGGGATCAGTTCCCAGTGAAGATTGCCATTCAGGTATTATATCCAGCACCTGCTTACCGCCCATCCTTACCAGGTTGGTCGAGAACCACATACCGGGCTTAATATTATTTTTTTTGCATTCTGACAACCATTTTTCAGGTCCGTTTGGCCAGTGCGACTTTAACCATGTGCGGTAACCACCTTCCTTGCTGAACCAAAAAGCATCCATCACATAATAGTCGATCTGCACCCCTTGTTTTTTTAAACGAATGATCTCGTTCAGCTCGCGCATAGCAAGTTCTTCAGTTTGCGGTTTATTATCCGACAACTCATCATAAGCCGACCAGTTATTATAAATAAATACAGGTTGCGGCGGTCCTGATAATTTCAAATCGGTATATGACGCGGGTTTGCTCCATGCCCTTACAGAAGAGTACATAGCTAAACTTCCAATAACTGCGCTTTTCAGAAAACTGCGACGTTCCATAGTTTATAATTTTATTTTGCCGATGCCATACGGGCTGGTATAAATTGACTTTTTTCTCAATGCTGAATTTGTGTTTAGCTGATAATTGGTAAAAGTTTTTAGCTGCTCAGCCGAGGTAATCGTTGTATTGCCTGCATTTTCAAACTCAGGCTTAATATTTAAGCCGATTGCTTTCCCATCCTTTTGTTCCCTGCCTGTTTTTTGTGCCCAGGTTTTTATATCAGTTATGCCATCGGCATTAAATCCTTTTTCAATACTCCACCAATTGTTTCCCCAAAACTTTGCATCACCTATTTTATCCTTTCCTTTAATAAGCGAATCGCGACCAACAAATATATTGTCATAAAATCGCATCCCTTTACTTTCGCTTTTTTCGGAAAAACAAACTGCGGCTACTTTTGAATTATAAATGATATTGCCGTATACTTCGCAATCATAAAATTGTTTCTCGTCATCCGAGCTGTTCCATACATATAATCCTGCCTGCGAATCGGATACGGTACCGTCATTCTCACTGATATTAAACCTGAAAATATTGTGATACCATGGCGTCGCCCCCCAATACTGGAAAATACAATACCCGCTGCCCTGGTTACCATACGACATGCAATACTGTACAACCGAATTAGTAACACCGCCATCCAGATCATATCCGCCGCCGTCGGCACCGCCTTTTGATGTTTTGTTTTTGTAAGACAGGCAATGTTGTATAAGCACACTATCTGCTTCATAGGCCCAAATGCCCACAGGGCCGTTCCCTATGCGTGGCATATCCCAGCCGTTGTTTGTTGCCGTACAATGATCGATCAAAACATTTTTACAGTTGCCTACTACGATACCGTTTCCGCTATGATTGGTGAGATTAGTCGGATCCCCGGGGTTATTCTCAGCCCGGCAATTCAGTATCTTAATATCCCTGGATTCTGTTTTAGCATACGGGCCTTCAACCGTTATACCAGCCGAGCCATTATCATGTACAAACACTTGGTTTGCTACTATATTTTGAGAAGAGTAGATCAACAATCCCGATTTTTGAAAACCGGATATATTCAGATCCTCTATTTTAATTTCTTTGCTATTGAGGATATATAATCCATTTTGGGTATTGCCTGTTTTACGCCCTGAACCCATTACCGTTAAGTGCTGTAAGCGGATAAAAGCCCCGTTATAGAGTTTTATCCCAACACTGTCTTTGGCATTTATAACGGCGTGCCCTTTTCCATAAGAGGTAAAAACAACCGGTTTATTCGGTGCTCCCTGTATGCCTTGAGTAAGTAAAAGGCTACCGTTAAAAGTTTGGCCTGATTTGAAATAGACCGTATCGCCTGCAACTAAATGCAGCTCGTTTATTTTATCAATTGATTTGAGTGGTTTGCTTTTTGTGCCGGCATTTCTATCGTTACCGGATGCATTTACATAATAAGATCGCCCGCCGCTTGTATGCCGGGCAAAGCTTTGCCTATTCGAAAATATTATTGCAGCCAGAGTAACCAAACAACAAATTGTCTGTTTTTTAAAATTCATTTATGCTTCTTTTATAAGAATTTAAAAGGTTTATCGTGCCGCCAATTTAAGCATCATATATCATATTATTTGATTCGGAAATCTTTAAAGTCGCCATCAATTACTCCAGCCGTTTTTTTACATCTTCATTCCACGCATTGAATCATCATTGCCATTTTTAAAAGATGCTTCGCTATTCAACAGGTAGGCGCCATTGGTAACAATAATATCCCCGATATTTAGCCCCGAAACAACCGGCACATAGCTTTGATTGCCATTGCCGGGTTTTATCATCCTTGGCGAAAAACTACCGTCCGGATTTTTTACCCACACTCTGCTACCTTTACCATCTGTTAAAATTGCCGAAGCCGGCACGGCCAAAGAATGGTTATTGCCATTGGCAATAGAGATATAAGCCAGCATCCCGGGTTTTATCATCCCTTGCGGATTGGGAATGCTGATCCTTATTAAATCCACTTTAGATGCACCTGATAATTCGGGATTAGTAAATTCTACTCTACCATTGATAACCTGGCCATTCAAATCCGGGAACGAGACAGTTACCGGGGCATTTTGTTTATAATTCCCGGTTTCATTCGTGTACAACTGAGCTTGTATCCACAAATTATTTAATGCCTGGGTTTTAAGTATAGGCATCCCTTCTGTTACATAATCTCCCTCGTGGACGACCACGTCACTAACGGTTCCGTTAATATTACTGAGTACGGTTGTGGTGGCGGATACCTTCCCGGAAGCGGCTAAATCTCTAATTTGGGAGGCCGATAAACCCCATAATTGCAATTTGTTTTCAGCAGCGTTTATTAGTTGCTTATAATCTATATCCGGATTATGAAGCATTTTTTGCTGTTGTCTGGCTAATAAATATTCCTTTTCTGCTTCCTGCAGATCCTCACTGTAAATAGAATAAACAGGCTGACCCGCTGAAATTTCCTCACCTACCGTTCTTACAAATAACTGCTGTATGCGCCCGGCTATTCTTGCGCTTAATTCCTCCGCGTTATTTTCATCGGTAGTAACTGTTCCCGTTAACATCTTCTCGCTGCCAATATTTTCCTCTTTTACTGTATCTGTTTCAATACCACCTAACCGGATTTGTGCATCGGTAAGCACAATTCGGTTTGCTGTTTTATTGCCTGTCCCAGTGAGTTCCACTTTAATCAGTTTCATACCGCAAATGGGACAATTGCCGTCATGATCCAAGTGCACCTGCGGATGCATCGAACAGGTATAATAGGCTTTGCTTTGCGCGATTGTTGCAGTTGGTTGCGATTTTTGCTTGCACGCCGCAAAGCCAAGGGCAAACAGCAATGCAAATAATTTTATCTTATTCATCACCTTTTGTTTTAATAAAACTTTCACTATCTGTTAAATATTGAGCGTTGGCCGCCAGGCTATCGGTTGTTGCCAGCCCTTTTGTAATTTGCACCTCGTTGCCATTTACAGTGCCCGTAATTACTTGCCTGGCCTGGAATGAAGCGCCCCTTTTTAACCATACTACTTTGGTTTTTCCCAAATCAATAACAGCAGCATGTGGTATCCATATGCCACTCACTTGCCCGATTTGTATTTCAGCTTTAACAAAGCTGTTTACTTTCAGGCTATGATCCATATTGTCGAGATAAATCCGGATGCTTATCGTTTTATCGCCATCCCGTAAGGCTGGCTCAATGAAATTAACCTTTGCGACGATGGCCCTACCCGGCGCATCCCGCAGTGTAATTTTAACAGCTTGATTTAATTTTAAACCGCCTGCGGCTAATCGGTCAATTTTTATGATAGCCCAAAGCATGTGCGGATTGACCACATTAAATAAATTCTGTCCTTTTTCGACATACATCCCCTCTTTGATGGCTAACGGAAGATTATCCGTCAAATCGGATGGTGGTTCGGTTGTTGCTGCACCTGCCATTTGACTATGTGGCATATCATGAACGTGTCCATCATACTGACTATAAACCGGCAGACTATAAAACGGCTTGCCCGTTTTTATCACCTGGTTTACCTGTTCATCCGTCATGCCCTGTAATAACAGTTTCTGCTTCGCGGCATTTATCAAACCCGTTTCCTGTGCAGAGTTTTTTGTCAGGTAAATCAAATCCTGCTGTGCAGTTACTATATCAGGACTGTATATATCAAAAATTCGTTGTCCGCGATGGATTTCCTGGAAAGCATATTTGATATAAAGTTTCTCTATCCTACCTGAAAAACGGGATGCAATATTATTGAATGTCCGGCTGTCAAAATCCAAATAGCCACTGGCCAAAATTTCAGTTGGTACTTCTTTTTGTTCAGGTACGATGGCGTTGATATTGGATATAACAGACGAATTAACCGGCTGCAAAACAGTATTTAAACTAATACCTGCGCCCTCACTGGCCTGGCCCGATTTTTTAACTAAGGTCATTCCGCAGATTGGACAACTACCGGGGTGATCTTCCAATATCTGCGGGTGCATAGGACAGGTATATTTTACGGTGCTTTTTACTTGTACCGCAGCTTCTTTCTTTTCCTTATCAGAACAAGCACTAAGCAGCATTGCGCCCAGCACGACGCTGCCTATCAGGATGTTAATTGCTTTCATTTTCCCTTTCATAAGCTACCTGTAATGTTAAAAGTTCCTGCAAACGATCTAAAGATTCCATATGCGCCGCTTGTAAATCTTTGATACCCTGCAACACGGATGGCAGGTCACCAGTATTTTGGTCGTAAGCCAACAGGGCCGTTTTATAATCATTTTGCAATGCCGGTATGATATTTTGCTGGTAGTTTTTCAACTGTCTTTTTTTACTGCCGATATCCGTTCTTAACCCTGATAGCTGACCTGCAGCCTCGTTAAGCATATCCGCTTTTTTTTGCCGCAATTCTTCCATTTCATATTGGATACCTTTCAGGTTAGCCTTGTATCCTTTTGACGCCCAGGGCGCGATGGGTATGGTAACCGAGGCCATTAATATGTATTGATTTGGCATACCACCATAGCTAAACATGTGGCCGGCCTCAATACCAAAATCAGGTTTACGTTTGCTGTATTCCATTTGGGCATTTAGTTGCTGCAATTCAATATTGCGGCTTATCCCTTTAATGTCACTGCGTGTGTTAGCCAATGACCCGGTGTCCGTCACCGCAGCTTCGTAGTCCTTTAGAGCATAATTGGTATCCACCGTAAATGCTGCCTGCTTATCCCTGTTCATCAGCGTGTTCAGCATAATGTTCTTTTGATTGATATCATTGTTCAATTGCTCGCGGGTATTATCCAGTTCAAAAAGTTCTGCTTTGGCTTTGTAAATATTACTGAGTTTTTCTTTCCCGTAAGTCAGCCTGATGTTCGCATCCTTCAGCATATATTCTAACAAGCTTTGCGTGTTTTGCAACAGGGCCAGCTTTTTCTCAAGCACTACCCGTTCATAATAATATTGCTTTGCCTGGGCCATCAATTGGTTTTTCAGGTAGTTTTTGTCCTCGGCTGTTACTTTAGAAATACCCTTCATATAATCCTCTTTCGCCCTAAGCTTTGCAGGATTAGTAAACATCTGTTCGGCCTGTATCATAAATGAACCCGTATTTGGGTTAAGCTGATAGGGCGTTTGATATTGTCCAGCGCTTATCTTAGGCGCATCTAAACTTTTTGCCCCGGCCGCATAAGCATTCTGTGCACTGACCCTGGCGTCATAAGCCTGCAATGAGGGATTGGCAGCAACACGGGCTAAAACGCTGTCTAAAGGCAGGCGCTGGGTTTGCGCGTTTGCTGTTGTTACAGCAGCAAAAACCGTGAACGTTATACTTATAATTTGATATGATTTCTTCATGTTTTATTCCTTTACTTCCAATACTTCCAGTTTGCCATTTTTCCTGAGTTCATACTCCTTTACCATCAAAAAGATGAGCGGCGTAACCAGTAAAATATGAGTGGAAGAAGTTAAAACCCCGCCAATCATCGGCAATACAATCGGCAGCATTACATCGCTGCCCGTTCCTGTTGCCCAAAGCACAGGAACTAAACCAAACAGTGCAACGCAAACGGTCATCAATTTTGGCCGCAGGCGTTTTACCGCGCCATTCATCACATAATACCGCAAATCTTCTTTTGTGATTGTTTCTTTTGAATTACCTTTTAATGCGACCAATTGCTGCATGGCATCATTCAGGTAAATCACCATTACGATACCCGTTTCCACCGCGATACCAAAGAGCGCGATAAAACCAACAGCCACCGCTACCGACAAATGCACGCCAAAAAAATAAACCATATAAGCGCCGCCTATCAAAGCAAATGGTATAGAGATCAGGCTGAAAAATGCTTCCCTGATAGAGTGAAAAGCAAAGTACAAGCAGGCGAAGATGATAATGAGTACGACAGGCAAAATCAGCTTCAGGGTACGTTCCGCGCGGATTAAATTTTCATACTGCCCGCTCCATTCAATGTAATATCCTTTGGGCAGCGTCTTCACCATACTGGTTAGCCTGTCCTGCGCTTCTTTAACAGTACTGCCCAAATCGCGGTCGCGGACATTAAATAATACCGTGCCTCTCAGCAAGGCATTTTCCGATTGGATCATCGCCGGGCCATCGCTTATTTTTATATCAGCAACCGACGATAAAGGGATAGGGCCATAACCGGGCGTTTGTACCAGCGTGCGCTTAATTGCATCCAGGTTGTTCCGGTAGTCCTGCGCGAAACGAAGATTTATGTTAAAACGCCTGCGCCCTTCCACCGTAGTGGTCAGGTTCATACCACCCAATGCACTTTCCACTATTTCGTTCACGTCATCCACACTTAGACCGTACCTGCCGATGGCGTCTTTGTTAACTTGTATATCCAGGTATTTACCACCGGTTATAGGTTCAACATATAAATCTTTTACGCCATTCAAGCCCTGTAAAGCCTGTTTCATTTGATTTGATAAGGCATAAATTGTATCCAAATTTTGCCCGTAAACTTTCAAACCCACGTCAGTACGTATGCCGGTGGAAAGCATATTGATGCGGTTGATAATAGGTTGTGTCCAGCCGTTTACCACACCCGGTATTTGCAGTTTGGCATTAAGCTCGTTGATGATATCTTCCTTTTTAATGCCCTTCCGCCACTCGTCTTTAGGTTTTAACAGGATGATAGTTTCTGTCATGCTGATGGGCGAATTATCCGTAGCCGTATTCGCCCGTCCTGCTTTGCCTAATACATTTTTTACCTCGGGGATGCTTTTTATGATCTTATCCTGCACCTGCAAAAGTTGCTTGGCTTCTGAGTTGGATACATCAGGTTGCGTAACCGGCATAAACAGTATGCTTCCCTCATCCAATGGCGGCATAAACTCAGTGCCTAAACTCAACAATAAGGGGATGCTGATCAATAACGCAGTTATATTAATGATGAGCGTTGTTTTACGCCAGGTCATGCACCAATTCAATATCGGTTGATATACTTTTTGTAGACCCCGGTTCAGTGGGTTACGTTCATCTGTTCTCAATTTACCTTTCAGGAAAAAAGATATTAGCACAGGTGCAAGTGTTACCGCGAGAATGGCGTCAATAGCCAGTATAAACGTTTTCGTCCACGCCAATGAGCCAAACAATTTACCTTCCTGCCCTTCCAATAGAAATACTGGAAGAAATGAAGCGACAATAATGAGTGTAGAAAAAAACACGCCACGTCCAACCTGTTTACAGGATGCTTCTATGATTTTGATTCGTTCTATTGTGGTCATGATTTTTCTTCTTGTTGTGCGATGGATAAATTCCGGTGCGAGTTTTCAACCATCACTATACCGTTATCTACAATTACGCCTATGGCCAAAGCAATACCTGTGAGCGACATGATATTAGAACTGATACCAAAGGCATTGAGCAGGATAAAGCTGGCCGCTATAGTAATCGGGATTTGGATAATGATGCTTAATGCGCTTCGCCAGCTAAACAAGAACAGGATAACAATGATTGACACCGTAATCATTTCCTCTATCAGCGTATGTTTTACCGAATTAACTGCGCTTTCGATCACCTCGCTACGGTCATAAGCAATCTTAAAAGTCACGCCCGGGGGCAATCCCTTTTGGATATCAGCCATCTTATCCTTAACCGCATGGATGACGTTGTCTGCGTTTTCACCGTAACGCATCACTACAATACCACCAACTGCCTCACCTTCGCCGTTCTGGTCAAATATGCCAAGCCGTTCGTCGCCGCCCATTTGCACTGTCGCGACATCTTTTATTTCTACAGGAATCGTGTTGATTACACCAATCGGGATATTCTCTACATCCTCCAGGCTTTTTATATAACCCAATCCCCGAACGATATAACCAGTGCCGTTCATTTCAAACTTACGTCCGCCTACATCATTGTTATTGCTTTTAACCGCTTTGAGAACTTGTGATAAAGCGATATTGTAATAATTGAGTTTATGCGGGTCTACAGTAACCTGGTATTGCTTTTCGAAACCGCCAAAAGAGGCCACTTCACTAACTCCCGGTACGGTTTGCAGTCCTAATTTTACATACCAGTCCTGCAACGCCCGCTGTTCGCCGAGGTCCATACCCTTTGCATCCAGCGTATACCACAGGATGTGACCGACACCTGTGCCATCGGGCCCTAATGTTGGGGTAATGCCCTGTGGTAGCAAGCGCTGGGCATAGTTCAATCTTTCAAGTACCCGGCTTCGGGCCCAGTATATATCGGCTTTATCGTCAAAAACAATATAAACAAAGCTCATCCCGAACATGGAAGTCGCCCGAATGGCTTTTACTTTTGGAATCCCCTGCAAATTACTGACCAGTGGATAGGTGACCTGGTCTTCCATGATCTGCGGACTGCGGCCCTGCCATTCGGTAAATACGATCACCTGGTTTTCTGATAGGTCAGGAATGGCGTCTATTGGATTTTCCCTAACAGAATAAGCCCCCCATACAAAAAGGGCAATGGCAATCAGCAGAACGATATACCTGTTTTTTAATGACAGGGTAATCAATTGATTTATCATCTTAGTGGTTTTAATAAGCCCGAACAACAGCGCGGGCATAATGAATTACATTTTCATTGATGTTTTCTTTTTCAGATCGGTTTTTTTAACCATCGTCATACCGCAATTTGGTTTGGGACATTTACCGGGTTTTAAGCTCACCACATCGGTGTGCATCGGGCAGGTGTAAATTACTTTAGCAGTAGTGGCTTTTTTTGTTTTGGTCGTATCTGAAACCAAAGTTGTCGGATTGTTGGCGAACGCAGTCACACCGGAAAGCAGGACGGCTATAGCCATGAGCATTACTTTTTTCATGATTTTTTAAATTAAGAAATGGATAAATCGCATAAGGCAAGCCTTATACATGGGTTATAATTAAGATGATGGATTGAAAAATAATAGGTTAGCCGGTACAGGATGTACAGCTAAGAAAAGTACAGATCAGATTCTGTAAGCGCAGTTTAGGGTGTAGACTGGTATATCCGGATGCCTGGGTGGAGCATTTCCCTTATAAACTGTTTCGGTATGTAACTGGTAGACAATTAATTCATTCTGATGATTACCAAAAGATGGAAGCAATGCAGCGATTGGATGTTTTAAAGAAAAGGAAGCGGCGCTAAAATGACTGTCATTTACCTTGAAACTTTGTTTTTCGTTCCTGCAGCAGTTGTTATCTTTACCGGTTTCCTTTTTGGTGTTATCGGGTGCGCCATAGATCAGTGTAACCGCAGCGAGCTTCCCACAGCAATAAGAACGGTTGATACCCATACCCACGCAGGATAAAAGATAAATAGCCATTAATAAAATGAGTGCGGTACGCTTCATTAATTCAAAGTTAGCATTTTTATTATATACGATGTAATGCTTTTGTTTGTTTACCTGCGGATGATTCAAAGCGGCTATCACTGAGCCGTCACACTAAACACCAATCCATTATCAAATCCTGAAAAATCCGGCTTAAGCCGCCTGGATACTATTTGTAAACTATCCGGGAGCCGCCTGATCACCAAATAATGAAACATGGGCTTGTATTGAGCGGAAAGATCAGGCGTGACCTCCTTTGTATTCAAGTGCTGGTGAAGCCCACCGCCGCCGCCAATAACCAGGAAGCATTTTCCATGCATATTAAAACGCTCAAAATTGTGCGAATGGCCCGAAAGAAAAAGTACGCACTTGTTGGAATTAATAAAAGCGGGAACAAAATTCTGACGTACAGCCATCGATGGTTTTACAACTTTGCTATTGGTATAAGGGGGATGGTGACAACCGACAACAATGAATCTTACGGCAGGATCGTTATCTAATTTTTTGACGGCACTGTTGTACCAATTGTCCTGCGCCAGGATTTCCGCAGTTGTCATCTTATCGAAATTGGAATTCAATAGAATCACCGCTATTGAATCTATGATCTCCACATAACCTGCCGGATCATACATCGGGAACCGCGACTGGAAGTTTTTTGTTCCCTTTTTTGCATTCAACATCACTTCGTGGTTGCCCAGTGTGGCGTAGACCGGGATCAAATCCTTTGTGCATTGCTTGATATAGGTATCTACGGCGGTCCAGGTTTTATTTTTATAACCTAAGGAAACCAGGTCACCCAGGATGAAGAATCCGGAAGGGTGTGTTTTGTCAACATCCTTAAAGATCATTTCTGTAGCCTTCCGGTTATGATTTGACTTCCGGATTATAGTCTCACCCGGTATCGGCTGTTGTGTATCACTGGCAAATGCGATGACGGGCTTTTTCTCCTGCGCAAAGGCTCCGCATACAATGAAATTCAATATCATTATATGAATGAACCTGCCCATATTAATCTTGCAGTTGGTATTGCTTCGTCACATAATGCAGCATACTTACAGCATCATTCATCAATAACCTGTTATCAACTACCATTTCTTTAGTGATAATCCTTATCAATACGACATCCGAAGCTAATTGGTCAATATCACGCTGGGTCAGTTCCCGCATTTGGGCATTCGGCATTGACGAATCGCTAAAAGCTGCTATCAGGTTTGCCGGTGTAAAGTGTTGCGTTAAAAACGGATCAAGATATGTTCTCTGGTATTGCAGGTTAATCTCTTGTGCGGTGTGTAAGAGTTCGATATGCCTTTCATACCTTGAGAAGTAACTTATGATGTCCGAGTTACTAAACTGCTTCAGGTGAAGTTCATTCTTAATAGCCCCCATACCCCCCGGCGAAGGGTGAAAAGGCCACATACTGTGCGAATTCGCTGCTAATTTTTGTATGCGCCTGGTATCCGCTTTTCCCAATGGTTGCTGTAACAGGCTAAGCAGCGTATCGTTGTATTTAATTATTTGTGTTTCATTATGCCAGGTATAATTCAATTGCGCAGTATCGGCTTTCAGGTCATGTACTAATTGCAGCGTGAGTTGCCGGGCATGCTCGTCGTTAGTAATATTTTCCCTGATATTTTCGGCTATAAAGCCCATCATAACGGCAATAAATATCATAAAACCCTCCAGCAGGTATTCTTTCCATGGCTTGGGGTTGTGGTCCAGTTGGGGATGATGATGTACTTCCATTTTTTCAGTTGGCAGTTTTGAGTTGGCAGTTGGTAGTGGTTCTTCAGCGAGATTTTCAATCTCCTCAGCTTTCGGCTTTGGTCTTTCAGCTTTCTCCTTCACATCAGCTTTAGGCTTTCTTACCGGCTTCTGACTGCCGGCCTCCGACTTCTTGCTATTCTGGTTGCCTTTACTCATAAAACCCAAAACTAAATATTTTCAAATATCACCGCCGGAATTTATTTAATTTCTGTAAGCCTTATCGAGCTCTTTTCGACATCTTTAAAAAGCAAACGAAGAAAAAGCCCGACTTTATCGTCAGTTTCCGCCATTTCAACATCGTCAACCACGTAGGTCCAGTCGCCATTTTTAAAGGTCCACGTCCAGCCGCCCATGGTGCCTTGTGCTTCTTCGGTGCCATTATATAAAATCAAATCTGGTTTTTCAGATGTCGGCCTGCCCTTGGTCCAGCACACGTAGCGAAGCCCTTTATCTGTCCAATCAATCCTGATCAGCAGCTTTGCCGACTTGCACACCAATATATTCTCTTTCCAGGTATTAACACCCGGGTAAATTTGTCGCTGAATTTTTTTAGTTATTTGGTTCATCAATTCAATCTGCTTCGCGGAGTTATAGGTAATGCCCGTAATTTTGCCTGATTCATCCACCCACATATCACCATTAAAGGGACCGCCAACCAGGCCATATCCTACATTATGTTCAAATATGTCTGAGTCATTATACAACTTCAGTTTCTTCCTAAATTCGTCACCAAATAATATGTTATAGTTTGCTATAAACTGTTTAGCGTTAGCAATATCCGGTAAGGGGTTTTTTCTTTTAAGCGGGTATTGAACCATTGCGGCTAATTCATTTGCTTTGTTTTCCCGGATTAACCTGACGATGCGATGATAACTTTTAACAATTTCCGGGGGAACCCGTTGTGCCCGGCAATCCGAAATCAAAAAAATAAAAACGACTGTGTGTAGTATATACTTCATTACGAAGCCCGCTTAATTGGCTCGCACCAATTTAGTATAAAAAGTTCATTACGAATAAGGCATTTGAGAAGCCAAACCAATTTTTACCTTTATAATTGTATAACCACATAAACCCGGATAAATCATGCAGGTAATTTTTGGTATCATCTTCCATTTTATTGGTGGTTTTGCTTCGGGCAGCTTTTATATACCCTATAAAAAAGTAAAAGGCTGGGCCTGGGAAAGCTTCTGGATAGTTGGCGGTTTGTTCTCCTGGCTCATTGTACCCCCTTTAGCCGCCTGGTTAACCATACCTCACTTTACTGAAATTATCACAGCAACCAACGGTCAAATATTGTTCTACACCTATCTTTTTGGCTTGCTTTGGGGTATTGGCGGCTTAACTTACGGGCTTGGAGTTCGTTATTTGGGTGTTTCACTGGGCAGCACTATTATTTTAGGCTTGTGCGCTGTATTTGGCGCGCTGATTCCTTCCGTCTATTATAATTTCTTCCCCGAAAAAGGTAAGGATACCTTTAGTATGCTGCTTCACAGTCATTGGGGGCAATTTGTATTATTAGGAATTTTGATTTGTGTGGTTGGAATTATCATTTGTGGTAAAGCCGGCACGATGAAGGAAAAAGAGCTGATTGCCGGCAAAGCCGATACCGCTGACAATAAGGACTACCGTTTTGGATTAGGCATTTTCGTTGCCATTGTTTCTGGTGTCTTAAGTGCTTGTTTTAATTTTGGACTTGAAGCGGGCAAGGATATGGCCAATCATGCTAATGATATCTGGAAAGCTTCACATCCCCGGCAGGGAAACTTTTTATTCCGCAATAATGTTGTTTATGTAGTGTTGCTTTGGGGCGGCTTAACTACTAATTTTATATGGTGCATGATACTAAATGCCCGCAACAAAACATTTGGTAATTACACTGATAAACAACAACCTTTATTAAAAAATTATATTTTTTGCGCCCTTGCCGGTACTACCTGGTTCCTCCAATTTTTCTTTTACGGGATGGGCGAAAGTAAAATGGGTAATGGCGCCAGTTCGTGGATACTGCACATGGCATTTATTATCTTAGTGGCTAATATATGGGGACTGCTATTAAAAGAATGGAAAGGTGTGAGCCGGAAGGCAATCATAACAGTAGTTGCAGGTATTGCCACTATTATTATCTCTGTTTTGATAGTGGGCTATGGTAATTCGATAAAATAATAATGAAAGATATACAGCAATTTAAACATGTAAGTTATTTATGGGACGACGCCAAAGCGGCTGAACTGGCCGGTGATGAGGTTGCCCTTTTAATATACCGTTCCAACTTATTGGGTGCCGATCTCCGTCTCACCAACTATGGCGGCGGCAACACGTCCTGTAAAGTAATGGATAAGGACCCGCTAACCGGCAAACCGGTGGAAGTAATGTGGATAAAAGGCTCAGGCGGAGATATCGGCACTTTAAAAAAAAGCGGCTTGGCGGCATTATATGTCGACCGTTTGAGAAGCCTCACCAACGTTTACCGCGGGATTGAGCATGAAGACGAAATGGTGGAATTGTTTAACCACAGCATTTTCGACCTCAATTCAAAAGCGCCATCTATCGACACACCCTTGCACGGCTTTTTACCTTTTAAACACATCGACCATTTGCACCCGGATGCTGCCATAGCCATCGCAGCAGCAAAAGATGGTAAAAAGATAACCCAAGAACTTTTTGTTGGGACTATTGGCTGGGTCGACTGGCAACGCCCCGGTTTTGACCTGGGATTGAAATTAAAGGAATGCCTTGATGCCAATCCCGGCATCCGCGGTATAATGCTGGGCTCACACGGCTTATTTACCTGGGGCGACACTGCTTATGAGAGTTATATCAATACGCTGGAAGTAATAGAGAAATGTGCCGAATATTTGGAGCAGAATTATGGTAAAAAAGGGCCGGTTTTCGGCGGGCAAAAGATCAAAAGCCTTGATGAGCCCGGACGTAAAAAAAAGGCAGTTGCTTTAGCATCGGTATTACGCGGCTTTTGTTCATCCAAAACCCACATGATAGGTCATTTTACCGATGACGAGCGGGTATTGGAATACATCAACTCCAATGACTTGGAACACCTGGCGCCAATGGGTACCAGTTGTCCCGATCATTTTTTGCGGACTAAGATCAGTCCGCTGGTTTTGAATTTAGAAACAAGTGAAGACCTTTCAAATGTCGAATCTTTAAAAGCAAAATTGACTCCTGCATTTGAAGCTTACCGCAAAATGTACGAGGATTATTATAATACCTGCAAACATCCGAACAGCCCGGCTATCCGCGACGCCAACCCGGTGGTAATACTCTATCCTGGTGTTGGTATGTTCACCTTTGCCAAAGAGAAGCAAACGGCACGTGTGGCGGCTGAGTTTTACATCAACGCTATCAATGTGATGAAGGGCGCCGAGGCGATTTCTGAATACACTTCTTTACCACGCCAGGAAGCCTTTGATATTGAATACTGGTTACTGGAAGAAGCTAAACTACAGCGAATGCCTAAGCCCAAACCTTTATCAGGACGTATTGCCTTAATTACCGGTAGTGCCGGCGGGATTGGTAAAGCCATCTCCAAAAAATTTGCTGAAGAGGGCGCAGTGGTTGTTTTAAATGATATGAATGCCGAGCGTTTGGCAAGTGCAGGTGAAGAATTTAAAACCAAATTCGGCAAAGATGCTTACACCACTGCCCTGCTGGATGTTACCAAAGTCGATCAAATTGAGGCTGTCATTTCTGAAACAATTTTGTCTTTTGGCGGGGTCGACCTGGTTGTAAATAACGCAGGCTTATCCATATCCAAAACCATTGGGGATCATACCGAAAAAGATTGGGATTTATTGTACGATGTATTGGTAAAGGGGCAATTTTTGGTTACACAGGCAACGGTGACGGTGATGAAAAAGCAGGATATAGGTGGTGACATCATTAATATAGTAAGCAAAAACGCTTTGGTAAGCGGGCCAAATAACGCAGGGTATGGCAGCGCCAAAGCGGCACAGCTGCATTTAAGCCGTTTGAATGCTGCTGAGCTGGGTGCAGATAAAATTCGTGTAAACGTAGTAAACCCTGATGCCGTGATCAGCGATAGCAATATTTGGGCCGGCGACTGGGCCGAGGGTCGGGCAAAAGCCTATGGCATTACGGTTGAAGAATTACCTGCTTACTACGCCAAAAGAACTTTATTGAACGAGACCATATTACCGGACGATATAGCCAATGCCTGTTTTGCATTTGTTGGCGGGTTATTGAATAAATCAACCGGTAATGTGTTGAATGTTGATGGCGGAGTGGCGGCCGCGTTTGTGAGATAGTCATAGCTAATAGTTGATGGTTCATGGTGTATTGAATACTAAAAACAAATAAAAATGCAGTTAGAATCACATCAGATCGACGAATTAAATCAACAGAATTTGGCGGATCATAAACGCAAATTGGATTTCGTAACCGCTGATGTTGCAAACCTGGATGATGTTTTAAAAAAACTGTCCGCTTTTAACATTGCTATCCCAAGCTGGGCATTAGGTACAGGCGGTACACGTTTCGGGCGTTTTTCCGGCGGCGGTGAGCCACGCAGCCTTGAGGAGAAAATAGAAGATGTCGGCGTAATACACGCGCTAAATAAATCAAGTAACTCAATTTCGCTGCATATACCCTGGGATATTCCCGAAAACGCGACATCGATAAAAGCTTTAGCGGCACAGTATGGATTACATTTTGATGCTGTAAATTCCAATACTTTCCAGGACCAACCCGGTCAAAAGTTGAGTTATAAGTTTGGCTCATTGCACCATGTAGATAAAGCTGTTCGCAAACAGGCTATTGAACATAATATTGAAGTAATTAAATATGGTGTTCAATTAGATTCGAAAGCCTTATCGGTTTGGTTGTCAGATGGTTCCAATTTTCCTGGTCAGCTTAATTTTCGCCAAGCTTTTCAAAATACTCTGGAAAGTTTGCAGGCAATATATGAGGCACTACCGGAGGACTGGAAAATTTGGATCGAATATAAACCCTATGAACCAAATTTCTATTCAACCACTATCGGCGACTGGGGCCAATCATACCTGCTAACCAGTAAATTAGGCCAAAAGGCAAGTACTTTGGTTGACCTGGGTCACCATTTACAAGGCACCAATATCGAACAGATCGTATCCATATTATTGATGGAAGGCAAATTGGCCGGTTTTCATTTTAATGATTCCAAATATGGTGATGATGACCTTACGGTAGGAAGTATCAATCCTTACCAGCTATTCTTAATATTTAATGAGTTGGTTGAAGGCATGGATGCGCGGGGCATGGACCACGCTACCGATATCGGCTGGATGATAGACGCTTCACATAATGTAAAGGACCCAATCGAAGATTTGCTTCAATCTGTACAAGCCATAAAAATTGCGTATGCACAGGCATTATTGGTCGATAAAAAAGCATTACAGACTGCTCAGCAATCAAATGACGTTACCTTGACACAGGAAATATTACAGGAAGCATATCGTACCGACGTAAGGCCACTGATCGCGGAAGCAAGTTTACGTTCAGGCGGGGCATTAGAACCCATAAATACTTACCGAAAGTTAAATGTGAGGGAGCATTTAATAAAAGAACGAGGCACAAAAACGGTGGCAACAGGATTATAAATGCCATGAGTCCCACACCTGTCATAGCTATCTTCGATGTCGGCAAAACCAACAAAAAACTATTTCTATTTGATGAGAATTATAAAATAGTCTTTGAAAAATCTGCTCGTTTTACCGAGACAGTTGATGAAGATAGCTTCCCATGTGAAAACCTCGAAAGCTTGAAGCAATCCGTTTTTGATTCATTAAACGAGGTTTCAAAGCTGAAAGAGTTCACAGTTAAAGCAGTCAATTTTTCGGCTTATGGTGCAAGCCTGGTTTATTTGGATGAAGACGGGAAACCTTTAGCCCCGCTGTACAATTACCTGAAACCGTATCCCAGCGAGATAAGCAAACAGCTTTACTCGAACTATGGCGGCGAAGAACAATTTAGCCAGCAAACCGCATCACCGATTTTGGGCAGCCTGAATTCGGGCCTGCAATTGTATCGGTTAAAGCTTGAAAAGCAGGAACTATTTCAAAAGATAAAATATGCCCTTCACTTGCCGCAATACTTAAGCTACCTACTTACGGGAAAATACTATTCGGATATGACGAGTATCGGCTGTCATACTGCCCTATGGTATTTTGAGAAAAATGAATATCACCAATGGGTACGCAACGAAGGCATCATATCAAAACTTGCGCCTGTTATACCTTCAGATAAAGCCCTACCTGTTGTTTTGAATGATATGCAATATAAAGTTGGTGTTGGGTTACATGACAGTTCTGCCGCGCTCATCCCTTACTTGGTATGTTTCAACGAGCCTTTTGTTTTGCTTTCAACCGGCACCTGGTGTATTAGCCTCAATCCTTTTGACGATTCGCCGCTAACTGTTGACGAACTTAAAATGGATTGCCTTTGCTATCTCCAATATCAAGGTAAACCGGTTAAAGCATCAAGATTGTTTTCAGGCTTTGAATATGAACAACAGGTAAAAAGAATTGCTAAGCATTTTAACCAGGATGATATCAAATATCGAAATGTAGGTTTTGATGCGAAAATTGCTGATGAACTCAGAAAAAATAAAGTGCAGACCACGGTTACCGACTTAAAACAATCCCAATTTGAAAAGCGCGATTTATCTGAATTCAAAAATGACGCATACGCGTACCATCAATTGATCATGGACCTTATTGATTTACAGGTAATATCGACTGACTTGGTTTTTAAAAACACAAAAAGGATTTTTGCAGACGGAGGATTTAGTAAAAACAGCGTTTATATGCATTTATTGGCTGCAGCTTTCCCCCGGATTGAAATTTACGCGGCGTCAATGCCTCAATCAACAGCACTTGGAGCAGCATTAAGTATACACAACGAATGGAACGCTGGGCCTGTCCCAAAAGATATTATTCAGCTAAATTATTACTCCCCAGGGTCCGCTACTCATTTGTGAGGGCACAACTACCAAAAATCAGGGCATAAAAAAAAGCCACCAGGCGTCCTGACGGCTTTTTAGCAATTGAATCTAAAATTCAATTATTTTACTCTAGCGCTTTTAGCAGGGATTAAAGGAACGATAATTATTGCTATTAAAAGGGCAACTTCTAGTACAGTGATCATGTTTTTGTTTTTAAAATAATTAATTAAACCATTGAAGACTTATTATCATTCAACCGGTTTAGGTAAGAACGATTAGTGTCTTTGGAACACTCAATGGCTAAAAACATGCCATTACCAAATAATTGTTTTTTACTTAAAAATTACAAAAAAAGAAAATCGCGAGATTTTAAAATTCAATTAAAAAGAAAATTGCGTCCTCTAAAAATTTTTGCGTTTAAAATATCTTCACAAAAAAATGCCCCTCAAAAAAGATAATTATTCGTTTTTAAAAAAAAATCACCGAAATCCGGGGAAAAATAGGCCACTTCGTGAAAATATGCGTGCAAAATGAGGTAATACACACATTTATACCCCAAATTTAAGGTCAATTCAATAAAAATTCATGATTTTCACACCCTTTTCGATGAAAATTTGCGCCCAATGGAAAATATCCCGAATGAAAGTTGCCAAATAAAATTTTTGACAATTTGTCACATAATCGTATATATGACAGTTTGTCATACGAAACAGGGTGGGAAAAGACTGCCAAACGCATGACAAAGTGTCAAAATGGGCAATTTTGCCATTTTTGATTGCAAAAACACCCCATGCCAACTTTATTTTGACAAATCAGCAAAAAATCAGGTACAAAAATGAAATGTTCGAAATAAAACGCTGATTATATCAAATTAAGCATTTTTTGAGTGGCTTTTATAGCCGAAACTGTCTGGTCGCTATCGAGCCCGCGGGTCTTAAATTCCTTGCCATTATAGTCCCAGGTAATGATGGTTTCGCAAAGCGCGTCAGATTTTCCACCGGGCGGGATGCGTACGGCATAATCAGTAAGCATGGGTAAAACCAGTTTCTTTTTGAGGTAAATAACCTTTAAGGCATTCATAAATGCATCGTACTGTCCGTCACCCTGCGAGTGTTCTTCAAACAGCTCGCCATTCACATTAATTCGCAAAGTAACGGATGGCCTCAAATTTTTTGAATGCGTAAGCACATAATTTTCGACATGCACTTTCTCTTCAATAGCATCGCTATCCAATATATCCGAAATAATATAGGGCAAATCAGATTGTGTTACAGTCTCTTTCCTATCCCCCAGTTCAATTACCTTTTCGGTAACCTTTTTCAGATCGGCATCGGAAAGGCGAATGCCCAATTGCAGCAGGTTATTCTCAATATTTGCTTTACCGCTTGTTTTGCCTAAAGCGTATTTACGCTGCCGCCCGAAACGCTCGGGCATCAGGTCATTAAAATAAAGGTTGTTCTTCTTATCCCCGTCAGCATGAATGCCAGCGGTTTGCGTAAACACGTTTTCACCCACGACCGGTTTGTTTACCGGCACCCTGAAGCCGGAGAAAGTTTCCACCAGTTTACTTACTGTATACAGGGATTTCTCTTCTACCGAGGTTTTTACATCCTTCACATAGTCATTCAAAACCGCTATGGTACTTGCAAGGGGCGCATTTCCTGCACGTTCACCCATACCATTGATGGTCAGGTGCAAACCTTTCACACCGGCATTCACGGCCTCAAGCACATTGGCTATGCTCAGATCATAATCATTATGTGCGTGGAAATCGAAGTGGATATGAGGATATTTTGGAATAATAGCATCAAGGTATTCCCTCGTTTCTGATGGGATTAAAACGCCTAAGGTATCAGGCAGCAAAATCCTTTTTACAGGCTGTGTAACTAAGAAATCAAGATACTGGAAAACATATTCCCTTGAATGGCGCATACCATTGCTCCAGTCTTCCAGGTATACATTGGTTTCTATACCATTTTCCTTCGCGTAAGCAATGGTTTCGGCTACCTCTTTAAAATGCTGTTCAGGTGTTTTCTTGAGCTGGTAAGTGAGGTGATTTAATGAGCCTTTAGTAAGCAGGTTCATTACTTTAGCACCGGCTTGCAGCATCCAATCCACAGAGGTCTTGCCGTCAGTGAAGGTCAGCACTTCTATCTTATCGATAAAACCGTTTTCGGTTGCCCATTCGGTGATCTTCTTTACGGCCTGGAACTCCCCTTCAGATACCCTTGCCGAGGCAATCTCAATGCGGTCAACCTTTACTTCGGTTAGCAATAGCTGCGCAATGGTTAGTTTCTCTGAGGCAGAAAAGGATACACCGCTGGTTTGTTCACCATCCCGCAGTGTGGTATCCATTATTTCGATATGACGTTTAGTTCCGGGCATTTTTATAATTGATATCCATATTACCAACGTTTAAATGAGGGCAATATGATTTTAAACAGGAGTGCAATAATCGGAAAAACTAAGGTAAATCGGTAATTTTTGTCAAGAAAACTCTAAAGACTATGGATTAGATGGATTTTTTGTCTTTTAATAAAACGCTAATATCTTCCCAGTACATCCAGTGGGCATTTAAATTCTCAGCACCCAATGCAGCATAAAACCTTCGGGCGTCATCATTTCCGGGGTCGACGCAGATTTTTAAGGCCTTTTGTTCGATAAACCAGGCTGCCAGCATACGCACCAACTCGGTTGCGATGCCTTTTCTTCTATGTGTTCGTGTTACGTCAATCCATTCCAGCTCGCCTTCACATTCAAGGCGTTGGGTAAGATGACCAGCTATAAAACCAATAATTATATCATTTTCTACAGCAACATAAACCACACGCGGCATTAAGGCTTTTTGTGGGTGATGCTCACCTTTCATATAGCCAGTGATGCGTGGTACCCAGTATTCTGCTTCGCCCCAGCCTTCTGAACGTAATCGGGCCAAAGACGGGATATCGGCTAAAGTTCCTTCCCTGTATTCTACTCTCATTACATAAACTTCAACGAATTCCCCGGCGAAATATGTGTGGTTTTGATGGAAGGAAAATTCCTGTACATCCATTCGAGCATAAACTGCGAGCCCCATTCCTCGCTGGCAATATGTCCCACAACCACTAAGGATAGCTTATCTCCTTTAGCCTGCGCATCCCGCACATATTCAGCGGTTTCCCATTCAGATAACTCACCGCAAACCAGCACATCGGGCTTTACTTTTTGTATTGCCTGTATTTGTCGCATACCTCCCGGCGCGCCGGGCAAAAACAACACCCGCTTACATTCCTGCCCCGGCTCGCCGACGTAGCGCACCATTTGTATGTTGAGCCTTTGCTTCAGGTGCCCTACAAGCCCTTTCAGTGAACTTCCTGGAAGCGTCAGGATATTCGGGGTGTCCTTATCGGCATATTGCGTCCATCCCAACTGCTCTAATTGCGCTTTGGTAACACCATCCGGCTTATGTGTATGGATGTAATCATGATTACGCCACACCGCGATATTATGCTGCTTCAGCAAGTCGGCTTTATATTGATATACGTCGTCATTCTTTAGCCAGTCGGTATTATCCTCGTGATTGTAGAAGGTAGGTTCATGCGCAATAATGAAATTTGCACCGAGGTCAACAGCCTTACGGATCATATCGATGGTGGCAAACATCGTCGTCAAAACGCCGGTCACCACCGTATCCGGACTGCCGGACTTGAGCGTATCCACCGTATGGGACAAGTTGCCAACGCCTACCTCGGCGATAAACTTATCTATGATCCGCTTCACTGTAACCGGGTCATCTGTGTTCAAAAACCGGGCGGCTTTACCCGCCAAAGGTGACGCCAGAGTGATACCGGCGGTAGCTATACCTGCGTTACGGATAAATTTGCGTCGTGTAATGTTGTCGTTTATCATGGTGAATGGATTAAATCAATCTAAATTGAAGCGCTGTCCTCATCGAGGAACAAAACAGCGCTCGGATGTTTGAGCAATACACTTGCCGGGCATTCCTCGTTTATGCGGCCCGACAAAGTATGTTTTACCGCATTGGCCTTATTCCTTCCGGGAACCATGCAATAAATATGTTTCCCGGCCATTAATGCTGGAACGGTCAAGGTTAGTGCATGCGTGGGCACTTCCGGCAGTTTAGCAAAACAGCCATCATTTACCTGTTGTTGCCTGCATGCCTCGTCAAGGTCAACTATCTTGACCTTAAACGGATCATTAAAATCAGCTACATGCGGGTCGTTAAAAGCGATGTGCCCATTTTCTCCGATGCCCATGCAAACAATATCGGGCGAATATTCGGTTAGCAGCTTTGCATATCGCATGCATTCAGCATCCGGATTACCGGCATTTCCATCCAGATAGTTTACTGTATTTAAGGACACATGCTTAAATATTTTTTCCCTCAGAAATGACCCGAACTTTTGCGGAGCATTTTCAGGCAAACCGATATATTCATCCATGTGAAAAGCATTAACGCGTTTCCAGTCTACATCTTTTGATTTAATTAATGAATCCAAAAATTCATTTTGCGATGGTGCAGCTGCAAAAATAATATTGACAAATTGCTGCTCTTTTAGTAATTCTATAATTCGCTTAGCTATAATTGCAGCGGCAGATTGGCCCATCGTTAACCTGTCGGGATACACGTGCACATCTAAATTATTGACCCTGAATTCACTCGTCATAATTAACTTTGATAAACGATTTTCCCATTAATAATGGTTGTATCAATTTGAATATTCTCATCAAATATCACAATATCCGCATCCTTCCCAACTTCTAATGAACCTTTACGATCATTAATATTCATAATGCGCGCCGGTGTTTCCGATGCCATACGCACCGCTTCAATTAAGGGAACATCCGCCATTTGAATCATATTCCACACCAGCCTGTCAAACGTCGCGACGCTGCCCGCAAATGAATTACGATCAGGCATCTTGGCTACGCCATCTTCCACTATTACTTTGGTTCCGTTTTTAAGTCCACCTAAAATACTCTCGCCCGGCGGCATGCCTGCCGCGCGCATGGCATCAGTTATTAAAGCCGTTCGGCCGGGTCCTTTTATTTTGTAAATCAATTTCAGTAAAGGCGCTGGCAAATGCACTCCATCGGCGATAACCTCCACATCCATTTTATCGATCAAATAAGCACTTTCTATCACCCCGGCATATCTATAAGCATTACGTCGCGTTACCCCGGACATGGCCGAATAAAAATGCGTCGCAAGCGTATAGCCGTTATTAAAAGCCTCTATTACGTCCTCATAAATTGCGTCTGTATGGGCAATAGCAGGCAAAACGCCATTTGAAACCATATACTTCCCAAATTCTATAGCTCCTTTTAACTCAGGCGCAGCGCTCCATCGTTTGATATGCTTTGATTTAGATAGGACTTCTTTATATTCCGCGGGATCAGGTTCACGGATAAACCGCGGATCCTGCGCACCGCGCTGATTTAACGCAAAATATGGGCCTTCTATATGTATTCCCGCAAATTGGGAACCGGAGATATTCAGTTTATTCGCTTTGTCATAAATTCTTAAAGTTTCCAGCAGATCATCTTTTTCGCAACTAAGCGTAGTTGGGAACATGGTCGTTGTACCGTGCTTTGCGTGCAATGGAGCTATGCCGAGAAAAGCCTCAACCGTATTATCCATAAAATCGTGGCCACCGCCACCATGCACATGGATATCGATAAACCCGGGGCTTACATATTTGCCGCCCGCATCTATCTCAATAGCACCCGGGGCATCAATATTCGAGCTACTTACCGCTATTATTTTGCCATCATCGAACAGGATACTTCCCCCTTTCAGAATCCCCTGAGGCGCAATAATTCGTCCGTTAGTTATCTTTCGCTGCATCATCTGTTTTTTTGCGGGACAGCCTATCGTACAATAACTTAGCCTTTGCATTGCGCAGCTCGTTCTCCTGCGCTATTTCAGCAGGATATAAATAATCACGATTTGCAAGTTCGAACAATGCATCCAGGCTCTCGCCACGTTTCATCAGGCTTTCCAATTTAGTGAGTACCAGGGGAATTTCCTTAGAATCAAAATCCGGCGCGTTTAACCTGTTTTCGATAAATTCATAACTGAGATAGTAAAGCCGGATACTCATCATCAGGCGATACTGCTCAAATTCTATCTTGTTTTTTGCAGGATTTAAAGCGTTTATTGCGTCCAAAGCGTGCATCGTGCTATCCAGCAATTGATTGATTGAAACAGGGGTCGGAGAAATAACTTTTCCCTGTACTACCTGGTACGGAGTTGCATTCAGTGCTTTCCAAAACGCCTGGGCCTGCCCAACGCGCAAGCCGTACTGCTCATTCGCATATTTTATAACAAACGCATCAATATCTAATGGTTTGGATGATCTCAAACTTTCAATGTACGCAGCTAAAAGCATATTAAACCCGCTGATGGGATACACATGCCTGATGGCATACAGGTCGAGCAGGTTTTCATCTGTCTCCCAAACCGGGGAGTAGCCACCGGAGGTCGACCATGACGTCATGATCATGCCCTTATACCCTAACTTACGGCATTCGGGAACAAAATCCCGGATATTTTTAAAATGCTTTTCCCACATCGTCAGGAAATAATTGTCAGGGTGCGAGCGTAGTGCCGGGGCTCCCCAAATCTCGTAACCGCTGGCTACCAATTTTTGATGCTCGCCAAAATTGTTCATATCCCAGCCATAGTTCCAGTCAATTAATATTGTTCCTTTCGGGAGCAGGTTTATAGCATCGGGGTATTTCAAAGCAATATCTGCCCACATAACAGGCGTCTTACCCAGTTTGATCACAATATTGCAAAGCATCCGGATGTAATCGATATACAATTTGGATTTGCCCTCCTTCGCAACCATCAATTTGCACCGTTCGTCGTGCCCAAGTAAATATGTCTCATCACCACCAATGTGAATATACTTTGAAGTGTGGGTAGATGCCAGCTCGGTGTATAAATCGGTAAAAAGAGCGCTGTCCTGTTTGGTTTGCAGCGGGCATACCTGGGAGTAATCCTTTTGGTCCTCGCGCAAGTCTTTGTATTCCTCGTTCCGCAGGATATATTCCACATGCCCGAAGCTCTGCTGCAACGGTATAACGTCTATACCCAAATCATTGCAATACTTTACAAAATCGACGATCTCGGCTTTGGTATAAGCATAACGATTTGGGATAAGCGGGTGTTTCTCAAACGGGTAGGTACCCTCCCACTCCATAATGAGCGTATTGAGACCTGATTCGCTTAGTTTTTTTGCAAATGCCTTTAAAGCCGGCATCGGCATCACCTGTATCCTAAGGTCCAGGTGGAAACCCCTGACCTTAAATTGATTATTGGGCGTTTGGGCAAATCCCGCTTGGAGGCAGCAAATGAACAACAATAGAAATAACAGGCTTTTCTTCATAATTGGTTACAAGTTTGGCGACTTGCCTACGATACCAAGTTAAAGAAAATCTGCTTATTTAAAATTGATGGTAAATTCGGTTTGATGCTCCGCGATAGTCTTTAAAGAAAACTCATAGCCATGATTCATCAAAATTTCGCGAACCAAAGTTAGTCCTATACCTTGCCCGTCTTTTTTTGTGCTATAAAATGGGGTAAATAGCTGTTCGCTTTGCGCGGGGCTGATCCCTTTACCACTATCTGTGATGACCAGTTGTCTCGCCCGCGTATTGGTGGTAAATTTTACAGTTCCTTCCTGCCCAACGGCTTCAATCGCATTTTTCACAATATTGATTAGCGCCTGTTCCATTTGCTGTTCATCAGCCGAAATATAAAATGGTTCGGTACCCGTTTCGACCAACAATTTGACGTCTTTCTCTGATGCCTTAAATTCCATCAATTTAGAAACAGAAATAATCAAATGATTCAGGTCTATGCGTTTCCTGTTTGCTTCGGGCAGTTTTACCAGGTCGGCAAAGTTGCGCATAAACAGGTTGAGGTTTTGGTTACGATCGAGCGCCACCTGCAGGGCATCTTTCAAATCATCAGAATGATGGCCCTCCCACAAAGGGTCAGCGGTAAGAGCCGTTTGGATGATGGAATTCACAGGCCCGATAGTATTGTTCACCTCGTGCGCCATCATGCGTATCACCTTACCATAGACATTCTTTTCGGCAGCTAATATCTCAGCCGTTAATTCTTCAATCATAATAAAATCGCGCGAGAAGCCACGGTCAATAAAATGCGAGCGTTGCAGTTTGTAGGTGGCTGCACCATCGAGTTTGATAGTTTTAGGCTCGCCGTGTTTTAAATCCTTAATGTGCTTCAAAAAATTATCAGGCAAATATTCAACCGAACGGTTAAGCAGTTCCTTTTCGTTTACATCCAATATTTCGGCTGCTTTTGG
>Ga0207080_1037_pt1 | contig 31380 bp, 37 predicted proteins | sample Alteio_BWMinHeat_58_FD_153532 | JGI IMG/M metagenome (GOLD analysis project Ga0207080, IMG submission 153532) | Enriched cells from forest soil in Barre Woods Harvard Forest LTER site, Petersham, Massachusetts, United States -... | ecosystem: Environmental > Terrestrial > Soil > Temperate forest >...
ATTCCTTTCCGGAGATAATTACGGAAGGCTTTGCCATATTCGCTATGCTTCTCATTCGCTTTGAAGCTGTCGTTTTCACCACCAAGCATTGGCCGGTTATTAGCGGTCTCAAACTGGTCCAGGCGTTTTTTATAATTATCTAAAGTTGAACTGATATTGTTAAGATGTTCATCATACAATGGGTCGGAATGTCCTTTGCGTTCAATTTCGCGCAGACGCGTATCATTAATCTGCTTGAATTGTTCCCATGCGTTTCCTAGTGACGCGACGCGGTCAGTAATTTCGCTTATAGTCATATTTTTCCTTTTGATTTGATTGTTAGAATACGCCCCCCAGTTTTTGTGGGGGATGGTTGGAGAGAGGGGAATATTGAAAAGTATTTTTCTAAAATACTGTCAGGTTCTTAAGATATTTATTGCCTCATCCAACGTATGAACGAGGTGAATAAGTTGTCCCGACCTTAGCGCCTGATTCCATTCTTTGATGTCATCGCTACTAAATTCAGGGATTGCCTGTTTAACCACTGTTACATTGGCAGCAGCATTAGCCGGAAAAGTTACAAGGCTTATTTCCCATAACTCGACTTCCGACAACGACCGTATGCTGTTTTTAGCGTTAATAGTATAACGCACCGGCGAATATCCTATCGAAAGCCCGCTGATTGCCCCCGCCTTCAATAGGGTGTGTGCTTCTTTAGCACGTTGTACATTGAGTAAAAGCCGGCCCTCGACGTACAAACCACGGGCATCTTCAAAAATCATTTCAAAGACGCCGATCGGTTCTTCCTGTTGATGCTGCCATAGTAATTTTATGTCGCTGATGCGCCCCTTAACCGTTTGGGAAAAGGCACCGCGCAGGATAATATCACGCTGGTTGTCAACTATATTGAATACGCTGGCATACCCGGCAAAACGTCCCTGATTATCAATCGATTTAAGATTCAGATTGAAGTCAAGTTTCTTGCGTTCGCGCATGCTGGCGCTAATTTTCCGGTCAAAATACATGAGAAAACCTTTTAATTAAATAAGGCTGTTACCGATAAAACGGTGGAATCACAGCTAAGAATGCAGGGTGATTATCTTATTTTTTTTCAGCTGCTATACGGAATTCAACCCGCACTTCGTCCTTGATGACATCATCCCGGGACCATTCGCCCTGGCCAATATCATAGTCCTTGCGATGCAAAGTAACAGAGCCGGTAGCAACTGCATTTTTATCGTCAAAATGTACCATCTGGAAATTCAGTACAACCGGCGCTGTTTTTCCGCGCAATGTCAACTGACCGTCGGCGTAATAATTATCAGAAGATGGCATACGGGTTAATTTTTTGCATATAAAAATTGCCTTTGGGAAAGCATCCGCAGACAGCCAGTCCGGCATTTTGATATTCTTTAAAACATCCGGATCAGCAACCACTACGCTGCCGATGGCCACATTGACAGTAATGCTGCTCTGGTCCAGGTGATCAGGATCGAAACGGATATCGGTAGTAAAATCCTCAAATTTGCCTTCTACCGGTGCACCATTCTGAATAGCAAAAAACTTCAGGAAACTTTTCGACTTAACCATCTCGTAAGCCGGAACATCGGCAAGCGTAGCTGCTGCGATAAACAATGTGCTGGCAGCCAGACATGGAATCAGTAGTATTTTCAAAATGTGGCGCATATTATTCCTCTTTTGTAAAAGGTAGCATACGGCGAAGCACATTATTCTTATAGTGATAATGATGCAATAGGGCAGCGAGTACATGAAGTACTATCATCACTATCAGGACCCACGCCAAGGTTTCATGCACTTCCATGAAAGTAACTTTCAATGCCCGGTCAGGCATAACAAGGTTCGGAAGGGTAAACAGCCCAAAAACCGAGACGGGAAGACCGGCCGCCGACGACATAGCCCAGCCGGAAAGTGGCATGGAAAACATAAGTACATACAGCAATCCGTGCCCGACATGGGCAAGGAATTTCTCCCATGCTTTCAGCATATCCGGCAATACAGGCTGGTCGTTCATGATTTTCCATGAAATCCGCAGCACTGCCAGTGTTAACACGGTAATGCCAAAGGATTTGTGCAGGCCATAAATTTTAAACTTGTCCGGACTCACAGGCATATCGGTCATAATTAACCCGACCGCTAATAATCCGATGATAATGAAAGCCATGAACCAATGAAACATTTTGGCGACACTGCCGTAGGCCTGTTTAGTGTTGCGTAAGGGCATGTGGTATCCTTTTTCAGCAGGATAATTTTTTAAAAGGCAAAGCGCAAATGATTTTCCAGCCAAGAATGAGGCGCTGGATTATTAACATCGGCGATCCATTTCATAAGCTAGTCTTCTTCGTTTTTTAATTAATCCACCTGCGTCCACGCATCCAAAGGCACTTGGAATTCTTTTAATGCACAGTTTTTTGCCAGATACAGTGAATCCAACAAATAATCATAGGTATCCTTACCATCGATGTAGATATAAAGAGCGTATTGCGGCAATTGTTCCTTAGTACGAGCATTAGTGTATGTTTTTTCCTTAATAATAAAATTCATGGGAACGGGGGTCTGTATTTCTGCTGTTAATTTCATAAATCATTCCTTGCCCTAATCATCTATAAAGTAATATCTATGCTGATCACCTGAATCTACCCAATCTCCATCTGCATTTTATTCTTCCATATCAAAATAAAAACAATCTTTACCATCATCTGGAGCAAATGCCGTTCCTCTATCGCCTGCCTAAACGTCAAGAAGTTATGGGGTAGCTTGTTTTGTCCCTGCCTTTTTGTCTTCGTCGATAATTTTTTGTATTTCGACATCGGAATAGCCTGCTGATTTTAATAAATCAGTCTCACTCTGATACACTGCTTGGGAGTTGTATGACGCAGCTGTAAATACGCCATCCATAGATTTATTAATTAATTCCACTGTCTGTTTTGCCATCAATTTATTCTGTTCTGTGATAGCTTTTACTTCCGCTACTTTCTGATTAATAATGGCGACACCAGCAAGATTAATGTTATATTCATTAGAGCCAATTAAAAACAATACGGAAACAAGAATAAAAAGCACTGTTATACAAGCATAACTTTGCCAGTGTTGGGTCTTATCAGTGTAGATTTGCCGCCCTAAATAGAAAATCCCAATTATCGGAGTAAGAATCGCAGCCCATATCATATTTTAACCGTAAATATTTGAGATTAATTATCTATTAGCAGACCATACCCACACCCGCCTAAACGTCAAGCCAGAATCATTTCGCGGGCAGCAACAGCTTTTCCGCGCGCCAGATGCTCTTCGTGATTCGGATCATGAATAACCACGGTCCCGCTTTCATCATCCCAATAAGCACTACGATCCCTCCCAAGACTTCTAACCGCATCAGGATCAGTCAAGATGCTAGTGAGGTCTGGATGTTTTAATCTTGCTATTGAGCGCCCCATAGCCGACGGCGGCTCGTTTTTCGTCATCAGTCAGGAACGTTGCCTTTTGCACGCGATCCCAGATGGCCTGATTGCGGATCGCCAATGCCGAAATACCATCCGTATCGGGACAAAGTTCATATTGGCCTCCGAACATGGGTACAAGCCAGCTGTTTAATGCGTCGGTGGTAGCGCATACCAGCGGCACGACAGTTTGTTCCCATAACGCCAGCCGCGCCTCCTGTAGGTTGGAATAGGTATTATCACCGGGTATGCCGAGCAATTGCGGTGGAACGCCAAACGCCAAGGCAATATCGCGGGCCGAAGAATTTTTGGCTTCGACAAAATCCATATCCTTCGGCGTCAGGCTCATTTCCTTCCATTCAAGCCCGCCTTCGAGAAGCAATGGCCGGCCGGCATTTGCTGCACCGGTAAATTGCTCGTCAATCTGCAATTTGACCCGATTATATTGATCCTCGGATAGTATTCCGCCACCTGAGCTATCGACGCGAACGACCAATGCCCCGCTAGGGCGGGCGCCATTTTGCAGCAACGCCTGATTCCATGCCCCGGACTGGTTATGCTGGTCGATGCTATAGGCTGCCGCTTCAACTGGCGAAAGCCCATACCAGTCATTAAGCGGGTGAAATGTTTTCAAATGGAGGATACGTGATTTTCCGCTGATGCGATCTACAGGGAAGTCAGTGGATTGCCCATTGACTGTGTAACGATAGCCCGCTGGCATAGTCCCCTTCCCGGCAATGACCGCCATACGGTCTGGCCTGAGCAGATGCAGCTCGACGGGTTGCATGTCTTTTGGACCCACGGCTTGTATAAATGCATTACCGCTGATAAGGCGGTACTGATAGAGCGCCTGGAAAAATTCACCCTTCTCCTGTGTTGGGTTTGCCTGTTTGATAAGGTCGAGGATAGGGTGCGTGCTGATTTCGCGGCGCACACGCTTCGGCCCAATATCATAAAGCTTAAATTTCACTGATGCCGCAGCCCCCGAAACCATGTCCATGGCGCGATGTGCAACAACATTCCTGACATACGCTTCCAGTGAAAACTGCGGATAATTGCGATCCATCCATACAGGCTGCCCCGGCATCACCATGTAGGAGCGTACACCAGACGCCAGCAATGAATCTGTGAACAAATCCTTATGTGACATTCTTTTGCCAGGTTTGCTTTTATTACTTTTATTCCGTGCGAACAGACGGCGAAGTCCTGAAAATAGATGCGTGTGCTCAGCCCGAGTAACAGTCATGCCTGTCTCCTGTAAAAAGCAAAATGTGATATAAGGGTTTTATCAGTGGGGATATGGCGATGGAGTCGCCCTCAGCGACAAAATCATCAGCCTATATTTAAGAACTAACCTTGATGGTAATGGTCAGGAAGAGGAGAAAATAAAATATTTAGATAAACTTTATGCTCAAAGACGGCAGTAAAAAAAAACCAGCCCTGATCTTGTGTTGCCAGGGGCTGGTTAATCCAGTTATTAATTCGGTCCTCGCGATTTAATTCCGTCCTCGCGAATTCTGAGGCCCTTCAACAGCTATATCACTGCACAATTCATGACAACATTGCTTTACGCAATCTTGAGTATGATGCGATAAACCTCTTTGCGGTAGTACTGTATTTAGCCCTTTTTCTATTTCATCCACTTGAAATTTAGGTATCATACCCACCCCCCTGCTGTATATTTTATGATCCATTTTTTTCTTTTAATTCACGATTTTTAACCAGAACTTCGGCAAGATTGAGGGCAATGCCCCGCACGTGCGCTGGCTGTAGCAGCATTCCCGATTCGTCCCGTTTGTCTTTGAAAAAAGCCATAAGGCGCGGAAACATACGGTCAGCTATCATCAGAATAATCTGGCCTTTGGTTTTCGGCTCTTCACGCCTGATTACCTTAATGCCGCTGGTCTGCATTTTCGACGTTTCCGACGATTTAGCTTTTTCGACCCAGTTACCAATAGAATCATTTGGCATAAGGAAACCTTTTGGTTAACAAATGGTTTATTTATATAGGATGATACCCTATTATATTTAACAAAAAGTTAATTACGTTAACTAGTTTCTTCTTTTATATTCTTCGTATCCTTAAACGCTCCCAAACCGAAGCCCTGAGCCAATCTAAATACTGTGTTAAAGCATCCACCTGATCATCGTGATTTCCACCGGGAAAAGCAAAAATTTCACTTTCAAAATCAGCAAGCCACGGAGCTTGTTCTGGCAAAAATACTTTTCCTGCCTCTATTAATGCAGATACCGCTGCAAACCGCGTTATTTTGTCATGTTTTGGATTGATCGCAATGACCGGCAAAGTAGTTTCGTGATGTATATCTTGCAGCAACTGCTGGCCGCTGGCGCGATCTTCAATCAGTATAGCCTGCGGTTCCCAGCGCTTTACTAATGCGTAAAACGCTTTCTTCAGGTCCGGATATTCAAGACGCATAAGGCTGGCATCCAGCAAATAACAGCGGCCATTAGACTCAGCAAAGGTAAGACAGACACTGGCATCATGCGCATCGCCATTTTTGATGGCGGTGTCCCAGCTTTGAACTCGGCGTTCAATATTTTCCGGAACTGATTTATAACGTCCAAACCACCATGATCTCACCATGTTCCCATCTTCAGCTAATGGCTGTTGCTGGTATTGCGAAGCAAATGCCGCACTACCTAGTTCACCTTTTGCGCGCTCGATTAATTGTATGCTTTCACGCATGGGGTGCAGTAATTCGCCATGTTCCCTGATTTTTTTTACATTTCCTAAGTCATAGAACCCTGCCTTTAATGCCACTGCCGGCAGGCATAAATGCTGCCAGCCGGGTTTAGATAGCAGATAGCCGGTCATGTCGTGTTGATGTAAACGCTGCATGACAAGCACGATAGCGCCCTTATGCTTATCATCCAGGCGCGTGGCGAAAGTATGTTCAAACCAGCCGTTAATATGATTGCGCCATTGTTTGTTCATGGCCTGGAGGGGATTTAACGGATCATCGATGATTAAAAAATTACCGCCTTCGCCCAGCGTGCTCCCACCGACAGAGGTAGCAAATCGATACCCTCTCTGGGTGGTCATGAATTTATGCTTTTCATTCTGATCGCGTGTCAGTGTAGTTTTTGGAAAAATTTCCCTATACCAGGGGGAATTGAGAACCAATCGGCAATCCAGCGAATGTTTGATACTAAGTGAGGAAGCATAACTAGAGGTGATGATACGGCTTCTGGGATCTTGTCCTAACAACCAGGCAGGCCACGCAACACTCACACATACTGATTTCAGCGACCGCGGTGGCATATTGATAATTAAGCGGGTGATTTCAGATCGGCGCACCGCTTCTAAATATTCCGCGATCAACTCAATATGCCAGTTAGGAAGATATAAGGCTCCTGGATCGACGGTAGAAAATGTTTTGCCAATAAAAGTCGAAAAATCACTTTTAAGTAATTTATCAAAGCAATTTGACATAGGAAATCACCTGATAATGCCGATAAACATGGGACAAATCTTTAAAACAGCCAATTATTGAAAATTGGCCAGTTCTCAAGAACAGCGAGCTAAATTAACCATATGAAAATATTATATTTATTTGATAATAGCCGTGCAGTATTCAGATCAAGACTGCCGCAAATTAACGATTGTGCTTATAACTAATATATTATCAAAAATATCCTGTAAGCTAGTGTCCCGGAAGGGGAAAACTGCACTATCCTGCACTAATTCACCTTATTGTTACAACCCTGTCATATCCACATTAACTGACACGTAACACCATATTGACAGCCGCTCTGCTATCATCTGAGTATGAAAGAAGGGTTGATTAGGTGATATGGCATTAGTACAGGGTTTATTAGAACGTATAGATAATACGTTCTACACAATAGCTGCTTCCTTGGTTCCGCGTCCGCCTGATAACGCTGCGGCTGCTGAGGAGCATAAATTGCCACCGTTTGGCGGGACAAAAAATGATGGCCAACTGCGTGATGATGGCAGCATCGTTCTTAACAGTGTTGTATTGCCAAAACTGGTAGCCGACCAGATAAGAAGGCTTGGCTATGACTTGTTATCTTATAATGAAGGCCAGCTTGAAGCGGCTACTCTTGGTTGTGCGGTTGACTGCAACCTTATTGATGATCCGGACGGAGTCAATTTTTTCGATGACCTGCAATTGGATGAACGTGAACGTGCAAAAGACGACCGCGACAAAGATGACGATGAAGTAATAGATGATCTAGAACAGGAACGTGAAGATGACGACAATGAAGTAGAAGAACTTGATCTTTACTGCCGGAACATGCTGCGCCCGGGCCGTGGAAACGTATTTATAGAACCGTCTGAAGCGACAGGCTCAGTATTCTTTGACCGGCAATTCAGAGAAAAAATAAAGAACGAGCGTGACCAGCAACGAGAACGAAAAAAACGCAGCCTATACGCTAATGATGATGGCGAAGAAGGTGAGCGAGAAAAACCGGAACGAAAAAAACGCAACCCACTTTCTAAAGAAGATGGCGGCGAAAAAATGTCTTCGCACACCTGAATATATAATCAGCTCAAATATATCCTTCCTGAACATTTATTATTGCGTAATTTGAAATAGTAGATTCAAATTTTATGCATAATTACATCACCCCCAATTATATCAGCCCAATTCGCCAGTTAATTGTTCTTAATTTACAGAAAATCGCTATACGCAGTACAGGCTGCATATTCATTTAATATAATCTATTTTCGATACATAATTTTAGGATATATCTTATTTTATTAAGACATATCCCATTATTTAAATATACTGAACTTTTTATGTTTCAAAAAAATGCAGAGAGGGTTTCATTATAACACAAGATATTCATGTAGATCGCGAAAAAAGCACTCCACTAATAATTGAAACAACTAATCCTAAACAAAAAACCAAGCATATTTCCCAGAAACCATTTGAGTGGCTTAGTGATCTTAATCATCAGGTACGTGGCGAGACCGCCCTTTGGGTTGCAGTTATTACACAGGCCATGATGGATGCATTAAGTCATTCGAAGAGTAGTGAAGCAAGATATCACAAACATGAAGCTATTTGCTGGCTTTCCAGTAACAGCCGTAATTTCATAATAGTTTGCCATTTTGCCAATCTGGACCCTGACTATGTACGACGGAAAGCTAAGCGTGCGCTGATTGCACCATTGGCATGGCGTGCAGAGGCAGGAAAAGGCAGTAGATACTTAGAGCGCAAAGCGTATCGCCAACGCCAGAAAAAATCTGAAAAACCTTCATTGCCGCTTAACGATATAAATCAAGATGTTGAAAAGATAATTATCGGCCCATGGAGCATCCAGGGAGATTGATTTACAACGCCTGGCATCACAAGCCTATCCCATAATTCACTTAACTTATCAGCCGGATCGCCAATGTGTGCGCGGGAAGCCTTGGGCTGTTTTAAAATATTCAAAACAATATCAGAACGCAAACCAATGGAGCTATTGCATGAATGAATATCGTGAACGCGATGAACAAAAAAGCGCTACTATTCTATACTTCCCGCGCAAACGCGGGCGGCCCAAATCCGCACAAAAAGGCAGCGACAGCGGCACGCCTGAACTGGCAATGAAAAGGCTACTGGGAGAAACAGCAGAAACACTGGATTTGTGTCTTGAGCGCGGTATCATTAATGCGCAGCAACACTGGTGCGGTATCCACTTGCGCTGGCTCTATACGTTGCGGTATGGAGCTCCAGGGTTACGTGCCATCGATCCTACCCATATTGGCGGCATGGAGGTCAAAATTGACGACCCGGAATGGCGTATCGCCCGGGAAAAAGAATACAGCGATGCTATCAAAAAAATTACCGTTAGTGGTCATGCTTTATTGCTGATGAACCTGTGCATTTACAATGAACGTCCTAAATTTTTAAACCTGACGTCACAGACAATGAATAAAGACCTTAAAGAAACGACAGAAATGCTGGCGAACCTTCGCGACGGGCGGATATACTCACAAAACTTTGGGGAAGATAGATGCTTTGCCGATTTTATTTTTGTCTGGCAGCAGGCATCTTATTTGGCAGATCGCCCTGAACAGCTGCTGTATCTTCAGATAGAGGAGCTTTTTCTCCATTTCCTGAAGCTTTAGTCCATAGGTTAAAGGCTACGCTTTCAAGCCCTCCTGCCGCGGCATCCATGGCTTCCACAGGCCCCGGAAGAAAAGCATCTATTGCATCTCCAGTTCTTACTATCTCTTCAGGACCCGTAAAAGGATTCAAAATCCTGAATATTTTATTTAAAAACTCCATTGTCTAGTTCCTGAAACAAGTAATTGTTTTCTGGATTTAGAGTCATAGAAACTCCACCGCATTAGTATAATACCACCAAGGAACAGCTGATACATAATGAATTTTTTGTGTCAATCAACGATTTTTTACAATAACAATTTGTTATATATAAATATTATGGCGTCGGATATACGCCACTTAATACTAACTGGACGCGTAAATCGCTTTGTAAGCGTTCCAGCCCCGCCTTATCCATTCCCTCACAGCGTGCAACCAGCACCGGCTGGGTATTCGACGCACGCAGCAGCCACCAGCCATCATCCGTATTCACCCGCATTCCATCAATGTCGATAAAATTAGCCCCATCTTTCTTCAATCTTTCTTTGACTTCATCTATAACCACAAATTTACGTTCATCATCGCAATGGAAGCGAATTTCAGGCGTATTAACCCTCTTTGGTAATGCCTTACGTAGATCAGACAATCTTTTTCCTGAACGGGATAACAATCCCAGTAAACGCACAGCCGCATATAACCCATCGTCATAGCCAAAATATTTATCAGCGAAAAATATATGGCCACTCATTTCCCCGGCGAGAGGCGCACCTGTTTCAGCCATTTTCGATTTAATCAATGAATGGCCGGTTTTCCACATCAAAGGCTGGCCACCCAACTGTGCTATTTCATCAAAGAGCGCCCCGCTAGCTTTCACATCGGCAATAATCGTAGCGCCGGGAATTTCACGAAGCACATCAGCACTGTATAGCATCAGCAATTGATCTCCCCATAAAATTTCCCCCTCATCATCGATAACTCCTACGCGGTCGCCGTCACCGTCAAAAGCGATTCCCGCATCAAGGCCCGTTTTTTTTACTGTTGCGATTAGTTGGACTAAATTCTCTGGTACGGTCGGATCAGGATGATGGGCAGGAAATGTTCCATCGATTATTGCATTCAGCAATGCGTGCATTCCGGGCAAGCGATCGCAAAGCGATGTCATAATCTCACCAGTTGCACCATTGCCCGCATCCCATGCCACATTGAGAGCACCAACACCATCATAGGCTTTTACCAAGGTATCGACATAGGCTTCCCGCACATCCCGGCGTTCCGACTCACCCTTACCCTCGGTAAAATCGCCATGCCCACCGATAGTGCGTAACGACATAATCGACTGGCCAAAGAAAGGGCCGCCCTGAAAAACAAATTTAAAGCCATTGTGATCGGGAGGATTGTGAGAACCTGTTATCATGACGGCGCCCGCTGCTTTGAGCGTATAAGCGGCAAAATACAGCATTGGCGTAGGCCCCAACCCTATATCAATGACGTTAACACCCGAATCCATTATTCCGCGGCATACCGCGTCCTTCATTTCAGGTGAACTCAGGCGGCCGTCATAAGCCACACAAATAAATCCACCTGGTTGAGCCACAGCAACCTTGGTGGCAAATGCGCGGGCAATATGATAGGCGTCAGCAACATGCAAGGTCTTGCCGACCACACCACGGATATCATATTCACGAAAAATGGAAGGATCGAATTGATGAGGATTGGATGCCGGTTTGGCAAGTTTATTTGGCATAAGATATACTTTATTTGGTTGCTAAAGGAGTGTTAACTTTTGCGCTACTCACACGACGTTGTTCGGCGAGCTGGACAGTAATTTGTTTTGCCTTCTTTGAATCCATGAGAGACAGGATTGGTGCAATTTTCTTTTCTGACATTTTATCAATCACAAGTAAAAGAATTGGCATTTCCACCTCATCAAATATACGTGCAGCATCTTTGGGCTGCATATTTTCATAAATTTTGACCAGACTTCTTATTTTAGCATCTTCCTTATCATTATACTGGGCAAGCAATGAAGATACCTCTTTTTTCATGGAATCTATTTGTGCTATTTTATCATCAAGGCGTTTTTCAGTAGCATCCAACGCCGCTTCCTTAATTTCAATATTTTTTTCCCACCGATCTAATTCTTCCCTGCGTTTTACCAGGTTCTGCAGCAATTCCACTTCAACTGGGGTAAAACGATGATCCATAACATCGCCGGAAACCTCTGAAACAGCTGGGTTCTTAGTTTTATCCGGTGATTTATCCGATTTCTTTTCGGCCTTTTCATTACCCGCTTTAGCATCCGCACCTGGTTTAGCAGCATCACTTTTAGCATTTTCAGTTGGTTTATCTGCGGTCGCCGGAGCGGCATCGCTCTTGGTAGCCGGTATCTCTTTTTTTTCCGCAGGAGGATTGGTTTGCTCTGCCATAGCTTCTGTGCCACGCATGACATCAGCGATTCTGACACACATCAACAACATGGCCATGGTCATCAGTGCGGGTATGATACGAATACGAAACACAGCTACCCTTTATTTAAGAGACTGTTTGAGATAAAAGCACATACCCGAAGGGCGGTGAAGCACAGCGTAGCCAGAGTATAGTAGTTCTAACACAATAGCCTCAACCTTTTATCCCTGCTTTAATCATATCCAGAAGTTCCTGTTCAGCCCTGGAACGGTTGCGCACTGTCTGCGAATGCAGATCACGAACTGAGGGGCGTTCAGCAGCTTCCTCGACCTTGCCACGTCCCACCACCCTTTCCAGCACGGCTTCCAGTGATGCGGATGTTTTCTCGCGTATGGTTGGCGGTTTCTCGTACATTTTTACAGGTGGTGGAGCAATTTCAACCTGTTCCTGGGTGGTTTCCTGTATAGCCTGTTGTTCTGACATGACCCGGTTGCGTGCCCGGTTGACAGCCAAGCCTGCTTCCATCTGGTTGGCTAATTTATTGCCTTTTTCAATCATAAACGAAAGATCATCCAGAAGATAATTGGCTTTATCAATCCTGAACTGTATATTTTCACCGATTTTTTTGCTGGCGGTCTGCAGTGCTATGATGCTCTCAGAGGCACGCTGCGTTGATTCATCAAAATGTTTTAGCAATACGCCTAACTCGCTTCTACTATCTTGAAGTATTTTGATACGGCGGTTCAATAGCCAGCAGTAGCCAATAGTTACAGCAAGCAGAGCCACAATGATGATGTTCAGCAGAAAATTAACGATTACTCCAGTCACTTTTAGAACCTGTCTGGTTGAAGTTTACCGTGCCTGTAATGAAACAATACGGGACGCGGCAATTTTTGCCAACTAATAAATAAATAAAAATAGGGCGTTGTCAAAAACTAAACGTAATAACCTGCATCGCAAGCGGATAGCTTTAATCAGACAGGTTCCTGTGTCTCTTTCATTTTACGTTTAATCGATTCATGCACGGAGACTGCAATATTTTCTCCAATCCTCCCGAGTACACCTGTAGTCACAGGAATTCCACCACAACGTAATGTAACCGGATCATCCGGTGTACAATCCATAAGTAGCGTGCTTCCGACTTTTAATGCCATCACATCTTTAAGCGTCACTGTTTTCTCATCCAGGACCGCTTCGATTTCTACAATAGTACTACGTAGCTCCTTGCCAAGATGCTTTTCCCAAACGGTATCCTGACCAAAATTTTCTCCCATGAACATTTGCAATAGCAGATCACGTATCGGCTCCAATGTGGTATGGGGCAAAAGAACTTCAAGCATACCGCCGCGATCTTCCACCATATCTATGCGAAAACGTACAAGCAGCGCCGGATTACCGGGGCGGGTGATGGTAGCAAAACGCGGGTTGCTTTCAAGGCGATCAAAATGAAAGGACGCGGGCGACAAGGGTTCGAATGCACTGCTCATTTCGGCAAGGACAATATCGACCATGCGTTTGACAATATCCTGTTCGATAGTGGTGTATGGGCGCCCTTCGACACGCAGGGGCTTAGTCGCTTTGCGCCCACCGAGTAAAATATCCACCATTGAATAGATTTGCGAGCTATCAACAGTAACCAGTCCAAAATTTTCCCATTCCACCGCCCGAAATACTACCAATAGAGCTGGAAGCGGTATTGAATTAAGGTAATCCTCAAAGCGGATACTAACCATTGAGTCAAGACTGACATCCACGTTTTCTGAAGTAAAGTTACGTAATGATGTCGATAGCTGACGTACCATGCGATCGAAGACCACTTCCAGCATCGGAAGCTTCTCGTAGGCGGTCATCGACTTGTCTAAGATGGCAAAAATGCCATCGTTTCTATTGCTGCCACCTTCCTTTTTAACATCAAAACCAAGCAGAGTATCAATTTCATCCTGATTAAGAATGCGCTGCTCGGCCTCTCCGTTCTGGGCAGGATCTGTGGGAGCAGCAGCAGGAGCGGCTGCATCTGCTGTTTTTGATTTTTCTTCCGCTTCTAATGCCGCTGCCCATTCGTCGGCAACTGCAGCATCATTTTTGGTTTCGGTTTCGGCCATATAATTTCCCAATTAATCCAATAGCTTAATATCGTGACCGTGTTTGTTCAAATTATAGTTGGCAAAACTCATGCCAATTATAAATTATTGTAATTCTGGTAATTACTGATTTTTTCTATTGCACAATGATTTCTTTAAATAAAATATCATTAATCTTAACCGGGGCCAGAGTTTTATTAGCACGCAGCAACAATTCTTCGCGTAATCGCTGGATACCGGCAGATCCTGCTAAATCACTAGGGCGCAATTCACGCAAATAGGTGTTGAGTGTATCGGTTAATCTCGGCAAATTGGCTTCGATTTGAGGGACTTCATTCTGGTGAGCCACTTCAAGAATGATGGTAGCCTTAAGAAAACTGGTTTGTTTTCCACCTGTATTCAAATTAACCAGAAATTCCGGCAAAGTATAGAATATCGCTTTTTCGATTGGCTTTCCATCTGGCCCGATCTCGACGGCAGCATGGTCTTCATGCTTACTGAACATGCCAAAATAGTAAGCTCCCCCAAGGCCAGCCAGCAAAAGGACCAAAGCAATGACACCAAAAATCATGATTTTCTTTTTGGATTTTTTAGTGGAAGCCTCACCTTCTACTGCTTCACCTTCTGCACCTTCAGCATCGTCATCGTCATCCTTGGGATTTGCTGATTTTCCCGGTTTTATTTTTTTATCATCTTTTTCTTCGGCTTCGACTTCGTCATCTTTTTCTTTAGCTTTTGCTTTCGCCATAAATCTGCCCTGTGATGAAACTATTCAGTCTGTATAGGGTTATTAAAAATTTTATTCAAGTACGGGATAAATTCTACCAATCAGCAGTGAATGATTTTGCACCTGTGATTCTACATCAAGACGCTATTTTGTACCATAGTGTATCTTAGGAAATCCTTAACAAATAAATCAAGCAAACGGTGTTGGCATGGTTTGTGCTTCTGAACAGGCTGAATATATCTAGGCATATGGAAATAGTATGGATAATAGCATATATGTGACCTTATCACGTGAATTAGCCCTGTTTCGGGATATGGATGTGGCTGCGAACAATATCGCCAACTCCAATACCACGGGTTATACTTCCGAACACATGATGTTCAATTCGTATCTTAGCAAAGATATTAATCAGGGGCAGCAAAACCCTATGAATTTTGCCTACAACGCCTCCACCTACCGTAATACTGAAAATGGGTCCTTGAGAGTCACCGGCAATGATCTGGACGTCGCCATTCAGGGAAATGGCTATTTAACTGTCGAGACTCCTCTGGGCGATCGCTATACCAGGGCGGGAAATCTCCAGGTTGATGGCGCCGGAACCCTGGTGAACGCCGATGGTTACCCGGTAATGGATGCAAGCGGCCAGCACATAAACTTTCCTGAGAATGTCACAAGTATAAAGATTGGCGAAGCGGGCAATATCAAAGTCAACGGCGAAGATTTTGGATCTATTGGCGTTGTGGAATTCAGCAATCCACAACTTCTGGAACGGTTAAGCGGCACGCTGTTTAAAAGCTCTGTTCCGCCCCAGCCTTCAGAAAATTTTCGCCTGGCGCAGGGTATGCTTGAAAATTCAAATGTTCAGGCAGTCCCTGAACTTACTCACATGATCACCTTAACACACACCGTGGCGGACACAGCCAAGTTTATCGAAATGATTTACGATCTGGAACGTAAAACATCAACCACCTGGGCACAACAGTCATGATGAAACCCTTTCAAATTAAGGAATTCGTACCATGAGATCATTAGATATAGCCGCCAGCGGCATGCAAGCTCAGCAGTTGTATGTGGACGTGACTTCACAGAACCTTGCCAACATCAACACCACAGCCTATAAGCTGCAACGGCCTGAGTTCGAAGATTTACTATACCAGAATGAACGCGCCGCCGGGTCGAATTCCTCTGATAACGGCACCCTGGTTCCCACCGGCATTCAGATCGGCCTCGGCGTAAGACTTGCTGCGATTGACCGCAATACTAGCCAGGGAACGCTGACGCAAACCTCCGCTCCTCTCGACGTTGCCATTCAGGGAAGGGGATTTTTTCAGATTACACTGCCATCGGGACAGCTCGCCTATAGTCGGGCCGGTGGATTTCAGGTTGGTGCCGATGGCTCGATTGTAACCAACGATGGATTCCAGGTTACGCCTACCATCACCATCCCGCAAAATGCCACCAGTATCAGCATCGATCAATCCGGCGAAGTCAGCGCTACTATTCCCGGCCAGACCACACCTCAGGTTCTGGGGCAGATGCAGACGGTGAATTTTATCAATGAAGCCGGATTGCAGGCAACCGGTAACAACCTTTTCACAGAAACAGCTGCATCGGGAGCGCCTGTTATCGGTTCACCCGGACTCGATGGGTTTGGTACTATTCTGCAAGGATTCCTCGAAAGCTCGAATGTCAACCCGGTCACCGAGCTTACCAACCTGATCAAAGCACAACGCGTATATGAAATGAACAGTAAGGTCGTCACCAAAACCGACCAAATGCTGCAATCCCTGAATCAGAGTGTATAAGCCATGACCAGATATTCCATACTGATACTCTCCGCTTTTAGCATCATTGCAACACCTGCGTATGCGCAGACAGCAAGCAATGAAATGCTTTCCTCCGGGCTGATGAATAAGCCGGCTACGGTAGACCATTTGGATGGCGCGCCGGTACGCGGAGCATTTGATCCTAAGCCCAGTGTCCCGCTTGCGGATGTGGGAGCGCATGAGGAGTCGGCTGGCAGGGCAACCGAACAGGTGGCCGCAGAACCTGCGGAGAAGTCCACCCGGAATGCTTTTGAGATTAGTTATAGTGATGCGGAGGAAGCCGTAGGTGCGGCCCTAAACCAAAAAGGGATTGGCGATAAAATTTCTGTAACTATCGTTGGCAGGAAAAACGCCCCGATATTCGCTTCCGATAAGCCGGTAACTATTGAAGTAAAGGGCCTCCAGATTGAAAAACGTGATAATCGCTGGAGTGCCAGCCTGCTGTTTGTAGCAGCGGGCGAGGTTGTATCCGCCCTGCCTTCAACGGGACATTTCGATGAAATGGTTGAGTTGCCTGTTTTAAAGCGCGAGATACGGACCGGTGATATTATTAGCGAAGCTGACATCGAGATACGTGATTTTTCGATGGCACACACCCGCACCGATACCGTAACAGACATATCGGCACTGGTGGGAAAATCCCCTTTGCACAATATATCCCCTTCCCGGCCACTGCGGGAACATGAGGTGGCAAGTCCAGCTATTATTAAAAAGAACAATGTGGTCGATATGCATTACAGCTCGCCCGGTATGGAAATCACCACGGTCGGGCAGGCATTGGATGATGGCGCCAAGGGCGATGTTATCAATATCCGCAATATGGCCAGTAAGAAAATCGTGCGTGCCATTATCGCCGATAACAAAACCGTCAATATCATAGCACCTGGTATGGAAACCAGTCAGTTAACAGGAGCAGGCGATGCAACGAATTAATCTACTGACACTAAATGCATTACTCGTGATGTCGACATTACTGAGCGGCTGTGAAAGCATGTTTGATAAACTCGACCATATCAACAAGCCGCCGCCGATGGCAGAGGTTGTAAACCCACAGCAAAAGCCTGAATACAAAGCCATGAGCTGGCCGATGCCGGAAACTCCTCCCCCGGAAAAACAATATGCCAATTCGCTATGGCAGCACGGCGCTCGCGCTTTTTTCCGCGATCAGCGCGCCGCCCGAGTCGGCGATATCTTGAAAGTTAACGTGAAGATCAATGACAAACTGCAGTTCAATAACCAGACGGAAGGCAAACGCACCACCATCGATACGGCTGCCGCCCCTGCTCTGCTCGGGGCAGCCAATAAAATTATACATTTCCTGCCGGCCGTATCTCCTGATCCATCCAGTTTGCTGAATGTGAGTGGAAACCTCGACACCAAGGGTACTGGCACTGTTTCCCGTCAGGACGTTCTGACTACGCAAATCGCCGCGCTGGTGACGCAGATGCTACCTAATGGTAACATGGTCATCGACGGCAAGCAGGAAATCACCATGAATAAAGACGTTCGTGAAGTGGCGGTTAGAGGTGTGATTCGTCCACAGGATATCAATTCGGACAACACGATAGATTCCACACAGATTGCCGAAGCCCGCATTACCTACACTGGTCGCGGCCAGTTGAATGACATGCAGGAGCCACGTTGGGGCGGACAAGTGGTAGATGCGATTTCACCATTTTAATCTTTTTCCCCTTCCCGGCCATATCGGGGTATAGTTACCTTTCAGGTATCACATCCTTGAACGGCTTTTGCCACCCTGCTCCTTTTGGGCAAGCAACTCCTTCAGGCTGTCCAGTATAGTAAGGGCCAAGCGCCCTTTTTCCTGAGGGGAAAGACCATCCATTTCCTCATCCAAATTGGGAATGGAGTTCAATCTTTCCCTGACCCTGCATACACGCTCCCTGATGGCCCCTTCTTTCATGTGTGTTGCTTCAGCCAGCTCAGTATAGGATTTTCCCTCCAGCACGGCGATGTAATCACGCAGGGTATCAGGTTTGATAGTGTGTAGTTTCTGCATAATCGCCACCTTCAGGTGGCGTGGGAGTGTATTTTCAACCGGCGGCTGATCGTGGGTTAACAGTAAGGGAGATAATTCAGGTTTAAAACCCTCTTCATGCTGCTGGCCCAGACTGGTGAAATTGGTCTCATGTTTTTTAGCCTGATTAACACTGCGCCCCACATTGCTCAAAGCATTTCTCAACGACCATATATACCAGGCGGTAAAGCTACGGGGGTCAACTGCCGTTTCATTCACCAGCTTAAAAAGGACCTTCTCCACCGTTTCGTCGAAGTCGTTTTCTCTGACGCCCTGCGCTTGTTTGTAACCAATTTTGTAATGCTGAACTAGGTGGCTACCTATTCGCTCGCAGATCGTAAACATTTCGCCGAGTGTTTCCCTATTTCCGGAGGCTTTGTATTCGCGGTAAAGCCTGTCCAGCCTTGCTTTCTCAGGTTCCTCTTGTTTTTCGTTCGGAGATTCCTCTGGTCTGTAACTCATAGGGCCAACTTACGTTATCGGTTATTATTACTATAGAAGATAGTAATTGCCATGTTTGTGGACAAAAATGTATTAAGTTTATATTACAATTAATTTTGATTTTATATTATAGATTATTATATCCCCTTCCCGACCCTATCATCCTATGCATAATTGGTTGTGTCATGCATGACACAAGACCGGCAGCGGGGCCACAGGCACTCCCTCTGAGGCAAGCAAGGGTTCGGCGATACAGACCTCACGTGCCCTTCTTTAATCAAACCTGTATGGGCGCGCCCACTTTTATTTTGAGTTCAACTAAAACGGTTTACAAAATGTGGAAAAATTCAGGAAAATGACATGCCAGAATAGCCGTCTTCCCGTTAATTGATTGATTGATTGATTGATTGATTGATTGATTGATTGCTTGCTTATTGAACTGCGTCCGTTAGGAGCGACCGCCAGTACCCTGGCTCTGGCCGCCATTACCAGATATTGTTGCAACAGCGACGGAAGACCCATCATGGCTGTGATCAACGGAGACTGCGTTAGGTGTTGCTTGAGCAACCGTGCGTGCAGCAGCTTGCGCCATTTCAACATTCTGAACCGGCGCGGCAGTTTGCACTTGAGCGCTTTTAGCCTGTTCCTGAGTTTTTTTGAGGTTTTCTAATCCCGTCACGGCCACATCCATTTTCTCTAGCCTTTTCTCATTACTGGAAAATAATCCAGACCAGGAAAAGGTTGAAGGAATCTCAAATGGGGGTTTCAACCCCATTTTTTGGCTCAACTCCTGTACAGCCTGCTCCAGCCCATTCATTCGTTCCCGTTGGGTAAAGCGTGCCATATTTTCAGTAATGGGGTGTTGCAGCCCTTCCTGACCCTTCTGAAGATTTTTTACAATCTCCTCCAGTCCAGCCATTTTCCCCTCGTTGCCCCTCTCAACCATGCTTTTGGTATTATTGGAAGTAACCCCAGCCGACGCAACTACTCCAGTATTATAAGCCATGTAAATCGCCTTTCTTCAATGACCAGCCTCTGCTAATAAGTATGCATTATATAATAACTTATTTATATCACATTATAGGAAAACGGTTTATTAAGAGTTCATTACATTTCAACCAAGCCCAACATAAGCCATTGATAGTAAAGTGATTGCAATGCCTTATAAAACCTTGCATTGGTATACTGTCAGTGAGATTTATTGTATTGCTCCCCCTACGTTTACGCTCTAAAAATGTTTTAGCATCTCAGGGAGTAAACATTGTCGAATGGCTGATTTATCAAGAACCACCCTGCCTTCCAATACCGTCGTATGGCTGGATTTGCTTCGTGGCATGAGCGCACAGGCAGTACTGCTTGGCCATCTGAGATTATTTGACTCAGCCACCACTCCATTACAGCATGCTGCAGCGCCCCAGACTATTGCTGTCATCGTATTCTATATTCTCTCCGGCTTCCTGATTTTTCATACGATTGCTAATAAAATCCATATTTCCTCTTATAATTTCACTTCTTTTTTCATTGACCGGTTTTGCCGGATATATCCCGCATATTTTGCTTCCCTTGTATTCGTAGTGATTGTTGATGCGCTTTATCGAAGTTTCTATCCGGCCGACTATTTAGAACATGGCTATCGCTATCGGGTCAGCACATTCATTGCCAATGTCTTTTTTTTACAAAAGATCAATATCCATCAGGGAAGTTTTGGAACAGCAACACAGCTCTGGTCTTTGCCCCCGGAATGGTGGCTTTATATGTTAACCGGCTATGTGATGTTCACCCTAAGAATAAAAAAAACGATCACTTTTAAAAACATATTAATAACGGCTCTATTTGGTTTTGCCCCTGTGTGTTTTTTATTTAAAGGCAATCCCATAACTGGGGTTGGGATGTCGGCAATCTGGCTTTTCGGCGGCATTGTCTATGTAATGTATAAACACCTGCCTGTTAATACCACCGAGCAAAACATGTTCAGAATGATGACCTGTTTCTCCCTGATTTTTCTGGGTTGTGCCATTCAGAGATACATTAGCAGCGATTACGGTTACGACATCCTGGGAGCGTTCAATTTATCCGGGGCATTCCTTTGTACTGTATGGCTCACTCATTCACACAGGTGTGATTTTTTAACCCATCCCTATACGATCAGGGCCTCTAAGTTTTTCGCCGGGTATTCTTTTAGCCTCTACCTGACGCATCACAGCCTGGTTCTATTATTGGCCCATAGCTGGCCGACAATGGCTATCTGGATATTTTGCAACTTAGTTGCTATTGGGTTTGCTTATATCTTTGAGCGCAACCATCGCGAAATTGCCGCCCGCATGCGCACATACTTTAAAATAGAAGTGAAGGCCTAACCGTTACTGCCTTTGGCTCTATGAACCTGGCTATCCAGCGTCACGGTGGACGCTACATCAGGCTTTTTAATGTCAATTGTAGTATCTGCGGCTGAACTTTTACTTTTGTCTGCCAGTTGATCAAAGCTTCGGTCTAGAAGCGAAATCATCTGGTTATCACGGCTGGAGATTGTCGATCCGCCCATAATTACTGCGACGATTCTATGCCCGTCTCTCTCTGCTGATGTTACCAGATTATATCCCGATGCCCGGATAAAACCCGTTTTTACGCCATCAACCCCCGGGTAACGCTCCATGACATGGTTATGCCCCGGATAAACAACACCGTTATACTCAAAACTTGTCAGCTTGAAAAAGGGATAATATTCCGGGAAATCACGGCGCAATGCGATTGCCAGTTTTGCCATATCGAGGGCTGTCGTATGCTGTTTGTTATCGGGCAAACCGGATGGATTACGAAACACGGTATCCTTCATGCCTAGTTCACGGGCCTTCTGGGTCATCATGAGGGCAAAATTAAATTCGGTCCGCCCAAGGGCTTCACCAAGCACCGTAGCTGAGTCATTAGCCGAACGCACAACAACGCTTTCAATAGCCGTGTTCACCGACAAACGTTCACCCCTGTCTAAACCTATGTTTGTCTGCGGTTGATTGGATGCTTTTTCGGACACCACCAACTTATCATCGAGGTTGAGATCGCCATGTTTAAGGGCATCAAATGTCAGGTACAACGTCATCATTTTTGTAAGCGAGGCCGGGTAACGTATGCCTTCCGCATTTTTTTCATACAAAACATGCCCGCTATCCACATCAACCACCAGAGCGGAATAATGGTCTGGCGCTGGCCCATTGCTGGCGAGCGAATGTTTTTTATGGTGATGCGAGTGTTTACCGGAATTGGCCGCGCTTTCCTGCGGTAAGGAAAGCAAAAATGCTAAGAACATTGATACTGCAATAAGGCCGTGCTTCATTCGTAACCCATTAATTGTTCTTAACGTTCTGCCACCACTATGCGTAGTATCTGAGCTCTTATTTAAAACAAGATAATGTGATATTAAGCAAGTGTAAACCTTAAAATGACATTATTTACAAAACTGTGCGTGATGAAATAGCTTACCTCTTTTAATGCCACAGAGTTAGCATTCATTTTAATAGAGTTTCCTGTGAAACTCAAAATATATCTGATAGTTGAAGTTCTTTACCCCAAGAACAAGAGGATATTGGGTATCTCAATGTAAATGTCCCCCACTCAGAAAACTTGACAATCATTAACTCGGATATTATATATCACCCCCTGAATGCTGCACTGCGACAATTTGTATAATTCTAATGCTATAACAAAAACTAGGAGATTCATTGCTATGACCCAGACAAACAAAAAAAATCCATCGGCACAACCAGCTGCAAAGTTAGCTTCTGCCGTGGCCAATAAAGCTGCAAAAAATACGCTTGCTGCAGTTGAGAGTACTCGTAATTCGGCTGAAAACGTCGTAAAAATTGGCGGCAAGGCTGTAAAAGATTTTATGGCTCCCATTGCTGGTGAAGCACAAAAAGCCCAGGAAAAAGTATTTGCCATCGGCCGCGAAGGTGCTGAGCATCTTGCCAAGTCCGCTGATGCCGTAACTAAAGTACTCTATGAGACCATTGCTATTTCCCGTGACAATATCGAGACTTGCATTGAGTGCGGCAACATGACTGCTGCCCTTACTAAAGATGTGAGCAGCGAAGTGTTTGAAGCAACGAACAAAGCATTTTCGGATAATCTTGAAATGTCGAAAGAGTTCTTTGGCTGCCGTACCTTCAACGATATGTTTGAACTACAGAACAGAATGATGAAGAGCAGCATCGATAATTTCTTCAATCAATCCATAAAACTCTCCGGCATGGTGTTTGAATACAGCACCGAAGCGCTGGAGCCCATCAATGAGCGTGTTGCTCAGGCTACTGATCAGCTCAATAAAGTGCTGACTGCTTAAGCATTAGCGTTACATAAGTTAATAAAAAGCCCCGCTTTTTAGCGGGGCTTTTTTATGTCTCAATAGTTCAGTACGATCTAAAATCAGCCGCGCCTTACAGGCTGCCTGTTCCTGCGATTCATTGGCGATGAGCCGTCATCATCACCGGCAACTTCACTGGCTGCCTGAGGCGATGTTTTTGGTGTCCGGGCAGGTTTTTTTTCCTCATGGCCATCATCTTCCAGTGCGGCATCTTCATGCGAATGCCCCTTGCCTTTCTTCAAAGCCGCCTGAGCCTGATTTCGGGCCCGTTCCATCGGTGGCATTACTTGTTCCGGAGCTTTTGCATGGGCCTTATGTGGCGGATTCAATACCGCATCAACAATACTATAATTAATCACCTGCTGCATTGCCATGACGCGTTTTGCCATATCCTTATTGCTAATTTTTTCGCCTGTATTTTTTGCATCTTGCCTAACTACAGTTTCCACCGTCTTATTCAGCGCGGTAATGGCAGTACGAGCCTCTTTCAGAAAAGCCCCCTGTTCATCTGCAATTCCATTTTTCTCAACCACCTGTTTTAGTTTTTCAGCAGCTGGAGTGATCTTAGCCATGACTTCATCAGGCATTTCATCAATACCAGATACAGTTTGCAATCTTTTCATCGCCTTCCTAAGTGCTGAGGCGGTCATTTCTTTCTTAAACCCAAGTTCGGCAAAGTTATCCACCAACTCTTTGGGTACCGGATTCATAGGCTCATTTCTCGGCTTCGTTGCAGCTTTAGAATGCCTGTCATGATTGTTATCTTTTGGGGGGTGAGCCATAAATTACCTCTTTAAAATTAATCGCATGCCGTAATTCATATAATAGAGTAATTACAACATAACGGTGTTAAAATTTAATGACATCCAATATGACAGTAGAAATCCTGCCATAAAATCAGAGCAAAAACAAAAAAGGCGCTGAAAACTATTTAATTTTCAGCGCCTTAATGACATCTGGGATCTTGGTTATTTTTTGTTATTTTTATTCACTTTAGTATCACGCTTACTGTCTTCATCGGCAGCTTCAGAATCTTCTGTTTCATCAACTTCGTCTATTAGTACACCAGAAGCTTCATCTTCGATGACAGCCTCATCATCACCCGGCTTGCCTTCCTCGACTTTTTCTAATTCATCAAGTGTTTCAATATCTTCTATTTCCTCGAGTTCCTCAATTTCCTCTTCTGTATCAAGGGTCTCAATGTCTTCAAACTCCTCAAGATCGATACCCTCTATCTCTTTGACGGGCTTTTGAATTTTGGCCTTAGCTGCGATCTTGGCCTTTTCTTTACCTGCAGTCGATTCGACATTTGAGTATACTACAGCAGCCTTACCTCTGCCACGCCGGGGCTTAGGAACTACCGTAACATCATGCTCAGTGCCACATTTAGGGCACGCTGCCGGATTTTTTCCCAAATCATAAAAGCGAGCCACACATTTCGGGCAAACGCGCTTTGTGCCCCAATCTACTTTTGTCACCAGTCAATCTCCCTCTTGATTATTTATGGCAAACGCCATTCCACAGTTACCTGTCTGCCTGATTTTGCAATGTTGTCAATGATGAAAACGAGGTAGTGATTAATGATTGAAGCTTTTTTTTGCAAGATAATTCTATTGAAAAATTACTTTTAGTGTCCACATTACATAGGCTATGAATTGTTTTTACGAAGGATAATATGAAAATGACATCACCACAAATTCCAGCAAATGAAAATATTGCTCCATCGGCTGCCAACCAGGAGAATGAGGTGGCCGCTCCCCATGCGGAGGTTACCCTGCCGGCGGAAGCGTCAAAAGAGATGCTCCAGCAGGATGAAATCAATCGGCTGAATGAGGAGGTGTCGAGGATTAAGGACCAGTGGGTCCGCGCCGTGGCCGAGGCAGAAAACACCCGCAAACGCGCCCAGCGCGATCAGGAAGAAACATCCCGTTATGCGGTCACTGCATTTGCGCAGGATATGGTAAACGTACTGGAAAACCTGAAACGCGCCAGTGAAAGCATCCCGGAAGCAGCCCGTGCTGAAAATGAATTACTTAAAACTATGGGCCAGGGGGTAGATCTGACGTTGCAGGAGCTGCTCTCTATTTTCCAGAAATACAATATCAACCGTATCGACCCGCTGGACAAAAAATTTGACCACAATTTTCATCAGGCTGTGGTGCAGGTAGAAAGGGACGATGTACCGCCGGGTACCGTGGTGCAGGTGGTTCAGGCCGGGTATATCATCCATGACCGCCTGCTGCGTCCAGCCATGGTGGTCGTTTCCAAAAATGGGGACCCAGCAAAAAAAGTTGATACATCGGCATAATAGCCGTATGAATGCCCCTGTATGAGAAAATCACAATCCGATATTTATTTTTCCGGAGATGACGCTCATGCCTTCTTGCCGTGGGTTATTGGCATCATGGCATGCATGGCAACGTTATTTCTTTGCTTAGGCGTAACGGTCGGCGGGTGGATTGTTGACCGCAGCAGCACATACGGCAATAGCTTTACCGTAAATATCCCAGCAAACACGGAGGATCTTCCAGCCAGAGTGGAAGATATCAAAAAAGCGCTGGATCATATGGCAGGCATCAACCAGATTTCACAGGTGAACGAGGAAAAGCTCCGGGATATGCTGAAACCATGGCTGGGCAATGCTGAGGCAGTGGAAGCACTGCCATTGCCCGTTGTACTGGAAGTAACAACGGAAGAAACCGCCTTTATTGATTATAAGAGCATACAATCCAGATTAAATAAGATTGTCACGGGTACGGAAATCGATGCGCATGAAAGCTGGGTCGCCAGTTTTTCAAATTTTTCCGCCGCTTTGCGGGCCATAATGACCGCCCTTGCCGTAGTTATTATCGGCGGGCTGGCCCTGATGATTGCCTTTACTTCCCGTGCATCCCTGAAATTGCACGCGCGAACCGTTAACCTTCTCCATTCCATTGGGGCTGAAGACAGCTATATAATGCGCCAGTTTCAGCACGAAGCATTTCTGGTAACGTTGCGCGGAACTATTCCCGGCTGCATCATTGCCGGTACGGCCTATTGGATGGCAGGGTCTTATATGTCCTCCCTGCAATCCTCCATGCTCCCTCCTCTGGTCATGAAATACTCCCATATCGCTTTACTTATTATGATGCCGCTGGCATGTGGAGTAATAGCATGGGTAGCAGCCCGTATTTCTGTCATCAAACAACTTCAACGCGTCCTGTGAGTAGGGCTCTCCGTAGAATTATCCTATGTTTCCAGTTATGCCTTTGCCTATGGCTGAGCGGGTTGTTCTGGTTTATCGCAAAGATTCCCGACCAGCCCTCTTCCGATGATACGGAAACAGATGCCATCGTTGCCTTAACCGGCGGCAGCAGTCGCCTTGAATACGGCCTCAAGCTTTTGACGGAAGGTAAAGGCAGCAAATTATTCATCAGCGGTGTCCATGACAAAACCACCGCTGAAAGCATGTTACGCCATGCTCCGCCTGATATACGTTTAAAACTGGCATCATTTTCCCCGGAGTCGATTGTTCTGGGACATGAAGCCGAGAATACCATCGGCAATGCCGAAGAAACCGCACGTTGGCTGCATAAAGAAGGTTTTCATAGCATTCGCCTTGTCACCTCTAATTACCACATGCCCCGAAGCCTGGAGGAATTCAAGGCCACCATTCCCGACATAACCATTATCCCCGAACCGGTTTTCCCGGAGGATTTTACCCTCTCGAACTGGTGGCAGCATGCCGAAAGCCGTACATTGATGCTGCTGGAATACCATAAATTCATGGCAAGTAAATTGCGTCACTGGTTCGTTTCTGCTACGCATCACCCATGAAAGCCAATAGCCCTATTATTCTTGTCCGTTCCATCGTGTTCAACATTTGCTTTATCAGCTGGGCAATCATTTCTTCCATCATTTTTGCCCCGCTCTTTTTAGTATCGGCAAGCAGTTCGCTAAGAGCCGGTCCGCCCTGGGCTAAAGGAGTCATGCTACTGGCGCGGTTAATTTGCGGCGTACGCTATGAGATCCGTGGGCAAGAACATCTCGTTGAAGGTCCGTTTATTTACGCCTCGAAGCACCAGTCGGCATGGGAGACGGCGTTCTTTCTTGTCCAATTCAAGCGCCCTGCCTATGTCCTCAAACGTGAATTGCTGCACATCCCCTTATGGGGCTGGTACCTCTGGCGCATGAAAATGATCTACATCGACCGCCATGCCGGCATGAGCGCCATGAAAGATATGATCCGGCAATCAAAGGAATGCATTACCAATGGTCGTCCCATCATCATTTTCCCCGAAGGCACGCGCATGAAACCCGGTGCCCCGCCTCATTACCATCCGGGCGTTGTTGCCCTCTACAGCCAGCTCAAGGTTCCCGTCATACCGGTAGCCCTTAATTCCGGGTTATATTGGGGGAAAAATGCCTTTATCAAATATCCCGGTACGATCATCGTGCAATGTATGCCACCCATCCCCCCCGGGCTTGCCAAGGAAGAATTTAATAAAAAACTACAGGAAACCATAGAAACCGCTTCCCAGAAATTACTGGATGAAGCTAACGCTGCTTAGGAGATTATCATGCGCCCATCAGGAAGAAAATCGGACGAACTGCGTAAGCTGACACTCAAGCCGCGCATCAGCCGCCATGCCGAGGGCTCCTGCCTGATCGAATGCGGCGGGACAAAAGTATTATGCACGGCCACCGTGGAAGCGGGTGTCCCCCCTTTTCTACGCAATACCGGTAAAGGCTGGGTGACAGCGGAATATGGAATGCTGCCGCGTTCCACCCATAGCCGTATGCCACGTGAAGCCGCTAAGGGCAAGCAATCGGGACGCACACAGGAGATACAGCGCCTGATCGGTCGGGCATTGCGGGCAGTCGTAGATATGAAAGAGCTGGGTGAACGCCAGATCACCATTGACTGCGATGTCATCGAAGCTGACGGTGGAACACGCACCGCCTCGATCACAGGCGCTTATATCGCCCTCCAGCTTGCCGTCCAGTCACTGATAAAAAACAAAGTGCTGACCAAGTCGCCCATTACCGGACAGGTTGCAGCCATCTCCTGCGGCATTTATAAAGGAACACCGGTACTCGATCTCGATTATGATGAAGACAGCTGCGCCACTATGGATGCCAATTTTGTTCTGACCAATAAAGGCGAGATTGTTGAAATCCAGTGCACCGCCGAGGAACACCCGGTGAGCGAGCGGGAATTCCATGAACTGCTGAAACTGGCCCGTAAGGGGATAAAAAAGCTTTGCGCGGCACAAATGAAGGCTATCGGTGCATGACCATGGTAGATACTAAAACAGCCAGCACTGCGATATTTGGCAACAATCCACTGGTTATCGCCAGCCATAACGCTGGTAAAGTCGTTGAGATTGGCAAGCTAATCGCGCCTCTGGGCATAAAGGTTATCTCGGCAACCGATGCTAATGTCGATGAGCCTGAGGAAACCGGGGATAGCTTTGCAGAAAATGCCGCCCTTAAATCTGAATATTCCTCACAATTAACCCGCTTTCCCGCTTTAGCCGATGACTCGGGACTGGTAGTGCCTGCCATTGGCGGCGCACCCGGTATTTACTCAGCGCGATGGGCAGGACCCAATAAAAATTTTACCGTCGCTTTTGATCGCATCCAAAAAGAACTCGGCGATAAATCTGCACACGCGTACTTTGTATGTATGCTGGCTTTGACTATACCGGGCTCTGGCACACACTTATTCGAAGGCCGCATCAATGGCACCCTCACCTTCCCTCCCCGCGGGGAAAAAGGATTCGGCTACGACCCGATTTTTATCCCCGATGGATATGATACGACCTTTGCCGAGTTTGATCCGGCTCTTAAAAACCGCATCAGCCACCGGGCACAGGCATTTGCTAAATTCCTTGATTTTTTGAAAGGAAACTCATGAAATTCCTCGTTTTCGCCGCTTCACACCGCCCGGAATCCTATAACCGCAAGCTGGCCGTCCATACCGCCAATTACATGAAGAAAAAAGCCATACAGGTCGATTTTGCCGAATATGCAGAATTTGATATGCCCTTGTATAACGACGCCATAGAGATGCCCGAAATCGCTGGTATATTTGGCAAACGCGCCAGCAGTTCCGACGGAATTATTATCAGCGCGCCGGAATATAACTGGTCCTACCCGGGATCGCTCAAAAATATCATCGACTGGACATCCTGCATCATACCCAATCCCCTGAAGGGCAAAACCGTTATGCTGATGTGTGCGAGTCCGGGAGTACGTGGCGGCATATTAGGGTTGAGTCACCTTAAGACACCGCTGGAAGCCTCACAGCTTTTTGTCTATCCCAAAGTATTCCCACTGGGTAATTGCCTGGAAATGTTCGATGCGGATAACACACTCGAAATTAAACAAAGCACCCTTTTAAATGCTATTCTCGATGACTATATAACGTTCACCCAAAAACTAATGAAACCATAGTCAAAGGAGATTGTTATGCGTTGGTACACACTATTTACCCTTGTTGCAGCCGCCCTATTTTGTAGCCGCCCGGCCAGTGCAGCTGCCGACAGTTATGAATTCGATAAGGCACACAGCCATGTTCTCTTCTATGTAAACCACCTCGGGTTTTCGGATATGCTGGGAATGTTCACCAAGTATGACGGAACGTTAAAGTTCGATCCCGATCACCCGGAACAAAGCTCGCTCGATGTAACATTGTTCCCCAGCGGTATTCATACCACCAGCGAGCTTCTGGATACCATATTGCAAGGCTCCAATTTCTTTAATACCGAACAATTCCCGGAGATCCGCTTTGTCAGCACATCAAGCACCATCACCGGCAAAAATACCGGGGATATCGCCGGTAACCTGACCATGCTGGGGGTCACCAAACCGCTGACGCTGCATGTGAAGCTCAACAAAGCCGATTATCAGCCCGTTACCAATTTATTTGTCGCCGGTTTCCATGCAACCGCTACGCTGAAGCGTTCGGATTTTGGTATGAGTTATTCTATACCGCTAGTCTCCGACGAGGTACGGATTGAGATCGAAACAGAAGCAGTCGATATCGACCGTAAAAATTCCGAGAAGCTAAAGCATTGACCCACCGGAGCCATGAATGAAAAGGTTTGCCGTCTTTATTATCCTGTTGCTTTCTCTGCCAGCGCCCTTGCTGGCTCAAGGAGCTCCGCCACCATCGCCTATCGTTAAAGCCACACTGGTCAGTGAACAGACGGCCATCGCACCGGATAAGACAATCAATGCCGCCGTCATACTGGAACCAACGGAAGGCTGGCATACGTACTGGGAAAATCCCGGCGATGCCGGAATGCCGACGGCGCTAACATGGACGCTGCCTGAAGGCTTTACCGCCAGCGAGATTGACTGGCCAGCGCCTGAACGCAATGCCGAAGGCCCGCTGGTGACTTACGCCTACAAAGGCAAGGTATTCCTGCCGGTGACCATAACGCCGCCTACCACTCTGGACAAAGCGACCAGCTACCCACTTAAAGTCAAGGCAGAATGGCTGGTATGCAAAGATGTCTGCATACCTGAATCGATAGAGATGCAAATAACACTGCCTGTGAGTGATGGGGTTCCTGCCGCTTCCGGATATGCTTCGCTTTTTGAAGAACACCGCCAGCACCGCCCTATAACCATAGACACGCATGGCGGTTTTAAAACCGATGACAAACACCTGACGCTATCGATCCCCTTAAGCGCACTCAAAAACAAGGATATCCATTCAGCACAGTTTTTTATCCGTGAACAGAATCTTATTCATTATGCCGCCGAACAAAAGCTTTCAGTAAATAAAAGCACCTTACAGCTAACCATAGAACGAGCCGATGACCCGCCGGGCGAAAGCTTAAGCGGCATATTATCGGTAAGCGCCGGTGACAACAATGTTACCAATTATAATATCGTTTTCACCCCCTCCTCCGCCGCCGCGATAGCTGACTCCGAAGAAAACCTGTGGTTTCCGGTCTTGCTGCTGTTCGCCGTGCTTGGCGGGTTGATTCTAAACCTGATG
>Ga0207080_1038_pt1 | contig 30927 bp, 28 predicted proteins | sample Alteio_BWMinHeat_58_FD_153532 | JGI IMG/M metagenome (GOLD analysis project Ga0207080, IMG submission 153532) | Enriched cells from forest soil in Barre Woods Harvard Forest LTER site, Petersham, Massachusetts, United States -... | ecosystem: Environmental > Terrestrial > Soil > Temperate forest >...
GAGAGGTGACACTAAACCGTCTTTATCAACTCTTGCAGTTTTTCTTCAAACTGTTGCCGTTTCCACATCTCAGCATAAAGACCTTGTTGCGCAAGTAGAGCCTTGTGGTTTCCGCGTTCAACAATCTGACCATCTGACATCAATAGTATCTCATCAGCATGAACGATCGTTGAAAGTCTGTGTGCAATAATAAGAGTCGTATTGTTAAAAGATATACTATCTAAACACTTCTGTATTTCTTTCTCAGTATGTGTATCCAGAGCACTTGTCGCTTCATCAAACATGAATATGTGAGGTTTCTTCAATAAGGTCCGTGCGATGGCAACGCGCTGTTTTTCTCCTCCTGAAAGCTTGAGCCCCCTTTCCCCCACAAGACTCTCATACCCCTCAGGAAGTTTATCGATGAAGGTATGGATTTGGGCTAACCTTGCAGCTTCTTCTATGTCCTCTTGCGTTGCATCAGGATTACCATATGCAATGTTGTAATAAATCGAATTATTAAAGAGCACCGTATCTTGGGGAACGATCCCTATCGCCTGCCTTAAACTTGATTGGGTCATGTTATATATGTTTTGACCATCGATAAGGATTTCACCTTTGGTCACCTCATAAAACCGAAAAAGAAGCCTGCCTATCGTTGACTTACCCGCGCCACTTTCTCCCACAAGAGCTAGTGTTCTCCCAGGCTCAACAACAAATGAAATATCCTTCAAAATCTCCCGATTCGGATTATACGAGAAAGAGACATGTTTGAACTCAATCCTTCCTCCTTTAAACACATAATCAACAGCGTTTAATCGATCTTTAATTTCCGGCTGCTCATCAAGAAGGGTGAACATCTGCTCCATATCAACGATCGCTTGTTTTGTCTCCTTATAGGCATACCCAAGAAAGCCTAAAGGCAGGAACGCTTGAAACAGATAGGTATTCACCAGGACAAAGTCCCCGACTGTAATATGATGACTCGCAACGTCCGATGCCGCAAGAATCATCATTGCTGTAAGGCCAATCGCAATGATCGCCCCTTGCCCAAAGTTCAAAAAAGCCATCGCCGCTTTGCTTCGTATCGCAAGCTTTTCATAACTTCTTGAAAGCTTATCAAACAGATGAATCTCAAGGTCTTCATTGTTGAAGTACTTAACCGTTTCGTAATTCAAGAGAGCGTCTACTGACCGGGAAGAGGCTTGCGTGTCAACAGCATTCAATTGCCTTTGTATGCGGGTTCGCCATTCCGTGAACAGAATCGTAAAAAGCACGTAAACAAGAATGATAGAAAAAGCCAAGGCTGCATACATCCAGTCATAGAGATACCACATGGCCCCTGTCACAAACACCAATTCAAAAAAAGCTGGCAGAAACGCATTAACTGAAAACCAGAGGAAGTTCTCAACGGCTTTCACACCCCGTTCAACAAGGCGTGTGAGACCGCCAGTTCTACGGTCCAAATGGAATCGAAGGCTCAAACTATGAAGGTGTGAAAAGACCTGAACCGCAATCCGGCGCATGGCTTGGTTCTCAACCGGCGCAAAAATGGCAATGCGAATTTCACTAAAGAAAACGCTGATCAAGCGGAAGGCGCCATAGCAAAAGAGGAAATAGAAGGGAATAGCAATCCATCCTTGCGATGACGTTTCACTTAACGCATTGACGGAATCTTTGAAATATAAAGGAACAGCAAGTCCTGCAAATTTTGAGATCACCAGAGCAACAAGGGCCAATACAAACCTCAAGCGCAGAGTCAATGAATCTCTTGGCCAGAGATACATCAACAAGCGAGCAATGGTGCTGTCGCTATCTTTAAAACGGCGTATTAATTTCATGGGGTTAATTGTGCCTGAAAATGGAGCTTATGGAAAGGTGGGAGTGAGTGGCACCAGCACCTCTCCCACAAGAGGTAAAGATCTAACTCAATTAGCATCCGCAAAGGGAGCATAAGCAAAAGAGTCCGCATACTCCTTAACCCTTCGAAACTGAAGCGCATCAATAGACCCTCTTTGTGTGTTTAGGTACTGAACTAAATCAAGCCAATAACTTGTCGTCATGGTATTGTTGTTCAAACGAGTCAGATAAGCCTCAGGTTCACAATAATTTGTTGTTCTACTTTCACACATATCTGCAAAAGCTTGAAAGTCATCATTGAGCTCATTAGAGCGGCCCGTGTTTGTTTTAGCGTCAGCTGAGCGATGAGCTAAAATGGAAAGCAATTCTTCTCGAGGAGTTAGTCTCACTCTGGCATGCGCTTGACCTTCATCGTTTGGATCTTGCATAGCCAAAACAACAGAGGCTTCCCCAAATACGGAAAGGGCTACAAAGGATAAAGCAATTATTTTAAAAGAAATTCTATTCATATTAACACTCCAATAATATTTACATACGTTTACTTATAATTAGAGTGTTTTCTACAGTCAAGTAAAAAGATAGAACAAAAAACTTGACCTTTCTCACATTTTCTCCACCCTCGGAAATACAGGCACCGGCTCAGACAATTTCGTCCCTGGCTTCAATGGCGTTTTGAGAGATTCAAATGTCCGATCTGTCTGACCAAGTTGATCAAGAATCTTCCCCGCTGAATCTGGCATGACCGGTTGCACGTATATGGCTGCATGACGAATGACCTCTGCCAAAACATAGAGGACCGTTCCCATACGGGCCTTATCCTCTGGCGTTCCTGATTTGTTTAGGGACCATGGCTTTTGAGCGTCCACATAGCGGTTTGCTTCTGAGATAACTTCCCAAATGTGCTGAACATAAGCTTGAAGCGCTTGAGCTTCCATGTCATCCCTAAGCTTGTCATGGAGGTGAGCCGCTTTCGCTAAGATTTCATGATCTTCACTCTGCAGGAAATCAGGCGTTGGGATCACAGCACCCGCATTCTTGTAAATAAAGGTGAGGACTCTTTGGGACAGATTCCCCAAATCATTTGCCAGATCGCTATTAATCCGTTGGACAAAGCCTTCTTCCGAATAATCTCCATCCCCGCCAAAAGGAATCTCTCGCATCAGAAAATACCGCACAGAATCAACACCGTACGTATCGACGAGTCTAAAAGGATTCACAACGTTTCCCAAAGACTTTGACATCTTTTCCCCATTATGAGTCCACCACCCATGAGAAAAAATCCGCTTCGGGGGATTAATATCAGCAGCCATTAAAAAAGCCGGCCAATACACCGCATGAAAACGAATGATATCCTTACCCATCAACTGAATGGATTCGGGCCAAAAGTCTTTCAAATCTGGGGAATCTTCATCAGGAAATCCAAGGCATGTCAAATAGTAGGATAACGCCTCAATCCAAACATACATCACGTGAGTAGGATCCCCCGGAACAGCAACGCCCCAGTCAAAATTCGTCCGTGAAATAGATAAGTCTCTGAGCCCGCCTTTAATAAAACCTAAGATCTCATTACGCCTTCCAAGAGGAGCGATAGCCTTTGGATTGGCTTCATAATAGTCAAGCAGTGGTCTCTCCCAGGCAGACAAACGAAAGAAGTATGACGGCTCTTCCCGCCATTCAACAGGCGCGCCCGTTGGTGCTTTTCCATCCACAATTTCCGACTCTTCATAATAGGCTTCATCGCGAACGGCGTACCACCCCTTGTATGTGCTTTCGTAAATGTGTCCTGCTTTTACAAGCTTTCCCCAGAGGGCCTGAGCAGACTTATGATGGCGCTCTTCCGTTGTGCGCAGAAAAACATCAGGCGTTGCATTCACCACATCAGTCATCTCACGAAACAGGGCAGACATACGGTCAGTATATACCTGGGGTGTCTCCCCGGCTTCTTCTGCAGCTTGTGCCACTTTCTGACCATGCTCATCCGTTCCTGTCAGAAACTTCACACGGGCCCCTGCAAGGCGCCAGTAGCGAGCCAGCACATCGGCAGCAACGGTTGTATAAACGTGTCCTAAATGAGGATCTCCGTTGAGATAATAGATGGGCGTTGTAATACAACGATTGGTCATGTTAATGCCTCTGAGTTATAGTCTCTAATACACACGTGAGTGTTGCTTTTCTGTCAAGTTGAGCAAATTGGCACTCATCGAATAAGGTTTCTATTTTTTCACACACCTTGAGCGTTTGATCAAGAGGTTCTGACTCACCCTCTACTTTCGCCAATATATTCATATGAAGAAAATTCCTGATCAAATCTTCAACGATCCCATAGGTGGCTTCATCGCTTCCGTAGGCCTTAATAAATGCCGTTGGAGAGCCTCCTGTAAGAACTTTTTGCAGATCAGCATAAATCTGGCTCCCCTCACCTTCCATAAGACGGATGAGTCGTCCAGGACTTCCCTTTTCATAAGTTATACCTTTTGGAACCGTTAGATTTTGGTCTTTAAGAACCTCTTCAACTTCCTCATCACTTAAAGGCGAAAGGTTCAGGACCTGACACCGTGAGCGAATGGTAGGAAGCAATCGACCGGGTACAGACGTCGTCAAGAAAAAGACGGTTTTGGGAGGCGGCTCTTCTAAACGCTTCAGAAGCGCATTCGCTGCATTCCGGTTCAGCTTATCTGCTCCATCAATAATCACGACACGGTACCCACCTTCAGCAGACGTTTGATTCAGAAATCCATTGAGATCTCGAATCGTCTCAACCCCAATCTCACGGACGTCATCAGATCCTATAACACGCACATCACCATGACTATCCGCAACGATTCGACGATATATGGGATGATTTGACAATATATCGTCATTACCATTCAGAAGAAAACGCGTCATGTGAAAGGCAAAGGTTGCCTTCCCAATCCCAAACGGCCCGCCAAGTATCCAGGCATGGGGAAAGCGATCGGAATGATAAGCGTTTAGGAAAGACTCTCTGGCGTGCCTATGACCGACAAGCTTTAAGTTCTCTCTGGGGTTAAGCATTGTATATCCTTTACTTCTTCACCTCTCCCCTGCGTGGGAGAGGTCGACCGAAGGTCGGGTGAGGGGGACGTCAACACAGACCCCAAAACGACATTGTTGAGTTCCTATAATAATAACCTGAAATGTGTTCTTCGAAAGGTTGGATTTTATCCCCCTCACCCGCCCCAAGGGGCGACCTCTCCCACGCAGGGGAGAGGTGAAGACTACACGCTTGCAGATTTCTGTTTTCCAAACCTGCGATCCACTTCCTGTAATATCTGCTTTGAGATGATATCGATATCCAACAGAGCATTGATTGAAATGCAACGATCGGGGTTGCGCTTTATGACTTCCGCAAATCCTTCAGCAACTCGTCTGTGAAAGTTAATATCATAGGCCTCAATACGATCCTTTGCCCCATCTCGCACCTCTGCCCTCTCTAAGCCTAACTCAGGGTTCAGCTCAAAAACGAACGTCAAATCCGGCTTCAAATCACTGACCGTAAAGTGATTAAGCGCATCAATCGCTTCATACCCCAGCTTATGCCCAAACCCTTGGTAGGCAAGCGTTGAGTCCGTAAACCGATCACACAACACCCATACGCCTTTATCTAAGGCAGGAATAAGGCGCTTGCTTACTAAATCGGACCGGGAGGCGCTCATCAGTAAAGCCTCTGTAACTGGAGTCCAAAGCTCAGTATCTCTGTGGAGCACCAACTCTCGAATATGTTCGGCACCTGGCGTCCCACCAGGCTCTCTCAAGGACAGAACATCTATGTCTGCCTGCAAAAGAGTCCGGTTGAGGATCTCAACTTGTGTTGATTTTCCTGATCCTTCCCCGCCTTCAAAGGTAATGAAGGGAGCCCCGTTCTTACTCATGAGCTATTCTTTCCCCACAAGAGGTAGTGAACGGAATTATTAATCCGCTTGATAAAGCTGGCTCTCTCAACCGTTTTTCCCGCAACAAGTGGAATCTTTTCAATACCTTTATCAGGAACTGTTATCTCAAGGACACCCACCTTATCACCGGCTTGAATAGGCGCCCCAAGAGGTGAGTCATAGACGACTTTAACGGAGAGCTCTTTTCTCTTATTCCGAGGAAGCGTATAAATAACGTCTTGGCCCGCAACAAGAGGGACACTTTGTTCCGCACCACTCCAGACATCAGCAACATCCACAACGTCGCCTTTCTTAAACAATTTATAGTTTTTAAAGAAATTAAAGCCCCAGTTAATAAGAGCTGTCGCTTCTTCATCTCTTGCCTTTGATGTCGGCAAACCATTCACAACCAAGATGATACGGCGATCCCCTTGCTTAGCCGTCGCAACGATTCCATATCCACCCGCATCTGTATGGCCCGTCTTCATACCGTCAGCCCCCATATTTTTATAAAGAAGCGTATTCCGGTTGCCTTGTTTAATCTTGTTATATTCAAATTCTCTTAAAGCATAATACTGAGCAAATTCCTCAGGGAAGTCTTTAATTGTTCGTATTGCCATAAGAGCTAAATCTCTTGCTGTACTCACATGACCTTCATCGGGCCAGCCTGTTGCGTTCACAAAGTTTGAATTCTTTGCCCCCATTTCATGCGCCTTCTCCGTCATTTCCTTAGCAAAAGTTTCTTCCGTACCGGAGAGACCTTCCGCGAGAACGATACACGCATCATTTCCCGACTGGACGATCACGCCTTGCAACAAATCAGCAACGTTCACTTTACCATTGAGGGGGACAAACGTCTTTGATCCCTGCATTCTCCAAGCTTTCTCACTCACGTGCATAACGTCATCAAGCTTAATATCTCCGCTCTTCAAGCGTTCAAACACAAGGTGAGCTGTCATGATTTTTGACATGGATGATGGGACCATTTGTTGGTCCGCATTTTTTTCGAGCAATATCACACCCGTATCAAAATCAACCATATAGGCCTGGGGAGCTTGAAACTCAATGTTTGCTTTTGCTCCAAATGTAAGTCCACAGACCACACCCAAAAGCACTCCCGCCATGATGCAAAAAAAAGTTATAAACTTACGCATTCTATTTCCCCCTAACGCAGTATAATAATTCGTGACATAAGATGCCCTGCCTGAGCCAATTGATCAAGTACTTGATTTGCCTGTGACATACTTGCAAGAGGTCCAACCCTTACCGTATAAGGTTTCGGGCCATTTGTTTGAGCTGGAGCGATGCTTAAGTTATTCGGTACATTTATGCGTTGAGAGTGAGCATGGGCTTCACCGTGACTGCCATACCCTCCTACATCCACAAATATGCCGGATGAACCTGATGCGGCTATTTGCCTCGGACTTTCTGTCATAATGGCTGGAGATTCAGCCACAACGTCACCAACCTCCTCAAAAAAGCTATCTGGAAGCCTTGGTGTATTTGCCGCAATTTCTGCGGTGGGCATTACAGTGGAAGGGTCAACTCCATTCAAAGCCAAGCTTTCTGGAACAAGAGTTCGCACCCGAACGCGGGCTGTCCCTTTCCGATCAAATCCGAGCAGCTGAGCCGTTCTGCGGGAGACATCAATAATCCTTCCATCGATAAAAGGACCGCGGTCATTTATTTTAAGTTGAATTTGACGCCCATTCTCAAGATTTGTCACCTCTGCAACACAAGGAAGCGGCACCGTTTTGTGAGCCGCCGAGACATCATTCATATCAAAACGCTCACCAGTCGCCGTAGGCCTTCCATGAAAAATGTCCGTTCCTCCATAATAGGACGCAATCCCTTCTTCCTCATATTCATAATGAGGCTGGGGATGATACCACACACCCTTAATTTGATAGGGCCGACTTGTTGCTTTTTTAGGGGCTGGCGTACACGTTCCATTCCATTCCATAGGCGCAGGCGGACATTCGGGGACACTCGAGCATGCAGCCAAAACAGAAGCGGCCACAACTAACAACGCCATATTATAAAGTCTATAATCAATCATGGAGTTAAGTTAATTCAGAGAGCCGCATTCTGCAAGGGGTGAGACAGGCAAAACTGAGTATTGCAATTTAAAAGATTAACGGTTACAGATTTATATGAACGGTCCGACCGTTCTAAACAATGTTATTTACTGATGAGGAATGTTTTCATGAATTATTTAAATCACCTAAGAACTTTTCAATTTGCTCTTGCTTGTGGAGCAACACTATTCACCCTTAGCGAAGCAAAAGCTATGTTAGCTGACCCCATCGAAGGTCAAGCCTCAACTGGCACGCGTAAGCCAGACTCTACAAGCCACTATTTGAATGAACGATCTTCTGCAGTTCTCTTAGAGCAAATTTCGGCACTTCGCGTTCTCGTGGATGAGCAAAATACGACAAGACAAGAAAAAGATGACTATGAAGCTGAAATTTGTCTTTTGTCTTCCAGCCTTGATCTTCAAGAAGCTGTAGAAGCTGACGAGGCTAAGGTAAATATGTTTTCAGTTACTCAGCTAGCTCAATTTGCAAATGAAGACGACAATTATAGTGGGTTTTATCAAAAAGTGTTGCGCGCTCAACAGCTCGGCATTGAAGAATTTAGAGATGAAAAACATCTCGACGCTTTGATCGCGGCTCATGTGGCAAAAGAAACTCCGAACAATAAATAACATCTAAACTACTAGCGTCATTGCGAGCCCCTCTTGGGGCGCGGCAATCCATCTTAATCTAAGAAAGATGGATTGCTTCGGCAGGCTAGCGCCCACCTCGCAATGACGATCTTTTGTTTGTTTTCAGTAAGTAACGACCTCCTGGCTGGCTTCCGCCTTCGCCAAGGCTTCGTCGGACAAGTTGCCAGCCGTCTCGTCCACCGTAGCTTTAGCGTAGGTGGAAGCTCGTAAGAGCGAAGGCTGGCGGAGAGAGAGGGATTCGAACCCTCGATACGGTTTGTGCCGTATACACGATTTCCAATCGTGCGCCTTCAACCGCTCGGCCACCTCTCCGCTTGGAATGAATGGAAAATAGCTGAGTTCTTGCACCCCATGCAACCTTAATTTTGCCCTCATCACAATTTACTTGATCATTTGGCCTCATAATTTATAAAAGTGATACCAATTCTAATGGTTAACAGCGGGGACCCAATGGCGAAACTTCATTTTTACTACTCTGCAATGAATGCGGGGAAAACGACGACGCTTTTACAATCGAATTACAACTATCAAGAACGCGGCATGGAAACGCTCCTCTTTATTCCTGCGATTGATGACCGTCATGCAAGTGGCATTATTGCCTCCCGGATTGGGCTTAACTCTGAGGCCCATGCTTTTGAGAAAAATTTCGACTTTTATGACTTCGTGAATGAATATATTCAAAGACACAAAATCAGTTGTGTCCTTATTGATGAAGCTCAGTTCCTGACAAAAGTGCAAGTCTTACAATTGACTCGCATCGTTGACGAATTAAAGATCCCTACCCTCACCTATGGCCTAAGGTCTGACTTTATGGGTGAACCGTTTGAGGGCAGTAAGTATCTTTTAGCCTGGGCAGAAGATCTCCTCGAAATTAAAACAATTTGTCACTGCGGCAGAAAAGCAACAATGAACGCCCGTGTCGATGAATCTGGCAAAGTCTTACGCGAAGGAGAGCAAATTTTGATTGGTGGGAACGATCGATACATTGCTTTGTGCCGGAAACACTATATGAATGGTGAGGCCTTAATCGCACAAGAAAAGTCCTGCAAAATAGCGGCTTGATTTAATCTTTACAAAACACAGCAGCTATTATAGTATCTATTATGATCGCTTTTAATAGATAAGAGACACTATAATGACCTTTATGTTTTCTACGCCTCTGGAGGTTGCAGCCTCCCTCGCAAAGTCTGCAAAGGAGAAAAGGCTCTCTCTTAACCTGAGCCAACAAAGCTTAGCTGAAAGATCAGGCGTAAGCATTAGTGTTCTCAAGAAATTTGAGCATACGGGGAAAATCTCTCTTGAATCTCTTTTAAAATTGGCCTTGGTTTTAAATTGCTTAGAGAATTTTTCCAAATTGTTCCCCAAGACCTCTCCTGAGGACTACCTCACCATTGATCAGCTTCTTAAGGAAAAAACGAGAAAACGGGGTCGGAAATGAAGCTGAAAGATATAAAAATAGTCAACGTAACGTATTGTAATGAAAACAAAACGACACCTGTTGGTCGACTAGCGATTAAGGATCGTCAAGTTTTATTTGAATATGAACAAGAATTTCTTGAAATGGGGCTTGATCTTTCTCCCTTAAAACTCCCTTTAAAACAAGGCACTACTGCATGCAATGACATGACCTTTGAAGGATTATTTGGTGTTTTTAACGATAGTCTTCCTGATGGTTGGGGACGACTTCTTCTTGATCGTAAATTGTTATCTATCGGCATTAATCCAGACTCTTTAACGCCTCTAGATCGCCTTTGTTATGTTGGACAACGTGGGATGGGGGCACTTAAATACGAACCAGCCTTAGATGACTCTGATCCAGAACAGCATGCTAAAAATTTAGATGTTATCGCTAATGAATGTTTGCAATTTCGAGATCATCATGACGATAAGTATATAGATAGTTTAATGGCCTTGAATGGATCTTCCGCGGGCGCTCGTCCGAAGATTTTGGTTAGATTGCCTAACTCAGATACGACTCACAATGATTGGATTATCAAGTTCCCTTCATCTCTTGATCCCAGAGACATTGGTCCAATAGAGTATGCCTACCACCGCATGGCGATTGAGGCAGGTTTGGAAGTACCCGAATCCAAGCTCTTTCCGTCAAAAACCTCAGAAGGTTACTTTGGTGTCAAAAGGTTTGATAAATCTGAGAATGGCGTATTTCACATGCATACAGCAAGCGGTCTTCTACATTCAGATCACCGTCTTCCAAGCATGGATTATGATACTCTTATTAAGGCAACTCATTGGTTAACAAAGAATGTGGGTGAATGTGAAAAACAGTACCGTCACGCTGTGTTTAATATTTGTGCTCACAATAGAGACGATCATTCAAAAAACTTTTCGTTTTTAATGAATGAAGATGGGTCATGGAGAGTTTCACCGGCCTATGATCTGACTTTTTCATCAGGCCCTGGAGGAGAGCATTGCTCTTCAATATTTGGAGAGGGTAAGAATCCAGAAATGGCGCATTTATTAAAACTTGCTGAAGTTGCGGGCGTGAGCCATCAGAAAGCAATGGAAATCATAGATCAAGTAAGAACTGCAATCTCTAAATGGTCTCACATCTCTAAGGAATCATTTGTGAGCAGGAAATCATCCGATCGTATTCAAAAGTCATTGAATCTTGTCTTAAAAAACAAATGATTACCCCCCAAACAAACTATCAATCAACCCATCCAAAAGACCACCTGATGCAGGCTGTTCAGGCTCTGCAGAAACAGGCTGAAGAACGGGCGGTGCACTCTGAGGCATTTCTGACATAAAGACATGCCATAGACGCGCTGATGGGCTTCCTGGCGTGGGATCCATGGACTTGTTGTCATCATTACCAGCCCAGACACCCGTGATCAAACTTGGCGTAAATCCGATGAACCAGCTATCTCGATCGAGCTGCGTTGTACCTGTTTTACCAGCACAAAAGCCAGGGATCGCTGCTTTCTTCCCCGTTCCATAGGTCATCACCGCATGGAGCATATGCGTTAAAGATTGCGCAATGGAAGGGTCAACAACGCGCTCAGCAATATAAGGTTGATGAGAGTACAATGTGTGCCCCTCCGTATCAGCTATCCGAGAAATGGCATAAGACTCAACACTCAATCCATTCCTCGCAATCACAAGGAAAGCACTCGTGAGCTCAACCAGCGTTGTCTCCCCCGTTCCTAAGACAATTGTTAAGTCATCGGGCAGCCGTGACTTCATGCCCAAACGGCGGGCTGTTTCTTGAATCCGAGGTAAACCAAGTTGTTGAGCTAGTCTAACGCTGACCGTATTCGAGGAATAAGCAAGCGCATCTTGGAGAGTCATTTCACCTTTTGCCTTATACTTATCATGGTTCTTTGGCATCCAGGATCCGATACGGATAGGGGCATCACTCACGATATCTGCCGGGTGCATCCCTGATTCGAGGGCCGCTAAAAATTCGATAAATTTGAAGGTTGAGCCGACTTGACGAATAGCCTGTGTTGCACGATTAAACTGGCTTTTCTTGTAGTTCACTCCACCTACAAGGGCACGGATGGCTCCATCATGGGTCATGGTGACAATCGCCATTTGGCTCATTTTTGAAGGACCGGATCTCTCTGACACGACCTCTTGCAGCTTTGCTTCCGCAAGAGATTGAAGATGAGGATCAAGAGTCGTTGTAACAATCAAGTCCTTATCCATTGTCTCTAAATCTTCTGGAATGGTGTCGACAACCCAGTCTGTAAAATAACGAATAGCCGATCCTTTAAATGACTCTGTCGTTAAGGACGCAAGCGCTAGGGCAGCATCCATGGCACCTTCTGTGATGTAGCCTTCCTGCACCATATTTTCTAGGACTTGTGACGCACGCTGATCCGCAAGGTCGGGATTGTTGGACGGGGAATACTTGGAAGGTGCTTTGAGCAAGCCAACAATGACAGCAGCTTCATATAAACTTAAATCCTGAGCTCGTTTTCCAAAGTAGTGTTGAGAAGCGGCTGCAAGACCAAACGTTCCCGACCCTAAGTACACACGGTTTAAATAGATTGTCAGAATCTGATCTTTGGTAAACTTCGACTCAAGCCACAGGGCAAGAAGGGCTTCTTGAACTTTGCGTCTAAGGGATCTGTCATTGATATCGTAAAGCTTTTCCGACTGAAGGAAGTTCTTGGCCAACTGTTGGGTGATCGTACTTCCTCCTTGAACCACGTGCCCTGCCCTATAGTTAACCCATACAGCTCGAATAAGACCAATCAGATCAACACCAAAGTGCGAATAGAACCGCCTATCTTCAATCGCAAGAAGGGCTTGGATCACATGTGGAGGCAGCTTTTTAATATTCACCATCTGACCATGTAAGTCACCGTATGAGGCAAGCTTCGTCCCATCTTTCGCCAGCACAGTTATACTAGGGCGGCGTTCTGTTTGCTGGAGCTTCGTAATGTCAGGCAAATCGTAGCTATACCAAAGAACACCAATCCCTCCAACAAAAGAGAGCCAAATCAAAAGGATAAACGACCATTTGAAGAACCATCCCCAAAATGACGATCTCTTGCGCTCACGAGGGGGACGTGGCGGCGGTGGAGGCGCTTTTTTCTTAACTGGCTTTGGTGGGTCTTGTGTATCAACCGCAAGACGATCTTCAGGGTTTACTCTCATAGTGCATCTCTCATTTTCTGTGGAGAGCCAAAGATTTGATCATAATATTTCAGGATATAAAGCTTAAACCATCTGGCGTATTTTGTTTTATCCTTTATTAGGTCGTGCGGAAGCACCCATTTTATCTCACTGACTTCTTCTGGATTGGGGTGAATTTCACCTTCATAAACCCCCTGAAAAACATGAGTAAATTCAAGCTCCCACAAGTCCTTTTCTAGCTTTAATGTGTAGCATACTCTTGTTACAGGCGTGAGGTCACAGGTAAAGCCAAGCTCTTCAAAGAGGCGCCTTTGTGCAGCCTCCCTCACCTCTTCCCCGGGCCGTGGGTGACCACAACAACTGTTAGCCCAAAGCCCTGGTGAATGGTATTTTCCATCCGCTCGTCGTTGGATGAGAGTCTCCCCTCGCCCATTATATATAAATACGGAAAATGCCCTGTGCCTTTGTGGAATCAAATGAGCCACAAGCTTTTCTTGGCTACCCCTCGGGTGATCCTTCTCATCCACTAAAATTACTGTTTCTGTCACGACATGTCTCTGCTGTGTCATTATCGAAAGGAATGTAAGGTGTTTTTTTATTAAAGGCAATATCACACTAAAGTTCTTACCATCTGCAGCAGTTGTTTCCAAAATGGAAACAACTGATTGCATCTAACTCACATGTATTTGTTATAATGCCGAAAACCATTTCTTGAAAACAAATCAGCAATTCACTAATCTTGTCATGAGAATTGAGAATTTGAAAGACAAAATAATGAGCCGAAGTTTCAAAAACACACCAATCATGGGGCACACGACTTGCCAGAGTGAACGACACGATAAACGTATTTGGCATAAAAGATGGCGTTTAAGAGAACGTATTAAATTAGCTTCTCTCACCTCTGAAAATTTTGATGATCATTGCACAACTGGCCACAAAGAAGTGAGCAGCCCTTGGAATATGGCAAAGGATGGCAAGTCATATTTTGCTGAAAAGAGGCAAGCGAGTTTTGCTAAATCAATCGCAATAAAGCTAGGAAAAAACCATCAGGAACAAACTGCTTTAAAGAAACGTATACTTTCTCGATTCATGGGAAAGTAGAATCACAGTGTGGCAACGCCTTCATCTTTTCTGATCACTGCTTATTTGCCCATATCAGCGCCATTGTATTGACGGATTTCATTTTTATGGCATCTTTTCTTTGAGAGTTTGGGAAAGAAATACGAAGTTACCCGTGGGGGTTACAACGTGTGGGAATCTCAAATGATCGTGTATGGAATGAGCTGTCTAAGAGCGAATTTCGGGGAGGTCTAAAGCGCGCAATACCCCGTTATTTTCCTGGAATGGCAAAACCCGTGCAAAGCAGGAAGGAAGCGTCAATACTACCCTGATCTTCCCTAGACTGCGGTGTTGCAACACCACTTTTTTATAAGGAAAGATAAGATGCACTAAGAGAACGTAAGACTAGCCCCCTAAATATCCAAATTCTGCACATTGATAGCATTTTCTTGAATGAAATCACGTCGTGGTTCCACAATATCACCCATCAATGTCGAAAATACCTCAGAAGCTTCATCAATATGCTCAACTTTTACCTGAAGAAGTGTTCTGACATCAGGATCGAGCGTTGTCTCCCACAGCTGGTCTGGATTCATTTCTCCGAGTCCTTTATAGCGTGAAATCGTAAAGCCCTTACGTCCTCTCTCAAGAACAAGGTCAAGCAAGGCTAACGGCCCGTTAATAGGATAACTATCGTCCTTTGATTTTAATGTCGTAACCCCTTGGAAAGTTTCATGAAGGATTGCTTTCAAACGATCAAGCTGACGTACCTCAGCCGTATTCAAGAGGGAGAGGCGCAGCGTATAGCTTTCCTCAACGCCTTGAATCGTTCGACTCACAATAAGATTATGATTTTCATCCAAGGTTCCTTGCCAAGTCTTTTGTCCAGCCAAAGCAATTAAGTTCAAACGTTCGACAAGTTCTTTTGTAAGAGTTGAGCTATCAAGTGCAAATGCCTCAGCGTTTAAAATTCCAGCAATGGCCGCTTGCTCTAACAGCAATGTAGATCCAATGATTTGAGAGGGTATCTTGACCATATCTCTCACTTGACCACAGGTATCTAGGATTCGCCTCAGATCAGCGCCTGCAATTTGGGACCCATTCTGAAGAACAAGGGACGTTCCTTCAAGGCCTGCATCAATCAGATATCGATTAAGATCTTTATCATCCTTCAAATACAAAATAGATTTTCCTCTCGTGGCCTTAAAGAGAGGGGGCCTTGCGATATAAAGATAGCCCTTCTCGATAACTTCCGGCATTTGACGGTAAAAGAATGTCAAAAGGAGGGTTCGAATGTGGCTTCCGTCAACGTCGGCGTCACTCATGAGGATGATCTTATGATAGCGAGCCTTTTCAATGTTAAAGTCATCACGACCAATTCCCATACCAAGGGCTGTAATTAAGGTTCCGATTTGCTCTGAGTTGAGCATTTTATCAAAACGTGCTCTCTCCACGTTCAATACCTTACCCTTAAGGGGAAGAATTGCCTGGAATTGGCGTTTACGACCATCTTTTGCTGAACCACCAGCGCCGTCACCCTCAACGATGAATATTTCGCATTTCGCAGGATCTCTTTCCTGACAATCCGCAAGCTTTCCAGGAAGGGAGGCAATATCAAGTGCCCCTTTCCGCCGCGTAAGGTCCCGTGCTTTCCGAGCCGCTTCTCTGGCTAAAGCCGCTTCCATCACCCGTTCAATAATCTTTTTAGCTTCTGCAGGATGCTCTTCTAACCATTGTTGGAATTTATCCCCAACGGTTCCTTCGACAGCAGGCCTAACTTCTGATGAAACAAGCTTATCTTTCGTTTGTGAAGAAAATTTCGGATCAGGAACTTTCACTGATAATACACATGTCAGCCCTTCCCGCATATCTTCACCCGTCATGGCGATCTTTTCTTTTTTCCCCAATTCGGAAGCGTAATTATTTATAGCTCTCGTAAGAGCTCCTCTAAAGCCGGCCAAGTGGGCTCCCCCATCTCTTTGAGGAATATTGTTTGTAAAACAGAGGGTTGTCTCGTGATAACTGTCTGTCCATTCCATCGCCAGATCAATAATAATTCCATCTTTTTCCCCCTGAATTACAATGGGAGGACTGTGGAGGACATTCTTACTTCTGTCTAAATATTTCACGAAGGCCTGAACACCGCCCTCATAATGCATCACAACTTCTTTAGCTTCTTCATGGCGTTCATCCCGTAAAATTAACGTCACACCTGAGTTTAAGAAGGCAAGTTCCCGTAATCTGTGTTCAAGCGTTCCAAAATCAAAGACTGTTTTTGTAAACGTTTCCTTTGAGGGCAGGAAAGTAATCCAAGTTCCCTTATTTTCATCTGCATCCCCAATAATTTTAAGAGATTCATCGGGTTCCCCATGCGTAAAGCTCATGAAATGCTTTTTACCTTTCGCAAAAATGGTAAGCAGCAACTTTTCAGAAAGAGCATTTACAACGGACACACCCACACCATGGAGACCACCTGAAACCTTATAGGAATCCTGGTCAAATTTACCTCCGGCATGGAGTTGAGTCATGATGACTTCTGCCGCAGAGATTCCTTCTTCTTCATGAATATCAACGGGAATCCCGCGACCATTATCTTTTACAGTCACAGAACCATCTGCATTAATGATCACATCAACTTTATCACAGTGTCCCGCAAGAGCTTCATCGATTGCGTTGTCCACAACCTCATAGACCATATGATGGAGACCTGAGCCATCGTCCGTATCACCAATATACATCCCAGGTCGTTTACGAACGGCATCAAGTCCGCGCAAAACTTTAATAGAATGGGCACCATATTCTGTGTTTGGGGTCGGTTGAATGGTCTCTGTCATGTATTCTCTCTCATGTTTTCGATACTAAACGGGCTTCCTTTAGGCTTAGGAATTGAGCATTTCCTTGCAATTCTTCAAACAAGGACACATCCGTCCCTGTTAGCCAGGTCTGCATTTTAAGCTTAATAATCGCATCAAACAATGCTGTTCTTCGTCTCTTGTCAAGATGGGCGACAACTTCGTCTAAAAGTAGCAAGGGAATAGCCCCTGTTCGCACGGATAATAGGGTTGCAGACGCCATTACAATTGAAAGCAACATAGCCTTTTGTTCACCGGTTGAACAGAGGGCTGCTGCTTGGTTTTTTTCAGGGTATATGGCAAATAAGTCACTCTTGTGAGGGCCACGACTACATCTCCCTATAAGACGGTCTTGATCACGAGACTGGGCAAGAAGAGTCCGCATTTTCTCTTCACACTCATATATACTATGGGCTTCCAATAATGTTTCTATATCCCCTTTGAGCTCTAACTCTGCTCGTGGAAATGTGGCTTCTTGTTGCCTCAAAACCATGAGGAGCTGCCCTACAACTTCACGACGGGCCACCGTGATCGCGATTCCGTCATTCACAAGAGTTTCTTCAAGACCCTCCAGCCAATGCGGATCCATCCGGCCTTGCTTTAAGAGAAGGGTCCGTTCCTTTAGCGCTTTCTCATAGCGACTCAGCCTTTGCGCATGTGCGGCATCGAAGCCGTATACAATACGATCGAGGAATTTCCGTCGACCTTGGGCACCCTCAAGAAACAAGCGATCCATCTGGGGAGTCAACCAAACCATAGAAACCCATTCGGCAAGAGATGATTGGTTCTTGGCTTTCTCTCCATTTATTTTTGTAAGACGCTTCTCACTCTCAGGACGATCCGGATCAAGTCCTGTTCCAATTTGAATCTTCGTCTCTTCATCTTTAAGCTGTGCTGAAACAACCCACGGAGCATCGCTCCCTTGCTGCTTCACGTCTGAAAGACGGGCGCGGCGCAGTCCACGGCCTGGAATGAGAAAGGAAAGAGCTTCAAGAAGGTTCGTCTTCCCCGCCCCATTCGGTCCCGTCAGGACTACAGGTGTTAAGTCTAGGGAAACACTGAAGATCTCATAACAGCGAAAATGAGATAGATTGAGACGCTCCACACCCCGTGTTGGGGCGGTAATGGCATTAATCAGAGGCTGTGCGAGGGGTGTCATAAATATTTAGCCTCCTATTTGTAAGTCACTAAAAACATAAGAAAGGGCGTCATTGCGAGGAGCCGAAGGCGACGCGGCAATCTGGTGCCGTAGCATTTCTCGATCGCTTCGCGATCGACTCTGTAATTCCCAGATTGCTTCGCTTCGCTCGCAATGACGGACCTTTTTTTACCCTTTTTCTCTGTCCGCTCTTTTCCGTGCATTGGGATCTAATAGTATCTTTCTTAAACGAAGGGATTCAGGCGTCACTTCAACAAGTTCATCGTCCTCAATATAAGCAATAGCTTGCTCTAACGTCATCAGTCGGGGAGGTGTCAAACGGACAGCCTCTTCTTTCCCTGAGACACGAAAGTTCGTCAGTTGTTTGGCTTTTAAAGCATTCACTTCCAGGTCATTATCGCGGTTATGTTCCCCAATAATCATCCCCTCATAAATCGCTGTTCCCGGCGTGATGAACATGATCCCACGATCATCGAGTCCCCATAGTGCATACGTCACAGCTTGACCCATCGCGTTAGAGATGAGAACACCATTCCGGCGTCCCCCAATGGGTCCTTTATAAGCTGAATAACTATGGAAGATACGGCTCATGATACCTGTTCCGCGCGTATCTGTCATAAACTCGCCTTGATAACCGATCATCCCACGGGAGGGGGCGATAAAGCTGATACGGGTTTTGCCACCGCCTGAGGGACGCATATCAACCATCTCCCCTTTGCGTTGTCCCATCTTCTCAACCACAATCCCTGTATGTTCATCATCCACATCGATTTGGATTTCTTCCATAGGCTCGAGTTGCTGACCTGTGGCTTCATCGGTCTTAAAAAGAACGCGAGGCCTGCCAATGGCAACTTCAAAACCTTCGCGACGCATGGTTTCAATCAAAACGCCAAGCTGTAATTCACCACGACCTGCCACTTCAAAAGCATCCGTATTTTGGGTCTCCGTCACCTTAATAGAAACGTTACTTTCCGCCTCAGAAAGCAAGCGATCACGAATCATACGAGACGTCACTTTCTTTCCTTCTTTTCCAGCGAAAGGTGAGTCATTAACGTAAATCGTCATGGCGAGCGTCGGTGGGTCAATGGGGAGAGACTTAAGCGGTACAGTCACCTCAGGAGCACAAATGGTATCTGAAACCGTTGCCTTTTCAAAACCTGCCACGGCGATAATATCTCCAGCGACTGCCTCTTGAATCGGAAGGCGCTCAAGTCCACGGAAGGCCAAAAGCTTGGTCAAACGGGTTTGTTCAAGAACGTCTCCTTCACGACCCAAGGCTTTCACCGTCATGTTGACACGTGCCGTTCCACTCAAAATACGACCTGTCAGGATTCGTCCTAAATAAGGATCAGACTCAAGTGTTGTAACAAGCATAGAGAAAGGCGCATCTGCATCGCCTTTCGCTTCTGGAACGCTCTTTAAAATAGCATTAAAAAGGGGTGCAAGATCGGTCTTTGGATCTTCTAAACTCTCGATTGCCCAACCTTCTTTTGCAGACGCATAAAGGGTTGAAAAGTCCAACTGGTCATTATTCGCATCAAGTGCTGCAAACAAATCAAACACTTCTTCATGAACTTCATAGGGACGCGCATCCGGCTTGTCCGCCTTATTCACAACGACGATAGGGTTAAGGCCTTGACGTAAAGCTTTCGCCACAACGAATTTTGTCTGTGGCATGGGGCCTTCTGACGCATCGACAAGCACGAGCACACCATCCACCATCGAGAGAATGCGCTCGACCTCGCCACCGAAGTCGGCGTGACCTGGTGTGTCCACGATATTGAGGCGATGCCCTTGCCATTCAATGGAGGTACACTTGGCAAGAATCGTAATCCCCCTCTCCTTCTCAAGGTCATTACTATCCATCGCTCTGACTTCAATGCGTTGGTTATCTCGATAAACGCCACTCTGACGAAAGAGTGCATCCACAAGGGTTGTTTTCCCATGATCAACGTGGGCAATAATGGCTAAGTTTCGAATTGTACTCATTGAAGACCTTTATAAATAATAATTAAGTGCTTTATATATAGTTATTGTAATTTTTAATACAATACCTCGCCACACACCCCTCAGGCGTCTTGCCTGCACTTTACCGATTTTCCTGTAACTGTCAATTCATACCAGAAAATAATCATTTATGCACAATAAACTAATTATGGTACAACACGAAAAACTAATGATTGCACAGCATGAAAAATTTAACTTTCTTTTTCCCTTTATTTTTTACAACAATTCTTGCTATATAGAACCAAACAACAATTCTGGTATTTAAAATGAAACAATCGCGTTTTACTTTTCTGCGTCAAGTATGGACACACCTTATTTGCCCCTATTGGACATCTGAGGATAAATGGAAAGCCTTTGCATTCCTTGGGGGACACGTCCTTTTTTTGGGATTCTATATTGCAATAACCGTAAGAATTAATTACTGGAGCAATGATTTTTTTACAGCACTACAAGAACTCAATGGTGGTGTCTTTTTTAGCCTCATCGGCTTTTTCTGCATCTTAGCCATTCTTGCAATTATCTCCTATATTTTTAAATTTTATCTTTTACAGAATTTAGAAATTCGCTGGCGGCAATGGATGACAACTCATCTCATTAATGATTGGACCTATGAGCAACGATATTATGCTCTGCAGCTAAAAGGACAGGGCACAGACAACCCAGATCAACGTATATCTGATGATGTTAATAATTTTATCACGAGATCTCTCACTTTGAGTTTAGGATTTCTACAGGAGATGGTATCTCTTCTATCCTTTTTAGGGATATTGTGGTCACTTTCTGGAACACTTCATTTTTCGTTGGGAGGTTACGCACTCACGATTCATGGTTATATGTGTTGGGTTGCTCTCACCTACGCACTTGGCGGAACATATATTAGCATTTATTTAGGGCGCCCCCTTGTTCGCTTAAGTTATGAAAGCGAAAAGCGGGAAGCTGATTTCCGGTACAGCCTTGTTCGATTCCGCGATAATATGGAGGGCATTGCCCATTACAAAGGTGAAGCGCAAGAAAAGAAGATCTTTAGAAAGCGCTTTAGCAGTATCGTCGAAAACTTTCATAGCATTATCAATAGAATGCTCTTCATCAACACTTGGAACAACACATACTCCCAGTTCGATTATCTTGCACCTTATCTCTTAGGTGCCCCGCGTCTCTTTGCTAAGGAAATTACCTTCGGTGGATTTATGCAAACAGCCGCAGCCTTCCGCCAAGTGAGCAGTTCTTTAGCGTTTATTATTACGAACTATCCCGAGATTGCGACATGGCGCGCCACGACAAACCGTCTTCTTGAATTTAAACTCAGCCTAGAGAACCAACCCGAGTCAGCCCTCACCCATGGGCCTCATACCGGTGAGGACATTCATGTTGAGGTAGAGAACATCTCTCTCCCCCATGGTGCGTTATTACAAGAAGACTTACAGCTTGTTTTCACTAAGGGAGAAGATACAATCATCACAGGACCGACAGGCATTGGGAAAAGCACATTAGCTCGTGTTATTGCAGGCTTGTGGCCTCATGGAAAAGGAAGCGTCAAGATTCCGAAGTCTCCGTTTCTCTTCCTCCCCCAAAAGCCTTATATGCCGCTCGGAAGTTTAGAAGAGGTTTTATTATATCCAGGACTCCCGATTGATAAGAGCAAGCTCGCAGAGGTTCTCAAAGATGTAGGCCTAAAAGGTTTTCATAATCGCCTTGAAGAAGTCAATGACTGGGCGCGTGTTCTCTCCCTTGGTGAACAACAACGCATTGGGATTGCAAGAGCTCTCCTTTCAAAGCCACACTGGCTTGTTATGGATGAGGCAACTTCTGCGATGGATGAAAAGTCCGAGGCGCACCTTTATCGATTACTGCGGTCACGCCTACCGGATACAACCTTCATCTCAATTGGTCATCGTGAGAGTTTGAAGGCCCTGCATGTGAAGGAGATTAGGCTTGGAGAAGCTGTGTAAACCTTTTTCAATCCCATGGATTTATGATTTCTAGATCTGGAAACGTTATAAAGTCCTTCGTATTTCTTGTTACAATTTTTAGATTATGAACCAAAGCTGTGGATGCAATAAGACTATCAACTGCGGACGGTATTTTTTTTGATTTTGCTAACATATAGCCCCACTTTTCCGCAATTTCACTATCAATGACAAGAACTCTATCTTCAAACCAAACAGGAAGCTCTTGCTCAAGCCACACCACAAGTTTGCCCCTTTTCACTGAAGCCTCAAGCTTTTCAATTCCTTTTCGAATTTCTCCAATTGTTAGAACACTTATAAAAAGAGCATCAGAAGGAACCTCTCGGAACCATTCAACAACTGACTTCTCAGGTTGTGCCTTTATAAGTTCTGAAATAACGTTTGTGTCAACAAGATAACTCATAAGTCGAGCGTTTCCCTAGGCAGAGACTTATCTCGTTCGATATCTAAAGAGAGGCCCTGCAAAGGAGAATTCGCAAGAAAAGTAACAAAGTTTAGTTTTTTACCCACCATATTGTCATAAGTCCTTTTTGAAAGGAGCACAACCTCTTCCTTACCCCTAACAGAAATCCCTTGTGGACCACTTGTTGTTGATAAATGGATTAAATGGCTTAATTTTGCCTTTGCTTCTTGTAACTGCCAATGTCTCATCATACTTCTCCTAACTAGTCTGACTAGTTTATTTTAGAATAAGCGGCGATAAATGTCAAGGAAATTAGCCGAAATTAGCAAGAATGTATTCTACTCCTTCTCACTTATGATGACTTGGAGCATTTACATGCGGAGCACTGTGAATCTGTGGAGGGCGTGGGATTGGACGGGGTAGAGGCGCAGACCTTTGTGGGGCTGGATGAGGTATAGGTGCATGCATTTGTGGGGCTGGATGGGGTCGAGATGCAGGCCTGTGTGGGACAGGATGCACAGCTTGAGGATGCGGTCTTTCAAAATGGTGTTCCATATGAGTTATGGGTGGCCTTACTTTAGGTGTTGGTTGTACTTTAGGCGCCACCACATTTGGATGAACCGGAAGTTGATGAGGCAAAGGCTGTGTTATTCTATGTTCAGGTGCAAGTCTTCTTTGCTTTGCTTGAAGATCACGAGCTGCTCGTCTTTCCTGATTGACGCGCCATGCTGGATTTTTCATTTCACGCAGGGCGTTTGATACCCTATTTGGATCCCTTATGGCTCTTAAGGCCCTTGGGTGATGAGCCCTAATATCTTCCCAACGATGGTGCATTCTATTGATAAAGAATGGACTGACAGCAACAAGCCCACCTGGAAAATAATTATCCCAAAAGACGGGTGACAGTCGATTAATATAATAAGGTGAGTCCACGTCAACAGTGACAAACTCAATGAGAGGCGCCCACGCAAGATCGTAATCAGGCGTTAATGTAACCGCATAACTCAAGAGATTTAATCGAGTACCTATAAGATCATCATAGGATTCATCCAAGTCAACAAAGACGGAGTAGTCCTGAGGTGCAGCATACTCAACACCATAATCTTCAACCCTTTCCTGATTATAGGGCTCTATAGTCTGACCCGCAGAATAAGCACCTGAATACGTTGATTTTGGAAGGGACAAATACATCGAACTGTTTTTGCCTGATTTTTGGCTTTGAACAAAACTATACTGCTCAGGATTATTAGCAATATCCTGGTAAATCTGAGAAAGTATGTAGTAAAGTGAGGATAGAGTTTGGCTTTCTTCGCTTGTTTTGTTGGTGTTTTTTTCTAGATCATTAATAAGCATAATGACAATATATTCAGCAACAAAGACACCTAAAGGATTTACCTTATCCTGTGCATCTGGACCGCTTAAGGTACGAAAGGCACTTGCGATGAGGACCCAATCTGTATACTGAAGTTTATCCCGTAAGGCTCTGTGCTGAGAATTGATTTGATCGATTAAGGCTTTGAAAGTAAAAGGCTTATCCTGCATATCAGACCCGAGCACATCATTAAGAATTAAACCTTGCCCTTCCTCAATTTCTTTAGTATGGGCGATTAACTCTTCAGGCATTTCAGGTAGAAATGAAATTTTTCCAACATTAAGATTGGGATACTTATTGAGAATTTTATAAGAAATCGCTTTCTTTTTTATATCATCATACCTTGAGGGAGGAAGTTTTTCAGGATCGCTTTCTCGTGCGCTGACTCCTTGAAAGAGATCTTCAACGAAATCATTTTTAGCAAGATCCGTTTTTTCTTGCCTGTGCTTTTCGCAATTGCTGAGCACAACTATGACGACCATAAGAAAGATGATTCTATAAAATTTTGTGATCACAAGTCCTTCTCCCTATCGTGATAACTATAAAGGGAAATCATTAAATTATGGTAAAGGGGACTAAATCCCCAACACTTTGCGCTGCAGACCTGTTATCTCTTCAATTCCAAGCCTTGCAAGACGCATCATCTCGAACAGAGCCTCTTCTTCAAAGGGCTTTTCTTCGGCTGTTGTTTGAACTTCAATAATGGCCCCTGAATCAGTCAGAACAAAGTTTGCATCGGCTTGAGCTGTGCTATCTTCTGCGTAATCAAGATCGAGCACTGGCACCCCTCCAACAATTCCGCATGACACAGCCGCAACTTGATGGCTGAGCGGGAGGGAAGTAAGCTTTCCATCTTTAACAAGTTTTTGAAGGGCTTGGTGTAAAGCGACATAGGCACCAGATATAGCAGCGGTCCGAGTGCCCCCATCTGCTTGAAGCACATCGCAGTCGATTGTAATTTGTCGTTCCCCGAGGGCCTTTAAATCTACAATAGACCGCAAGGCACGGCCTATCAAACGCTGTATCTCTTGGGTGCGTCCTGATTGCTTTCCCCTTGCCGCTTCTCGATCCATACGAGAATGAGTTGAGCGAGGGAGCATACCATATTCAGCCGTCACCCACCCTGTCCCTTTGTTTCGCAAGAAAGGCGGCACTCTCTCTTCAATGGACGCTGTGCAAAGCACATGCGTATCGCCAAATTTAGCAAGGCACGACCCTTCTGCATGCTTAGCAAAGGTTAAATCGAATGCGACTGAACGAAGTTGGTCGGGACGACGGTTTGAAGGTCTCATCTGGTATTTCCTTTAATGATTTAATCATTGAATACACTAATCCTGAACATCAGGGAAGCCAAACTTCATTTCCATGAAATTTCGGATGTTTTGTTCGAAATTTCATGGAAAAACTTTTTTACTAACGATTGACGTCTGGCTTCATGATACCTACATTCCAAATATGACCAAACTTGAAGAACTCGATAAAAGATCCCGTGAGGTTTTTCGCCACATTGTGGATGCGTATGTTGAAACGGGGGAGCCTGTGGGCTCAAAGACCCTTTCAAGTCGCTTGGGCATGTCTTTGTCGCCTGCCACCATTCGGAATGTGATGGCGGATCTTGAGTTTGCGGGTCTCTTGTATGCGCCCCATACATCCGCCGGTCGACTCCCGACCGATGCGGGTCTCCGTCATTTTGTTCACGGCATTTTGGAGGTTGGGGACCTCTCGCCTCTTGAGCGTCAAGAAATCGAACGCCAGTGCAATAAGCATAACAAAAATGTAACAAACGTTTTGGAGGATGCAACAAAAACCCTCAGTGGCCTGAGCCGATGTGCAAGCCTCGTTCTTGCCCCAAAATCTGAATCCATTTTAAAACATGTTGAGTTTGTGAGTCTCAGCCCGGGTCGCGTTTTGGTTGTACTCATTACGGAAGATGGCCTCGTTGAAAACCGGATTATTGAGACACCGCCTGGCATTCCTCCTTCAAGTCTTATTGAAGCCGGCAATTACTTAAATTATCGCCTCGCAGGCAAAACACTTAAAGAAGCAAAAGCTCATATCTTAGGTGAACTCGACACCAATAAAACCCAACTGGACCAGCTCACCTCAAAGGTTGTGGAAGAAGGTCTTGCCATTTGGGCGGGAAAAGGATCAGCAACATCCCTTATTATTCGAGGGCAGTCGAATCTTTTACAGGATGTCCGCCATGTTGAAGAGCTCAATAATATCCGCATGTTGTTTGAAGCCCTCGATACGCAAAAAGAACTTGTTGAGCTTTTGGATGCGGTTATGGAAGCCGACGGTGTACAAATCTTCATTGGATCTGAAAGTAGCCTCTTCCAACATTCGGGATGTTCCCTTATTGTCTCCCCTTATTCAACGGACAAAGGACAAATCGTCGGTGCCATCGGAGTGATTGGACCTGCAAGACTTAATTACAGTCGCATCATTTCTATGGTAGACTACACAGCAAAACTGATTAGCAAAACGATAGGGTAAAAGTATGACAGAAGATGTAACAGAAGAAGTAACAGCCGTTGAGATTTCAAAAGAAGAAGAGCTTTCCGAAGAGGTAGGCAAGCTTAAAGATCAACTTTTGCGCACGCTTGCTGAGCTTGAAAATTACCGCAAACGCGCTGAGCGTGAGAGAGAAGAAATGGCAAAGTTTGCAATCACTGGCTTTGCCCGCGATCTCTTGACTGTTTCGGATAACTTAAGGCGTGCTCTTGAGAGTGTTCCTGAAGATCACGAGCATCCTGAGAAGCTTTTGAAGAGCCTTGTCGAAGGCGTTGAGATTACTGAGAAAGAGCTCATTTTTGCTTTTAAGAAGCATGGCATTGAAAAAATTGAACCCCTTGGCAAGCCCTTTGATCACCATCTTCACCAAGCCATGTTTGAGCTTGATGAGTCGGATCAAGCTCCAGGAACAGTCGTTCACGTTCTACAACCTGGTTACCAATTGAATGGTCGTCTTTTGCGCCCCGCTATGGTCGGTGTCGTCAAAGGAAAAAATAATGGCCCCACGTTGCAGGAGAGTGACACCCTCCCTACATAAATTATATGCACAGAAAACTTTAACAACTTTGAAAAAAAGAAAGAGGATTATATGAGTAAAGTAATCGGAATTGACTTAGGAACCACCAACTCTTGCGTTGCCATTATGGAAGGAAAAGAAGCCCGCGTTATTGAAAACGCTGAAGGCGCACGTACAACCCCTTCAATGGTTGCCTTTACAAACACAGGCGAAAGACTGGTCGGACAAGCGGCTAAAAGACAAGCTGTCACCAACCCAGAGAACACCCTATTTGCAATTAAGCGTCTTATTGGACGCCGCTTTGATGACCCCCTTACGAAAAAAGACATGGGCCTTGTCCCTTATAAAATTGTTGAAGGTGAAAACGGCGATGCGTGGGTAGAAGTTGAAGGCAAAAAGTACAGCCCCAGCGAAGTCAGCGCATTCATTCTTCAAAAGATGAAAGAGACCGCGGAGAATTTCTTAGGGGAAAAGGTTACCCAAGCCGTTATTACAGTCCCCGCTTACTTCAATGACTCCCAAAGACAAGCGACAAAAGATGCAGGTAAAATCGCAGGTCTTGAAGTCTTGCGCATTATTAACGAGCCAACAGCTGCAGCTCTTGCCTATGGTCTTGATAAAAAATCAGGTGAAACCATTGCGGTATACGACCTTGGTGGCGGTACATTTGACGTCTCGATTCTTGAAATTGGTGACGGTGTGTTCGAAGTGAAGTCAACCAACGGAGATACGTTCCTTGGGGGTGAAGACTTTGACCAACGCATCATTGAATTTCTTGCAGAGGAGTTTAAAAAGGAACAAGGAATCGACCTTCGTAAGGATAAGCTTGCTTTGCAACGTCTGAAGGAAGCCGCTGAAAAAGCAAAGATTGAGCTCTCTTCTGCAACGCAAACCGATGTTAACCTTCCCTTTATTACAGCTGATGCTGCAGGGCCAAAGCATTTGAACGTAAAAATGACCCGTGCAAAGCTTGAAAGTCTGGTTGAGGATTTGGTTGAACGGACAGTCAAGCCTTGTATTGCCGCTCTTGAAGATGCAGGCGTTAAGGCAAATCAAATTGATGAGGTGATCCTTGTCGGTGGTATGACCCGTATGCCAAAAATCATTGAAACGGTTAAGAAATTTTTTGGCAAAGAACCACATCGCGGTGTGAACCCTGATGAAGTGGTTGCTCTTGGTGCAGCGATCCAAGGTGGTGTCTTGCGCGGAGACGTTAAAGATGTTCTCCTTCTGGACGTCACTCCCCTCTCCCTTGGGATTGAAACCCTTGGCGGTGTCTTCACACGCTTGATTGATCGCAACACAACCATACCAACAAAGAAAAGCCAGACATTCTCAACAGCTGATGACAACCAAACAGCTGTTACCATCCGGGTTTTCCAGGGTGAGCGGGAAATGGCAGCTGACAACAAAATTCTTGGTCAATTCGATCTCATGGGACTCCCTGCGGCTCCCCGCGGTGTTCCTCAGATTGAAGTCGCCTTTGATATTGATGCGAATGGTATCGTTCATGTTTCTGCGAAGGATAAAGCCACAGGAAAAGAGCAACAAATTCGGATTGAAGCCTCAGGCGGACTTTCTGAGAAGGACATTGAGCAGATGGTAAAGGACGCCGAAGCTCACGCCTCTGAGGACAAAGAACGCAGAGCACTCGTTGATGTGCGCAACCAAGCCGAAGCCCTTCTCCATACAACGGAAAAGACGTTGAAGGAGAATGCGGACAAGATTGGCGCAACAGACCGTGAGAAAGTGGAAGAAGCGGCAAAAGATTTGCGCGAATCCCTTGATTCTCCTGAAAAGTCAGTCATTCAACAAAAGGTTGAAGTCTTATCACAAGTCTCGATGGTTCTTGGTGAAGCTCTCTATAAGGCCTCGCAAGAAGACACTTCTTCTGAAATTCCAGATGAATCTGCGGAAACACCGAAGGAAGACGTTGTCGATGTTGACTTTGAAGAAGTTGACGAAGAGAAAAAGAATAAGGGTTAATTGAACGGTCCCCCCACGCTCGTCATTGCGAGGAGCGCAGCGACGCGGCAATCCATTCTTCAATTGATAAAGATGGATTGCCACGCCCCTATTGGGGCTCGCAATGACGGCTTGGGGATGTGCCCTCACGACAGATAAGAAGACAAGTATAATGGCAAAACAAGACTATTATGAATTATTAGGCGTATCACGCACCGCTACCGCAGATGAGCTAAAGAAAGCTTACCGCAAACTTGCGATGAAACATCACCCTGATAAAAATCCGGATGATAAAAACTCTGAGAAAAAATTTAAGGAAATCAGTGAAGCCTATGAAGTCCTGAAGGATGCTCAAAAGCGTGCCGCTTATGACCGCATGGGTCATGCCGCTTTCGAAGGCGGTATGGGTGGTAACGGCGGTCGTGCTGGTGGTTTCAATGCCGGTGGATTTGATTTCGAAGCGTCAGGCTTTGGCAATATCTTCGATGACATGTTCAGCGAGTTTATGGGCGGCCGGCAGCAACAAGCAGAAGCCTCCCTCCGTGGGTCTGACCTGCGCTATAATATGGAAATTACCCTTGACGATGCCTTTAAGGGCATGAAGAAAAATATTAAAATTCCAACGAATGCAAAGTGCGAGACCTGTCATGGCTCGGGAGCTGCGAAAGGCACAAAGCCTGAAACCTGCCCAACCTGTCATGGACAAGGCAAAATCCGTGCACGCCAAGGTTTCTTTACCATTGAGAGGGCTTGCTCCACTTGTCATGGCCTGGGCCAAGTCATTAAAGACCCCTGCAAGACCTGCCATGGCGCAGGACGCGTTCGGAAGGAAAAAACCCTTTCCGTCTCCATTCCAGCCGGCATCGAAGATGGCGCCCGTATCCGTCTAACCGGCGAAGGTGAAGCCGGACTCAGAGGCGGTCCAGCAGGCGACCTTTATATCTTCCTGCATATCAAACCCCACAAGCTTTTCCAACGAGACGGCTCAAACATCTACTGCCAAGTTCCGATTCCCATGACGACAGCAACCTTGGGCGGTGAAATCGAAGTCCCCGCCATCGACGGTCACACTTCACGGGTAAAAATTCCTGAAGGCACCCAGTCAGGCAAGCAATTCCGCCTGAAAGGAAAAGGCATGTCGATGCTCCGGTCATCTTCACGAGGAGATATGTACATCCAAGCCCTCGTAGAAACGCCTGTAAGCCTCAACAAGCGCCAGAAAGAACTTCTAGAAGAGTTTGCTGGCCTTGAGAAAAAGTCTCATTCCAGTCCCCTCTCCGAGGGTTTCTTTGCGAAGATAAAGGATCTGTGGTCGTAGGCTTCGCCAGTGTTCAGTAATCAGTGGTCAGTAATCAGAAAAGACTCACCTAATAGTTGCATGTATCATGCATCTATTTTTTGGCAAGGGAAATGCTTATAAATCATAGAGAACACCTTAAATGTCATGCAATTTCGGAATCCGCATCCGAAATTGCATAATTATTCCTCTTAGGAATGATTCAGTGTTCAAATGACGACAACGCTTGAATTTATACAGTAAGAATATCTTAACCAATATAGCGTAAGTTATTTTCAGTTTTTAAATATGCTTTGAAAAGCATAAGAGAGGAAATATAAATGTATAAAAAAATATTCACACTCTTAATATTATTTTTAGCGACGAACATCTATAATGATGCAAGCCTCGCCCATGAAGGATTCGAAGGCGATGATTCAGGAGGTAGCGATGCACCTGATTATGGTGACATCGTAAGTCTAGAGCCAGATGAAGACGACCACGAATCAGTTAAGAAGAAAAAGAAGAAGAAGAAGTAAAATAAACCCTAAAGGGACGTGTTTTTCTTTGAAAAGTCACCCATAACCGCACCCGCAATTTTAATCAGATGAGACGCCTTAATTTTCAGGGTATAATTTTCAACACCACACCCTCCATAACAATAGTCAAGCATTGAAATCCCATTATCAACAAGGGTTTTCAGCTTTGGATTGATAAGAGAAACACTCCCAATCTGACTCCCTGTCACATCTAGGATTTCTTGCCGTGAGGCCA
>Ga0207080_1039_pt1 | contig 29585 bp, 31 predicted proteins | sample Alteio_BWMinHeat_58_FD_153532 | JGI IMG/M metagenome (GOLD analysis project Ga0207080, IMG submission 153532) | Enriched cells from forest soil in Barre Woods Harvard Forest LTER site, Petersham, Massachusetts, United States -... | ecosystem: Environmental > Terrestrial > Soil > Temperate forest >...
CCAGTAAAACAGAGATCGTTGCTGGATCCCGGCCAATCCCCCGCAACAAGTGCGGGGCAGGCTATGGCCGGGATGACGGGAAAAGTTAGGTATTCATCTGCCAGATCATGAAATTTAAGGCGCAGGCGTAAGTTACCCAGAGAAGATAGAGCAGCATGAGGAAAGCGGCGAATTTTGAGTGTTTGAAGAACAAAATGAGGGTTACCATAATGGATATCCATAAAAGATCAATCATAATAAGGCCGTAGAGGATATTTTGCTGGCCGAAGAAAATGGGTGTCCAGAGGGTATTGAGCACAAGCTGTATACACCAGAAAGCCAATGCTGTGAGATAGCCAGGTTTTTTCGCCCGCCAGACGCGCCACGCGCTTAAGGCCATGAAAATATATAATATTGTCTGGACAATGGGGAATACTAAATTAGGTAGTGTCCACGCGGGTTTTTGAAGACTGACATACCAGCTCATGGCTTCGTCAGTCATGAAAAATGCACCCAGCTGACCAATCGCCAGACACAATAGCGCCAGAAACAATAATGTGCCCATGGATTGTAGTGTCTTTAGCATTTTGCCCGACCTTTAAGTTTTCACAAAATTTATAAGGGAATAATAGTTATTGAGGACGAAAAACCATTAAAATCTGAGACATTGTGAGTAATCAAATTTGTAACATTGTAAGCCAACATTGTCGCAACAATATTTGCATCATGAATCCGTTTTCCCATCACCTGATGGTTTTGTACAAGATTTAACAGATTTTGCGTTACCTGATCATTGTCATCAGCAATAGAAAAAATTTGACTAAACTTATGAATATCAGCTGCCAATTGGCTTGCGGATACTGGGTTTGAAAAGCTTTGGCTGCGTGATAATGTCGCTATGTATTCTCGAATAATCTGTCTACTAATCCATAAATCGGTGTTGGAGCTTAAGTATTGGCTCAGGATTTGCTGTGCCTTCAGATGCAACGGCGAAGATTTTGCTGTTGCATAAACAAGTATATTGGTGTCTACAAAAATACTCTTATTCATCATCTTCATATATATCTACGCGATGCAAAGAAAGGTTTTTGGGCCATGGTCCTACATCATGGACAGGAAGAAAAGCAGATGCTTTTTGATGAGGAAATGATGCGCCTTCATCAATGACCACAACAATTTTGTGTTTGCCAGGTTTAATGCTTTGCGGCATTTTTAGGTATAACACGCCTTCTTTTGAAATCTCTGCCATCGTTTCAATGGTTAACATAAATTCGCCTCATTACTCATCTTCATAACATAAAGATAGCATATTTTTCGTTACAACCCCGAAAAATCAGGTCCGCTGCCGCCTTCTGGCGGTGTCCAGGTGATATTTTGAAATGGGTCCTTGATATCACAGGCTTTGCAGTGTAAACAGTTTTGGGCATTGATTTGAAGCCTTTCCTGATGGATTTCGTACACTTTTGCGGGGCAATAACGCTGTTCAGGGGCGTTATAGGTCACCAAATCAGGATTGGGGTTTTTGAGTATTAAGTGATTAGGTTGATGATGATCATGATGGATATTTGATAAATATAAAGAACTTAATTTATCAAAAGTAATTGTATTGTCAGGTTTTGGATAATTTATCACCTTGCTGTTTTGGGCTGTTTTTAAACTGGCATAATCTGGGATTTTATGGCGCAATGTCCAGGGCGCTTTGCCTGAAAATAAGTAAGTATCAATAGCCGCTAATATCAATCCTGGTATTAATCCCCATCGAAATCCTGGGCGAATATTGCGGACTGCATATAATTCCTGCCAAAGCCATGTTTGTTCAAGATTAGCCTGATAGGTTGAGATATTGCCCTGATGTAGGGTTTCTGCTGCCACCATGCCTGATTTCATCGCCATGTGTATGCCTTTGATTTTGGGGACATTGAGAAATCCAGCGCTATCGCCAATCAATAATCCGCCGGGGAAATCTAGTTTGGGTAAAGATTGATAGCCGCCTTCGCACAAGCTGCGGGCGCCATAGCCAATTCTCTTTGCGTTTTTAAATAGGGGTTTAATTTTGGGATGAAGTTTAAATCGCTGAAATTCTTCAAAGATATCCAGATACGGATTTTGATAATCAAGACCCACTACAAATCCAATTGCTAATTGATGATTTTCAAGATGATAAATAAAAGACCCGCCATAAGTGTGATGATCTAACGGCCAGCCGACAGTATGAACAATTTTGCCTAACTGATGCTGGTCGGGCGAGATTTCCCAGAGTTCTTTTATGCCTAAGCCATAAGTTGGCGGGCTAATTTGTTTATTTGATTTATCCAGCTGATAGTGAGCAATAATTTTTTTACTGAGCGATCCGCGGCAACCTTCGGCTAATAAGATATGCTTTGCATATAATAAAATTCCGGGCTGATAACGGGATGTTTTTTCATGATTTTTGTCTAGCCCCATATCGCCTGTTTTGACGCCTATTATTTTATTATTTTCATCAAATATGGCGTCGGTGACGGCAAAGCCGGGGTATATTTCAATGCCTAATTTCTCAGCCTCTTTTCCTAACCATTTGCAAAATAAACTTAAGCAAATAATATAATTCCCATGATTTTTCATGGGTTTTGGCGTGGGTAGTTTTACAGATCGTGTTGAAGTTAAAACTAAGAAATCATCTTGCAGCGCTTCTGTAAAGACAGGTGCACTGCGGGTTTTCCAGTCGGGAAATAATTCATTGAGCGCCGAGGGTTCTAATACGGCGCCTGATAAAATATGCGCGCCGACTTCCGCTCCTTTTTCTAGTACACAAACATGATAATCAGGATTGAGTTGTTTCAGCCGGATGGCTGCAGACAAGCCCGCAGGACCTGCGCCGACGATCGCAATGTCGCAATGAAGAGATTCCTGAGTCATAATGATATTCCTTGCTTTGGGGAAGCTGTATGAAAATTCTGGTTGGGATTAAACGCGTAATTGATTATACCGTACACATTCGCATAAAAGCAGATGGGAGTGGTGTTGAAACGCAAAATGTTAAAATGTCCATGAATCCATTCGATGCTATCGCATTGGAAGAGGCTATTAGATTAAAAGAAAAAAATAGTATTTCAGAAATGATAGAAATTATAGTGGTCTCTATAGGCAATAAAGCCTGTGAAGAGACTTTGAGACAAGCTTTGGCGATGGGCGCTGATCGAGGTATTTTAATTGAATTAGATGAGAATATGAAAAATAATCTTGAACCTATTCATATCGCAAAAATACTTCAAAAAATCACAGAGAAAGAAAAGCCGGATTTAATTCTTCTGGGCAAACAGGCCATAGATGATGATTGTAACCAAACAGGTCAGATGCTGGCAGGATTATTGGATTGGCCGCAAGGATGTTTTGTCTCCAGGTTGGAGATCAATTCTGTAGAGACAAGGCATTGCCTTGTCTATCGAGAAGTCGATGGCGGATTAGAAATCTTAGCATTAGATTTACCTGCTGTAGTAACAGCAGATTTGAGGTTAAACGAGCCCCGATATGCCACTTTGCCGAATATTATGCGGGCGAAACAAAAAAGTTTAGAAAGAATTAAAATCAGTGATCTATTAGAATCAGACATTAATAACCATATGGAAATCATTAGTATTACAGAGCCACCTAAACGAAAATCCGGGGTGATAGTAAATTCCGTAGATGAATTAATGGATAAGTTACTTTATGAGGCTAAGGTGCTCTGATGAAAACATTAATCATTGCTGAGCAGGAAAATGGCGAAATCAAACCATCTGTATTAAATTTGATTACAGCGGCGAAAAAAATCAGTGAAGATATTACAGTAGGATTATCTACCGCTAATACAGCAGAAAATATAACTAATGATATATTTTCTATGGCGAAAAATTATACACATATACTTGCTCCGGCAACGACTTTTGGTAAAAATTTCTTGCCGCGTCTTGCGGCGAAATTGGATGTTTCCATGATCTCAGATGTTATTGAAATTATAGACTCAGAGACTTTTGTCAGACCCTTCTATGCAGGCAATGCTTTAATGGAACTCAAAAGTCTTGATAGCATTAAATTGCTGACTGTAAGGTCTACAGCATTTGAAGCATCAGCTCCCATAGAAAGTACCCAGAAAATTTTAACAATACCTGAAAATTCGAATTTTTCAAAAAGCAGATTAATCGAAACAGAAACAACAGTATTAACTCGACCCGAATTATCCGCTGCACGTGTCATTGTTTCTGGCGGGCGAGGTTTACAGTCGGCTTCGAATTTTAAATTATTGGAAAAACTGGCGGATTGTCTGAATGCGGCTATTGGCGCTTCACGGGCAGCTGTGGATGCCGGTTTTGTACCCAATGATTTTCAGGTAGGCCAAACAGGTAAAGTCGTTGCGCCGGATTTATATATTGCTATCGGCATTTCAGGCGCTATTCAACATATTGCCGGCATAAAAGACAGCAAAGTCATCGTTGCGATCAATAAAGATCCGGATGCACCAATTTTTCAATCAGCAGATTATGGACTTATAGGGGACTTATTTGATATCGTACCTGCTTTGATAGAGAGATTAACGCAATGGAAGAAGAAATAAAGCGTTTTCAAGATTCTGCAGTGCTGATGGCTGAAAAAAAATGCCTGGAGACGATCGTCTCTAATTTACGTGGATATCATTTATTATTGCTGGGCTCTCATCGAAAACTCAAAGACCTGCCTTCTCATCGCCTGCATGGCGTAAGCCTATCTCCAGCGGCAACTATCAAAAAAACTTCAGGAACTTCTTATATTCAATCACACTATGAAAATTTGGCCATACGCGATAACAGCATTGATGCCGTGATTGTGCCGTATCTTCTTGAGTATTGCGAAAATCCTGATAAATTATTGAAAGAATTACATCGAAGCTTAATCAGTGAAGGCAAATTATTTTTAATGGGGTTTGAGCGGCTTCATCCCTGGTGTTGGTTTAACGCACCAAAATCCAACAATAGCCTTTCACTTTGGCGGGTGAAAAAATTATTAGACGAAGCGAATTTTACGGTCGAAAAAATACAACATTTTCACTATGGAGCAATTTATTTTATCGTAGCACAGAAACATATTTCACCCATGACGCCCATTCGGCCGCAGTGGAAAAAATCGCTTAATCTAAAAGGGTTATTAGCTGGCGCTGATGCGAGAAATTTTAGGGAAAAACATGACAAAACCAACGGTTGAAATTTTCACTGATGGCGCTTGCCGCGGTAATCCAGGGCCTGGCGGATGGGGGGTATATCTTCGCTATCATGACAACAATCATGAAAAAAAAGAAAAAAAATTTTCAGGCAGCGAAGTGCATACAACCAACAATCGCATGGAATTAACTGCGGTCATCAAAGCCTTAGAAGCATTAAATAAGCCCTGTAAAATTATACTGACAACAGATTCGCAATATGTCAAAAAAGGTATCACAGAATGGATATCTCAGTGGAAGCAAAAAAGGTGGATGACATCTGATAAAAAACCTGTCAAAAACAAGGATTTGTGGCAGCAGCTGGATGAACAGGTTCAGTCGCATGATATTCAATGGCATTGGGTAAAAGCCCATAATGGGCATGTCGAAAATGAAATAGCAGATAGACTCGCTACTGGGGCGATAGACAGATTATTATTGCGCCAGGCATAAAATTTATGCTAAAGTGGCAATTCTTAATATTTTATTTTTTATTTTATCGACATAAGGAGATGACGATGTTTGCTCTCACTGAATTAACCCAACTCCAAAAAATTTTTCTTGAGGATCTCGTCAAAAAGAAAGCGCCTATTGCCATTTATCTCAAAAATGGAATCAAACTCAAAGGTCTGCTCAAAGGTTTTGATGAACACTGTTTTTTATTGGATTACCCGGGTCAACAGGTTATCTATAAAAGCGCAGTGAGTACGATTGCACCATTGCTGACTTTTGAGACTTTTGACACCTAAAACCTACGCGCACATATCCAAAATTGATTGTATACTGGATATATTAGCCATGATTTTGGGTGTGTGAAAAAATGTCTGTTAAAATATCCACTGATGCGAGTGAAAAAAGACCATGTTGTCTGCGTCTGCGAGAACTCAGCCAGAATTTGGATGTTTTAAAAGACCCAAAAGCAGTACGCGATGTGCTGGAAACGCTTTCGAAACATTGTGTATTGATGAAGCTTTTTGGTCAATCGAAAATCAAATGGGATCTGGCAAAGAGTGATTGCCGTTTGGCGGTTTCGCCTGAAGATGCCCAGGCCATTATTGACGAAATGGGCAAAACCAGTGCTGTTACTGCAGAGCTGGGTAAATATGATGCGTTAATGGCGTTTCTCAACGGCGTTATAGCCAATAATGCCGTATTGAAGCAAATTGATGAAAAAAGCCAGGTATTTCTTTCAGAATTAAGAGAAGGCGAAAAAAAATATGGGCGGGTGCCAGAAACTTCTCTTCTAAAAGATGAAAACCGTGTGGCCAATTTGCTGTCTGCAGAAGACAGGCTGCAGGCTCACCCACTATTGGAAAAAACCCCTCAGTTTGACGGTATGCCCCCTAAATCCAATCCTGATCCGAAACAAAATCCTGAAGCGCCAGAAAATGCAGAAAGATTACAAAACCAACCTCAGAACCAACCAGGATTCAAACCATCACTTGATAATAGACCCTCATCAGCGCCAAGACCAACACGGCCAATGGGAGGGTAAAATCATGTCATTGGCTAACAGTATTATCTACGGCGACAAATCTGCTGTACTTGCTCAGATACAAGCCGGCGCGAATGTCAACGAAGTCGATGAATATGGCTTTCGTCCTCTCATAGAGGCGGCAATTACCAATAAAACAGATATTGCTGAGTTGTTACTACAGCATGGTGCGTTTGTTGATGAAGAAGACTCTACAGGTCGTACAGCATTACATTGGGCAGTTGAAAATAATAATATTAAATTATGCAAATTATTATTAGAGCACAAAGCCAATCCTAATCATTATACAAAATCCAGCCAGTCAATTTTAGTCAATCCTATTTTGCGAAAACAGGCTGGGATGAAAAATTTACTCTACGATAACTATGCAGATTTAAATTTTGCTCTGGATTTTATTAATACTAAATTATTAGGGCATCGCTTTGAATTAATGGGGCAAGTGGATATTGTCGCCCCTACGGGAAAACGTTTTATCGAGCTGGATTTTGAAGGATTTTTTCTGGAATTTACGTTAGGAATTATCCTCCAATCTTTGGAGCGATATCGCAATAATTTTGCGGCCAGAAAATTAAGGCGGTATTTTAAGTTCGTTAAGTTTCTGACAGATGCTTTTGATATTTCAGCGCAACTGATTAAATTTCAGCAATATTTAGTCAATGTTGATGAATATACACAACAAATTAATAGCTTATTAAATAATAACCTATTAATTATTCCCGTTGCGCATAGAGGGCATGCGATAACGTTTGTTAAATATAAAGACATATTAGCCAAGTGCGATCGCGGTGAAAACAGCCTCAAAGAAGGCAGTATCAATATCTATCGTGTGCATAATAAACCATATTTGAATAAAGATTTTTTTAAGCAATTAATGTATGTTCGGCAACCGTCAGAAGTGATTCAGGTGGGTTATAAAAAATTATTAGATACAGAATTGATGATGCGTATACCCATGGCATCTCAAATTACAGGCAATTGTTCTTGGGCAAATGTTGAAGCCGCTATTCCGACAATTTTATTTTTATTTTTGGCAGAAGAAATTGAGCATCAAGATAAAGCAGCTTTACGGGAATGTATGGATGAAGCTTTAAATTTTTATACACAATGGTTAGAATGGGACAAAGACAGAGCTCTATATGATTGTATAAGCGGTTTTGAACAGGCAGGTCCTGCGCGAAAAGCCTCCAAAGCAGCAGTTCTGGGCGCGGTATTGTTTCAATGCTGTAAACATAATCATCCTAAAGATATTGAACGTGCAGAGAAAATATTAAAAATACTCACACAAAAACCCTATAGATATGTTTTAGACAGCTATATTAATGTCTATTATCGAAGAAGCAAAACCATTCCGGGCGAAAATTTGGTTCAGCTATTAGATATGTGCGGGTTGAGTTGGTATTGATAGAAAAATAATTATTTTAATTTGGATAGTTTTTTGTTTTCCACATTAATCTTGCGTTTAACTTTTTTGATGTCTTCCACAGATGGTAAATTTTCAGGACAAATATTTCTTTTCCTAAGCAAATTACGAACATCTGAATTGTTTTTGATGTGTTCCTGAGTAATAAGTGATTCGCCTTTTAAATCATCACGCGCAACATTGAAATTGGTGATTTCATTGGCAAAATCTTTTGCTTTAATCGTAATCGTTGGTAAAAAGTCTGCAAGTGCTCTATTTTCAGGCACTGATAGTTTTGTTTTCATTCGTTGGGTGGTATGACCACCAAATAGTGCCTGATCACCTTTGCTGCGAATACGACCGAATCCCTGATGATCAACGCCTCGCTCGAAAAGCACACCTGAAAGCTGTTTTTCCGAAAGACTCAGTTTTTTTCTGGCCTGTAATCTTTCCATCTCGGCAAGGCGTTGTTCAATGACTTCCTGTTTTCGGGTTTGTACAGCAAAATAGGTTTGAGCAAACGCAATTTCATTTTTTTGAGGGTCGCCATTTTGAGCAATAATGTAACAAGCATAGCGGGTAAGTTTTATATCGGCGATTTGCCGCTGTGTACTGGATCCAATTTCTACCATTTTCCCGATCTCGGCAAAATGGTTATCAATAGCCTGATTTGAGTTAAGGCATGCCGTTTTTGCTTTGACAATCACTTTCAAAAAATTATCCCATTTTTGATAGCCCAACAGTTTTTGCAAATCACGAGCATACCAAAATTCAGTCTTATTATTTTTTTGAATGACACTTTCAAAATCATTACGTAATTTTGAAATTAACTCTTTCTTCATAAAAATATCCTTTAATCATTAGATAAAAAATAGAAACAATTCAAAAATACATTTTAACATAATAGAAGATAATTACATCATTATTACTTCCCCGCCTCTCTCCATGCTCGAGTGATATTAGGAATTTGTTTTAATCGCGATAAAATTTGATTTAATTGTTCGAGCGCTGTAATTTCAAGTGTTAGTTGAATATGCGCTTCGTGCGAATTTTTTTCTGTATAGGTCTGTATACCTAAGACATTGATTTTTTCACTCGCAAAATAAGCTGTGATATCTCTTAATAATCCATGTCGATCATACGCCTCTATTTTAATATCGACAGGATAAATATCTGATGTTTTTTCACCCCAATCGACTTCTATCAATCTATTTTTATTGCTTTCTGTAATATGGATCATATTATTACAGCTTTTACGGTGAATGCTAACGCCCTTCCCTAAGGTAATATAGCCAATAATAGGCTCGCCAGGTAAAGGCTTACAACAGCGGGCAATTTGTGTCAGTAGATGACCTACACCCAGAATCTGAATATCCTGTCGTGATTTTTGAGAAGATGCTGGTTTTTTAATGACGGGCGATTCGGGCGTAATAACAGCTGGTGTAGCAATTTCTTTTTTTTCTTTGGGTTTTTCAGCTTCCTGTAAGTCATCTAAAGCTTTAAACCAGTGTAATACTTTGGCTTTGGCACGAGGGCTTTTCAGATAACCCGAATGTGGATTTAACCAATCGCGGCTGGGATTGGGTTGTTTGGCAGTGAGAATTTCAACGCGCTCCCCTGTTTGGAGATGATAGGTGAGAGGCACAATACTGCCGTCAATCTTGGCGCCGCGACAGCGATGCCCTACTTCGCTGTGAATATGATAAGCAAAATCCAGTGGCGTAGAACCTTGCGGTAAATCTACAATATCGCCAGTCGGTGTAAAGACATACACTCTATCGGCAAACAAATCTTTGGCAGGCGCTTCTTTTTCTTTTTTCTCATTGCCCGATGCAATTTCTTTTTGCCACTCCATGACTTGTCTCAGCCAGGCAATTTTGGCTTCATAGTCTGATTTTTGAACGCCGCCTTCCTTATAGCGCCAATGTGCTGCTACACCCAACTCAGATTCCTGATGCATTTGGATGGTTCTGATCTGAACTTCTACTGTTCGGTTTTCTGGGCCTTTCACTGCTGTGTGTATAGAACGATAGCTATTAGGTTTGGGATGCATGATATAATCATCAAATTCAGTAGGTATTTGTACCCACATGCTGTGAACTATACCTAACGCTGCATAACAATCTTCAATATCAGGGACCAGAATACGCACGGCGCTGATATCATAAATTTCATCGAGAGTAGAGTTTTTTCTCTGCATTTTTCTATATATGCTATAAATATGCTTCACACGGCCTGTTATTTCAAAAGATTTGATATGAACTTTTATCAGTGCAGATTTTAATTCATCCATAACTGTTTGGATATATTGCTCGCGTTCTTCACGACGAGAATCCAGCCATTTGGCAATTTGCTGATAAATATCCGGTTTAAGATAGCGAAAACATAAATCTTCCATTTCCCATTTAAGATGGCCGACTCCTAAGCGATTCGCTAATGGTGCATACACATCCATAGTTTCTCTGGAAAATTTTTCCTGTTCTGGTTTGGATAAATTTTTGGCTTTTCTTAATAGCCATAATCTTTCAGCCAGAATAATTAACACTGCACGCACGTCTGCAACCATGGCTAACAGCATTTTTCTGATATTTTCGAGTTGGTGAGATTGTCGATCATCCAGATTTTGCAATTTCCCTAATGCACCCATTTGAATGGCATCACGCAATAGCTTGGCATTACTCTCACCCAAATGATCTGTGACAGCATCCAGATGAATCTCATGGGATTTCAGCATGGGATAAACAATAGCCGCACTGAGTCCCTCATTATCCAGTCCCAATTCCAATAAAATATGTGCAATTCCCAGACCTTCTCCAATAAAATCAGGGGTGAGCAGATGGGTTGCTTTCCGCAATAAAGGCAGTGCCTTCTCGCCCCGCTTCGTCTCAACATGTGCAAGCCAAGTTTCAGGATCGGTGTGTGTATGACGTGTCACCATGGGAAATATCCAATTTATCGCAATTTGAATACAATAATACACTGAATCGACAGATTTTGAGGTATAATTAAGGCATGAGGAGAGTTTTTTATGCAAAACCACAAAACTAGACCAGCGAAACGCAGTGTGCCGACAATGTCCCAAAAAGCGCTTCGGGAGCATCTTTCTGAAAATGGAAGGCAGTCTTTCTGCGCAGAGGGAATTTGTTATTCAAAATCGGATTGGGATCGTGTTGAACAAAAATTTCTAAAGAAAAAAAGATTTAACTTTAATGCGTAATTTTTAGAACAATCGAGATCAATTTTATCATTCTCTCCAATTCGTCTTTCCCGCCGCACAATAATGAGTAAAGTTTGTAATCTTTAGAGCGGGAATCTATAGCATTCTTTGAGATTCTGCCGCCTTTAACTCTGAACCGACTAAGATAATCCAGTTCTGGATCCCCGCTTGAGAGATTGGTTTTCTTTTTTATATTCTAGGTGGCGAGGATGACGGATCAGTCTTTTCGCGTTTTCCACAACGAAACTCCTATGCCGCCAGCTAACAGTTCTATGGTTATACCTAATGATAATAAAGGCAGCGCTCAATTTGATATACAATAATATACTGAATTCTTGTCAAAATTTCAAAATATCAGTATTATATTATCTGTTTTTCGCAGTTAAAATTTAAAAGAGGTATTAATATGTCACAAGAACTTAATAGCCCAGAACAAATCCTAAGTGCATTGCAAAATCCAGCCAAAGTCCCTTTTATAGTCACGTATGAAATTTTTGCCAGTCAAGACCGTAGAAAATTAGCCAATCTAGACAAAGATATAGCTGATATCGAAAAAATCGAGCCCTATCGTTTTGTTTTTCCACGAGAGAGAACAACAACTTCTCTTTTAGAAGCGGAATTTTCCAAAAAATCACATATACAAGAACGCCGAAAACAGGCGCCTTCGCCAGAAAAAATATCAAAATCCCTCAATACTGATATAAAAGCATATGACGGGCTGAAAAAATTTTTCAACGATAGAATAAAAGAAATTGGCCTAGAAAATCCTTTAATTTTCTATGATGATAAAGCGCTTCGTATTGATATTGGTTATGGTCCTAAAGAGTTTGAAGCTATTTTTGGTAAACCTGCCTCTTGTATACAACAGGATTATGGCGCTTCTTTAGAAGCCGAAAAAAATCGTTTGATCACAAAGGCAACTGAAGCATTTAGAAAACCATTACCGCAAAAGAAAATAATTCCTCTATCAGAAATAGACAACTTAAATGAAGTTATGTTTCTAAAAAACTGCCTGCAAAATAACCAAGGATTAGTGATAGGAGAAAAGCATCAAGACAAAAGTCCTAAGCAGTTTTTTATTGATAATATGCCGTTACTGAAATCACAAGGTGTTACTACACTTTATATGGAGCATTTGTTGCATGAATGCCATCAGGAATTGCTCGATGCCTATCTGGTATCTCCAATTGATGCTCCAATGCCAAAAAGATTGGAATTGTATTTAAAACATCTGGATAAAGAGCGAGAATTAGAAGGGTCAGCAACCTTTACAAATGTTGTAAAATCTGCGAAAAAAAATGGCATACGTATAGTGGCAATTGATTCAGAGGCGATTTATCAGCTAGGAATAACGAAGGCACTATCTGATCTTTACAACAGCCCTATAGATCGATTTAAAGCTATGAACATGGGAATGCTTGAACGGTTTTCTCAGTACGATAATGGTGAGAAATATATAGCATATATCGGTAGTGGACATGTTTCTACCTGCAAAGAAGTCCTGGGCGTATCTGATTTATTAGGATGCCCAAATATTGTTATACATGATTTATCAAGAGGACAGCCACAGGAAAAAATTGAACAAAATGTTCGGTATACTGATTTAAGAGGGATAACTGCAGTTTTTGATTTTTTGTATCATCGCGATCCTGAAACAAAAACGAAACTTCCTCATAAAACAGTTTCACCAGAATCAACAGTGACTGTGCCAGAACGGGTAAAAGATGGAAATTATTTAACAGAAGCATTTCTTCAATGCAGCCTCTTCTGGCGTGTTTTCCACAAAGAAAATCCTATACCGCCAGCTAATAGTCCTATAGTTATACCTAGAGATAAAATTGGCGGAAATTCTTTAAGATTTAATAGATGAGTGATAAAAATTTTACTGCCGATGAAGATTAAAATAATGGCGAGAGCCTGTTGGAGATAAACAAATCTGGCCATGATGGCGTCTAAAGCAAAATAGATAGAGCGCAAGCCCAGGATGGCAAAAATATTACTGGTATAGACAATATAGGGATCAGTCGTAATAGCGAATATGGCAGGAATGCTGTCTACAGCAAATATCAGATCCGCAGATTCAATTAATATCAGTGCGACAAAAAGCGGCGTGATCCAGGTGATTTTTTTTTCAGGGTGTTTCGGATGCGGCGCTTTTATCCAAAAATGATTGTCGTGAAGTTCCGGCGTAATTCTAAAATGTTTTCGCAAAAATTTTAATAATATATTATCTTGAATATTTTTTTTATTTTCGCGAATAAATAACATCTTTAATCCCATTAATAATAAAAATATGCCGAAAATATATAAAGTCCAGGCGAATTCTGAAACTAATGCACTGCCCAATCCAATCATGATACCTCTAAGGACTAAAACACCTATGATTCCCCAGAATAATACGCGATGTTGAAATTTTCGTGGAATATCAAAATATTTAAAAATTAAGGCCATGACGAAGAGATTATCAAGAGATAAACTTTGTTCGACAAGATAACCAGTATAATATAAATTCATTTTATCTATATCGAGAGAATGCCATATCCATAGACCAAATAATATTGCAATGGAAACATAGAACAAGCTTGAATATAGGCTGTTTTTGATGCTGATTTCATGTGGTTTACGATTGAGCACACCCAAATCCAGGATTAATAATATTACAACAATTGCAAAAAATATGATCCATAGGGTCATCAATTTAACATCCGCTGTCTTTAAAATATCGCTCACAAAAGAAGCTGGGCTTGTGCGGCAGCCATGATGGAATTTGCCAATAAGTATCATTAATGTATTTTAATACAGTATTTTTATAAGCTGGATAATTGAAGTCCTGTCCCAGGACATAATAAAAAGTCGCATTGTCTATTTCAAAAGATTTAATCTCTGTGCTAGTAAAGTATGGCTGATATTCATCTGGCCGTGGACGGCGTGAATAAAAAATCAGAAAATTTTTGTGATCATAGACTTTAAAATCCGTCATCAAATCATCCTGGCGTCCGTGGACATCGCCTTTGCCAAAAGTGGGCGAATAGAAACCACTGTCATAGAACATCATGTCTGCCTGAACATAATCCAAGCTGGTAAAAACATAATTATTATTATAGTTATTGAAATAATCCCTGATTTGCTTATGCTCAAAAAAGTAAACTAATTTAGTATATAATTTATCGCTGATCGGCAATTTTTGTATTACAGACATGGGCATGGAAACTATAACTAATATTAATAAAATATGCGCGCTGGTAAACCAAAGGAGAAATTTCGCTGTTTTCTTAAGCTCTTGCTGACTGAGATATATTCCTGCCCAAAGATATCCAAATGTAATAAAAGACAAGGGCCAGTGCATACCAATTTCTTTGCGTGTGCTTAATAACAGAAAAAATATCAGTGGAATGATAATAAAGCAATTTAACGCTTTCTTCTCAAATAATTGATTTTTATATTTAATTAAATAATAAAAAATCGGCGGCGTAAAGATATAAAACAAAGTTAATATATAAGTTATCATTGTCCCAATGCCAAAATGATCTGTGACATTGCGATTAATGACATTGAATAAAATATTGGCCCAGGCGTGAGTATAATTCCAATACAGATTTTGAAGTCCAAAAGGCAATACGGAAACTAATAAAATCAATAATCCCAATAATCTTTTTTTGCTGGGATTAATAAAAATAAAATAAATGACATAACTTAAGGCTAATAAGACCGCAAAATATTTAGAAAAAAATGCAAATCCTAAACATAATCCGCCTAATAGAAACCATCCTAGATGGTCGTTTTTTCTTAAAGCCTGCAATACGCATATCCCAGACAGAAAAGAAAATAAAATCACAGGCGTGTCTGTTGTGATGAGTACAGCGCATAGACTTAAGGGCGAAATTAAAAATAGTATACTGGCCCAGGCGGCTTTAACACGATCTTCTGTTTTTAAAAACCCATATAATATCCAGCCAATCAATGTTGTGGTTAATACCATGGGCAATCGTAATATAATAGGATTTTTGCTGATTAATAAAAAGGGATATAATAACCAGCCAATAAACGGCGTATGATCATAACCGCCCCAGGAAGGAAAAATCCCCCAGATGGCATAATAAGCTTCATCACCCGTGACGGGGATAATTCGAGATAAAATAATTTTGATAGCAAGCGTAATGAGCAAAACGCGTAAGACAACCCGCGAGGCATTCTCTGTGGTGAGCATGAAATATGAGTCCCATGAAAAAGATAGCTAAAATGTACCGCAAGCGGTTTCTAAACTCAAGATTAATCAATCTATTGGCTGTCTTTGGGTTGTTTTTTTGCGGGGCTATAAATGCTGATCAAATATCACAAAATTCTGATATTGTTGAAATTCTTAAAGCCAGAATAGACAATGGCTATAATATTGGCATTGTTGTTGCAGTTATTTCACCTTCGGGAACAAAATTTTATGCTGCTGGAAAACTATCTCGACAGCAAAATTCCCCATTTGTTGATCAACATACGCTTTTTCCCATTGCGTCTATCACTAAAGTTTTTACGACGTTGTTATTTGCTGAATTTTTACAAAATAACAGTTTGAAATTAAATGATTTTGCTCAAGATTATTTGCCTAAAACAGTCAATTTTCCCAAATATCAAAATAAACAAATTACGTTAGAACAATTGGCGACACATACTTCTGGATTGCCTGTTACGCCTGGTGTGATTAAAGATTTTAACACCCAAAAGTTATATGATTTTTTAAATCATTATGAATTAATGTGCGCACCTGGTACACAATATGAATATTCTGATCTGGGTATGGGATTATTGGGCGATATCTTAAGCCAAAATGCTAATATGAGTTATGAAAATCTGGTAAAAATCCAAATTACTCATCCATTAAATATGGAAGATACAAAAATTGATTTATCATCAGATGATAAACAAAGGCTTTCAATAGGCTATAACGCAACAGATCAACAAGTATCTTATACACAATGGCCAATACTCAAAGGCGCAGGTGCGCTATATTCATCCGCCTATGATTTATCTCTATTTCTTGAGGCTAATCTGGGCATAAAAAAAACAAACTTATACCCAGCCATGCTGCTGACGCATAAACCCAGATACAGTGAGGGAAAGCCTGCTGTAGATCTCGATTTTCCCGGTGTTGAGAAATTGACTATAGGATTAGGATGGAATATTGATGAATTACATAAAATCATCTGGAAAAACGGGAACATTCCAGGATTTAGCAGCTTTATAGGATTTGATTCTCATCAGAAATTAGGCGTTGTTGTATTAGCGAATACGGGAAATGTTATTTATACGGATAATTTAGGATTACATATTTTAAATCCAGAATTAGCATTATTTCCTGTTTATAAAACAAGTTATATCAATCCAAAAATACTGGATTTATATTCGGGAAAATATCGAGTATCTGATGGATCATATTATATTTTTATCAAAGAAAATAATTGTTTGAAAGCACAGCATGTTACTCAACAATATACTTCAGATTATTTTAATATCTATCCGATGTCTCATACAAAATTTTTTGGCAAAATAGATAATGCCGTGTTTAGATTTAAAGTAAATAAATCAGGCTCGGTGAGTTTCGTATTAGACGAAAATGGCACGCAAAAAAGCGCAAGTAAAATTTTTACTCCTTCACCCCGCCGTCATTGCGACGCCGAGTGAAGCGAGGCGGAAGCAATCCAGCATCGATGTCTGGATTGCTTCACCCTGCAAGAAGACGCAGGGCTCGCAATGACGCCGGGTTGGAGGATTTCTTTTTATCATGCTGTAACATTTTTTTCCTGGTCAGTTTTAATTTGCTTTTAATTTGAGCAAGTTTAGGTTCTGTTGGTAAAGCTTCAGGAGATTTTCCTGTATTTTCTTCTACCATTTGCCTTACTTTAGAGCCAACATTTTTAGCTGCTTCAATCATTAATTCTTCAGAAATTATATTGTTTTGTCTAATGCTTTCGGCAGTTTGGGTGACCCTGAAAGTATTGGCGGCCAATTCAGTAATGCCCATAAAATCATAAAGAACACCGCTTTTTAAACCAAATTTTGCCAAGGCGGCTTTAGCTTGAGTCACTGTTGGTTTTTTTTCATCTGCGTGAACAACGCATAAAAATAATGCAAAACGAGTTAATTTATATGTTCTTTCACCATTATTATATTCGCTGAGCACAAATTCTGAGTCTGTATCTATTCCAATTTGTTCGGAACTTACTCTGGCTTTTCTGATAACGCTCTGGAAAGACTCAAAGTCTTTATATCCCAGGAATTCTGAAAGTTTGTGCGCATGCCAAAAACGTATGCCGTTTTCTTCAGCGATATCTTCAAGTGAAACTATTTCTGATTGTGTATTCATATTTCGATCTCTCATCTATACATGAAATAAAAATCCATGATACACAAGAAATGCACCCATCAGCAATACGAGTATGCCCGTGAAGTTATAAAAAGCTTTGTGATTTTGCCACCAGATCAGTGACTTTTTGGCATGTGCTGAGAAAAATATCCAATAGAGGCCTTTAAGTAATGTTACCCAGCTTATAATTGTGATAAGTACCCGCCAGTCTGCAACCCAAAGATTATGGCTAAAGACCAGCAATAATCCTAAAATCATGACAAAAAAACTAAAGACATAAATCAGATAAAAATGTCCAGATATTTCTCTGGCAACCTCAGCAAAAATGCGTCGCTGCGTGAGGTAGGCAAGTCCTGCGATCAAGAAATAGCACCCCATGACTTTGGCTAAAAACAGTGATAGTTCCATAACACACCTCCTCTTCTTCAGTATAGCTCAGATAGACAATTTAATTTCAGTGTCTATAATTAGGTTACGGAAGTCTTTATGACTGGGCAAGGGAGAAACAAACCATGAAAGCGTTTAAAAAGTTATTTTTAACTATTTTTACTACATTGGCAGTTTTAAGCATGGTCACTGCGTGTAATACGGTTCGTGGCGCGGGCCAGGATATTCAATCTGGTGGTCACGCCATCTCGAAAGCAGCTGTTAAAACCCAACAAAGCATGTAAATACGCCACTTAAAAAGGAGATATCGTATGTTTTATGATTATTATGGCATTGTGGGTCTGGTTATTTTGATTTTGGATATCTGGGCAATTGTGACGATTATTAACGGTGGCAGGGACTTTGGTACAAAGGTTTTATGGATATTATTAATTTTAATCTTGCCTGTGATAGGGTTAATTGCCTGGCTTTTAATGGGAAGGCGGTGACGCAAGCGATTCTGCATAATGCAGCAACCCCCCGCGAAACGGGGGGAAGCCCGTACCAAATATCATGCCGGCGTCTAACAGATCGCTGCTTTCGACGATATTTTCTTCTAAACAGTGCTTAGCTTCTGTGATCATGCTGGAAATTAATCTCTCAGCGATGGGCGTTGTCGTGATAATAATATTATTTTTATTTTTCTGGGGTTTGTTATTTTTATACAGATAAAATCCTGAACCAGATTTTCGTCCTAGTTTTTTCTCTTCAATTTTCTTTTCTAGTAAATTAAAATTTCCAGATTTTTGTGATAAATGCTTAGCCACTGAAAAACAGATATCCAATCCAATCGTATCCATTAACTCAATAGGTCCCATGGGCATGCCGAATTTAACAGCAGCAGCGTCAATAGTTTCTGGTGTAATGCCTTCTTGAAGTAAAATCAAAGATTCTCCAAGATAGGGCATTAATATGCGATTGACCAAAAATCCAGGTGCGCTTTTAACAGGCAAAGGTAATTTGTCTAATAATCTGACAAATGATAGAGCACTTAATAAAATATCTTTATGGGTTTTTTCATCATGAACAATTTCAATTAATAACATTTTTGCTGCCGGATTAAAGAAGTGTATGCCAATCAGGCGTTCAGGATTTTTCATTTTATGTCTGATTTCTGCTAAGTCTATACTGGATGTATTGGTAGCTAAGATAGCATTTGGTTTGGATTTTTCTTCAAGCAACTTAAATAAATCCTGTTTAGCTTTGCTGTCTTCAACTATGGCTTCGATAATAATATCAGCTTGTAGGATTCCATTGCCGTTGATATCAGGAATTAATCTATCCATTGCAGATTGAATCTGGCGGAAAGTTTTAAGCTTATATTTAAATAATTCATAAGCCCGCTTATATGCGGTCGCAATAAATTTTGGTTCTATATCTTGTAAAGTCACCTTGAATCCGCGCAAGGCACATAACGCGGCAATATCCCCGCCCATGGTGCCCGCACCTACCACATGCACATGTTGTATTGTAGATTTGATATTTTTGCTTAAGTTTTTTAATTGTTCTTGCAAGAAAAAAACGCGAACAAGATTTTTTGATGTGTTGCTGACAATCAGATGTGCGAGTGAGTGAGCTTCATTTTCCAAAGCATCTGGCGACGTGCAGCCGTCTTTTTCCCATAGATCGACTATAGTATAAGGCGCAGGATAATGTTCTCTGCTGATATGTTTTTCCAGATTCTTGCGTAAAAATTTGGCTACGATAGGGCGAAATATGGACCAATTAAATATCTTATCTGTAAGTTTGGGTTTATGTCTGGAGGGATTATCTAAGATAAATTTTTTGGCAGCCTGGATTAAGTGCCTGGCAGGAACAGATGCATCAACCACGCCTAATTTAGCGGCAGTAATCGCATCGATAGGATTGCCTGTCAGGATCATTTTCATGGCTTTCAATATGCCGATAAGTAATGGCAAACGTATCGTGCCGCCCCAACCTGGTTGGAGACCTAATTTGACTTCAGGAAGTCCGATACGCGTTTTAGGATCATCTTCTGCCACACGAAATTTACAGGCAAGCGCAAGTTCCGTGCCGCCGCCCATACAAAAGCCTGAAATAATCGATAAAGTAGGAATTTTTAATGCGGCTAATTTATTGAAAACCCGCTGCCCCTGCTGAGCAAATCCGAAAGCTTCTTCTTCAGATTTGATAGCAATAAATTGCTTAATATCTGCACCAGCGATGAATCCATTGGATTTTCCAGAAGCAATAATAAGGCCTTTAATTTTAATATAATTATTTTCTGTGTTTTTTTTCGTCTCATCAATGAGCAACTCCAATTCATTCATCACTTCAATATGTAAGCTATTTGTGCTGACATCTTTGCGATCTAATCGCCACCAGACAATCTGATCCTGATCCGTTTCTGTTTTCCAATGTTGAAGATTCATAAAAACTCTCGTCTAGTTTCAAGGGCATTTAAACTGATCAATGACACCAGGTACAAAAGGATTAAGGGGCGGAGCATTTAGCGTATAAGTTGTTTTGCCAAAAATCAGATCATATGTTTTGCCATCACTATGGGGTTTTAATATACTCTGATCTATTAATCTAAAAATAGACCAATTGCCTTGTGCGTTTATTGTTTTACCATTGTTTAATATGACATTAATATTTTGGGTATTATTAGGCCAGATATACTCATGATTTTTTTTGTTTAAACTTAAACTAAACGGAATGAATAATTGATTATTGTGATTAAAATATAATACTTGAATAATATTGGCGCGTTCAAATTGCGATAAGCGCTGATCATCTTGACTGAATGTGCCGCCATCAATATTTTTCCATCGCCATTTTGCTGTATGCGTGTCTACAAATGGCGAGAGGTAAATACTAAAAAATTGCTTAAAAATACCGCCGTTTTCAAAAAAGCGCCTAAAATCTGACAGCGAAATTTCCTTGTCCGCTGTCTTATCTATCGGGTAATGATTTTCAATGGCTGATTGACATAAAGGCAATATTTGTAATTGCCATTGCTGCCAGGTGTAATGTGAGGCTCTCGCTAAAATTAAATCGCGACTTTGATGGGCAAGTGATAATAACCAGGTTTTGACAGGTTCTGGTGATATTGAAGCTTGTTGAATTAAGCTATGAATAGCATCCTGTTTATCTTGTCTTGCCATATCCTGGGCAATTTCCAATGCTTTTGCATTGGGATTTTTGCTGCGTGTAATTTCCCGAATTTGTATATCCAGATTTTGTAGAGCTGTCTGAATATTTTGCAAGGATATTTTATTCAGTGTATTGAAATTGATATTTAATTTATTGGTCAGTGCGGATAATAAAATATTATTATTATTTGGTTGATTGTCTAACTGCGTATTTTGTTGTACAAGAGCCAATATTTGTTCAAGCGGCGAATGATTCTTAGTTAAAGTCTGTAAAGCTTGATCAAGCTGTGTGAGAGATGCAAATTTTCTGATTTGAGTGTGAGATAAAAAATCCTGCCAGGCATTCACATAATTTTCGATGTAGTTATTCATGAGTGTATTTTGCAATGCTTTCAGTGCATCAGATGATAAATTCTCAGGTGTTTTACTGCCCAATACCCAGTTGCCATTAATGGCTGCATAGAGTGAATTGTTAAGCGCTGAATTTATCTGTGTGATTTGTGCGGCAGTATAAAATCCTGAGATGTTCTTTGAGGGCAGCAAAAAAATAGGTGTATGATTATTGAATATGTTGAGTTTCAGGGGCGGTGTTTGTACTAAGTTATTTGATAAAATAGCATTACTGAGTGGAATATAAGGCAGTGCGTTAAGTGCGGCGCGCGTTTTTTGTATTAAAGCAGTATTGTAAGAATGCTCTGGCATGAGATTATTGAGGGCTGTATTCAAATGCTTTCTAAAATTCTGATTCTGCATTAATGGATTTTGCCAATTTTCAAACCAGCTTTTCAGAAAGTTTTTATCCGCATGAATGGGATCACCCAGCATCAGATAAGCTTTCAATAAGCCATATAATTGTGCAGAATCAGTGATATCTTCTTTCTGAAGCTGTAATTCAATCTGATATCGCACAGCAGGAATTAATTTGACTTGCAAATCATGCGTGTACAATTGTTCAGTGAGTGTGGCTAAAGGCATTTGTCGATGTAGCTGAAAGCGCAATAACCAGGGTAATTGCGCATTTGATGCATTTTGTTCGGCCAGTGCCAAAGCATCTAATGCGGGTAATAATTTATCTAATTGCGGTGTGACGGGATTATAGGCCAGAATTAATAACTTATAATCTGATAAAGCATTATTTGCAATAGTTAAGTGACTTGTTTGATGTTTATAGTGTTGCGATAAAGTCAGGGTAATGCCCAACAATACAACACCCGCAAATCCTAATGCACTCCATCGTAAAAAATTGTCTTGGCGCGATGCTGTTGCCCGTAAGACATCATTGGCAAGGCGTGATTCGGGAAAGATTTTTTGTTCAAACAAAGTCTTGATAAAAAAACTTCGCTCTGATCTGAGTGGAGCAGCAAAAGAATTTTGTATAGGCACTAATGCAAAGCGCTTTTCAAAAGCTTCGCCAATAGCATCAATCGCGGATGATTCATTTCTCAAACTACTGGTAAAATAGATGCCTCTTAGTGAAGTATGCGTTTTAAGCGCGCTTAAGTCATGAATAAGATGTTTAAGATGATCTTTGATATTATTTAATTGCTGCGGAAAATTCAATATTCTATTACGTTTTGGTGACTCTTGTTCCTGATGTACACGCCATAACATACGTTGGTGTAAATTTGATATTAATTTGTCAAAATTCTCGGAGAAGACTTCTGTCCAGGATGTTTTGAGTTTTTCATTGAGAGAAAAGGTTAATCCAGAATATTGATCACGTTCGTTTTTACCCAGATCATCATAATATTCATGAAATCCTTGAATCTGGTCCATTTGAGTGATGACGAGATAGATGGGAAGGCGCTGTTTGAGACGATGCAGGACTTCTTCTACTCGACCGCGTACCCATTGAATATTGTTTTTTTGAAGGGATTTAATATCAATAGTTAAAATAATGCCACTTAAGGGACGACGAAAACGATAGCGGCGGATTTGAGTTAACAACTCAAACCATCCTGCGCGTTCTGGTGTGAGATTCGCAGATTCTTCCAAATAAGCGCCGGGCACATCTATCAAAACAGCATTAGAGGAAAGCCACCAATTGACACCACTTCTGGTTTCCATGCCCTCTGGTGTGAGTTCCACAAATCGATCTGTTTCGAGGAAATCCAATTCAGATTTGGCAATCAGCTGCGATGTACCCGAATTTTTTGCCCCCAACACCAGATACCACGGCATCTGCTGAAAGGCTTTGGCATTGGAAAGCCGCTCTTTCAAAAATTCAACGACTTCACTGGTATCCTGCTTTACTTCTCTACATACAAGAAACAGTGCATCCTCTGTTTGGCTTGCAGTGTTCGGAGATTTCTTGAGCATGGCTTACGCTATTCCCTCACATGACAATGTGCCGCTGGCATTACTCCCATAGTGTAACGCCAGTGGTGAAGTTATGCACTAGTCAGATGATTTGGCGAATTGACTCACAATTTAAAGGCAACCCAAAAAGATACCTGGATGAATTCTATAATATAATGAATTGCCACATGTGGGAGCGCTGCCCGCCAATGACATTCGGTTAACGGGTTTTATCTGAGCCGCGAGCGTCAGCGCTATGCTGTCTACACATCTTTTGATGGTGTGCGAACTAAGCTTTAGAATTCTCTCCACCCCGGCGTCATTATTAAAAGGAAACAACAATGCGAAAAAAGTACATGCCAGCAATTTATATCATGGCAAATAAACGTAATGGCACACTTTATACTGGTGTGACAAATGATCTCATCAGGCGTATTTATCAGCATAAAGATGGCGAGATAGATGGCTTTACAAAGCGTTATGGTTGTAAGCAGTTAGTATATTAACCTCAGTTATGGATAAGCAGATTGTAAGCTATTGAAAAAATTGAAAAAAAGGTCGGCGCCTGATAGATTTTGCCATTTAAAACTGCGAAATCTTGAATGGAGTTCAAAATGCTATTGACGCCGATAGTTGAAATTTTCTGTGATATTGATGATTTTTACAAGAGTTACGTTAAACAATTTGCCGGGAAAATACTTCCCCGAAAAATAGGGAAACGTCAACGTAAAACTGAGATGAGTGAAAGTGAGATAATGACAGTGGTGACGCTTTTCCACTTAAGTCATTATCGAAGGTTCAAAGATTTTTATTTGGATTGTATCCTGGGGCAGCTTTCTTCCTGCTTTCCCAAAGTAGTGAGTTATCCCAGATTTGTTGCCCTTATTCCAAGAATTCTCACGCCGCTGACCGCTTATGTGTTATCTAAAATGGGCAAAAATACAGAACTTTATTATGTGGATTCTACCAAAATGGTGGTTTGTCACAATCGTCGAATCAACAGAAATAAGGTGTTCAAAGGTATAGCAGAACGTGGTCATAGCTCAGTAGGATATTTTTTTGGTTTTAAGTTGCATCTTGCCATTAATCATGAGGGAGAAATCATGAGTTTTTGTATAACCAAAGGCAATATTGATGATCGTAAAGTCGTTTCTCAGTTAATGCAGGGATTAACAGGATTAGGAGTAGGTGATAAAGGATATATTGATAAAAAATTAGAGGAAAGCCTTGCAAAACAGGGATTACGGTTTATTACCAAAGTGAGAAAAAATATGAAAAAAAGAGTGTTAAGCGCCTTTGAGAAATTTTTTCTTTCAAAGCGAAGTATTGTAGAGACTGTTATAGATCAACTGAAAAATATTTGCCACATTGAGCACACACGCCATCGTAGCCCAATGAATTTTTTGGTTAATCTTGTGAGTGGTTTGGCCGGCTACTGTTTGAAGCCTACAAAACCTTCTTTAACCCCAATAATGGGTTTTATTTAATGTTTAAGAAAGCTACTATGATGGCAGTGATCATTAATAAATATGTTGACCCATCACCCCCTTTGCGTGCAAAGGGGGTCGAGGGCGAAGCCCGAGGGGGGATTTATGAATAATAGCAACAACAAAGAGAAGCTTAAAGAATATGCTCGCAGGCTAAGAGAAGATGCTACGGATGCGGAAAGGTTACTATGGTTTCGCATTCGGCGAAAACAGCTTTGTGCTGTTCAGTTTTATCGTCAGCGACCCATTGGAAGATACATCGTCGATTTTTATGCTTACTCAGCAAAACTGGTGGTTGAGCTTGATGGAAGCCAACATTTTGAGCCAGAGCAAGAAGCTTATGATAAAAAGCGGAGTGCATTTTTAGAATCACGAGGATTAAGGGTGTTGCGATTTAACAATTTGGACGTGTTAAAAAATATAGACGGGGTTTTAGAGATTATTTATGAGGCATTGGGCGGTATTTAAATCCCCCCTCGGGCTTCGCCCTCGACCCCCTTTGCACGCAAAGGGGGTGATGGGTCAACATATTTATTAATGATCACTGCCATCATAGTAGCTTTCTTAAACATTAAATAAAACCCATTATTGGGGTTTAGTTTAGCTTATCCATAACTGAGGTTATATTATGAACTTCATGGTGATATGTTGAGCGCTATTGATCGAGAAAAACAAATTAAAGGGGGCTCCAGAAAAATGAAATTATCAATGATTGAAAAAATGAACCCTGATTGGAAAGATTTATATGAAAATTTATTATAGCTGCTGGATTGCTTTGCCCGGCAAGAAGACGCCGGGCGCGCAATGACGCCGGGGTGGAGAGAATTCTAAAACTTATTTCGCACACCATCAAAAGATGTGTAGACAGCATAGCGCTGATGCTCGCGGCTCTGATTAAGAAATTTTTAGCTTAACCGAATGCCATTGCGCTGCTTGCTGCACCCAATGAGGAATATTTGATATGAACAAAAATCGTCGCCCACAGCGGAAATCCATCCGCCTGAAAGAACGAAAATTCAGTTGTTCGCCGTCTACCATTAATGCCAATAAGATCGCATAAGTTATTACCGCATATATTTATGCGGTAATAACCTGTGCGGCAAGTCCCCTAGTCAAATGATTGGAATTACCCGTTACAGACTTTTTGGGCGAAGATGTGAATTTATGAGGAAAAATTGACTAAAATGTTGGTTTTTGAGGTAATTTGATGAAAATTAGCAGAGAAAGTAATCCCCAGAAGCCGCAAATGATCCATAAAATTTGGGCACCCAAATAACTCATCAGAAAACTACCGCCCCAAAGACCTAATAGTAAAGCAGCATTTTGATTCATGGAGAATAATCCCATGTAAGCGCCGCGGTTTTTTTCGCTCGTGAGATCTGCCACAAAACCGCTCGCTGCGGGAAATAATATCATTTCGCCCAATGTCCAGATGACTGTGAGCAAAATAATCTGCCAGGCTTGGGTTGCAAAAGCAAATCCAGTAAATCCTAATGTAATCAATAAACTGCCTGTGATAAAACTGGTTTTAGCGCCCCACGCGCGTGTCGCAACATTGAGTAAAATTTCAAAAAAGACAATCATTAAGGTATTGATTGTAAATAGAAATCCATAGAAGTGGTAAGAAAAACGCAAATTTTGGGTGAGAAAAACCGCCAGTGATGCTTCATGTTGAAAAAATACCATGACGACAGGTAATAATCCCAACAGAAAAATGCGTAGTATTTTATCCTGTTTCAAAAATGCCGCTGTTTGTATAAAAGTTAATTTGGTTGAATGTCTGGGAGTTTTTTTAAAAGCAGATTTTAAGCCCAATATGATAATCATAGCAGCGATGAGATTTGAAGTGCCATTGACGATAAAGATAGATGAAAATGATTTGGCGACTAAAAATCCCCCTAAAAGCGGTCCCATGCTCATGCCCAGATTGGTGCTGAGACGCATCACTGAGAACGTAATTTTTTGCTCGCCAGGCGGTGATAAAAAACTGGTCAAAGTTTGCGAAGCAGGGCGGTAAATGCCAAAAGTCACACCCCAAATCATGCTCATGATTAAAATAGTTGAATAATGATGTATTGCGGGAAATATAAACATGACTATTGAATTTCCAGCCAACGCTGTTAATAAAACTTTCTCAGGCCCTATGCGATCTATAATATTGCCTGCGATGAAGCTTGCAATCATTAAAGTCATCCCAAAAGCCACATAGACAAAAGAAGATTTGGCGAGGCTGAATCCCAGATGTTGAGTCAGATATAATAATAAAAACGGAAAAACGATAAATCCTAATTGATTCAAAAAAGTCGCAGTCCACAATACCCACATATCACGCGGAAATGATTTGAGGTGTGCGTAGGTTTTTTGAAAGAGAATCATTAGGTATATTTCTGCTTTGGTTAGTTTCTCGTTAGATCTTCTTCTTCAGCACACAATGAAAATTCTTTGCCCAAAAACCCTATACCTATTTTTAAGGCTTTTTTTAATCCGCTTTGTTTGAGTTCTTCAACATATTTTTTCTCGTTGATTTGCGCTAATCCTCTTTTTGCGGCTTCTTCCAGAGTTTCTTGCGGCTCTTTAATTTTGAGCTCAAGTATAATGCCCAGTTGAGTTTTGTCTTTGGGTATAAGCATAATATCAAATCGTCCCAGACCGCTTTCCCGATTCGATTTTATCTGATAAGTTCCTGATCCATGCAAACTTACTGTAAATCCTAGCATCAAGCCCTGATAAAACGCTTCAGGTTCTTTTGCAAAGTCATGATAACTTGTAATCTGTATGATAATTTGTTCCAGATATCTTTTAAATAATTCAATTTTGCCAGTTAATAGAGAATCTATAAATTTATTATACCATTCTAATCCATGACCATTTGACAGCCATTGTTCAATGATTTGGCGATATAAATTTCTCACTTCTCTATTGGGAACAGCAAGTTCTGCAAATGTGCCTTGATCTGTTTGCTGGATGGATATGGGCTTCAGATACCCGCTCATTAATAATAAACTCCACAATGATGAAACATTATTTTTCAAAAACTGAAAAACCATATTTTCATCAATTAATTTTTCTACAGATCCGCCACACATCAATTTTTCAAATTCTGTTTTGAATTCTAACGGTGATTTTTTAAGCAAATCCTTGATCAACTGGTTATCGCTTGTATTGACCCAATAAGGAATAAGCTGCCCTTTTTGTTTTAAACAATTAACAATAGACCAGGGATTATAAATTGTTGTGCTGCCAATTTGATAACCGTTGTACCACTCTTTGATTTCCGCAGCTTTTGATAACATATCAGCTTTTTTTAATAACCCGTCTATTTCATTTTCAGTGAATCCAAAATGATTGCCATATTCATTTCTCAATAAAGAATAGACTTCCAGGTTATTTACACCAGAAAACAAGCTTTCTTTTGCAACACGTAAAATACCTGTGATAACTGCTTTTTCTATGTGTGGATTCGTTTTTAACGCTTCTCCAAACATACCGCGCATAAATTCTATCATTTCTTTATAATAGCCGTTCATGTATCCCGATATGATTGGCGTATCATATTCATCAATTAATAACCATGGCTTAATGCCATAATGCAAATAAATATAATGCGTTAATTTTTTAAGCGCTGATTGCAAATCAATTTCATTGGTTTTTCTTTTTAAAATAGTTTCAAATTCTTCTTTCTGTTTATCAGATAGTTTTTCACTGCATAATAATGCCCTGTGTTCATCATAAACATCAGCCATAAGCCCGGACAATTTTAATTGCGCATTTTCATACTTTGATTCTTTAATGTCCTTAAGCGTAATGGAAACAACAGGATATTTACCCTGATGCTGCATGTATTCATCACCCAATTTTGCAATCTTAAGATTGTCGAATAAACCTTGTGATTTTTCACCATTGACCTTTTCTGCTAAAAAATAATGCAGCATGGATAAATTTAAGGTTTTGCCAAAACGTCTTGGACGCGTAAAGACGGCAACATCTGTACCCCTATCGTCAAAAAGCGCTTTAATCCATAAGGTTTTATCAATAAAATCCAATTTTCTGTGGATCAGTCTGCCAAAATCTTCTGTGCCAACAGGCAATATCATGCGCTAATTCCCCTCAATTTACCCAACACTTTCTCTTTGCCCATTACCCGCATAGTGCTATTCAATGGTGGAGAAACAGGAGTGCCGCTTAAAATAATTCTAATCGGCTGTGCCAAATCTCCTAGTTTTAGACCAGCCTGTTCGGCTGTATGATGTATAATTTGTTGTAACATCTCATCAGTCCAATCAGCTGGTTTTAAATTTTCAAGATTTTGATTAAATAATTTTAATATTATTTTTATCTCTGGTGTAATATGTTTCTGCTGCAATTCTTCAGTGGGAAAAATATCTTCATAAAAAAATCGACTGCGTTCAGCCATTTCTTTCAATGTTTTGCAGCGTTCGCGTTGTATAGAGAAAACTTCAGCTAATTTAGGGCCTTGAGTAATATTGATATTTTCTTTTTCACAATGCCATTGAAATTCAGGAAGAATATCTTCTATAGGATCAGATTTGAGATAATGCTGATTGAGCCAGATCAGCTTAGAGGGATTAAACGCAGCGGCAGCTTTGTTCACATCATAGATA
>Ga0207080_1042_pt1 | contig 29188 bp, 25 predicted proteins | sample Alteio_BWMinHeat_58_FD_153532 | JGI IMG/M metagenome (GOLD analysis project Ga0207080, IMG submission 153532) | Enriched cells from forest soil in Barre Woods Harvard Forest LTER site, Petersham, Massachusetts, United States -... | ecosystem: Environmental > Terrestrial > Soil > Temperate forest >...
CCCTAAATTGATTGTGTTGCCCGCGAGGTCAACGCTGATATCGTGCATCACAAGATTTGTATTGTTTGTGCTATTTGTGACTGTGAAGTTGATGTTTTGGTAATCTCCGTAAACCGTAAATCCTGCACCTGATGTGTTTGTAATATTAAAAGGGCCCGCAGAAAGTGATGTTCCTGAATCTGCTGGCGTAAAGCTCTTGCTTAAGAGTGGTAAGCCACCACCTACTAAAATAGTCATATGAAATCCTCCACATTGAAAACCATTATGGTCATGCTGGTTATTGTTTTGATCTTCGTTTTGATTTTTAAAACTGGAACTCATCAAACAACCTCCACAACCCATTAAGTTAAAACTTAGAAGGAGGTTCTTATGTGAAGACTAAAGAATCTTCTTCTCTATTTCTACTCTACAATATATATATATATATATGTCAAGTAATTAATTTGACATAATACTATGATTTTTCCAAAACTGTTTAAATCCGCATGGTTCTTGGGGGTTTTTTGGGGTATTTTAGCGTAACAGAGTGCACATACTGAAATAGCAACACAATATAAAGGAAATAGAGTTTGCATTGTAAGCTTAGATAAACTTGTCAAACAAAATCCCCCGGTTCTTGTGGAACCAGGGGAGTTTGATGATCACAATTTGGAAGGTCGTAAACGTAAGAAGCATGAGTGACTTCTAACGTTTACACATCGCACCTACCCATTGGCTGTTGATAGACACGGTGTTCATTGGGGCAGGCAGTATGGCCCGCCCGATAGATTTAAACCACAACCAAATGGGCTCCCATGTTGGTGAAGCTGGTGTAGTGTACTCCATCCAGCTCAATGGAGCCGGCACTGAAGGCTATGGTGGTATTCCCTCCAGAATAGCTGAACGTTGCGACATGGTCTGCATCAAGGGTTGCTGCACTGTGCTCAGCAATCAGACTTGTGTGGAGGACAACTTTGTCGCCACTCCCAAAATCAGTAACCTTTGCATTCCCTTCATTGGCCACAACTTTCGTTCCACCGTTAAGCATGGTGAAGACAAACTGATCATTACCAGCTCCCCCTGTAAGAAGCTCGTTCCCAAAGTTGATCTGATTGAGATCCGTTCCAACAAGGTTATTGCTAACTCCACCTGTGACAGAGTTATTAAACCAAGTCACGTGATCCGTTGATCCTGCAGGCTTAAGGAAGGCATCAAGACCACTTAGATTTAAGACATCACTCCCAATAATCGTGTCATTGCCAGCACCACCTGCGATAGTATCATTTCCAAAGGTGATGTTACTGCCTTGATCAACCTTTATTGAACCATCCGGAAAATTGATATCTCCACTGAAGGATGCGCTGGCATCACCCACACCAGTGACACTGCCAGCAGATACACCATCGACCGTACCATTGACTGCTGAGAAGCTCAGGTTTTGTAGGTTAGAATAAATGACATCTCCTCCAGCTCCGCCATTGATCGTATTTCCATCAATTGTAATATTCATGTTAATCATATGTGCGGAAGCATTAGTAGTGGCTAACAAACCCAAGTCTGGTAAATCTAACACACCACCGTTGGTAACAGTTCCGCCATGAGCGCTTATCGATATGCCTTGTCCATCCCCATAAATTACATCATTGCCAGATCCGACTGTGACACTGTTGCCCCCCATTTCAACAGAGTTCGATCGGAAGAATGCTTCTGCATTTGATCCTAGACCATCTGCGTGACCACCTGTCGCAGACCATACAATATTCTGCACATCTCCATAAACCGTCGATAAACCATTTCCTGTCATAATTTGATTATGTCCCATGCTCAAGTCATTAAAGCGAATCGAGTTATAGGCCGCAAGACCCATTGATGCAACGCCTGCTGCAACTGAATATGTTACGTTTCCACCATCACCATAGATAGTGTTGATGCTGCTACCTGCGAGGCCTGCATTGATGATATTATTCCCCGTTGAGAAATTATCTAAGAGTACGAGAGCACTACCGCTGGATCCGTTTGCAAGGTTTTCAGGATTTAGACCACCTGAAGCCGAAAGGCTTATATTATGGAAATCTCCAAATATTGTGTTCACACCTGTACCAGTTGTTATGAAGTTCTGTCCCATAAAGACATCTGTGACGGCTACGACAGTTTGAAGCAACGCAAAGCCTTCAGGATCTATATTTAATCCATTGCCCGCTATACTCGTATAAGAAAGATCATGCAAACTTCCATAGATCAGATTTGTACCATTTCCAGTAGTTATGATATTATTGCTGACGGATATTATGCTATTTGCACCAGTGGAAGCTGCGGACAATGACATGGTATCCGTTCCAAATATCGGGACATTTTCGAGAAGCCCACCTGAAGCCAAGAAATTCATATCTCGCATGCTGCCATAGACGGTATTAACGCCATTCCCAGCCAGAATCGTATTAAAGCCCATAAAAAACTCAAGATTATCCTGATTTGTTGTAGTGAATGGGCTAAATCCCGTGGTAAACAAAGTGATGCTCGACGCATTATGAGCATCTTCGACACCGCCTGTGTCTGAGAAGTTCATATCTCTCATGTTGCCATAAATGGTATTAACTCCACCTCCAACTGAAATCTTATTGCCAGATACATCTGTATTAAAATTACCTTGATCATCAATGGAGCCTGTTCCTCCTAAGACAAATCTAAGCTGAAATTGAGCTGCATCTTCATTGCTGGGTTGGTTTCCGACGCCTGCAACATTGTTAAAATTAATATCTTGAAGATTACCATAGACAACGTTGACCCCAGATCCATTCAAACCTGCTTTGATAAAATTAGCACCTATAATGAATGTGTTATCTCCCAAAGTTGCATAATCTGTTGGCCCCAAGCCCGGTGAATAGGGTGTTGAATAGGGTGAAAAGGTTGGAGGGAACACTCCTGTAGCTGTTCCACCATGGTTTAAGTCTGTAAGATTCTGGAAGTCGCCAAAGATAGTATTACTACCCACACCAGCTGTAATTAATACAGCTTCCATAACAAAGTTAGTATTGTTAACTGATGAGAATGCGACTGCACCCAAAACAGCTGGAGAGGGATCTAATCCCAATGAAGGTATGGTTGAAGCATCAAAACCGGTCATTTGGGGAAAGGGCCCAGTTGATGCCACAGTATTACCCATATGAGAGAATGTCATGTTTTGAAGATGACCATAGATTAGGTTAACTCCATTTCCCACCGTAATCGTGTTTCCATGGAAGGTATAGTTATTGAATAATGGCTGAACCACATAGGGAGGAAGCCCTCCTGCAGTAGCACCTAAATCAAAGTTATTGATAAAAAATGACATGGTATCCCCAACACTACCAGAAGCAAACGTATTAAAACCAATGGCCGTGTTGCTGAGGGTTGATATAGTCAGGTTCTGCATATCTCCATAAACGGTGTTAACACCATTTCCCAAAGTGATGTGGTTGCCACCCACAGTAAAATTCAGGTTTTGTATGCCTGTAAAAGCTTGGGTATTTGGAGATGATGTAAAGGAAGCTTCTGTGAGATGATTCGGATCTTGTACGTTAATGGCTGAAGCACCTCCGACAGTGATTGTATAATTACGCATATCTCCGTAAACTGTATTCACTCCATTCCCTGCAGTAATGGTATTACCTAAGCCTCCCCCTGTGAGATCGATGTTTGTATTCTCAATAAGGGTATTGACGGTAACGCCTGTTGTTCCATACCCGAGAGCCGAACCTCCTGTCGCGGACATAGTAAGGTCGCGTAGGGCTCCATAAATCGTATTCACGCCACCCCCAAGTGTGATGTGATTGCCCCCTAGCGTGATGCTCACGTTGTTAATGAGATCATTAAATGTTCCCGAGGTGGAGTATGTATGACCCGTCAGGTTAAAGTTAATATCCTGATAATCTCCATACACGGTAAATCCCGCTCCTGAGAGATTGGTTATTGTGACGGGGCCTGTGAAGAAGGGCGATAACGTATAGTCGCCTTCCGTAATGGTTGCTAAATTGTTTGGATTTCCAAGAACACTCATATGAAACCTCCCATGATCATGACAATCATCGTTATGGTCATGCTTATTGTTGTTGTGATCTTCGTTTTGAGAATTTAAATCGGATCTCATCAAACAACCTCCATAACCTATTAAGTTAAAACTTAGAAGGAGGTTCTTTAATGAGAAGACTAAAGAATCTTCTTCGCTATTATCAGGTTACTATATATATATATATATATATGTCAAGTAATTATTATACTTATTTTCAATATTTTATAAATCTTTATTTAAGTCGTTAGTTTTGTTGAGGATTTTGGTCATGAGCCATCGTTGTGTCTGTCTCGGACTCTGACGAGCCCCTCTCATTCTCAAGTTTCAACAGAAATGCTGGCTTTGGTTTGTCTGAAGGAGGCTGATATTTTGTCTGAAGCTTCGTACAGGGGTAATTGCCTGGGAGTTTGAGATAGCAGGTGAGATCCTTAAGCAGGCCGAGCTCTGTTGGCATCACAAGGGGTGTTTGACGGGTATGGCGACTGAGAGAGACGCCGTCTCGCATGCTGTGGGCGCCGAAGGAGATGTTCTCATTTGGCGTGGCGGATTGGCTGTCGCCAAGGACTTTTGAGATCCAGGCTTGGGTTGAGGGCTCGGTGCAGCGAAAGAAAAGCTTTGTGTTGAAGAGGTCGAGCATGGATTCAGCGCCGTTTCTGCCGTATATGTCTTCGAGTTGGGGTTTGCTTTGGAATCCGATCAAAAAACATGCGCCGTATTTGCGTCCTTCTGCAAGGCCCATTTGAAGACGTGGAAGCTTTTGTAGGGCTGCTAACTCATCGATGACAAACCACAGGCGGCGGTCTTGATTACTGGGAAGGACCATAAGGGCATTGATGGCAATATCTACCCACGCTGAAATCAGCGGCGTCAGGGTTTGCCTTTGGTCGGGACGGGCTGTAATGAAAAGGCATCCTGTTTTTGTTTCATCTGTTACCCAGTTTCGAATGGAGAATGGTTTGTTAGTCGTTTTTAAGCTTTTCAAACACTCAATCTGAGAAGAGAGGACACTGCGAATGGAAGACGTTGTTTTCTCATTGCTTTTAGTTGAAAAGGTAGCGGCATCGGTGCCTCTAAAGAAAGCCTCAAACTCTTTGTCCGATGACGAAAGAAGAAATTGTGTCAGCTTTTCAATGTCATATTCCCCTTGAGAGGCGTATTTCCGGAGAGCTGTCTTCAGAATGACCCGGCTGGCCGTATCCCAAAAAGGATCTTTTGCACCGTCCTTTGGCTGGATGAGGGATTCGGCCAGAACGTCATAATGGGACTCAAGATGACAGTCGGCCCAGGGGTCCCAGGTGTTTGACCTGGTATCCAAAGGGTTGAGGACCGTGTCAATCGTTTCATCATAATAGCGAGACATATAATCGCCCGTAATGTCGACAATAATGGCGCGCTGCCCCTTCTTTCGGATTTGGGGCAAAAGACAATGGAAGGCATTGGTCTTTCCGGCTCCCGTTGTTCCTGTCATGAGGATGTGAGAGGTTTCCTTATTCTTCATCAACGGACATTTTCCCCAGGGTTTCAAGCTAAGCTTAAAGCTTGATGCTTCTCGGTTTCTTCTCATGAGCCGCTTGAGATGTCTCCAAGGGACAAGGGTTGTGCCTCTTTCATGATGGGTACGCCCATAAGCAAGCCCAAAGACAAACCAAAACGCCATGACAGCGAGAAACGACCAGAGGCCAATCCACAGGCTTTTATATCCTATGAGCTCAAGGTATCGCTCTACCCTTTGGGTTGTTTTCTGGAGAAGGGGATCTTTCAGCACGTTTAATGAGTACCGTTGGTAAGGCTGACCTTGCGGGGGCGTATACACCTGGATGAGTTGCTTATGATTTGCGGACGGGTTTGTTGCAACCATAAACTTAGCCCAGTAAACCTCATAAGCCATTTGCCGGGAGGAGCTGGGGATGTAATAGCATTTCCAGCCAAAATACGCCCCTCCCACACACAAGGCCGCAACGAGCCCCGCAACGACGATTTGCTTGAGCATGTGGAGCTGGTGGAGGTGGACTTGGCCACCTTGGGTAAGTGTTTTAAATATAGGGATGTTTTTTCTCCTTTTTTTAATTGTGTCCATGTGGATCAAAGTGTTCCCGCTTCAATTCCAAATCCCCAAACACACTTTTTGCTGAGTTCTTGGCGACCGTTACTGCTAAGTCTTTCGCATTTGCTTCCTTTTCAGCATCCCTCATGATTTTTTCTTGGGCATCGATGGTTTTTCTTTGGGTTTCAAGCTCTTGGCTTCTGTTTTCAAGGTGGTCGGTGACTTCTTGTTTGATGGGTCTTGGAGGCGGAACGGTGTGAAGGGAAAGACCTTTGTCAGTACCTCGTTCAACAACGGTTCCTTGATTTTGTGCATAATGGGACTCGATTCCAGCGCTTTGTTTAAAGGCTTGTGATTCGGCACCGTAGTGACTGTTTATACGAGCTTCACCTTGAGCTGCGTTGATGCTTTGAACGGTGTATTGAGGGTTTTGCTCTTCAAACCGCTGCTTGTAAGTCTCCCGTTCCATTCCTCCATTTTCAAGGATTCGTCTAGCGTTCTCATAGCCAATGTTCCCTCCGTCCCTGCCTGTAGGACCAGAGTTCACAGGTTGCTGAGCGATAAATGCGAGCATGTCTTGAGTTAAATCCTTATTTATGGTCATTGATTTGCTTTGACCTGATGAGATGTCGTGTGAGAGGGTCTCAATCTGATTCTGGGCAACGGACGCCTCTTCCCTTAAGGACCTTGCATGATTCAGGCTGGACATGGCGGATTCAGAAAGATCTGCCCCACGGGTCCCTGATTCGCCTTCGGAAATATCTTTTGAGGCTGACACAATTTTCTCTAAACTATCCGTATAGTTCTTTTGCTTGGCAAGGGAATCTGCGGCCTCAATCCCTTTCTGACGGGCCGCCGCATTAGAGAAGTTTGAGCTGATCTGAGGGCCCATTCCAGGAACACCGAGAGAGGCCCCAATCGCGGCCTCTACAGCTTGGCTTTCGTTCATACCTGTTCGTTGGCAAAGGTCCTGAATATAGCCCTTGAAGTTTTGGAGTGTCTGAGCATCAGCAGAGGTTACGTTTTTCTTGTAGTCTTCACCCTTAAAGAGACTTTGCCCGACTTGATTCATATAGTTGGTTGTGGCTTGGAAAGCAGATTCCGCAGCGTCTCCCGCAGCAAGTGACTTTGATTGGAACAAGCTTTTGGCTTCATTAAAGCTTGCTTGCTGAGCGTAACTTGTATTCTCTGTGCCCATGATTTGTACGCCGAGCTTTGAAATGGCTTGACTGGTGAGGCTTTGGGTACCATCAGCGAACGTCGATTGCTCCATCCCTGAAGAGTTCAGAGATTTGAAGTGAGAGGCGCTATAACTGGGGCTTGTGTTGTGCTGGAAGGCAGACGTGTTCTGATAGCTTTGCGTTCCCATAGAGAGATTGCCCATGCTAATATTGCCGGAGACGGCCTCAGCCGCTGCACCACTTGCAGCGGACTGCATCCCTGAACTTAAATGATGGGCGAGACCTACGAATGCGGCGGCTCCCTGTTTGAGAATGCCGTAAGAGATGAACGGAATGCTGACGGAAAGCCAGGCGGCTAAAGTGGTCATATCGGCGTTAACATTAACAATAGCGGAGGAATTGAGAAGGGTCAGGCCATTTTGCGTGCCAAGGCCTATGGTTTCAGATTTGCCGTAAAGCGTCATGATGAGGTTGAGGACAGCATAGAGAGGCGCCCAAAGTTGGGTCCACACCAAAATTCCACAATAGGTCAGGAGGATCTTGTAACCATTGGGCAGGAGTGCCAGTACGACAATAAAGATAAACAAGGCATAGCTGAGAGCCTCTATAACGTTCTTAAACAATGGCAACGTTCGTGCTGCAATTTCACCCGCAATAGCGTAGGTCGACCTTTGTTGCATCAGGGCTTTAGTGGCAGAGTAATTTGAGGCAGCTCCGAGTTCGGAGAGCTTATTATTGCTCGCTTCTTCAAGGGCATTTATCATCATCTCTTGTTTGAGGAGTTTTTCAGCTGACTCAGAAATCCCGGCCATCAACTGAAAGCCGTTTTGAATGTGGGTAAAAAAGGCAGCCTTTGTGAGGGTTTGATTGCCGACTCGACTTCCATAAATGGCTGTTGCTTTAGTTATCTCAGCTGTCCAGAGGTTATTCAGTAATGTGGCTCCTGCCTTGCATGTGATAACGTTGCCTCCCTCTTGACCTTGTTTATAGAGAAAGCCGAGAACAGGAGAGGCATTTTGAGTAACGAGAGTCCAAATATCTGGGGTATTTTGAAGGTCTTTGAGTGTATACTTGTGGCCAATCATGGCGTCATACACAACGCATTGGTTCACAAAACGCTCCATGTTGCCTTTGAAGATGGGGTCCACAATGCGAAACTGCCCCACCTGGCGCATGAGGGCGGAAGCAAACACCGTCCCCGTTTGGTGATAGGGCATATAATCAGGCAGAGTAAAGACAGCCTCAAACTGTTCCGTAATGGCCCGTCCCACATTACTTACAAGGCCTGCAAAAGCTCCTAATGCAAAAGGGACGTTATCAACCTTGAATTTTTGGTTTGCAAGAGGGTCATTTATATAGATCGTCGTTTTAGGTAGAAAGATGAGGTTAGTCGCAATAATGACCCAGAGAAACCATTTAAAACCTTCCGCAACTTGATTTCGGAACAGCATCAAGATCAACACATAAAACAGACCGACAGTTAACCCTACACGGATTAATGGCATGAGAAGGCCTGTGTTGTCAGTCTTAAACAAGGCAGCAATTCCATTGAAGACAAGGAAGAAGAGCTCTCCACCACCATAGGTCGTTATGACGTTATGCATCGCTTAACCTCATTGTTGCCTTGAGCCTGAAATAAACATGTTCTGCAACTTGCTCTCGATTTGTTGTGTTTTTTCGATGAGATCAAGGGTTATGGCCATTTGCTCAAAAAGAGCCGTTCGCTTGGCAAAGAGAAGCTTTCTGGATTTCGCAATTCCCGATCTGAACTCCTCAATCACGTGATCATTAATTTGGCTCTTCTTGAGCTGTGTCACACTGTCCCACACAATGGACATCACCTCTTCCAGATATTGCATGAGGATGTCATGGGCGATCGCTTCACTAAAATCACTCACGCTTAATGGGCTTCCCCCAGCCTTGAAGGCAACCTCAACAGCCATGATTTTAAGCACGGGAATCATAGTGGAATTCACAAAGGCCATTTCTTGAGCTGAGAGGGCAGTATCTGATTGAACCTTTTTTGAAATCGACTGAAGTGTTTTGGAGACCTTTCCATACAGGGCACTTTCCTTGGGAAGGGTGACGTTGCTTAAATTTGGATTTAAACACTTATCAACAGCTGTATTATCGCACGTGTAGATCTGAAGAGCGGCACCCCCATGTATTAAGCCACTCAGTAATTCAGGATCTCCGCTTCTTGAGGGAAGAACTTTCATCTCGATTTGATCCCCCACACGCCACGAGAGGATCGTTCCTGAAATCGTCATAAAGAACTCAGCGAGTTTTGGATCTTGCCCCAGAAAGGCATTCTTCTGAATAGCTTTCCAGGCAACATTAAACTCATCTCCCAAGACATCTTTAAAGGCGGGTCTTTCACTCTTTCGGTTGTTAATGTTTGTGCGGTCTCCTCCCGCGCCACACCGCTGACGACTTTGTGCCCAGTCTGAGGCGATACCCAACTCTTTCCCCATCGAATTACATAATAGTTGAGACGAAGCATCCGACTGGGGCCATACACCGCCCACAAGAGTTGCTGCTGTTTCGCAAGAATTAATGCTATGGCTGGTCATCTGTTGAATCTTGGCAGAGAGATCATCAATAACGCTTTTGATCTGAGGCGTTACTGTCGCAAGAGCGAGATTGAATCCGTACCCTGCTGCATTTGTTCCGATGTTACGAAGGAGCTGAATAAATTCCTGGGCATTGATAAAGCTAAAGCCACCCATGAAGAGATCAATACCTCCACATCCCGCTCTGTAATGTGGCATTTGAATGGATAAGAGATCGGCATTATTAACCTTACCTCTCGCAAACACACTGCCCCCTGTGTAAAAGCCACCTGTTTGATCTTGATAACCTCCACTCGCCGTTACGTTGTGACTCATACCCAGTGCTGTAAAAGCCTTGTCGAGGTTTGTTTGCATATTGGCTTGCAGAGATTGTGTAAGCAAAATGAATGAGAGAAGAAAGTTGAAGAATTTCCTCATTTCTTAAGTTCTCCTAATTTGAGTTGTGTTAATATCCCGACCCGATCCTCGATCTCACTCTCGGATATCATCCCATAGGCAAGAGGTATGAGTTTTCCAGTCTTTGGATGAAGTGCTATAAGTGCCGGGACGTGCTGAATTTGAAGGCGTTTTGCGATACCATTATCGCGTTTTGCCTCAGGGAATTCGGGAAGCGTGCCTCCATCTAGAGAGACAGCAAGAACGGACCAGCCGTGACTCGCTGCAAAATGTTTCACAATGGGAGCAAAGCGATGACAGTAGGGGCAATCTTTCTTGAAGAAAAAGAAGAGGCCGTAGTCTTTAGATAACCCTTTTATACGGCTCTTAATGTCCTGATTTTTGAGATCATAGTAAACATGCCGTGCGTTTTGATCCACAGGGTGTTGCAACGTCTCATCCAGAGACGGCGTTGTCATCACAACCTCTTTCCAACTTTTCGAAAACCGCTCACTTTGATCAAAGATCTTCTTTTGAAATGTGATGTAGGCAATGAGATTTTCACGGGTGGGCTCAACGATGGCTTTATGGAGCTTTGTTTCAAGCTCTTTCCGTTGCTCTTCAATCACTTTTGTGGGACTCTGAGAAGTTGAGGGAGAGGGATCTTTTTTCTTTGCTTTCTCCTCCTTCTCCGGATCTTCATACCAATGCCAGCCTTCAGAGTGCTTCTCAAAGAAGGAATGTGATTCTGCATTCGTGTTTAGATTCATAATTATGCTCCATACAAACACTACTGCATGAAAAAGGGCTTTTTTTCTGACCACTGAACACTGAGCACTGAACACTGCTTTATGCGCCATCGCGTTGTCTCACATTCTTCGCCGTACTTGGACCAATACTCTTTTGAATTGTTTGCATCCGCTCATTAATGGTCTTGCTCATGTCATTTACGTTGAGCTTGTCTGCTTTGAAGTTCTGCATCAGGTCTTCAAAGACTTCCCTTAAATCAAGCTTGGAGAAGTCAATTCGTTGGATTTCATCAATCGTAAATCCGCGACAAAGGGGGTGTTTTGGCTCTCCCCATCCGAGTCCAATTTGAGGACGGCCTTGCACGTGGAAGGCTTTGAGGAGCTTATTTGTGAAGCAGCAATAACTTGATTTCTTTTTGACACACTTGCCAAGAACTTTCTTATCACAGTAAGTTCCCACAAAATGACAGAGACCTTTCTTTCTCTTTTGACTTAATGCTTTTTCACCTGCACTACATGAAGCAAGACCCAGATCCTTTCCCCAGCCTTTGCCAGACCCACAACAATCCTTAAAGCTGAGGATAAACTTGGAACACCTTTTGTCCTCTCCTTTAAAGAGAAGACCATTTGCAAATTGTCCCTGCATTTCTTTGAGGAGGCTGAGTTGGGCGATGGATGACATCATCTCATCGTTGCTTTCCCAACTTTGATCCCGGCAGTTACCGTCTAGGCAGAAAGGGGTTTTCCCGCCTTGAATCATCTCAGTATAGGCAGAGTTTTTATTGCTTTTGCATTGATAGGTTTGAAGGTAATTTACACAAGATTTACCACTCATCTCCTTGCAGGCTGATTTTATCTGATAGCAACCGCGAGCTCTTAAGGGTCCGCAATCATTCTTAGAATGATGCGAGCACGCATAGGTATAAGCGTATTGCCAGCAGTTCTTTTTGATGGAGATCCCATCTATGATCCGCGTTTCGCGCCCCTGAGTACAAACTTTAGAGACATAATGGCAATTCCCTGAGTCAACCCTTGCTTCAAGGCCTACGCATCCATCAAACCAGGAATAATAAGGGACCTTGATAAGAGGTTGATATGAATAGTAAAAATTATATGATTCATAGACATATGTCTTTTTTCTGACCTTTTTCCAATCACCAGACTGACTTGCAGTAGCATTCACAAGCCCCGCGAGAGTAAGGTTTTTTTGAGATGCAATGAATTGTTTAAGGCAGGGTTGTTGATTTTGAACTATATGCCCTACAAACTTCTTTTTCTTTAGTTTTGGCCAATCATTGAGGAGACCTCCATAACTCCAAAAAACCGTAGGTCCCCAAAGTGAAAATGAACCTTTTTTAATAGGTCCCTTCTGTATTTTAACGGTCACAATAAGGTCTGATTTACAAGTAAACTCGGCGTCATCTCCTGCCTCTTCGCATGTTATGATTTCATCAGCTCCTCCTTGTTTTTGAGCTGTGATTGTGGTTCCATTCCCTCCAATGGCGTTCAAAGGATCAGCGATGATTTTTTGAGAACCCGCAAGGAGAGGATCATTTTGAGGGTCAATATTAAACTTCTGGTTGGTTCTCTGACTCTCAACAACCATCCCACTGGCTGGATCTTTACCCATAAGGACATTTGATCTTTGGGTTAAATTTGAGTTGTTCAAGTTTGATTCAGCTGGAGTTCCATGATAAAAGGGGTGATTACCTGCCTGTTCCTTATCCAGGGCGATTTTATTTAAGAACGAGTGTGCAGCTTGATCACCAGAGACAATTCCTTTTTTGGGATCAGCCATTGCAGATGTCGAGCATGCAAATAAAAGAAGGAGCTTTATCATCTTTCCTCACCTCGTTTTATGATGAAATTTGCTTTTTCTTGAAAATCTCCGGATTTGGCAAAGGTCTCGAGCGCATATCTGATACTGACGTGACCTCTGAGACGATCATGAATTGGGGTCGAAAACCTCTCTTGAGAAGACAGATTAAAAGGTTCTGTGAGAATAAAGGAGGGAACAGATTCAATGTAAAAAAGTTTGTAGAGCTCAGGATCAATTAGAAAACCTTGACCTGTCTTTTCAATTATCTTTTGTAAGGCTTGGGCTGTCTTTTTATAACTTCTCTCTTTAAATCCTCTTAAGATGAGTGTTGCTCCAAACAACTTGGCTTCCCTTGCAAGGTTTAAAAGCGCTTTTTCTCCCATAGAAAATGAGACAAATATATAGAGCTCTCCAAGACTCAACTTATCAGTATGTTGCTCTGTGTTTAATGTCGTTGATTTATTTTGAAGCTCACTTACTAAGGTTTGAAACTCAGCGTCTTTCCTTAATGTCTCGACCTTTTTAAAGGAATCATCTGCAAGTTTGAGGATTTCGTTGTCAAAACTTACTTTATTATGTGAACAACTTTTTTTGGAAATCGAACAGGAATTCATGAGTTGAGACTCCGCAGATAAAGAACCTGAGAACCCAAAAATATGTAATATTATCAATAAATTATTTACAGGACGCAGCAATTTCTCTTCCTCCAAATCAAGTATCCAAAGTCTTCTCCCTTGTAAGGAAACTCTCGGGCACTGCCCCAAATCACTTCCGTACGGCCCAATGGATTACAGGCCATGGGGCCCTTAGTTGTGGGTCTCGGGTAGGTCATTTGGGTTTTGTATTGAGTCTTTTTGATGATGGGGAGTGGTATCTTCTGGCAGAGAGATGCCTGTCCGCTTGTGCTCCATAGGAGACCTTCTCTATGAAGTTTGGCCATCATGCGACCCACCATGAGAAGGCTTGCCTGTACGCCTCCATTATGTGCTGAGTTATTACCAGTAAAGGGATAGAGGCTCCCCTGACACCCGTTACACCAAAAGAGAACGTCCATAGGAAAACCAACACTTGCAGTTGCACAGTCAGCTGCACATGCGGCTTGAGCTATGGGGTTTCCAAATAGGACGGCTTCGGGATTTATGATGAAAGATAGCTCATCCGCGTTCCACAAGGGATCGAGCTCAGTGATATAAGCAACGTCAAAACCTTGTTGTTCAAGGCAAAGGAAATCAACGAGAAGCTCAAGCCAATAAATAACTGGGTAAATATACCAATGGACATGATAAAAGCTGCTTTGAGATCTTGATGATCCTTTAACCCCGTGCACACCTTGGGTAATGCTGTTTGCCATTTGCATGCCGCCCATATTCACCATGCAAAAGGGAACGCGTGTCACGTCCACAAGACGTACAGGCTCCCAAAACCCAACTGGAATTCCAGGAACAAGACCAGGTATGGGAGGCCTTGGACACCAACAGGGAATTTGGGTGGGATTAAGTGTATCTTGCCTTCCTCCAGCATTCACTTTTACAGGTCCAATCGTGATGGGAAAAAGACATGACCAGCAAATGTCAGTTATGGGATTTACAAATCGACCAGGACACGCCGCATTTTCCGAAAGTGGAAAAGTATTCAATATGAGCAATAAGCATATGAATCTGAGGTAAGATATCATTTCTTTACCTCGAGTTTAATCTCTTCCATTCGAAGTTGCAGCTCTGATTGAGTGACAACAGCAGGAACATGTTTGATTCCAAACTTTTTGGTAAGAACACCAGATTGATCAAAATAAACAGGCTCTTTTAGTTCTTCAGAGAGGGAGAGTGGCGCTCCTTTAACAAGGATGATCTTTATGGGCTCATGTCGAGCCTTATCGATCACCCACGCTTTTTGATCCTCATCATCACTGTCAATAAACACCAATTCGTGGGCAAGACCAATCGTCTCCAGCGGATTGATGATGGTCCCTTTTTTTGCGAAGATTTGTCCAAAATGATCCTTTAGATCTTCAGGAACTCTGTAACTCGGATCATAATAAAATACGCGTGTTTCTGTTGCTCGTGTAATTCCTTCAACAGGCTTTGGCCTTTCAATTGAGGACTTTGTTTTCTTTTGCAGCTCGAAGTTATGCTTTTCTAATTCACCGCTATCTTCCATATGCTTCAGCTTTTGAAGGATGAGCTGTATTGGATCTTCTTCCTCAATAACGTAAGTCGTACCTTGGGTTCCAAAGTCTTTTGCAGATAGAGCACCTAACTGCAAAGTAAGGGTACTGCACACAAGAAGAACATTTCTTCTGAACACTGAATACTGAGCACTGAACACTGCCTTCACCATGTGAAAACAGCCTTCCCCCAGATCTTCTCAACCGGAACAAGTCCAAATTCTTCATAGCGCGAATCAATGCTACGAGGATGATCACCGGCCACAAAGACATGGCCTTCCGGCACTACTTGTGTTTGAGTAGGTGTTAGGGAGTGCCCTTCTTTTGTCTTTTGAACAAGTGGAAGAGCTTTGATAATTTTGATTGTATCAATATCTCTGATGAGGATATCACCAGGTAACCCTACGATCCGCTTAGCAAAGATCTGATTTTCTAGGGGCACGTCCAAGTGTTTGTAGACATGTCCTTGGATAAACACGATATCGTTTTGGCTGAAGTTATTCGTTTTAAAAAATAAGAGGGCACGAATTCCCTCAAGGCTCGGGGTTAAGCAGAGATGAAGCCGAGTATGGCTTAAAAGAAACCATCCTATAACGAGTGAAATAACTATTCCCAGGATCCAAAACCTGAGCTTAAGTAAAGTATCTCTGGCCTTGTTAATCATCTCAATTGCCCTCAACATGAAGTGGTTGAGGATTACTCACTCTTAAAATTGCCTCTTTCAGACTCAACCCTTCAGCTACCAAGCTTTGAACAGCCGAGAACTCCTCAGCCTTTGTCGAATAGAGAACCTTAGAAAATGAGTCGAGGAGAAGTCTTCCCACAGCAAAGCCTTTAGGACCTTTAATCATGATCTCAGCAAAGTGTCCTTGTTCTGTGCGGAGAGAGCGGAGTGTGCGCTCCATCGCTGGATCCATTGCGAGACGGTCTGAGTTTTTGAGGAGTTTGATGGATTCATCTTTTTGCGAGAGAAGGCACATCCAGTCCGCATTATCAAATGCCGCTTGCGCACCAGGCGTTGCATAAAAGTCATTTACAGACTGGGTGCCAACAATAAGGCCCCCATAGTATTTCCGGAGACGACGGGCTGCTGTTTCAATAAAGATGCCTGACTGAGCGCCTCTAAGCATATCCCAAGCCTCATCAAGAATAAGACAACTTGGGGTTTTCCGGTCACCTGTGTACACAGAGTTTGTAATCTGGAGGATAACCATTTGAATGATAACGGCTTGAAGGTCTTTCCGTTCTTTGAGTTCCTCGAGCTCAACAACTACAAGGTTATCCGAGAGATCGATATTTGAGGGACCATTAAAGAACCTCCCGTTGGTACCATTTTCCGTATAAGGATGGAGGCGTTGCCCTAAAGACTTAGCTATTGGGTCTTTACGGGTTAAAAGGTATGAGGCCACATCCGTAATGGTTGCACTGTTTTTCTTGTTCTTCCAAGCATCCTGGATAGCTTGTTCAAGGTACGTATCCTCAATATCCCGTGTATTTTCCTTAGGGGCTGCCATGAGTGACAAAATGGGCTTGAGCATTGCCAGTGCATCAGATGCTTCTTGCTCGTCTGCAGAAGGGATAGATGTAAATGGGTTAATACATAGATTCGAGTGGGCCGAAAATTCTACATAGGTTCCCCCTAAAAGCTTAACCGTCTTCTCGAAGGACCGGCCTACATCCAAGACAAAGACTTTCCCTCCCATGCCGAGTATGGAGGTTAGTAACTCTTGCATAAAGACCGATTTACCTGACCCTGAGCGCCCTACAACGCAAACATTGTAATTGCCCTCGTTATTATCAAAGGGTGACCAGGTAAAGATCTGACCACGTCGGCCCACCAACATAACCCCTGGAGACGGTGTGCCCTGCCATTCCCCTTGAAGTGGCATGAGATTTGCGGGCTCATGGCTTAAGGTCGTTTTTGTCTTTTGAAAGGTTTTACTGTCTTCAACAGCGCCTTCTCCCCAAGTCATTGGAAGACAGCTTATGAAGGATGGGAGTTGAAGATACTTATCTAAAGCCAGCTCCCACCGTTGAGATCGGTAAAGGTTAAACAGCGTTTGTTGTTCACGTTCAATCTGTTTCGGATCACAGAGTAGCCCTACTTGAAAACGTGTCAGGACAAGTCTCCCGCTTTCTTCAAGCTTCTCGCGAAAAAAGGTCCAGTCCCCCGCTTGCTTTTGAAGCGACGGCACATATTTTGCAATAGGGCTTGCTGCTTGCTTTTCAACGTTCCCGCATTTGGCGAGCATTCGCGTTTTAAGGGTCCTTTCATTACATATATGAATCCCGTATGAGAGGAAGAAACTCCCATTCAGTCTGAGGAACTCATCAAAGGGATCCCCAATCAAATTCCCCATAGCCCCTAAATGCCATGATGGAGGGAGCAGACGCGGTGTATAAAGGCGTAATATCTTTTCATGTTCACCCACAACTATTTGTGGGACTTCAATCTTAAACCGTGTCCCCGGACTTATGAGTTGCCCTGAAAGGGGATCAAGGGGATTCCAAGGAACTTCAAGATTTTCTAAGGCATCTGATGGATTTAAAAGCTCATCAAGTCCCGAAAGCAGATCTTCCGCATTCCACACACGCACAGGAAGCCCCCACCCTTTGAGTGTGGTGATCAACTGCTCGCGTAAGGAAAGAATTTCCTCAAAAGATACAGATGTGCCGTGGGGCTCAGAATAGGACAGAATAACACGAAAAGTTCGAAGACCTTTACCGTTAGCCAAACTTTTGAAATGTTCGACCCGTCTTCGTGCCAACTCATCCAAGACGTCGGAGCGCCCGCGACGCACGTCTTCCCACTTTTTAAGCCATGGGCCCACTCGCTGACTTGCAATCAATAAGCATTGCAGGTTGGATCCCAAAGGCATTGTATGCTGGAAAATCCCCTTGAGCTGTCTTGGAATATCATCTCCACACCCCACAAGTGGGAGGGTTTCAATCACAAATCCAGTGCTCGCGTTATTGATAAAGAGCTGGGTTGCGGGATCAAAGCAACTGTAGGGTAATAATTCACTTAGACTGTGGTTAGACAGCAATTTTATCATTGTATTCCTTTTGTTTATTTAGATAGAGCGGGTTAAACCAAATCTCAGATTTTCCAGAGCTGATCTCCGATGAGGAACCGCATGTTTTGCATGAATTGTCACCCTCATTGTCGAGAGAAGATAGTGAATCGGATTTGGGAAGATCCCCGCGATTAATCATTTCATTCACTTGCGAAATGGACTTACATCCCACACCTTTTCCAGGAGGGCATTCAAAGCCGCCCTCATAAACACCCATACAGCCGCTAAGGCTCAACAGAACCCCTAGGGGGTATATATTTGTGTGTGTTCTTAATTTCATTGTTTGTTCTCCTGTCTTTTATTTCTGATGAGTCATGATTGGTTTGCGAATATTTTCGCGAGCCTCGTTTCTTGTGTCTTCAATCTCGTGCCTAATTGTCTCGCTTCCGATGAATGTGCCTTCGGTGAAGACAATATCCACAACTTGACCGGCGGCGATTTGAATGACGGGTTGGAGTTGCTCGGCACGGTCGATGTAATATTGAGATAGACGATCCAGGGCGGTTGTTGCGCCTGTTGCCATGCCGGATGCAAACATAGTGCCCATACTTGGGGGAGATGCTATACCTCCAGGTGTGAAAGGATTGCTTACCGGTTGGCGGTTTTGTGGATTTGCGACATTGCTTAACCCCGCAAAGAAGCCTCCGACGAGACTGCGGCCTAGGAACTGCCCATCTTTTGATGCAACAACACCGCGGATGCCAGCTTTGCCGTCACCCCCTGCAATATACCCCGCAACTTGGGTTTCGATGATCTCCCCCGTTGTTCGCTCAATACAAGAGAGCTTTTCAAGACGGCCATAAACACGCTCTGAAGAAAGATCCCCGTAAGCACTGGCCGTACAGTGACAATCCTTGAGATCGCTTTGAAAGCGCCGGGGCAATGTCCCTGGGTCAATTATGCGTAATAAAAGAGGTCTTGGATCAGAAGATGCAGTCATAGACGCTGAGGCATCAAGTCCGGATATAAGGACCGTCTTTGCAAAGGCGCCCGCAGGAATGGTGGTCTCAACCGTTTTAAGCTGGTTATTAGGCCCTTCAGAAAGTCCTAAGGTAACTTTTTGAATCCCTGTGCCTTCCTGGTGTGATTCCACTGTTTGAGAAGATGACAATGAGGGAACTTCCGGCTTTTGATCATCAATTTTCATTTCGAGTTGTAATATCTTCGATTCAATTTCTTGAAACTGGTTTGATACCTGACTTTGGGGGGTGTTTTGGAAACCCTGTTCCAATTGCTCTTCTTCTGAAAGTGAGGGACTTGGAAAATCGCCAGTTTTCATACCCTCCTGGAGAAGTTTTTCCAACCCTTCGGTTTTTTGTCCCAGCTTTTCAAGACCCTGCTCGATCTTAAATCGCCAAGCATCTCCCGTATCGACTTTACTGAGGGCTGTCTCAAAGCGCGTAGGCGTTGGTTGTTTTTTCTCATCTAACGCTAGTGGCCCTGAGTAATAGAGAAAGGTCACAAGACCGTAGGAGACAGACAGGAGAACAAGTCCCCCGCAGGCAACCCAGAAGAATTGAAGGGTGCGAACTTCCGTCTCCGACTCTGGGTTAAAGAATTTGTGAATACGGTCTTTAATGTTTTGCAACAACATGAAGTGTGCTCCTTTCTCCGGGGTTGAGGATTCGTTTAGTCAGGACTACAGCGATGACTTGGAGGGGGCTTTTTTTAACAAAGGCCTCCTCTGAAAGTATAAGGGGGATTTTAGAGGTGTTCTTTACCTCATAGGTAAAGCCTCTAAAGGCGCCTCGAATCTCTCGGATTAGATGGTAAGGACCTTGAGATGATTTAAGATCAATTGGCATTTGCTTATATCCTTGAGGAATACGCCCCTCAATGCAGGCGTGGATGAGCTCTTCAATCTCTTCACGACTGGGAAGGATGTCTTTAGCCTTCTCAGGGTCTTGTCTGTCTTCCAATATCAAAGCCTCAGGAGCTTTTTCTTTTGGAATAAGTCGAAGGTCCTGTGTAAAACCCTTTTCTGTGGTGAGTGTGAGGCTAATCGGATTCATTGAGCTAGGGCGAATAAAGATCTGTCCCTGGTCCGTATCGGTTTCTAATGCATACTCTGTTGCAAGGCCAAACACATTCAGAATACGGTCATTTTTAACTGTAATTCGGGTAAGGCCCTGGCCTGAGATCCCGACCTCGATAACTTTCTCATCATTGAGGGGGTGAAGCATTGCAGCTTCGCATGCAGTTCCCATTAAAAGTAATGAGAGTAGCCATTTTTTATTGGGGGTCATTTTTAAGTCCTCCTGTGACTTGTTCAAGAAGCAGTCCTGCATCTCGGTGTGTGAATTTAATGGAAACGGTTTCAATGGAGTCCCCGATAGGCTTACCCGCGACAAAGCGACTCAAGGTGCCTTTGACACTGACGTTGAGGGTTTCAGGGCTTGCGAAGATTTCCGATGGTTTAAAATGGGTTGAGAGTTGAAGCTTTGTATATTCCTCAGCTTCCTTCAGGAATTGCTTTTTAAGCGAGCCATAAGATTCAGGTGTCGCATAACTTAAAAGAAGCTCATGGTTGTAAGTAAATGAGCCCGGAGACAGATCCAAAAAGAGCTTGGCGACATAGCCACCCATTTCAGACAGATATTCTTGCGAGACCTTGCCGCCCATAACCCACATTTGCTTGGTAAGCTGAGGGGGAACGAGGATAATTCGCTCCCGCGTGCTATAGACAGACATACTCAAGATGAGGGTACTTAATAGTAATATGCATGATAAAGCGGCAAGGCAATTCCTTTGAATCCGCAACTCAAGTTTACATTCTTTAAGGAAATCTAGTCTCATCCAACATATTCCCGAATGTGCGAAGGAGTCTTCATCTTCAGGAGTTTGCGAGGTGTTGGGAGATGCCAATACATTGCATGCATCAAGGACGTGCCTTCATTCTTGGCCTTCAATGTTCGGAGCAAAGACAAAAGCCCAATGCCACAACAAAACCCGGACAAGATCCACCCCAAGAAAAGGCCGCCCACAAGAGGCACCATCAGAACGCAAGCTTCATCCTTGTGAACCCCGAGGAACCGTAGAGGCTTGTCCAGATGGTTGAGAAGCGTGTTTTCATTTCGGTCCATATGGATCCTTACGCGATCAAAGCATAGGTGCCATTAATCCAGGCACGAGCAAACCCAAATCCTGTAAGAGTCACGAGTGCCAGGAGAAAGGGCTTTGGCTGAGAGATCGCAAAGCTATACACAAGGGAGGCAATACACCCAGCAACGAGAATCACAGGCGTGAGTTTGTTATTGAGAATCAGCAGTAAGTCCGTAACACCTGCCGTGAGTCCCGCGTCAGGTGCATTTGCAACGGCCATTGCTTCAGGGGTATTCAGGATAAACGCTGCTGCTATCACAATAAAGGATAGCATAAATGCGGTATGTTGGTTTGTAGTCGTATTAGACATTTTAATCTCCTTTGATTTGGCTATTCGTCTTAGTTTGTTAATTTTGTTCATTGTGGTTCTCCGTTTTGTTGAGGTGTTGTTTCGGAAATACTTTGATTCACAGGGTCAACATTCCCTTGAGGGGGAGTGGTCTCTTCCAAAGCTTCTTCGTTTGTTGAGGATTTCTGTGACTTGATGAGCTTAAGGGTGCCGTCCAATCCCACAATAAGGACATGGGCTGTTCGCTTTTTATGCCCCAATTTATCAACTTTTTCTGTGTAGACGAGCTTGCCTTCAACGAGCAGAAAATCGCCCTTCCTCAAATTATCCTTAATCCAGGTATTCTTGGCTTCGTGAATGACAGTAACCCGATGCCACTCTGTTTTTGTTTGCCACACATCTTGACCATTCTTCCAATGCGAATCCGTCGCCAGAGATAAGGTAGCAATTTCATTGCCATTTTGAGTGAGCCGAAGGTCTGGGGCATGGCCGAGATGGCCAATGAGTTGAACTCTGTTAAGCATGATTTTCTCCTATGGTGAAGTTTTGGGGATGGGTTGTTTGTGCAGATGGTAAAGGCGTTATGAGCTCTGAACTCACTCGACGAGAGGTGGGATAAGTTTGTCGGGCAATCGCCCCAAGCTCCATCCACAATTTTTCAATTCGTTCATGACATCTCTGGGTTTCGCTCTCAACGATAACGATACGCCCGTCAAACTCTCGAAAACGTGCGCATAAAAGGTCTTCAAGTTCACATGCTGCAATGCCCACTTTGTGAGAAGAGGACGGGAAAGAAAGCTTTGTACACCAGTCCTTCCATATGGGGTCTTGAATCATGTTCAGAAGGTCCCATTTTTTGGTGGTTTCGACTTGTGTGTAAGCGTCTTTCCTTTTCTTTTCTAGCGTCTCGGGAGAGTCAAAATTGCCCTCAAGGACCTTGACCAGATTGTCTTCGCGGAGCAGCCAATCAAGGGTGATATGCCATCCCTTGTCTCCTTTTCCCATCAAGAAAGGGGAGTCCTTCACCTGTAGGCACATGGCCTCCCACCCGGTGAGGTCATCGTTGAAAAGCAGCTTCAGAGCCGATCTCAGAAGAGAGCTGCGCCTTTTCGTGAGAAGGAGGACCTCCTGTCCTACGTGCTTTTTCCAAAGCTGAACCATGGTCTCTGCAACAGGTATGGATTCTTTTTTGAAACAATTTTTATCAAAAGGACTACACACACCCTGAGGTCTCTCCCCATCCTCAGGGATTGGGTTTTGAGGCTCTTCTTGCTCGCGCGGTGTGATGTGTTCTTTATTAGTAGTCTTTAAGGTAGTCTTATTTAGGTATAATAAACTAAGTTTTTCACACTTCGATGTGTCAGTTTCTTGAACATCGAAATGTGCATTTCTTTCCTTCGAAGGATCATTTTCTGACGATGCCGATTTCTGCGGTTTTCCATCTTTCGTTCCTTCGCACTCAACTTTCGGAGAATCCTTGCTTTTCTCGCGATTAGGTTTTGGTGACTCATTGTTATTTCCTTCAAGGCTTGGGCAAAAGAGATCCTCTGGAAACCCTGAAAGGCGCCAGCCTAGATCCTTCAGATCAGCCTGTACTTTCCGTAAATTGACGCGATATTGCATTGTCTTCTTCCACTTGTTACGAGGATTAAGGCGCTCTGACACCCATCCTTTCGCAACAAGGATGTTGATATATTTGCGTAAAGTCACTTTTGAGACGCTCAGAAGCGTTTCCTCGAGAAGCTCTTGGGCTGACTTATAAAACCATCCATGCTGACGCGGAGCGTCGTCTAAAGGAGAATCAGCCCTTTGTTCTTCCTTCACCAAAAGATCAAAATCTTTGAGGCGCTTTGTCCAATACAAGAGTTGATTGAGCACAATGGCGTGGTTATGATCCTTTGTGAGGATCAACAATTCTTTTCTAATCGGTGAGATCTGTGCATTCTGAGTATAGGAAGGGGTATCTGACAATTTCATACTTGTCCCCCTAAGTTAGCTTCTTGATTGAAATTAACTCTTCTTGAAAAACCTTCAGTATTTTGATGCCCTACCATGAGGGATAAAACACCGTTGTACATCCCATCTCTTGAAGAAGGCTTCACTTCAAAAACAAAAGGCCAATATCCTTGCATTTCGATTGTGAGATGTTCGACAGACTCCATCGTAAGACACAAAAAGGGAGCATTTTCTTTGACACCAAATGCCATGAGATTTTCATAAAGGGCGCAATAAAAACGCTGACAAGCCTTTTGAAACTCTTTTCCTGTAAGTGATTCATCGATTTCCAAGGAAATCGTCCCTTTCCATACTTCCTCAACATGAGGGTAATACAGGCCTAAATATTCTCGGACTTTGACATTAAGATTCCGAACAGGACTTTTAAAAAGCTGAGCGCCTCCTTGGATGTTATTCGTGGCATCCTTTACGAGAAGAAAAGTTGATTGATAAAAATTCTGAATTGATTCAATTGCATTAGGGCCACAAGGAAGTCTCGTGAGATATGAAATGATACGATCAGAATGTAAATATTGGTGTTCGGGTTCGATATAGTACAACATTGTGTGTTCCTTTTGTTTTTATGTTCGGTAAATCTTTCGAACACACAAAAGGGTTCATTCCAAAAAGGTAGACAGGAACGCAAAGGTTAGGCTAGACTTCTTGGAGTAGAAACCTCTCGAGGTTCTCTATGGCTGGCACCTGTGGATGTCCGCAAAAACTCTCACAGGTGCTTTTTTTGTCGTTTTGTTATCATCATATTTCCCTCCTTTCTTTCTTATGGTTTCTTGCAATCAGCTTTAAGGCTACCACAAGTGGTATCTCGCCTAAGTTGTTGCTCTTCAAACTCTTCAACATCCCTTACTCGGTAGGAGACACGCTTTCCAAGCTTTACAAAGATAGGGCCTTGTCCTTCCCATCTCCAATTACCAAGCGTTGATTCCGGCAGCCCCCACCTTTTGGACAACTCAGCAGGTGTTAGATTTGTGACCTTCATCACATTATCCTTTCTTAATGAATGACTCTCAAATGATCTATTCGAAACAGTGAGGCCATCCAGCAATTGTTAAAATCTAAAACTAATTTATTTAATCGTCAACAGCGTTTAAAGAAAATAATCAAATAAAATCAAGTCATTATGCAGAAATAACCAGATCCAATGGGAAGTAACCAGAAATAACCAGAAACAACCAGATCCAATGGGACTGAATGAGACCCAACGTGAGCGAATGGGATCCAACAGTGGTTCAACGTGAAACAACCAGAAATAACCAGATGTCGAAAAGTGCTTTTTTGGACAGCAAAATACATGAAGATAGTTGCTATATAGTGTCCTAAAAGACACAAATTCTCTATTGATCTTCTCTTTCATAAAGTTCCTCCCCGTTGTTATGTTGTGCAAAAGATATACAAATAATGCATATTATTCTTGTATTTTATACCTTATATAGGTTATAACATGAGTAAATTTACCCAACAAGCTTTTTCTTTTCCCTTTTTATGAAAAAGCAGGTAGCATTAAAAAAGAAAGAAATCATTGAGGTTTTTATATGGCGAATGCCCTTCAGATACGTCTTAAGCATTATATGCAAGAGAAGAACTTAAGAACCAGCGATTTGGAAAAACTGTCTGGTATTAAGACAAGTGGCGTTAGGAATATTCTTTTGGGTAAAACAAAACACCCCAAAGCAGAAACCCTTCAAGCCATTGCTGAGGTCCTTGGGTGTTCCATTGCCGAACTTTTGGGGAAAGAAGACCTCACACAAGGAAAGACTCCTGAATCTCCCAAAGTCGAAAACCCACAACTCCTCCTTGAGGCAACAAAATCCCTCGTGAGTCTATTAGAAAAAGAAAGCGGAGGGCTGACGCTTGACCAAGCTTGCGCAATCATCAAAGAAACCTATGTCTATTCTACACAAAATGACTCCAAAAATGTCGACCAACAATTTGTAAAGTGGTTTTTTGCTAAGCAGAAAAGTTCATAATACCTACAAGCTTGAGTTCTTAATAAGCCGAAGAAGATGTTCACTATTCCAAGCTAAAACTCCTGACAGAAAAAAAGGCGATTGGAACTCCTTAGATATGCTTATAAATGATTGATAAAGATTAATGGTCATGTTCCACGCTTGGGTGGTAAAAATTACAAAAAAAGATGTACAAAAATGACGACTCTAACATGGGTAATTAAAGGGTAATTAAAGGGTAATTAAAGCATTTGACAGTTTTCCCAAGGTGTATAAACTGATAAATGTAACCAGCGATTCATTTTCGATGATCTCAGGGATGTAATTAATTCGAATGCTTTATGTTAGGAGACTTCATGTTAAAAACAAAATTTAAAATTACTAATAACATTATATTATTTCTCACCTTTTCTGTATTTCTTGGAGTGAACAATGCACAAGCTGTATTAGTTTTTAAAGGTCAGGAGGGGTATAAGTCTCCCGAAATAAAAGCAGTTTTTGAAAGTCTAGGAAGAGACACACATGATCCTGTAGATGTTGCCGAAGCCTTCTTCAAGCGAGGAGAAATGATGGTGGAAGGCTATTGTGGAGATCCCTTTAGGGATGGACAATATGCACTTTCATATTATCAGCGTGCATATAACCTTCTAAATACGCTCAGGGGTGATGAAGTTCCTGTCAATCAAGAGGCACACCAAAAAGTCGTCGATCTTCAACTTAAGGTAGCTGCACGACTTACGGACTTTTATCTTATGCAAGATGAATATGCAGGTATTATTGGAATTCATGCTTGTGAAACTTATGATAGATCAGCAGCAGTTGATTTATATAGATCTATAGTAAGTAACCAATTTGTATTACGTACTCAAGAACAACGCGCAGAGGCTTTATACCAATTTGCAATTACTCTGGGAAGAGAGTTTCTAGGAAGAGAGTCAAATCAATATTACAAATGTTTAGAAGAAGCTGCTGTGCGCGGTCATATTCCAGCTATTAAAACACTAGCAGGACATTGTGAGGATAAAGCTGCTACTCTAAGAAGTCTCATCAAGCCCGATAATACCCATGTTGATGCTGAAGTCTTTTCTTTATTTGCGTGGATGCAACCTGAAAGTGGTTATACAAGACTATATAAATCGAACAGACAAGAATTTTTAACACCTCCTACGACAATTTATTTATCGGAAGCCGAGAGCGACCAATTGAAAGCAAGAATGTCAGCCATTACGGAAAATAGCGATGATCTTCCTGCATCCTTAATTGCCGACATCGAAGAGAGTCGAAAAAAAAAGTTTAGAGCTTTTCGTTCACTTAATGTTTGCGAGCTTGCAACTATGTATGAAGAAGAAAATCTAGCTTTGCTGAGAGAGGCGGCCTATCTTGGCGACACCATAGTCTGTAGAAGAGAAGGTATGAGGTATTCAGGCAGTGTAAGTGTTGATTTAGGGATACGGCCAGATGATAGGTTAGCTTTTTATTTCTTTTACCAGGGAGCAAAACACAAGAATGCACTTTGCTACTTTAAACTCGGAGAAGCATTTCGACTGGGAAGAGGAACAACTGAAAATAAAGAGACAGCAATTGATTGCTATTTAATGACACACCAACTTGAAAATAGCTATAATGGTAAGGCCCTTGAAGAGATGGGAATATTGGACTGGCGTGAGCGCAAACCCCAAGGTTTAGTTAAATTTGATAAAGCCACAGAAGACGAACTGTTTGATGGTGAAGCAACATCTCATCGTTTATTTCGGAGCCGGAAATGGGATAGGGATGCTGATGCAGTCCTATAATATTTTTTGGATTCGTCATTTCAATGACAAGTGCTAATGAGGGCTTAATGTGTTTGACAGCATTGCGATCGTGGATAAACTAATAAATGTAAATTCGGAGACTTTTGTAAAGACCTCCTATATAGCTTTATAAATGATGCTAATTAATAACTTCGGAGGTGCCCATGTTTAAACCAACATATAATATCAACAAATTATTTACTTCTGCTCTAGCTCTTTCCTTTCTACTAGGGGCAAATCTCGTTCAAGCAGATCCCCTGTTTATTAAGGCTGATGGGAATAGAAAAAATCCTGAGATTGCAGAACAATTTAGACAACTTGAAAAAAAGTCGAAATCCATGGGTAAATTTGAATCTGCCCTTGCTTCATTTCAAATGGCCGAAATGTTGATTGGCGGATTTTATGATAATGGACATATAAATGGTATATTAGCTTTAGAGCAATATGAAAATGTAGTTAATCTACTTCGTATGTTGCCTCATTCTTTATCAACTCAGGAAGAAAAACCCTGTTGCAACTGTGTTCCCCCTGAATTATTCGACCAACTTAGAAAGACAAAGGTTGCAGCCATCAACCGTCTTACGGATTTATATCTTAAGCGTGAACAAAGTGCGGGCTCTAAGCACGTTTGTGAGTATGAGAATTTTGAGAAAGCAAGGGCACTACATGAATCAATAGTTGGTGATCAAAAGGATTTATATACTGCCGATGAACATGCAGAAGCTTATTTTCAGCTTGGACTCATGGCGCCTAAGGGTTCAAGAAAATATTCGAAATTTTTAGAACGAGCTGCTGCATTAAATCATGCAGATGCCGTCTCAACTCTTGCAAACTATGCTAAAGAAAAAGCGACTAAACTACATGAAGCATTAAGAGGAACTACTCGAGAAAATCCAGTTTATGATTCATTGACACCAGAACAACGGACAAGACTTCATACGGAAATATTTGTAAGATTTACCGTTGCTCAAATGTCGAAGGTAAAAAAATTAGATCTGATAAAAGATGAGGAATTCTTATCCCCATCAGGGGATGGCAGTTACGTTAAACGATCAAATTACGATCAGTTCCTTCCCTATGCTATAGGACGTCTTGTTAAACGAGAGATGAATCAAGCTATGGCAAGATGTACTAATTTAGAATCTCTTGATCAATTAGGCTTAGAAGATTTAAGACTCAAAAATAAAATCACAGCCATTTCAAATCTTGATTATGTGGCCCTTGCGTGTCTTTATAGGCAAGAGGCAGAAAGGTTACATAAAAGAGCTGCTGTCATCACTGCTGCAAAATTGGAAGAAAAAGCACCGGCCGGTCGTTCAACAGTGAGAAGCAGCAAACCCGATGAGGACACAGGTCTATAACAACAACTAGCACTATAGTCGTATTTGCGTGGAGTCGCAGGCGACGTGGCAATCTTCTCTTAGAAAAAGAAGCCGGAGGGCTGACACTAGACCAAGCCTGCTCAATCATCAAAGAAACCTATGTCTATTCTACACAAAATGACTCAAAAAATGTCGATCAACAATTTGTAAAGTGGTTTTTTGCTAAGCAGAAGAGTTCATAATAAGGGAAGTGAGAAGTAGTCTACACAAAAAATAAGTTCTTGAAATATTTAATTTTATAAATTACAACTACTTCTATATTTTTTAGACTATTAGGTGTTGAAAATGAAATTTAAATTATTCATGTCGGCTTTTTCCTTTCTCTTAATTTCTAATCATATTCTTCATGCTGTCGGTGGGAATGGAATGTCCGAAGTCACTGAGGAAGAAGCTGCATCTAAAGGAGTTGTAAGGATATACTCTCCAGAAGATAAAACCAATTCAACAGCTGTTCTATTAGAGTTAGGCAAGGGGCGTATTGGAATAGGCGCAAAGCACTCTTTTGCTAGTATTGATAAGACAAAGATCTTTGCTCAAATTGGAAAGGAGACGCGAAGAGTCATCAGAGTATTTTCTAATAAAACAAATGATCTTGCTCTTTTTGTTTTTGATCAACCTTTTCTAGGTTGTGCTCAAATACCAAGAATACCGGAA
>Ga0207080_1040_pt2 | contig 29183 bp, 22 predicted proteins | sample Alteio_BWMinHeat_58_FD_153532 | JGI IMG/M metagenome (GOLD analysis project Ga0207080, IMG submission 153532) | Enriched cells from forest soil in Barre Woods Harvard Forest LTER site, Petersham, Massachusetts, United States -... | ecosystem: Environmental > Terrestrial > Soil > Temperate forest >...
AGTGGTAAAGGAATCGTACCAGGACCCAACAACAGATGATACCAACTGGCTGGTTGTAGAAATAGCGCCTGTTGAAGCGCTTAAAAAACCAGTTACACTCGCCGAAATAAAAGCCGAACCTGAGCTGAAAGATATCCAGCTTGTCAGGCTGGGCCGACTGTCAGTGTCATCGGTAAAAGCCGCCGAATTTGATAAGATTTTGGAGATGGGTAACAGGTAATGGTTTATAGTTCATGGTTGATGGTTCATAGCCATTATTCACCGCGGATTAAATCAATACTTTCGCTATTTTTTTTAACGCTTTTGGGGTCATCTGCTAAATCGCAAGCTCCCTTCAAGGGTCTTGAGCCATTGTTTACCACGCCCGAGAACTACGTAGTTTACCATACTGATAACGCACCGGTAATTGATGGTAATATCAACGATTTGGCCTGGCAACAGGTAAGCTGGACAAATGAATTCCGGGATATTGAGGGTGCAGGCAAACCAAACCCTGCCTATCCCACAAAAGTTAAAATGCTTTGGGATGATAGCTGCCTGTACATAGCCGCTCAAATTGCTGAACCACATGTTTGGGCGACGCTAAAAAATCATGACGATATTGTTTTTCGTGATAACGATTTCGAGGTTTTTATTGACCCCTCTAATACGACTCAACCCTATTATGAGATAGAGGTAAACGCACTTAATACTGTTTTTGATTTACTGCTGAATAAGCCTTACCGGGATGAGGGGAGGCCTATTATTAGTTGGGATGTGAAAGGCCTGCGTTCGGCAGTAAAAATACAGGGCACGCTGAATGACGCCTCAGATAAGGATGAAGGCTGGACGGTTGAAATGGCAATACCGTTTAAATCAATAAGCCTGGGCAGCCAAAATCAAAGACCGAAGGAAGGTACTTTGTGGCGCATCAATTTCTCGCGTGTGGAGTGGGATACCAAGGTAGTCGACGGAAAATATATTAAACTGGCCCTGCCTGAGCATAACTGGGTATGGTCGCCGCAGGGCGTGGTGAATATGCATTATCCCGAAAGGTGGGGATACCTGCAATTCAGCCGGCAGGCGATAAACTCTGTAACGTTTAATTTACCTTATACTGAACTGGAGAAACAGTATTTATGGCTAATTTACTATCGTCAAAAACGGTGGTTCAAAGGACACCAGGCTTATGCATTGTCCCTGCATGATTTGGGTATTGATGAGTCAGTAATTATTGGTAAAAAGAATAGTACATTAAAACTGGAAGCAACCAAACACCAGTTTATGGCGTGGATAACCGATACTGAAAGTAAAGCGGCATATTCCATAAACCAGGATGGGTTTGTACAGCAATCAAATACAACGTCTAATGAATAAACGTGATTTTTTAAAAACGGGCCTGGTAGCGGGCCTTGCGGCCGGGCTTCCTGTATTAGGCAAAGCGGCACCGGAACCATCATCACCCAAAAAGAAAAAACTCAAAAACTGGTTATGGATAGGCCCTGACCCGAAAGACACCGTTGACGAACTCAACACCCGTTACAAAACCTACAAGGAGTCGGGTGTAAACGCTATATTTTTTGAAGCCGACAGCGAAAAGCATTTCCGCGCGGCTAAAGCGCAGGGCCTTGAAGCTCATCGATGGATGTGGACGTTTAACCGTGCCGAATTGGTCGCAACTCACCCGGAATGGTACAGCAAAAATCGTAATGGCGATTCATGTTCTGATCACCCGCCCTATGTTACTTATTACCGCTGGCTTTGCCCTTCGAGGCCCGAAGTGCAACAATATTTACAGGACCAGGTGACGGATATCGTTAATAAGGATTACGTGGATGGTATCCACCTGGATTATGTGCGTTATTGCGATGTGGTATTGCCGGTGAACCTGTGGTCTAAATATAATATTGAGCAAACCAAAGAATTGCCGGAATATGATTTTTGCTATTGTGATGTGTGCCGCGCTAAGTTTAAAGATGAATATGGCCAGAACCTTGCCAATATTCAATTCCCGGAAGCAAGCCTTTCATGGCGGTTATTCCGTTATCACAATATTACCCGGGTAGTAAACAGCCTGTCGGATATTGCCAAACAGCATAATAAACCCATTACTGCAGCTGTATTCCCCACGCCGGAAGTTGCACGGCGTAATGTAAGGCAGGATTGGACCAACTGGAACCTTAACGGTGTTTGCCCAATGATATATCACGGCTTCTATAAAGAAAGCGTTGGCTGGATAGGCGAGGCTGTTACCGAAGGTGTGCATTTCCTTGCCGGGAAATTTCCTTTGTATGCGGGATTATATCTTACCGATTTTAAAAATGACGATGAAATACGCCAGGGTATCCAGCTTGCGCTGAAAAACGGCGCCGCCGGAGTCTCATTATTCGGCAGTGTGAAAGACAATAACGTGCTTAAAATTTTGAAGGAAGAAACCGAAGGTTTTAAAATGAGTTAGTCGACCTTCGGCTCTGCAAAAAACAAAGCCTTCAATTCTGTCGCATCATCAGGCTTCATTTTTCCGCCTAATATTAGTCTGAGCTGGCGGCGGCGGAGTGCGCCTGCATAAAGCAATTTATCCTCTTCGGTCTCTGGTTGTATCGAAGGAACCGGGATGGTACGGCCACTTTGGTCAACCGCAACAAAAGTGTAATAAGCCTCGTTGCTTTTTACTTTTGTGCCTGAAGGGATATTCTGTGCCCACACATCAAGTCGTACCTCAACGGATGTCGTAAAAGCCCGGGTTACTTTGGCTTCAATTGTCACCACATCGCCCAGTTTGATAGAATGTTTGAAGGATACGTTATCCACGGATGCAGTAACCACAATGCGGTTACAGTGTTTTTGCGCCGATATAGCGGCGGCAATATCCATCCAATGCAGCAAACGTCCTCCCATCAGGTTTTGCAGGGTATTGGTATCGTTGGGCAATACCAGTTCGTTCATTATGGTGTGCGATTCCTTCGGGGTTTTATCCTTCATGTTTGAGTTTTGTGCAAATATATAAATTAGGTTTGCTTGCTTTACCTTTTCGAAGTGTTCAAGCCCCTGAAGCCCACCAACTCGGTCCACCTTGCGCCTGGAGGGTGATAATAAACCATCAGTTGATATTCATTTTCGGTTTCGTAATGCGATCCCGCAAAAGCAGTATTGTCCGGTTTGTTTGAGCCTTTTGGAACCCAAACATATTCGTAATCATAAACGCCCTGTTTTAAAAATAACTGGATATGAAAAAGCCTGTCAGCCGGGTTATAATACAGCTTGTTGCTATCATCGAGCCTATAATTGTTAAACTGGCCTATGATATAAATAGAACCGTCGCGTTCGTTTTTCGTAGTTGCAAGGCTAAAATACATGTGCGCATAGTCTGCATCAATTCGAGGGTCGCTGCCATCCGAATTACCCGGATAAAACTTGCCATCGTTATCATAGTAGAAAGTGTAATCGGGCTTGTCAACGGTTGGATCCGTCAGTAGAATTACTGAATTAGCCGTATCCTTGTAAATACGCAAAACGCGATCCGAATTCAGCTTGAGGGTACGCGTATCAAAATGCCTGAACTCATTCAACCCCTGGAAATCGTTCGTGCCGATATCGTTATAAATCAACGTATTTCCCTGTATACCGGACGGTTGAGCGCTCACCTGCATAGTTTCGCTACGCCGGTTTTGCATGATAAACGTGCGAATATCGTAATTAGGATTTTGTAACCTCAGTGCACCGTAATTAACCTGGAAGTTGATTTTTTGGTTGCTCTGTTTTAGCGAAATTTCTGTCGACGGTACTATTTCTCCAATAATGGATACCTTTGGCGCCAGCACATAAAAACGCATTGTAAGCGCCATTTTCGATTGGTCGCCGTCCTCGTAAACCTTCAGGATATAATTTCCCGGAATTGTTGGAACAATATTGTCATTCGGAAACTTTGCCTGGTAGTGGGTGTATTTCTGAACGGTGGAGGATGAATAATTATAATCCCGTATCTGGTCCTCGGTAAAGCTTTGCAGGTACTGGGTAGTGGGCAGGTTTGATGAGTTCCAATTCTCATCACAATGCTCAATGGTATAATAAAAATTACGGCTACCGCCGTGCAGATCATCAAAAGCCAGTTGAAGTTGCTCCCTGCTATTGAGCTCTATAAGTGGAAATGATTGCTCTTTTTTGGTATTATAAAACTCGACAGTTTTTATTCCGGGCATAAAAACCTGATTGTCGTATTGGGATGATTGCGCAAATACACTTGAACCAATGAGTAAAATCGTGCAAATAAGTAAAGCTTTTTTCATTGATATTATGCATTAGATATTGACGAGGTGAACGTTATTAACTGCGATTTGGTATTCACTAATCACAAATCTCTAACTCAGGATTCCAACTCCATAATCTGCTCAGCCAAACTCTCCCATTTGAACTGGATCTCCTGCAATGCCAGCTTTTTCAACTGGTATTCGTCAGTTACCTGCGTTGCTTTTGCCGAATTTGTATATAAATTTTCGTCTGCCAATTGCGCTTCCAGTTGCTTTACGGTTTTTTCCAATTCTGTTATTTCTTCCTCCATTTTAGACAAATCCTGGTTCAGCTTTTTTATTTGCTGCGATTTGCTGTGGTCAACCGGTGGTTTAACAGGAGCAACTTCCTTCTTATCTTCTTTTTTTGGTTGAGGAGCGGGTACTGCGGTTTTAGGCTCCAGTTTACGTTTAGCATACCACTCGTCAAATTCACGGTAATTACCCGGGTATTGTTTTATTTGCTGATCCTCAATGAACCAAATCTTATTGGCTACATTATCCAGGAAATAACGGTCGTGTGATACCAGGATGAGCGTGCCTTCAAACTGCTGTAACGCCTGTATCAGGATATTTACCGATTGTATATCCAGGTGGTTGGTGGGCTCATCCAGTACCAGGAAATTTGCATCGGCAGTAAGCGCTTTAGCTAAAGCAACCCTTGATTTTTCGCCACCCGACAATACCTTGATCTTTTTGAATACATCATCACCTGTAAACAGGAACGAACCCAATATGGTACGTAGTTCTGTTTCGGTATGTTTGGGTGCGAAGGATTGTAATTCCTGCAAAGCTGTATTTTCAAGATGCAAAGCCTCTAACTGGTGCTGTGCAAAAAACGTTTGCGTTACATTATGACCGGTTTCGGATTTTCCGGTAAAATCTTTATCAGCGCCGGCAATAATGCGCAATAGCGTTGATTTACCTTTACCGTTGGCGCCTATCAGTGCAATTTTATCGCCTTTTTCTATTACGGCTTCGGCATGAGTCAGAATATCAATGGCCGGGTATTTTTTGGTGACATTATCCAACGTTACCACGTGCCTGCCCGATTGCTTCGAAAAACGAAACTTGAAATTTACCGAAGGGTTATCATCATCCACATCATCCACGCGCTCCAGTTTATCCAGTGCTTTGATACGCGATTGCGCCATCTTCGCCTTGGATGCCTTGGCGCGGAAACGCTCTATCAAACGTTCTTCCTGTTTGATTTTTGATTGCTGATTTTTAAACTCACCACGCTGAATTTCCTCGCGCTGCGCTTTTTCTTCAAGGTAGAAGGTATAATTACCGGCGTATACTGTCAACTTTCCTTTGCGGGATTCAACTGTACGGTTAATAACCCTGTCCAAAAACCATCTATCGTGTGATACGATGATGATCGCACCCTCAAAAGCTTTCAGATATTCTTCCAGCCATTGGATTGAGGGTAAGTCAAGGTGGTTTGTTGGTTCATCCAGTAACAGGATATCGGGAGCTTGTAGCAATATCTTAGCAAGCATCACGCGCATTCGCCAGCCGCCCGAAAATTCGCTCAGTTTTCGATGCGTGTCAGGTTCGCTGAAACCAAGCCCGGCTAATATTTCATGGGCCTTGTATTCGATACTATAACCATCAAGTACCTCAAATTCGTGTTGTTTATCGCTTAGCTTGTGCAGTAAATCTTCAGAATAATCGGTTTCGAGTTTTTTGAGCAGGTTTTCTATCTCGTCAAGCAGCTGGTTCTGGCGCTCAAAAGCCTCCATTGCTACATGCAAAATATTTTTATCGGATGAATATGATAGCAAATCCTGGTTAAGGTAACCCATAGTAAGGTCCTTAGCCATGGATATAGTGCCTGATGTCGGCGTGTACTCGCCAACTATCATTTTCAGGAGGGTAGTTTTGCCGGTTCCGTTGGCGCCGATTAGGCCTATTTTTTCACCGGGTTTAATATGCCAGTTGGCTTCATCATATAATGCCCTTGCACCTATCTCGAACGTAAGATTATTTATCGCTATCATTTGCGCGCAAAGGTACGATTTTAGGGCGAAAGGCGGAAAGATGGCGTATGCTAAAAGGCTATTAATGACGAACTATTTACTATATAATCAAAAAAGCTAACTTCGCGGCATGTACCAGTTGATCAAACCGCTGCTATTCCAGTTCGACCCGGAGAAGGTTCACTACTTTGTTACCCGTAACCTTAAACGATTTAATCGCTTCCCCGGCGGTGCAAAGTTTACCAGGATGTTGTGGGATTTACGGGATACAAGGCTTGAAAAGGAAGTATTTGGCCTGAAATTCAAAAACCCGGTTGGCCTGGCAGCTGGTTTTGATAAAAATGCAGAAGTAATAGGCGAAATGGCTGACCTGGGTTTCGGTTTTATTGAAGTTGGCACTGTTACGCCTTTGCCGCAGCCGGGTAATATCAAACCACGCATGTTCCGCCTGCCGGAAGACAAGGCTCTTATCAACCGCATGGGTTTTAATAATAAAGGCGCTGATGTTGTAGCTGAAAATATTGCTGAGTGGCGTAAGAATGCCAAAGAATCACAAAGAGGATTGCTTATCGGTGGTAACATCGGCAAAAATAAGGTTACTCCTAACGAGGAAGCCGTAAACGATTATATAAAATGCTTTGACAAATTGTTTGATGTGGTGGATTACTTCGTGGTAAATGTAAGTTCGCCCAATACACCGGGATTACGTGCGCTGCAGGAAAAAGAGCCGTTGATGAAAATATTGAATACACTGCAACAGCGCAATTCAAAAAATGGTATCAACAGACCGATCTTATTAAAAATAGCGCCCGATCTGACACATGAGCAGTTGGACGATATAGTTGACATTGTAAAGGAGACAGGTATTGCCGGGCTGATCGCAACTAATACTACCGTTGTGAGGGAAGGTTTAAAATCAGGAAAGGTAGCTGGCGAGCAGGGTGGCTTAAGCGGTAAGCCGTTAACCCAGCGCTCGACAGAAGTTATAAGTTATATTTCTAAAAAATCGAAGGGGGCATTTCCGATCATAGGGGTAGGCGGGATACATTCTGCACAGGATGCTTTGGACAAATTAAGAGCAGGCGCATCATTGGTACAGCTTTATACCGGCTTTATCTACGAAGGACCGGGATTGATAAGCCGTATCAATAAAAAAATCCTGTCGATATAAAACCAACAGGATTTATAAATATCTATCCCAATAACAAGCCTCCCCTACAGGGGGAAATTTAGAGGGGGCTATTATTTACCTAAAGCCTTAGCTATAGCTGCATTATTTTTTGCAACCTGGTTGTTTTTTGGCTCGGCCGAACGGCTGCCCAACTCGATGTTGGTAGCAAGTTTAAGCTCCTGTACTTCTAAACGTGAAGTAGTTTTATTTTTCCTGTCTTTTCTTTTTAAACGTGTAACGCCCATGGTGTTGTTATTTTAATGTTTTTAACCCTGAGGTCGGGAGCGGATTCGAACCGCTGTAGGAGGTTTTGCAGACCTCTGCCTAGCCACTCGGCCACCCGACCTTTTTAAGGAGTGCAAAAATAGCAATATTTTATTGGAAGACAAGTTTATTTGAAGCTTTTCCTTGCACTTTCTGAGCAAAATAAGGCAGTGGCAATAGCCACATTAAGCGATTCGGCCTTGCCGATACGAGGTATGGTTACTGCTTTTGTTATCAATTTCTGTACTTCGGGCCGGATACCGTTGCCTTCGTTACCCATCAACAATAATCCTTCATTGCCAAAATCGGTTTCATAAATATTGTCTCCATCCAGCAGTGCGCCGTATACCGGGGGCTTTACTTGGCTTAAAAATTCAGAAAGTTCTGTATAATGTACCTTCACCCTGGCCAATGAACCCATAGAAGCCTGTACGACTTTAGGATTGTAAATATCAACGGTATCCTCCGAGCAAATAAGGTTAACTATTCCAAACCAATCGGCAATGCGGATAATGGTGCCCATATTGCCCGGATCCTGAATGCCATCCAGCACGAGCGAGAAGCGCCCTTTCAAATCATTATGCCTCAAAACAGGCCATTCGGGTATCCTTATTTGAGCTACTACATCCTGCGGAGTTTTTAAACTGCTTATCTTTTCGAGGTCGTTAACAGAAATTTCACACAAGTTTATTTTTTGGGATAATTTCAGCACTTTTGAGTCGAATGCGGACGTATGGTAAACAGCCTCTATTGAATAAGCGGAATTAATGAATTCGGCGATAGACTTATAGCCCTCTGCCAAAAAAAAACCGTGTTCGCGGCGAAACTTTTTATGTTGTAATGACTTTAATAAATTGAGTTGAGATTTTGAGAGCATATAATAGAACAAAAGGTTACCGCCTTACAATATTAAGTATTCTTCTTGTCTTTCTGATTACGGGCTGCAGCCGGATCAATCGCCTTACCGTTAACCAGGCCCTGGTCACAAAAATTACCATCAAGGGTGTAGACAAGGAATTCCAGGAAGCTGCTGTAAACTACGTGGACAAGGACCAGCAGCCCAATAACTGGTTCAATCTTCAATTGTATTACAAATTCGGCAAAAAGGGTAAGAGAGATATCGGCGAACCGCCGAATATCGTAGACACGGGGCTGGTCGAATTTTCGAGGTTGCAGATACAAAAATTTTTGAGGAACAAGGGCTATTTAAAAGCAACCGTTACCGACTCGATCAAGGTTAAAAACAAAAAGGCCGAACTGTTATTTTATGCCGATGAGGGTCCTATGTTCCGATTCAGGGAGTTTAAGGACAGTATAGCGGATAAAAAGGTACGGGCGTTATTTCGCCAGTATCGTGGCACCTTTACACATATCAGGCCGGGAGGGCGTTATGATACCGATAGTTTGGCTTCTGACCGTGATGAAATTTACCTATTGATGAAACGAAATGGCTATTATGATTTTTTAAGGCAATATATCACATTTAATTCGGATACCACTTATGACAATAAGGTTGCTGATGTGACCATGATCATCGCTAACCCGCCGAACAAAACATCCCATCCTATTTATCATATCAATAATACTGTCATTACTATTTCCAATACAAGTGGACGTAACCCGGGAAAAACAGATACACTCCAAGTGGATTCGCAGTTCAGATTTGTGGATTACTCTCATAAGTTTCAGCCCAGGATCATCACCATCTACGATTTTCAGAAAAAAGGCGATTTGTATAATATCGATAAACAGACTTTAACCACCTCAAGGCTAGCCGAGTTAAATGTATTCAGGAATGTACCCAATCCCACTTATGAAAAGCTTCCTGACAGCACCAACAGGCTTAATACTAAAATAGATATAGTTCCACTGAAGCAGATGTCCGACAGGGTAGAGGGTGAATTCTTGTTTAACGGTGGCCGTTATGGATTTGATATTGGTAATACTTTTACGGATAGGAATGTATTTAAAACAGCAACTATATTGCAGGTAAAACTGGATTACAGCACATTATTTGATAACGGGCGAAATGCTACGGTAAAGGGTGCGGTTGAAAACCAGGAATTTAAAATAGGAGCCAGTGTCACATACCCCCAGATATTGAGCCCTTTTAATTTACCGATCCTGGGTAAATATGGCGTACCGCATACCACATTTTCCAGCAACTATTCATTATTTTTCCAGAAAGGGCTTGTAGAACGCGAGAGTTTTGTCAACTCGATAACGTATGATTTTACTGAGACACCGGACAAGGTGCATACATTAACGCCGATTTCAATCGAATTTTCAAAAGGTATCATTGACCCGAAAGCGAGAACCGAATTGATCGATAGCGGTTATTATTCATATGTTTATCTGATAGGGCGAACGATATTTACTTCGGGTACTCAATATACCTACCAGTTAAATGCCAATAAGTTAAATTCTTATAAAAACTTCCTTTACTTCAGGGGCTCACTGGATATGGGTGGTAATACGCTTTCATTACTAAGCAATATCTTGAATACACCCCGCGACACTTCTGGTCAGCGTACTATGTTTGGTTACACCTTTGCTCAATATACCAAGGCAGAGGTCGACCTTAGATTTTATAAGGGTTTGGGCGGCGACCGCCAGTTCATATTAAGACTTAATCCCGGTTTAGGGGTGCCTTACGGTAATAGTTCGCAACTCATATTCGAAAAAAACTTCTATACAGGCGGTGCAAACGATATCAGGGCCTGGCTGCCGCGTACGCTTGGCCCCGGTCAGTTTAACCGTGCTATTGCCTACGGTGATAGTCCGGGTGGTGATACACTTAGAAATCGGTTAAAGTACCTCGACCAGTTTGGCGAAGTGAAGTTTGTGGCCAATGCCGAGTTCCGGTATAAGCTTGTGGATAATTTTTTCGGTTCGATCTTAAAGGGGGCCATTTTCGTTGACGCCGGTAACGTTTGGCGCTTGCATAAACAAAGCCAATATCCAAATGAGGAGTTCAGGCTAAATAATATATTACCCTCAACTGCTATTGGCATTGGAACAGGTTTCCGTTTTGACCTTTCCTTCTTTGTTTTCAGGCTTGATGCCGCCCTTAAATTTAAAGATCCTCAATTCACGGGATCCGATCAATGGGTGCTAATTAATCACTTTGACGAATTGTTCCATTCAGGGGCATTCAAAAACGCTTATGCTATCTCAAACGGCGAAAGCTATAACTTTTTGCAGCTCAACTTCGGCGTTGGGATGCCGTTCTGATAATTATTGAATTATTGATTGACTGAATTATTGAGCCATTAAACTTTATTAAAGATACTTTTCAACCCATCAATAATGCTTTCGAAGAAAGTGCCTGCTCCCAGCCCGTTGTGGTAATTGAAGAATATGAATATCACGAAAATTACGGCCGCTATAATGATGAATTTCTTAAACATATAACCCAGCACAATCAGGATAACCGGAATGGCCAGTAATACTATCCAACTGATGTGTATAGGCGTCAAAGTATGGTCACCCTTGTAAACATAGTACAGGATGGCATGCGTGCCGTTATCGTTTACGTGCTTTACATAAAGGAAACTTGATTTATCCAGTTTGTGGTGATAAAAGGCAGTTCCCTTATCAAACTTAAGGTCTTCCGCAAAGCCATTAACCGTAAACGAAAATACACCATTTACATTTTCAAGAACATTATGCGCCGTATCAACCGCCGAAATGGCAATCTCATTTTGAGCAAAAGGATTTTCCTTTATCGCAAAATGATTGATGGAAACTTTATCAGCAAAAGCGAAGGTTGCAGATAGAATGCTGAGGCTTATAATTAGTATTATCTTCTTCATGGCAGATAGGTACGATGGAATAAAGTTAGTGTTTTTTGATGACTATAGGTTTACTTTGATAACATCGGCACCTTCCGGTTTTGTCGTGGCTGCAATGTGCAATTTATAGCCATTAGCTATTTGGCGGGCCTGAATATGATAAAGAATACCATTGTATTTTGTTTCATTACCACTTACATCAACTGACGACAAAGGAGTATGAAAACCCGTGCCAATAGCTTTTAAAACAGCTTCCTTGCGTGTCCAGAAATCATAAAAGCCCTCAAACCTATTAGTGTAATCATTAATAATGCTCCACTCATTTGGTGTGAAATAATCGGTATAGTCAACCAAATCGATTTCTTTGATCTGCTCAATATCAATACCTATTTGACCGCTATCAGTAACGCAGCAAACAACCATATTACCCGAATGGGAAATATTGAAATCTATGTCCGTTTCAAAATATGGCCGATGATGTGAATTGTATTTGATATCTGCCAATGACATATTTCCTTTGCCCAAATGCTTCAGTGCTTCTGTTAAAAGTAATTTACCACCTATGGATAGCTGTCTGTCTATCCATTGTTTTTTGCGCAGCGCTGCCTGCCGTAACGGCGTCGGCAGCAATAGGAGTCTGTCGGTAAGCTCCTGTTCGCTCCATTCTTTGGCAATTTCGGTATAGCAACAAACTATCATCATTCAATAATATGTAAATTAAAAGATAGAATGTGCGAATTGACAGAATTATATCGTGCTTTGTAACAACATTGATAAACCAATGTTAATGTATAAACCCCTGCCTGTTCTGTTCGTCTTATAAACCTAAAAAATACAGGATAGCTTTTCTACTTTATGAATCAACTAAGCATCATCATTGGCGCTGATCGTCCGGATTTAATCAGAAATGAAACTCTTGCGGATTTATTTGCCGTATCGGCGCAAACATACGCGAGCAAAACGGCGCTTATATTTCATGATGAGCAGCTTACCTATTTCGAACTGGATAGCTGGAGCGATGCGATTGCCGATTATCTGCGAAAAAATGGCATTGGCCGTAATTGCAGTGTAGGGGTGTGGTGGCCGCGCGGTTTGGAGTTGCACGCAGCTATCTTAGGAATTATAAAAGCCGGGGCGGCTTATGTACCGGTGGATAGAGAAATTCCGGCCGAAAGGGTAGAAGTTATTTTGGAGGAAGTGGGTGCCGCGGCTTGTTTCAGTATGCAGCAGTTGAATGTAAAATGCAAAGTGCTGCAGGTGCCGCCCCCTAACCCCCTGAAGGGGGAGTTGGCAAAAAGTGCGTCACGTCCTATAGGAAGTGATTGCGCCTACGTTTTGTATACGTCGGGTAGCACAGGCAAACCCAAGGGAATACCGATAAGCCACAAACAGATATGTCATTTAGTACGCGCTGAGCAATCTGTTTTCGACATACAGCCGGATGATAAGGTTTACCAGGGTTTTTCGGTATCGTTTGATATGTGGTGCGAGGAAACCTGGATAAGTTACTTTGCCGGGGCCACGCTTTGGGTGGCTGATAATACCACTTCCAAAGCTATTGATGAACTGGGGGAGACGTTGAAAAAGGAAAGCATCACCATCCTGCATGCTGTACCAAGCTTGCTGGCTGTAATGGAAGATAGTATTCCATCTTTGCGGTTGGTAAATGCAGGCGGCGAGGCTTGCACGCCCCAGGTATTAGCAAAATGGGCCAAGGATGGCATAAAATTTTACAATAGCTATGGCCCGACGGAAACAACTGTAACGGCAACCATAGCCCGGTTAAATCCTGGTGATGATATTGTAATAGGCGAACCGTTGCCTAATTACAACCTTGCTGTAGTTGATGATAAGCTGAATCTGCTGCCTTTTGGTGAAGCCGGCGAATTGGTTATTACCGGTCCGGGTGTGTCAAACGGCTACATAAAACTGCCGCAGTTAACGCTTGAAAAATTTGTGCCAAAACCAGCTTCACTTTCCATATTGCCAGGTGATAGAGTTTATCGCACAGGTGATGCAGCTATCATCAACAAAGATGGCAGCGTTGATCTGCAGGGGCGCTTTGACGACCAAATAAAACTACGGGGTTATCGCATTGAGCTTGGTGAAATTGAGAGCCGTTTGAACGGACTGGCGGGCGTGAGGTCGGCGGCTGTTGCTGTTAGAAAAGATAGTACCGCGCAGGAGCAGCTGGTTGGCTATGTGGTAATGGAAGACAATGTCGATATCGAAGAAAACCTTTTCCGACAGGAACTGGGTAAGACTTTGCCATCCTATATGGTCCCGGGGACGATAATGACCCTCCCGGAAATGCCCCGTATGCCAAGCGGTAAGATAAACCGGAAAGCGTTACCTACGCCACAGGCGTTTACCGAAGCACCTGACAGTTCAGCAGAAACAATGGATATGAATGCGCCGGTGCATGACCGGGTGCTGGCAGTATTGCGTAAAACATTCCCGGGTAAGATTATAGAGCCGGAAATGGACTTTTTTGACGATTTGGGTGGCCACTCCTTGCTGGCAGCAGGCTTTGTTTCGCAACTGCGGCGTGATGCCGGGATGCCACATGCTTCCCTGAAAGATGTTTATATACATCGTCCATTAAGCAAGTTGATAACAGAATGGGATAAAGAGCAGCAGGAAAAGAAGACCACCGCGACCGCCTACCAAAAACCACCAATGTGGCGCTATTTAACCTGCTGGCTGGCACAATCTGTTGCCCTTATGGCCATTTACGGATTATTCGCGTTCCAGATATTTATACCGTACCTGGGTTATTACTATGTCGACCAGGAGCTGGATAATGTGCTGTATTCTATCCTCACGTCACTCGTTTTATTTTCGCTGATACCGCCGATATTCACCGTCCTTACCTGGATAACCAAATGGCTGGTTATTGGCAAGTTCAAAGAAGGGGATTACCCTTTATGGGGCAGCTATTATTTTCGCTGGTGGTTGGTGAAAACTATGCAGCGTTTACTGCCGGCGCAGTTTCTGAACGGCACGCCGCTTTATCCGTCCTATCTGCGCTTACTTGGCATGAAAATAGCAGCGGATGCTCAAATCAGTGATTTTAGTTTTGGTGCCGAAGACTTAATTACGATTGGTAGCGATGCCAGCCTGAGTTCGCAAACCAACCTCAGTAATGTTTGGGTGGAAGATGGGTTATTGAAAATAAGGTCCATCGTCATTGGTGACCATGCTTATATCGGCAGCAGTGCTATGATATCAGGTGGAGCGATAGTAGAAGACTGGGGCGAATTGCAGGATTTGAGTCATTTACAGCAAGACCAGACCATTGCGTCGGGCGAGGTTTGGCAGGGTAGCCCGGCACAATTCAAAGAAAAGAAAAACATAGCCGACCTGCCACAGCCGCTGCATGTTTCAACGGTGACACGGAGAAAATATAAGCTGTTATTTGGGCTGTTTATCTTAATATTCCCACTGGTTATCCTGTTGCCACTTTTGCCGACAATTATGACCATTAACAGCCTGGATAACGCGGCCGGCGATTATGACTTTACCTATATGACCGGCGCGCCTGTGCTCGCGCTGGTTTATATCCTGTTATTTGCTGCCGAGACCATTATTCTTGCCCGCATTTTCCAGCGGAAAATAAAGCCGGGTAAATATCCTATTTACAGCAGGTTTTATGTGCGCAAATGGTTTATTGACCAATTGCTTTCACTAAATCTTATCGTTCTGCATCCCATTTATGCTACTGTTTTTGTTTCCCGGTTTTTCAGGGCGCTTGGCGCGAAGGTTGGCAAGGATACCGAAATATCTACGGCGAGTAATGTTACCCATCCCTTGCTTGAAATTGGCGATGGCTCCTTCGTAGCCGATGCAGTTACGCTTGGCGAGGCCGATATAAGGGGACAACAATTGATATTGGACAAAACAACAATCGATAGCTTCAGCTTTGTTGGCAATAGTGCACTCATCCCGCAAGGGTATCACCTGGGTGGTAATATGTTGATAGGTGTTTTATCCACGCCGCCTGATGCAAGTCAGTTATCGGGGAGCCCGGCGCACGACTGGTTTGGTTCGCCTGCTATTGCGCTTCCGCGGAGGCAACAAAGTAACCCTTTTCCGCCTGAACTAACCATTCATCCCAAAAAAAGGCGCAAAATAGCGAGAGGCTTTGTCGAGTTTATCCGCATCATCTTACCCGAAAGCGCTATTATCTGTTCATCCATCCTGTTTATTGCCTATGGTCACGACTTGCTTGTGGATGAGCCGTTATGGAAAATCATACTTTATTTCCCATTCTACTACCTGTTTTTTATGGGCCTGCCTGCATTTTTGCTAACCGTTATATTGAAATGGCTGTTCATCGGCAAATACCGTCCGCAACAAAAACCGATGTGGACCTGGAAGGTTTGGCGTAGCGAAGCCATTACCTCCACCTACGAGGCACTATCAATACCTTTCCTGCTCGAATATATGCAGGGTACGCCCTGGCTGCCATTATTGATGCGTTTGCTTGGCGTGAAAACAGGTAGAAGGATTTGGATGAATACGACTGATATCACAGAATTTGATATGGTAACCATTGGCGATGACGCCGCACTGAATGCTGACTGCGGTCCGCAGACCCACTTGTTTGAAGACAGGGTTATGAAGGTTGGCGCAGTTAAAATAGGCGCGCGCAGCAGTATTGGAGCAGGAACCATCATATTGTATGACAGTGAGGTGGGGGATGATACCAAAATTGAGGCACTGTCACTTGTTATGAAAGGTGAACGGCTGGCACCGGGAACCGAGTGGACAGGCAGCCCCGTGAGGCCTTTGTGATGATTACGTGTTTTGCTGCAAACGTTTCAATTCGATCCTGAACCAGCTCCTGGTAATGATAACGATAATGAGGACTAACAGCAGGAAAATGCAAAGCAAATAGAGGATCAGAGATAATTCAGGCAATAGTATGGTGACCGCGAGACTGATCAGGCCGGCGGATAGCAATAATGATTGTATCGGACGTTTTCCAGCCCGATACTCTTCGGGGTATACCAGATACTGGCTCAACATTACGATACTAAAGAGGAACAGAGCAATACTGATGCTGAAGATAAGCCTCGAGGCGGACAGTGTTTCATTCGCGACCGGTTTAAGATCATTCATTAGTCCCGGGAACGAAGCGCCTATCATACCGAGCGATGCCAGCGTAATGATATAGATCATCGATATAACCGTGCCTTTCACCAGCCCGCTTTGGCTTTGCCGGTCGGCGATAAGAGAAAAAAATATCCACCACAATGAAAAAACGATGAGGATGCCTAACCCGAAACAAAGCCAGGCCGTGGTGTTCAAATCGGTAACGCTGTTCATGCCATTGATCACGCCTAAAATGGCCTCGCCGAAAACGATGATGGTGAATAGCCCCAGGCGTTCGATCATACTGGACGAGAGTGAATAATCGCTGTTATTTTCCTTTAATATCCTGGATGAAATAAACGGCGGCACAAAATTCAAAACCAGCGTTATCCAGAATAAAATACGCTCATAAGGCTGCGGGATAAAAAGGGTAATAATGATAAGTACAAAGGCTGCAAGGTAGCAAATGGTGAAGGGCATATTGTATTTACGGTACTTCTTATCGTAAATGCCTACGCTCCACCACAGGTAGGTAATGAAGAACTGGAGTACAGCTATGGCAATGGTAGCCCGTCCAACGGCTTTATCGGAAGTACTGTACAGGGTGACCGCAAGGGCGGCAACAGCCATCATTTGCCAAAGGGTCATTAACCTTGTGCGGATACCCGGCGTACCATGTATATCGTAATACTGGCTGCCATTGTACCATCCCCAGAAAACGATAATGATCAGGTATGCATAATCCAGGATACCTCCGGTGGTGTTGTTTACCGCCAGCCAATGCGTGGTGCGCGAAATAACAATGGCATAAACGAGATCGAAAAACAATTCGAGCCAGCTTATTTTGCGCTCCTCAAATTGGTTCGAGAATTTTCGCGGCGGGCCCCACCAAATATTGTATTTCTTCTCCATGCACGTAATTTACAAGATTTGATAATCTTTTTGAAGTTGCCAAATCCAAAACAGATAAATTACAAATAGAAAGGCACGAAATTCTCATCAGCCAGTTCACAGGTTACCAGCATGGATGTGAAAAGGATATTACCAAAAATATTGGCAATGGCGGTGTCAGCCGCATCGCGGCCTGTGGCTATTTTGATAAGGCCGTTAAGCGGAACGAGTTTTGTTGCATCAAACAATATCCATTCGTCACCGATGTAGGCTTCAAAACAGGCATGAAAATCACCCGGCTTTAATTGATAGGCGTAGCCGGTAAAGTACCGGGCAGGAATGGTGAGCGCCCGGCAGAGCGCTATACCCAGATGAGCGAAATCGCGGCAAACGCCAACCTCCTCTGTAACGGTATCATAAGCTGAGGTTTGCGCATTGCTGAAACCGCTACGGTATTCCACATTTTTATTGATCCAGTTGGTGATAGCAAGTACTTTTTCAAAAGGGCTTGCTATATGGCCGAATAGGTTATTGGCAAGGCGGAACAACTTATCCGACTGGCAATAACGGCTTGGATAAAGGAACGGTAGTATCTCCGGGGCCATTTTGCCAACCATTATTTCCTCGCGGCCGGTGTGGTCCTTTATCTCGAAGGCGTTATCAACGGTGGCTTTGTAGATGATTTGAACATTCCCGGGTTCAGGTATTTCGAGGCGGATTATCCTGTTCTCACCATTTACCGAAAATAATTCTTCAACCTTCACATAGGGGTCGATGGTAAAAGTTTCTTCCAGCACCGCTTGCGTCGGTGTTCGTAAAGCGTGAATATTTAGAATCAGCGTGCCCGCAGAATGCACTTCATATCCCATCTCAGCGGACACATTGAATTTCATTTTTCAGTTGATTAAGTTGACTAAGTTGGATTAAGTTGATTAGTTGGATTTATTATGAGCCAGATTAAACCTAATCAACCACTTAACTCGATCCAACTTATTCAACGCTATTTAAATATTTTCTTTGTGAGGCAACTTAGCAAAAGCTGTTTCCATCCATTCATCGGGAATATCCTCGAGCGCTTTCTTTAATTCTTCGGCCCATTGAGCTGAGATATTTTGAAGATCCTTTTGTTCGTAACGTTGCTCACCAAGTGAATAACTGTCTTTTTTGTATAGAACTACATCTATCGGGAAGTCAACATTATTGGAGCTTACCCTTGTCGAATCAAATGATAAAAAGCCCGCCTTTAAGGCTACTTTCATGCTTGAATCTTCGGTCAGCGTACGGTTTAATATCGCTTTACCATGTCCCGTATTCCCTATGATCACATAAGGCGCTCCCTGTTCCAATTCAACCCAGTTGCCTTCAGGATATAGTAAAAACAATTTATGCTCCTTATCATCTCTCAACTGCCCGCCGATGATGGTATTCAGGTCAAATTTGAACCCGGCTTTTTCAAGCGATGCCTTATCTTCCTCAGCAACCCGCTTAACCTGCTGGCCAAAGGCATTTACTGCTTTGTATAGCTTGTTGAATTCCTGGTTTTCTAACTGTTCCCTGAAATATACTACAGCTTTATCCCTAACCGAACGCAACCCGCTTGTCATAATAAAAAGCGAAAAATGATCCTTTTGTTCGGTGAAAACCTTCTTTTTTGTAATAGTTTCCGTCCCCGAAGTAATCAGCGTATCCGCTATGGCTACCAGCCCTTCTTTTACCTTAATTCCCAAACAATAGGTCATCTTTATAGTTTATGTATCAGGGTGCCAAAGTAATTAAATAAAACGATTTGGGCCGTTTCTGTTAGATTAAAATGTGGTTCCCGTCTACATATTGCATATCTAAATCTATAGCTTTCTTTTGGCCGTTATAAATAGGTATTTGTTTGATTTATAAATAAATCTGTCTTTTCCGTTTGGATATGAAAATAAAAGTAGTATCATTGTGTCCAAGTGACACTATCTTGTGTTATTGAACAATAAACCAATTATTTATAGAACGCTCTTCCGGAAAATTTTGGCAGAGAATAAACCAAATTACCTGAAATGATGAAAAAAGTATCTATTCTCGCAGTGCTCTTCCCGCTGTTGTGTTTTATTAGCATAAACGCATCGGCCCAGAAAAAGCCAAAAGCCGCAGCTCCGCAACTCGGAAAAGTTCCCGTTAAGGATATTATCAAAGCCATGACTTTGGAAGAAAAAGCCAAACTGGTGGTGGGTATGGGCTTTAAAATGCCTGGAATGCCAAAGCCTTCGCCTAAGCAAATGAAAGAAGGTATAGACATAGGCGGGTTTAAACTGCCGCCGTCTGACGAGGACGCTTATAATATTCCCGAAAAAGTGCCTGGCGCAGCAGGCCGCACACACGGCATAAAACGTTTGGGTATACCTTCGATTACTGTTTCGGATGGCCCGGCGGGGATAAGGATCGATCCTATCCGTAATGGTGACAGCTCAAAAACGTATTATGCGACTGCGTTCCCTGTTGGAACGTTGCTTGCATCTTCGTGGGACCCTGCCCTTGTACACCAGGTAGGCGTGGCATTTGGCAACGAAATACACGAATATGGCGCCGATATTATACTGGGCCCCGGTGAAAACATTCATCGTAACCCATTGGGCGGTCGTAATTTTGAATATTTTTCAGAAGATCCGCTGGTATCAGGCCGTATTGCTGCTGCTGTGATCAATGGTATTCAATCCCAGGGGGTTGGAACATCCATTAAGCACTTTGTAGCCAACAACCAGGAAACCAATCGCAATAGCGTAAATACTATTGTGGGTCAAAGGGCTTTGCGCGAGATTTACCTTAAGGGGTTTGAAATCGCTATCAAAGGCTCACATCCATGGACGGTGATGTCATCCTACAATAAACTGAACGGTACTTATACTTCTGAAAGGCACGACCTTTTGACCACTGTACTAAAAGACGAATGGGGTTTTAAAGGCCTGGTTATGACCGACTGGTTTGGCGGCCACGATGCCGTGGCACAAATGAATGCAGGCAACGACCTGCTAATGCCGGGCAACCCAAGCCAATCGAAGGATATTGTTGATGCTGTGAAAGCCGGAAAAATAAGCCAGAAACAATTGGATGCGAATGTTGAACGTGTTTTGAACATCATACTTAAATCACCTGAATTCAAAAAATACAAGTATTCAGGGGCCCCAAACCTTAAGAAAAATGCGCAGGTATCGCGTATGGCAGCTACCCAGGGTATGGTATTGTTAAAAAATGATGGAAAGGCATTGCCATTTACCAGTGCAAAGAAAATTGCCCTGTTCGGTAATACTTCATACGACCTGATCGCTGGCGGTACGGGCAGCGGCAACGTGAACAAAGCCTATACGATCTCCCTGATACAGGGATTGACCAATGGCGGTTATACCGTTGATGCTAACCTTAAAACGGCTTATGAAACGTACATCAATGATATAAAAGCAAAACGACCTAAAAATGCAATGGCGATCTTTATGTCGCCTCCACCAATTCCGCAAATGACGGTTACACCGGATTTGCTTTCGCAGGAAGCTGATCATGCTGATGTAGCTGTATTTACTATAGGCAGGAATGCAGGTGAGGGAGCAGATCGCAAGGTGGAGAATGATTTTAACCTGATGGACTCTGAAAAAGCGCTGATCAAAAATATTTCGGATGCTTTCCACGCCAAAGGAAAAAAACTGGTAGTGGTATTGAATATAGGTGGCGTAATTGAAACCGTAAGCTGGCGCGACCAGGCCGATGCCATTTTATTGGCATGGCAGCCCGGGTTGGAAGCCGGTAACGCTATTACCGATGTTTTAAGCGGTAAAGTTAACCCATCAGGTAAACTGGCATCAACTTTTCCCATTACCTATGATGACGTGCCCTCGGCAAAAAATTTCCCGGGTAAAGAACTGCCGGTGCCTGCCGGTACGCCCCCTCCAAGTATGCTGTTTGGCCGCCCATCAGAAGTAACTTACGAAGAAGGTATCTATGTAGGGTATCGCTACTATAATACTTTTGATGTAAAAACAGCATATCCTTTTGGATACGGCTTATCTTATACCACTTTCAAATACAGCGACCTGAAATTGAGCTCGAAAACCTTCAATGGTTCTGTTACGGCCACAGTTACTGTAACCAATACAGGCGATGTAGCAGGCCGCGAAGTCGTAGAGCTTTATGTGAGCGCACCTGTGAAAAGTATGCAAAAACCAGAGGAAGAACTGAGGGCATTTGGAAAAACCAAGACCCTGGCTCCCAAAGCATCGCAGACGCTTACCTTTACCCTGACAGCCAGGGACCTTGAATCGTTTGATACAGGCCGTTCGGCATGGGTGGCTGAAGACGGTACCTATAAAGTGAAAATTGGCGCTTCGGCGACGGATATCAAAAAGACCGCCAAGTTTGATCTGCCAAAAACTATCGTTGTAGAAAAAGTTCATAATGTTCTGAAGCCAGAAGTTCAGATCACTGAATTGGCGAAGAAATAAATAGCTCTTACCTTAACTGATTTATATGTACCCGCGCCCGGATCATCCGGGGCGGGTTTTTTGTTTAAAAATGCTACTTTTAAAAAACTTTTCACCCTGGAACCAAAGTCAACACCGGATACTGAAATCTCTAAGCCCCAAAACATTGAGTGGATCAGCAACCTGCGGGTAAAAGCGCTGTTTCTTGTAATCGTGCTGCATGCCTCGTCACCACTACTAATGGATGTGCAAAAGGCCAAAGTAAGCGATTGGCTGGCTGCTGATTTTTATAATGCACTTTCGCGGTTCGCAGTGCCGGTCTTCGTAATGATATCAGGAGCCTTATTGTTTAATAAAGAGTACGAGTTGGGTAGTTTTCTAAAGAAACGCTTAACCCGGATCATCTGGCCATTCCTGTTCTGGAGTTTGGTGTATGTTGGCTACGGCTGGTACGATGAGGAGCTTAATTTCAATACAGATGTTTGGCATAATATCATGCTGGTTTTGCACCAGCTGAAATATGGAGCATACTATCATTTGTGGTATGTTTATATGCTTATCGGTTTGTATCTTATTATACCGGTATTGAGCAGGTTTGTACGCAACGCCACCGAAAAAGAGATACAGTATTTCCTGGTGGTTTGGTTTATTGTCATCGCGTTCAGTCAGCCATATCTGTCGCATTTTTGGCCGCAGGTTGATGTGCGCTATTTTACCGGCTATATCGGTTACCTGGTTTTGGGTTATTACCTGGCGAATAAACTCCCACAAAAAGGCCTGTTATTACCGCTTTGGATATTTTATCTAATATGCCTTGCCGGGATCGTCCTGGGTACCTATTTTATTTCCGAAAGCACCCATTCCCTGAGCACCATCATGTACGAACCGCTTGGGCCATTTATTATTTTGTACTCAGCCGGAATATTTTTACTGGCACGAGTTACACCCTATCAAATACCACAATGGCTGGTAAAAATAAGGAACATTGCCGGGCAATACAGCCTCGGCATATATCTTTGTCATGCATTATTTCTTACTTTGCTGGATGATCCGTTAGGCATTAGTTACAAGCTTTGCAATCCTTTTATCAGCATACCACTTACTGCTTTGGTGTGTTTTGTGTTGTCATTTTTGCTCATATTCGTTTTAAGTAAGATACCGGTTGTGGGTAAGTATGTCGCCGGATGAAAAGTGCGCTTTTTTCGTATCTTTGATGATATTTTTGATTATTTGACATTCCAGGATTTTAATTTTAACGAGCATCTCACCGAAGGTATCCTGAGTATGGGATACGTTACCGCAACGCCAATACAGGAAATGGCGATACCCATTGTGCTCGAGGGTAAAGATTTGATTGCCTGCGCGCAGACGGGTACAGGCAAAACCGCTTCCTATTTACTGCCGGTTTTGCATAAGATCGCTTTGGCTGACGAGGGTCATAAAACCACCGCATTAATATTGGCTCCAACACGGGAACTTGCCCAGCAGATAGACCAGCAGGTTGAAGGCTTAGCCTATTTTACCGGTTTAAGCTCTATTGCTGTTTATGGCGGGGGTGATGGCATTGTTTACGAACAACAGCGCCGCGGCATACAAAACAAGGTCGATATTTTAATAGCTACTCCCGGCAGGTTAATTGCCCACCTCACTTCCGGGGTGCTGAAGCTTGACCATATCAAATACCTGATTTTGGATGAGGCCGATCGCATGCTGGATATGGGTTTTATGGGCGATATTATGCGTATTATCCGTGATATCCCTGTTGAACGTCAAACGCTATTGTTTTCGGCTACGATGCCAGGGCCGATACGCAAGCTGGCAAGTTCGATAATGAAACATCCTGAACAGGTAAATTTAGCTACGTCGCAGCCTGCCGAAGGCATCAACCAGCAGATATACAAGGTTCATAGCGAACAAAAGTCAAAACTGGTTACGCTGTTATTAAAGAATAGTTCATACACCAGTACCATCATATTTGCCAATACCAAGGATGAGGTTAAGCGGTTGAGCCGCGAATTGAAATCGTCTCATATCAAAGCCAACGCTTTCCACTCTGATTTTGAGCAAAGCGAGCGCGAGCAGATACTACTCGATTTTAAGAACCGGACACTGCCTGTTATTATTGGTACTGATGCACTTTCGAGGGGTATTGACGTGGAAGGGATAGACCTGGTTATCAATTATGATGTACCATCGGACCCGGAAGATTATATCCACCGTATAGGCCGTACTGCGCGGGCCGAAACAACCGGGACAGCTATCACCCTTGTAAATAGCCGCGATATGCGCAAGCTTAAAAACATTGAACAGCTGATTGGCAGGCACATCACCGAAAATCCTTTGCCGGCCGAACTTGGTCCTGCTCCAACAACCGAAGAACGCAAGCCTTTTGATAACCGCAACCGTAACCGCGACAGGAGCAGGAACAAGGGAAATAACCGCAAAAGGCCGGGTAACAAAACCACTTAAAAAGTTAGTTTTAGATTTAAAATCATTAAGATTAAGTCTTATATTGTAGGCCTTAATAAATACGCTTTGTTTTTATTAAAGGAACCTGAATTGCGCAAAAAAAAAACCGGCTTTATATGACCAGGAAATTTGTGTTACCAATTTTATTGATAGCAGCTTGCTTGGGCTGTAAAAAGAAAGAACCCGTTGGGCCGCCAGTTGTCGTCATTACCAAGACTGATACAACATTCGGCCAGCAAAATAACGAACACATTTCGGTGCTCACACAGCATAATGACAACAGCCGTGCCGGGCTCAATAACCAGGAAACGGTATTAACTACCTCCAACGTCAATTCAAGCCAGTTTGGTAAACTATTTAGCCTTACCGTAGATGACGAGGTATACGCCCAACCACTTGTAGTAAGCAATTTAACGATTGGCTCCGGTATGCATAACGTATTGTTTATTGCCACAGTGAATAACACGGTTTATGCATTTGACGCCGATAAAGGAAGGTTATATTGGAAAAAGAACTTTACTGAGTTGGGTATGAACCCCCCTAATTCAAATGATATGGCTTCATCCTGGTGCACGCCTTACAATAATATCACTTATCACATTGGCATAATAGGCACTCCAGTAATTGATTCACTTGCTCAAACTATCTATTTTGTGGCCCGGAGTAAAAACGGGTCCGCTTTTTTTCAGTACCTGCACGCGGTTAACATTGTAACAGGAGCGGAGCAGCCGGGCAGCCCGGTAATGATAACAGCTAATGTACCAGGCACTGGCGACGGTAACATAAATAGCGTGGTGAGTTTTGACCCACTGCGCAACAACCAACGGCAGGGATTGGCCCTGGTAAATGGGGTGGTTTATATTTCTTTTGCCTCACATTGCGATTGGAATCCTTACCACGGCTGGATATTGGGTTATAACTCGACAACCCTGCAACAGCAAATTGTCTATAATGACACACCTAACGGAGAAGAAGGGGGCTTATGGGAAAGCGGGATGGGCATTGCCGCCGATCCACAGGGTAATTTATATGTAGTTACCGGTAACGGCACAGTTGGTAAACCCAGCACATATACCGGCGGCGGAAATGGGACAAACGAAACCGGCTCAAGTGCTGACCCTACCGACCCGGCCGGAAGGTCGGAAAGCGCTATGAAACTTACCCCATCGGGCAACACACTGCAAATAAGCAGCTATTTTACACCTACCAATTATGTCGATCTGAATGTTAATGACCTGGATTACGGTGTGATGGGCACCCTGCTTATACCTAATTCCAGCTACTATGTTACCGGTGCAAAGAATGGGAATTTATACTTGTTAAATAAGGATAATATGGGGGGATATGATGCCGTATTTGATCATGCGCAGCAGCTCATTCCGCTTAATGCGAGCATGCACTGCCAGCCGGCCTATTACAAAGGAAGCACCACCGAATTTTTCTATGTCTGGTCGGAGAACGATCAATTGCGTGCCTTTTCGTTTGACCGGGGAAGTAATAAATTCATAACTAACCCCATCGCTTCTACAGTTCCTGGCCCGACAGGGCAAAGTGGCGCGGTATTGTCTGTTTCCGGTAATGGAACAAAAGACGGAACCGGCATTGTGTGGGCCTCATATGCAATGAGCGGCGATGCTGAATCCTTCCTGACCCCAGGGGTATTAAGAGCGTTTGATGCCAACAATGTAACTAAAGAACTTTGGAACAGCGCTCAAAACTCGGCCGACTTTGTGGGAAACTATGCGAAGTTTTCGCCGCCCACTATAGCTAATGGGCATGTTTACCTTGCAACATTCTCAAACAGGGTAATCGTATATGGACTTAAATAGATGCTGCGTTTTATGATAAAAAAAAACATTTTACTGTTCCTGGCAATAGTATGCTTTATAGTTGCATGCGGGAAAAAAAATAGATCAGCCAAAGTAACTACACTTGCAGGCAGCGGTACGATGAACTTTGCTGATGGGAAAGGCACGGATGCCGCGTTTTCTAACTTGATGGGGTTGGCAATTGATTCAGCAGACAATATCTATGTAGCCGATTCGCGCAACAACAGGATACGCAAGGTAAGCTCTGACGGAACGGTAATTACCATTGCAGGTAGCGGCAAAGATGGTTCAGAGGATGGGAAAGGTACCTCAGCTTCGTTTTTCTTCCCGGTAGCTGTGGCGACTGGTACAAACGGCAATGTTTATGTGGCAGATACACATAATAGCCTGATACGTAAAATAGGGCCAGATGGGACAGTAACAACACTTGTCGGCAGAAATCAGCCTGTTAAAAAGGATCTTTCGGATAGTTTGCAGAAGTTAGATAACCCTTATGGGATAGCAGTGGGAAAAGACGGAACAGTATATTTTACCGATTGGGCGAAAGATTTGGTGTGTAAGATAAGCCCGGATGGAAAACTCAGCGAAGTTGCAGGCGACGGCGCACCGGGTGCTGAAGACGGAATAGGTCATGCGGCATCTTTTTATTTACCCGAAGGGATTGCGGTTGACGATCATAACAATTTATATGTGGCCGATTGTTATAATAATACTATCCGAAAAATTGATGCCAACGGTGTGGTAACCACGCTGGCAGGCAAGGCTTTTAAGCGCAACCAGGGCTCAAAAAACGGCAAAGGAGCTATGGCTTCCTTTAACCACCCCTGTGGTATCGCGGTAGACCAGAAAGGCAATGTTTATGTCGCCGATGTGGGTAATAATAAGATACGTAAAATAACCGCGGATGGTGTGGTATCTACTTTTGCGGGGACAGGGCAGCGCGGTTTAGCAAATGGCGATGTGAAGTCAGCTTCATTTAATCGGCCCTTTGGTGTAGCAGTAGATAGGGCCGGCAACGTATATATAGCAGATTATCAGAACAACCTGGTTCGTAAAATAAGTTATTAAAACCCGATATTGCAGTTTTTAGCTTTGAAGCGCGTTTTCTGTGAACCTAAGCTGGCTTGATTTCGTAAATAAAAAGATAAACCAGTTGAAATTTTATAACTAATAAAGCTTTTATATAATGGGAAAATATTTACTACCACTTTTGTTGATATTGGTGTGTTTCGGCTGCAAAAAGAAACCGGTTAACCCTCCCCCGATTGTCACCAAAATCGACACTAATTTTGGGCAGGCAAACAATGAGCATATTTCGGTGCTAACCCAGCACAATGATAATACCAGGGCGGGTTTGAATAGCCAGGAAACAGTATTGAACACATCAAATGTAAACTCGTCAAAATTCGGTAAATTATTTTCGTTGTATGTAGATGATCAAGTGTATGCGCAGCCTCTTGTGGTAAGCAATTTATCAATTGGTTCGGCCATTCACAATGTCCTGTTTATCGCCACAGTAAACAATACAGTTTATGCCTATGATGCGGATAAAGGTCGTTTATACTGGAAAAAGAATTTTACCGAAGCCGGCATGCGTACGCCTATGGCCAGCGATATGTCATCATCATGGTGCACACCTTATACGGATTTTGCCTACAAAATTGGGATTGTTGGCACACCTGTAATTGATTCTGTTGCTCAAACAATGTATTTTGTTGCCAGGAGCACGGATGGGGTTAATTATGTTCAATATCTGCATGCAATTAATATCGTTACTGGCGCCGAACAGGCCGGCAGCCCGGTAAAAATAGTTGCTACGGTTCCGGGCAGCGGTGACGGAAGTTTAAATAACGTAGTCAGTTTTGACCCTCTTCGCAATAACCAGCGGCAAGGTTTAACGTTGGTAAACGGGGTGGTGTATGTTACGTTTTCCTCGCATTGTGACTGGAACCCATATCATGGCTGGATATTAGGCTATAACTCAAAAACATTGCAGCAACAAACGGTATACAATGATACGCCAAATGGCGAAAACGGCGGTTTGTGGGAAAGTGGTATGGGCATGGGACTGTTGGCCAGGGCAACAAGTTCCAGCCTTCGGGTAACGGAACTAACGAAAGTAACGCCAATCCCGACCCCACTGATCCCACCGACAGGGGTGAAAGCGCTATGAAACTTACTCCATCAGGCAATACATTACAAATAAGCAGCTATTTTACGCCAACTAATTACCTTGACCTGAATGTTAATGACCTGGATTACGGCGTTATGGGCACGTTGCTGATTCCTAATTCCAATTATTACCTGACGGGCTGCAAGGATGGCAACCTATATTTATTGAACAAGGATAATATGGGGGCTTATTCGAGCTCTTACGACCATGTCCAGCAAACGGTACCGCTGAACGTGAGCCTGCATTGCCAGCCTGCATATTATAAGGGAAGCACAGGCGAATTTGTATATGTATGGTCAGAAAATGACCAGTTGCGCGCCCTTCCATACAGCAATGGTGCTTTTTCATCCAGTCAAAAAGTTTCAACGGTCAATGGCCCAACCGGCGGATGCGGAGCAGATTTGTCTGTTTCTTCCAATGGGTCAACCAGCGGGACGGGCATTTTATGGGCTGCTTATGCCCAAAGCGGTGATGCAGGGAATACGGTGAGCGTGGGTATATTAAGGGCATTTGATGCGAGTGATATCACCAAAGAGCTTTGGAATAGTAATCAAACCCCAGGCGATGCCCCCGGCTTTTACGCCAAGTTTTGTTCGCCAACAATAGCTAATGGCCATGTGTACCTTGCCACCTTTTCAAACGAGATAGCAGTATACGGCCTTAAATAACTTATTTTTCGGGACGTTTTAATAGCTCATCTGTAAAATGCTGCCTGGATTTCGGCGCCGCGAATTTTTCTGCATTAAAGGATTGTGAATTGCCTTTAGGTATACTTAAACTTTTCCAATTATTGCCCG